>Ga0105248_10008387_pt1 | contig 11343 bp, 8 predicted proteins | sample KBSS34metaG_FD_81524 | JGI IMG/M metagenome (GOLD analysis project Ga0105248, IMG submission 81524) | Switchgrass rhizosphere microbial communities from Kellogg Biological Station, Michigan, USA - KBS S3-4 metaG | ecosystem: Host-associated > Plants > Roots > Rhizosphere > Soil | place...
CTTGGGCTTCAAGATACCGCTCCGCTTCGATGGCGGCCATGCATCCTGCACCAGAAGCCGTGATCGCTTGGCGATATATCCGGTCCTGAACGTCACCCGCGTGGAACACGCCCGGGATATTCGTGCGCGCTCCTCCGTGAGAGATGATATATCCGTCCGGATCCAAGTCGATCTGTCCCTTGAACGCCTTGGTATTCGGAATGTGGCCGATGGCTACGAAGAAGCCGCTGACATCCTGCTCCCAAATCCGGTTCGTCTTCAGGTCGCGAAGTTTTACCTTGGTGACGACGTTCTTGTTGATGTCGTAAATATCTTCAACTACCGTGCTCGGAAGCCATTTGATCTTAGGATTGGCGCGTGCCCGGTCCAGCATGATCTTCGACGCGCGAAATTCCTCGCGACGATGGACCAGCGTAATCTCAGCGCCGAAACGCGTCAGGAAGTTGGCCTCCTCCATTGCGGAATCGCCGCCGCCGATGACCATGATCTTGCCATCGCGGTGAAACGCTCCGTCGCAGGTAGCGCAGGAAGAAACGCCGTGTCCGATCAGTTTCTGCTCATTGGGCAAGCCCAGCCAGCGGGCCGAAGCGCCCGTGGCGATGATCAGCGAGCGCGATTCGATCCAGGTCCCATCCACGTTAATCCGAAAGGGCGCCTTGGAGAGGTCGGCTTCCGCTACGGTGCCCCACATGTACTCGGCTCCGAAGCGCTCTGCCTGCTTCTTCATGTTCTCCACTAGCTCGGGTCCGTTAATCCCTTCCGGAAAGCCCGGGAAGTTCTCGACGTCCGTGGTGACCGAAAGCTGGCCGCCAGGTTCGTGGCCGACCACCACCAGTGGTTTCAGGCCGGCTCGAGCGGTATAAATGGCGGCGGTATTTCCGGCGCAGCCGGATCCCAGAATTATGACGTCGTGTATCGATGTGTTCATTCGATTTATGGTAACAAGCAGGGTTTCCTGCTCTATATGTGATGCGCCAGAGGCTTGGGCGATTCTTCCGGACGCATCTGCTTGGACGGAAGCGGCATCCGCTGCAGGAAATACGCGATGCAAGCCGAGCACAGCGCCAGTACGGCGCTTCCGTAAAAGACCGTGTTCCACGACCCTGAACGTTCGAACAGCAGCGCCGCGAGGCCGCCGCCGACGATGGACGCCACGCCCTTGGTGCTGTACATAAAGCTGTAGTTCGAGCTGGCATTCTTAGGGCCGAAGAAGTCAGCGGTCACGGAAGGAAATATCGAATACACTTCGCCCCAAGTGAAAAACACCAGCGCCAGGGAAATGATGAACAGAGGCCCGGAGAGTTTTCCCACCGTGAGCACGCTGGCCAGGCAGACCGATTGCAGCAGGAACGCGATAACCATGGTCTTCTCGCGTCCAAGATGGTCGGATACCCAGCCCCAGAAAAATCGTCCCGCGCCGTTTGCGACGGCGTTAAGCGATAGCGCCGTGGTGATGAAACCGGCTCCGATCCCCAGGCTCTTGCCCACCGACGATGCATTCGCCGTGACCATCAGGCCGCCGACGCCCATCATCAGCATGGCCAGATACAGCACGTAAAAATGCGGAGTGCGGAGCATTTCGGGCGACGTGAAATTGTCGCCGCGGCTGCGAGCCTTGGGCTTTGCAACCGAGGCCGCCACAGCTGGAGGCACACCAGCGCTCCCTACCACCTGAGCCGCAACTACGATCAACAGCCCCTGCACAATTCCGCTGTACAGGAAAGCCGTCTGGTAGTCCTGTACTCGAATGATGTAGGACATCACCGGGATGAATAGACTGGCTCCAGCGCCGAATCCCGCGGCAATTGTGCCCGCAGCCAAGCCGCGCTTATCCGGGAACCATTTCAACGCGACGCCGATGCATCCGCAGTACACCATGGCCGCGCCTACGCCTGCGACCGCATAGGAAGCGTATAACGCCGTCAGCGATTGCGCCTGTCCCAGCCCCGCCCAGCCGAGTCCGCACATGATGCCGGCGATGGTCATCAGGACCCTTGGACCGCGCTTGTCGATCATCCAGCCGCATAGCGACATGGCCCAGGTTTCGAGCGCAATGAACAGCGTCCAGCCCCATTGGACCTCGGATAGTTTCCAGCCGGTGGCCTTGGTCAGCGGGCCGGTGAACAGCGTCCAGCCGTACTGCAGGTTGGCGATCATGATCATCGCGGTGACGGCCGCGCCCAGTCTGATCCAGCGGTTCAAGCTTGTGCACTCCTTGCCGCCGCCGGGCAGCTACCCGGCCGCATCTATACAAGCATACACATCTGCTGGGGCGAGAATGCCCTTCGAGAGCGTCTTTCAAGAGCGGGGCTAAGGCAGTACGCGCAACTGTGCCGCCGTGCGAGGCGGCGCTTGGGTCCGCCGCGATCGCATGGCCCCGATTTTTACCGAAGCTCTGAAGATCATGCCTACGGAAATAAACCCGCCCAGCTTGTGCGCGGCTACTGCCGCCAGGCCCATGGATGCGATGCATCCGCACGAAGCGCAGTCTGGCTTGCCGCCGAACTGGCACGGCGTGATCTTGGTTTCCAGGTCTGCGGAAATAGTCTGCGTGGTGAGTGCGAACACGCAATCCTTGGGGCTGTGCGGCGGGGTCGCGAATTGCTCGATCATTCCTTTGGGCATGTCGAGTTTAGGAAACTCCAGCCGTAAAGCCAGCATGTCCGCGATCGCCTGGCGGCGCTCCGAAGGTGTCAGGATCTCGGGCAAGACGTCGCCCACTTGCGGCGTAAATAGGCTGAACCAGACTTTGCGGATTTCGTCCCGCGGATGCCAGAACTCCAGGAACTCGCGCAAGTAACCCGGACGCTTCATCATCTGGCCGGTCACGGTGCAGTGGATCGTGATCCCCTGGCCGGCGATGTTTTTCAGGATTCGATCGTACGTGGCGGGAGTGCGCCGGACGTCATGCTCGGGCTGTAGCCCATCGATAGAGACCACAACGTTCACCGCGGGCATGGAGGCCCAGGCTGGCACCAATGTCCGAAACGCGCTGGTGACGATCTGGACGTGAATCCCGCGCTTCACCAGCAGCGGCACCATGGTTTCCAGCTCGCGATAGCGGACCAGTGGATCGCCACCCACCAGCGAGAGATGCAGCGGCTTCATTCGGTCGGCGACTTCCAGCACGCCGTCGATCAGTTCCTGTCCTTTGCGGTCGCGCAGTCCGCGCAGCGTAACGCCTCCGCCCAGATGCCCGTCCTCGTAGGCGTAGCAACCCGGGCAACGCAGCGGACACTCGCGGGTGATCTCGATGGAAAGGGAAGGGGGCTGCCCCTTCAGAATCATCTTCCAGGCTTGCAATACCTCTGAAGTCTTCACGCTCGTCCCCCGATAACATATAGATACATCGCTACTCGTAGCGTAACGCTTCGATAGGATTAATGCGGGAAGCCTTCACCGCCGGATACACGCCAAAAAGCACACCCACCGCCACGGACACCCCGAAGGCCACTACCACGGACACGGTAGTAACAATGGTCTTCCACTCGGCCGTGCGTGCGATCAGCCAGGCCAGGAAGAACCCGAACGCAATTCCCAGCAGTCCTCCACCTGCCGAAATCAGCACGGATTCCGTCATAAACTGCCGCACAATATCGAACCTTCGCGCGCCCACGGAGCGCCGGATGCCGATCTCGCGCGTACGCTCCAGCACCGTCGCCAGCACGATGTTCATAATGCCGATGCCGCCCACCAGCAGGGAGATCGCCGCGATCGCCACCATGACGTAGGTGAAAATCTTCTGCGTGCGTTGCTGTTGAGCGAGTAGCGCGGCAGGAATCGTGACGATGAAATCCTGCGTATCGTGGTGCGTCGAGTTCAGCACGGCCGTCACCACCTTGGCCACCTCGATGCTATCGGCGTCGGGGCGCAGGCGCAGCTCGATGCCGTCCAATTCGTCGCGCATGTTGGCGCTCCGATCCCAATAGCGATACTGAAACGTGTTGATCGGAACATAGATGATGTTGTTGCTGTCCTGCATGGCTCCGCCGCTGCTCTGCGCTCCGGCCATGATCTGTTCCTTCAGCACGCCCACCACTTCGAGCCAGGTATCGTTGACCTTGACGAATTTGCCCACGGCAGGATCGTAGCCCAGCATGCTCACCTTCGCTGCCTCGCCCAGGACGCATACCAGTGCGCTGCGGTCGTCGTCGGATTCGTCGAAGAAGCGGCCCTCAGCGAACTGCAGGCTGTGGATCGAGCTATACGACGGTCGAACACCATACAACTCGGGGATATCGCGCGACGGTTTGGGCAACGCTGCTGCGGGATGCAGAGTCCGCCGCGCGGAGAGCAGCTCGATCGCGTCTATATTCGCCTTCAGAATTCGGACGTCGCGTTCGGAAAGGCCCGGTGAGGATCGGCGGCGCTGCTGCAGCTCTTCCTGACTCATGGCCTGCCGCGAATCGATCAGAATATTCCGCACGCCAAGCAGCTCAATGAAACGCAGGGACTCCTCGCGAGCGCCCGCGCCGATCGCCATCATGCCGATCACGGAGCCCACACCGAACACGATGCCCATCGCGGTCAGTAGCGTGCGCGTCTTCTGCGCCCGTAGATTTCCGAATGCCTGCCCCAGGTCCGAAAGAAGAATCACTTCGTCAGCGCCTTCATGACGCCGCCCGTATCCGCGGTCTTCCCGGCCTTGGTCTGTTGATCGGGATTCGAAAGCGCCACCTGCTCACCTTCGCCGATCCCGCTAATCACAGCCTGGCTTTCGCTGCGCCGGACCAGTTTCACGTCGCGCGAAACAAATCCCTGGGGAGTGCGCACGTACACAAACGCCCGTCCGCCGCTTTCAAACAACGCCTGCGAGGGAACCCACAGAACGTCGTCCAGCGATTCCACCGTGATCAAGATGTTGGACGTCATACCCGGCCGCAGCTCCGGACCGGTTTCGTCCAGCGCGATACGGCACTCGAATCGCCGATCCCACGCAGAACCGGAAGTGCCGCCCAGGCTCTTGACGTGGCCGCGGAACTCACGCCCGGGAATCGCCGCCGCGCGAATCGTGACCTTCTGGCCTACATCCAGGTGGCCTCGGTCGAGTTCCGGGATGCTGGCGCTCACCTCCCAATTGCTCATGTCTGGAATTTGCGCGACGGCCTGACCGGAGCGAGCCGCATCGCCCACCTGGAAGTCGGGAAGCACCTGTCCGTAGTACAGGTTGTTCTGATTGCTGTTCTGCTGCACGTTCACGTAACCGCCGGTCTTAGCCTTCAGCGTCATGCTGTCGATCTGCCGCTGCGCATTTTGCGCCAGTACGCGGGACTTGTCCACGGCGGCTTTCTGGATGGCGATCCCCGCCCCAGCGGTGGTTTTCTTGTTGTTGAAATCCTTCTCGGCTTGGACCTGGCGATTTTTGGCAGCCTCCAGCGCAATATCATTCTGACGCGCGGGAACAGCCGCCAGAATCGGGTTCTTGCGTACTTCCAGCTCGGCGATCTTTACGTCGGATGCGGTGGTAAGCGTCTGGTAGCGAGCCTCTTCGATCGTTGCCTGCGCGTCCGCTTCGGCCTTGATCACCTGCTGCTCGGCTTCCGCCAGGTCGGCTTCGGCTTCGCGCAAGTTGTATTCCTGCGCGGTGGTGTCGAATTCCACCACCGTGTCCCCGGGCTTCACCAGTTCGCCAGGCTCGCGCAGATAGGTGATGGGAAGATCGCCCCCGATCATCGGGCCGGTCAGTACCTCGGAGTTCCCGCCCTGCAGTTCGCCGCGTGCAGAAACCGAAATGGTGACCTTGCCCTTACGCACCTTCGTCGTGGGGATTTGATTTTTGTCTTCCGGCGCGGTCATCTGGATCACGCGCATCGCGCCCCATGCCAGTGTTCCCAGCACCGCGATCACCACCACCGAAATCAGGAGCCGTTTCTTCACTTTTTGGCTTCCTTTTTCTCCGGATCCACCAGCGCGACCATTGAACCGGCCTTCAATCCGGAGACGGCTACTTCATCCGGATTCCGCGCTAACAATTGGACGACTGTAGGTCGATACGTTCCACGGTCCGCCACAAACACCACCGGTTTCCCGTCGCGCGTGAAGACGGCTTTCGTGGGAATGCTGATGGCTTTAGGAATCCGGTCGATCACGATGTCCATGCCGCCGTTCATGCCCGTACGCAGACGCGGATCGGGCGTCTGCAGCGCTGCATAACCTCGAAAGCTGCGCGTGGGAGGATAATCGTTGCTCAATTCTGCCAGCGGCGAAATCTGGGTGATCTTCGCGCGAATCAGCAGTTCCGGCAATGCGTCCACGCGCACTTGGACGTCTTTTCCCACGGCCACGCGGCCCCGATCGATCTCTTCGACCTTGGCGTCCATCGCTAGCGAGGACATGTCGGGAATCTCAGCCAGGTTCATTCCCGAGTACACGTTGTCGCCGACTTTGAACGGCTTGGCGTTGAGCGGGCCCTGGTTATAGTTGGATACGAAAACCACTACGCCGCTCAAAGGAGCCGGAATTTCCATCTGCGCGAGGCGCTTCTTGGTAAGCTCCACGTCGGCTTTCGCCTGGTCGCGCTGGCGTGTCAGTGACGCCAGCCGGGATTTGTCGGAAGCAGCGTGCAGTGCGATGTTCGCGTCCTGGACCTTGAGTCTCTGTTCGGCCACTCCCAGATCGATGCGGGCTTGTTCCGCTTGAATGCGTCCGACGAATTCGTTGGCGGCCGTGCCCAAGCGAGTCTTTTCCACGTTGTAGCGGGCGTCCTTGAGATCGCCTTCGTCGTGGTCGGCCGTGATTTGCGCCTGCGCCAGCGCCTGATCCAGCGTGGCCTGGGATTGCGTGAGCTGGGCTTCCTTGCGGATCAGATCCTGCTGCGCGGTGCTCGAATCGAATCGGATCACAGGCGCGCCTTCTTCAACCACCTCGCCGTTGGCTGCCATCCAGGCGATTCGCAAATTCGGAACCAATGGCGCATAGATTTGCACGGAGCGAGCTGCTCGCAGTTCGCCGCGGCAGCGGATGATCGCCAAAAACTCGCCTTCGCGTGCTTGCGCTACGGGAAGTTCGGCAGCGGTCTGCGTTCCGCGATATTTCTGGGCGCCTACCCAGCCTGCGGCGCTGATCGCGCCCAATACGGCCAGCCAGATCACGGCGCGGAGAATTCTCTTCACCTGCCAGCTCCAGAAGGCGATGGTACGCCGCGCGGTTCCAAGACCACGGCTGCCGAAAGATCCGGCGTCAGTCGCGGATCGGTTTTGTCGAGCCTGAAAACCGCCGAGAACGTTTTCACAGGGCTGCCCAGGGCGGACGATGCCATGGGGCTCGCAAATTCGAAGTGCGCCGGCAACGCAAGGTCGGGATACGCGTCGATGTACACCTTCGCGCGTGTTCCCGGCACCAAGGCTGCGCCATCTGGCTCGCCTACGGAACACCGAACCAGCATCTCGGAAGGATCGAAAATACTCACCAGCGCCTGGCCTCGGTAGAGTTGATCGCCTTCCTGCGCGTGGCCGAACGAGTTTCCCCGGTAGACGTTCTGGTGCGCCACCATGCCTGCCAGCGGCGCGCGAACTTGCATCCGGTCGAGGTTGATCTGCGCACGCTCCAGGGCCACCTTCTGCCGGTCGCGCTGCAACTCCAGAATCCTCAATGCGGCGGCGTCGGATTGGTCATGAAACGCGTTGGATTTCGTCAGGCTTTCCACGTGCATGCGCGCATTCGCCGCCTTGACCTCGTTCTCCAGCTTGGCGATCTCAGCCAGGATGGGCGCTTTCTGCAAATCGAGCTCAGCTTTTCCTAGGTCGGCCTGAGCTTGTGTAAGATCCGAACGCCGCTTCTCCTGGTCGGCTCGATTCTGAGCCGCCTTCTGCTCCACCTGATGGCCGAGGTCTTCGTACTTGGCGCGGGCGGCTAGTCCGTTGTCGATCTGTTGGGTAGGATCAAATTCGGCCAGCAGGTCGCCCTTTTCGGCATGCGTTCCGTTGGGGATCAAATGGGTCAGCGTGAGCTGCCCGCCTTGGCCTAACGTCTGCGGGACGATAACTTTCGAGGAATGCACCGCCTCCACAGTGCCCGTGAGCCGGACCTCGCGTACGCCGTGCGAGGGCTCGGCAGCCGAGGCTGCTGATATGGAAGAGACCTGGGTTCCGGCGTTATTGGGTGTGGCGCGCTCGCACGACACCAGCACCACCGCCGACATCACGAGCGCAATGCTTCTCACACCCCTCCCTCCTGGAGGTCTTGAGGGATTAGACGCGTAAGTCCCGGATTTAGTTGATAGATTTTCACGAAATGTGAAGGCAGAAAGAACAATGATTGCATACAAGATTTCCACAGGCGACGACCCGCTTTCGTAAACCACACAAACGAAAGCTTTAGATCGATCGCCCCAACAGTCCTCGGAAAGTGCGCTTAAGAAAGACGCCGACTTAAGTAGAACCACTTAGGTCGGACCCGGTTGGTTTTGCCGATCAGTTTCTGGGATGAATACCAGCCTGGTCAGCGCTTTGGCCGCTCTTGGGAGCCTGACGGCTCTCCACGGAGCAGACATTCGCGGGACTGTCACAGTCGAGCGAAAGCTTACTCCTAGGAACGTAACTCCGGCTGCCGGGTTGTACCAACGCGGCACGCCCGTCAATTTGCGCGCCGATTCTGACCAGAATCCTCTCGATTACGAACGCTCGCATGTCGTGGTTTATCTGGAAGGCCTGCAGCGTTCAGCGCCGGTTCTTCCGGTGACTATGGAACAGCAGAACCGGCGTTTTTCTCCCGATCTGGTCACCATCCCGGCCGGCTCTGCGGTTTCCTTCCCCAACTTCGATCCGATCTTTCACAATGTGTTCTCGCTTTCCAAACCCAAGAGTTTCGACCTGGGCAACTATCCCAAGGGACAGACCCGAATGGTCACATTCGATAAGCCAGGGGTGGTCTTCGTCTACTGTCATCTGCATCCGAACATGACTGGCACGGTGGTGGTGACTCCCAACGAATGGGCCGCGCGCGTGGATCCCTCGGGTCAGTTCGTTCTGGCCGGTGTGCCGTCCGGAAAATACTCCGTTGTCGCGTGGCACAAGAGCGCGGGAACGTTTCGCAAGACCATCGAAGTCACGGCGGGACAGAATTCCGAGATGAACTTTTTTGTGCCTTTGCCCGAGCTTTCCGACGGAGAAGCAACCACCCACACAGGTCACTAGATGCGCTTTGCGACGCGGGCATTCTTGTGGTCGTTCCTCCCGTTTACCGGGCTCCTCGCCGGTAGTTTCTGGGCGGTCCGAACCGCAGCCTTATCCGCCGTCAAGGACGCCTTGCGATCCGCCGTGCGTGACAACCAGGTAACTCTGGCGAAAGAGCGGGAGCGAAGCCAGCTCAAGAATATTCGCGTTCTCCGCGTGGTGGTGGAGAATCCTGCCTTGAAAGCCGGCTTACAGTTACTCGCCACGGAACGCCGGACCCCTGATGCGGCCCGACGCACTGTGGAAGATCAGCTCAGCGAAATCTGCGACACCATGGGCTTCGATTTTCTGGCCGTGTCCAGTCCCTCCGGAAACCCCCTGGCTGGAGTGATTCGTCAAAAAGCAGGATTCCTGCCTGTCAAGTTCGATAGCCTGCGTCTGCCTGAGCGCGGATTCTTCTCGATGCAGGACCAGATTTTCCGCGTGATCTCCGTTGCAATCGCGCAAGGACAGGAGAACACCGGCACCTTGGCGGTGGGCGAGCGGTTCGATCTGGCAGAAGTAGCTATGCCAGCGGTGCTCTTGCGTGGCGAGGTCGTGATCGCAGCCAGCGCGCCTAGCGTGGACAATTCCAAAGTCGAAGCGGCGCTGCGCAAATGCGGACCCCAGGCCGAGTGCGAAGTACAGATGGCGGGCGAGACCTACTTATCCCTTCCCCTAGACTCGTCGCAGGCACATAACGAGGAATTCACTCTGCGGAGCCTGCGCAGTCTGGATGCGGCCGCCGCTCCCGTGCAGGCCGCGCTTCGGGCCGTGTTCTTGAGCGCCGGCTTGACTGCGTTCCTCGGCGCTTTCGCAATCGCAGCGTTCTCGTCCAAATCGATTGTGAAGCCACTGGCCTCTGTCGTCGCTCGTTTGCGGGAAAGCGGTAAAACGGGCGTTCTGCCGGAGTTTCCGTCCGGCCAGCGGGGCGTTCGCGAAGTTCGAGAGCTAACTGACAGTTTCAACCACGCCGCCGCTTCCATTCAGGAAGGCCGCGACCAGTTGGTGCGAGCCTATGTGGAATTCGTCAGCTCCTTAGCCAGTGCTCTGGATGCCCGCGATCCCTACACGGCCGGTCACAGCTTGCGAGTGAGCGAGTATTCCTGCGCCATCGCTAGAGCCATGGCGATCCCCGCCGATGAGCTCGAGATTATCCGCGTAGGCGCACTGCTGCACGACATCGGCAAGATCGGGATCTCCGATGCCATCCTGCAAAAGCCCGGCAAGCTGACCGCGGAGGAGGAAGCTCTGATCCAGCAGCATCCTGTCATCGGCCGGAAGATTCTCGAATGCGTGCAAGGTTTCGATGCCTATCTGCAAGTGGTGGAGCTGCACCATGAGAATTGGGGTGGCGGCGGCTATCCGCGCGGACTGAACGGCGATGAGACGCCACGAAGCGCTCGCATCGTCAAAGTGGCCGACGCTTATGACGCCATGACTTCTGATCGTCCGTACCGCCGTGGGATGCAGCACGAAGAAGCGGTCCGCATTCTGGAAAAGTGCGCCGGAACGCAGCTCGATCCTGCCGCGGTGCAGGCATTTGTCAGGTTGGGCAACATTGCCAGGCCCCAGGCGAGCGGCGAAGATCCGATCCTCCATTCGCTGCATCACTTGTCGGCCGCCGTACGGTCCGCAGCCGTCCAGGAGACCCGCGTATGATTTCCAGAATTGTTTTTCTCGCGGCAATAGCCGCGTGTGCCTTCGCTCAGGAAGCCGAATCCGGGTTCGAACTGCGGTCCACCGTCAGCGCCCAATCGATGTACTCTCACGAGCTCACAGAAGAACCTCGCGAGGGCGAACCGGTGACGGGAGGGTTCCAGGCGATGTTGTATCCGGCTTGGAAACTAAATTCCCATTGGACGATCTCCGGCGCAATTCAGGTTCACTCACGGCCCTACTTCCCGGAGGAATTCTATACGCAGGGTTACGGCGTCAAGACGAATATTCTGAACGCGAGTATCAGTTACTCCCAGTTCTGGAAAAAGGCGTCTTTGGTGGTGCGTGCCGGCCAGCTTACGTCCGCGTTCGGTTCATTCCTGCTGCGCTACGATCCGGCGGTGAACCCTCTGCCTGGCGTGCCTGGTTCCTACGGCTACTACTCCGGCGGCGTGCAGATTCAAGGCTTGACAGGCGCGCAAGTGGACGCTACCGTGGGACCGTTCGATATGCGGGCGCAGTTCACGAATTC
>Ga0105248_10008388_pt1 | contig 11342 bp, 9 predicted proteins | sample KBSS34metaG_FD_81524 | JGI IMG/M metagenome (GOLD analysis project Ga0105248, IMG submission 81524) | Switchgrass rhizosphere microbial communities from Kellogg Biological Station, Michigan, USA - KBS S3-4 metaG | ecosystem: Host-associated > Plants > Roots > Rhizosphere > Soil | place...
CGTTCGTGAAGACGCAGACTTCCGATGCGATCTGCATCGCCTTGCGAGCGAGAATCTCGGGATCGGCCTCGTCATCCGCCAGGGCCTTGGCCGCCGACAAGGCGTAATTCCCGCCAGACCCGATCGCCGCGATCCCGCCTTCGGGCTCGAGCACATCGCCGTTGCCGGTGAGGATCAGCATCTGCTCGGCGTCGGCAACGATCATCAGCGCTTCGAGATTGCGCAGATATTTGTCGGTGCGCCAGTCCTTGGCAAGCTCGACGGCCGCACGAAGCAGCTGCCCATTATATTGCTCGAGCTTCCGCTCGAGCCGTTCGAACAAGGTGAAAGCGTCGGCGGTCGCGCCGGCGAACCCGCCGATGACCTTGCCCTCGCCGATGCGGCGGACCTTCTTCGCGTTCGGCTTGATCACCGTATTGCCGAGGCTGACCTGTCCGTCGCCCGCGATGACGGTTTTCCCGCCCTTCTTCACCCCGATGATGGTTGTTCCGTGCCAACTGTCCAAATTCGTCTCCAATCTCGGAGATGAGGTGGGATGCGGCGGCTACGGCTGCAAGTTGCGCTCGAAGCGGCGGTCGGGAATGAACCACATGAACGCGACGGCGACGTAGACCAGGATCGAGATGATCGGCGAAACGAACGCAAGCGGAACGGCGACGACATAGCCTGCAAAGCTGATCCACTCCTTCGCTCCGGCCCCCAGGGCCCGCTTCACTCCGGAGCCGTCGCCTTCGGCGTTGATCAACGCCCGCTCGAGCAGGACGTAACAAATCGACGCGCCGACCAGCACGAGCCCGAACGAGGCAACCGGCCAGGGCGTTGGACCCGCCTCATCGATCCAGCGGATCATCAAGGGAAACAGGGTGAGACAAAAGAGCAGCGCGTGGTTCGCCCACAGCACGGCACCGGTGATCCGCTTGGACGACTGCATCATGTGGTGGTGGTTGTTCCAATAGATCGCGACGTAGATGAATGCGAGGAGGTACGCCCCGAGGAGCGGAAGCACCTTCGTCAGCGCATCGAGCGTCGGCTGCTCGGGAAACTTCAGCTCCAGCACCATGATGGTGAGGACGATGGCGACGACGCCATCGGTCAGCGCGTTGAGGCGGTCGGGTTTCATCTAGTCGATCAACTGCTCGAAGCGTCTGTCCCGGACAAGCCTTAGCGCGCGACCGCGCCGATGAGGATGGCGATGAGGCCGTCGGTGAAGCTGTCGAGCCGGTTTGCGTTCATGGCCGAGGCCCCCACGCCGGCCTTCAGTCAGCCGCAAAACGCTGCGTCAGGCAAGCTAGCGGTGCCGGACCTCCGCGTTGGGATCGACCTTCGCCTGCTCCTCGATCCACTTGATCAGTTCGTCGAGCTGGATGGCCTGCTCGGTTGCGGTGAGGGCGTCGGTGGGAGGAAGTCGAGCTTCGCCGGTGGCTTGAGCAGGGCTGCGGGGGGCTTCGGATAAGCCGGACACTGCCGAGCTTCCGCGATCGCCGTAATTGGTTGCGGCGCCTGCAGCTTCGATGCGCAACCGCTCAGCGCGAGAACGAGCAGCGGCAAGGCGGGTCTCATAATCATTGACGGTCCTTCGGTTGATGGTGCGCTGTTCCAAGGCGACGCGCGCGGCTTTGGCGACGTCCGCGGCGCGGGCGGCGTCGGCGGCGGCGCGATAGTTTGCGACCGTGCCGGCGAACGCCGACTGCTCGCCACGGTACAGCTGTTCGAACTCCCCGCTCCGCTTCTTCCAATGCCCGGTCTCGCCCTTTTGGATCACCAGCAGAATCACGAGGCAAAACGAAAAGGCGAGCCCCGCGACGCCTTGCGGATTGAGCAGGCGCAAGATGCTCATGCGTTGTCCGCCTCGATCGATGCACCGTCACGTGAGGCGCTCATCTTCAGCCGGCCGACGGGACCGCCGGCGAGAAGCCCGACGATCACCACGATCATCGCGGCAATAAAGCCGCCGAGCGACCAGCCGAAGATCCCGACGATCCGATGTTCCTCGGTGGCGGGCCAGCCTCCCCACATGAGAAGGGCCACCATTGAGACGGCGCAAGCTCCACAAAACATTCCGGCAGCAGCGGCCAGCAAGCCGTAGATGTAGCGCTGACCCTCCGCGAAGGTGCCAGGCGGTGGAAGTTGTCTCATCGGCATCCCTCCGATCCTCACCGATCTTCGCACTGACGACGTCATCGTATCTCGCCCATCCGGTTCGCTAGCCAGCCGTAGAGGAATGCCTCATTGGCGGGCCGGCGCTCGGCGAGGCGGAGGTAGCGCTCGCCTTGGAGCGCCTCGAGCGCCCTCAGGAGTACGGTCTCACCCTTGCTCTTCCCCCGCATGGTAAGGAATGCGTCGAGGGCAGCGAGGGTCTGCTCGCCGATCCGGCCGTCCGGCACCAGGTCGGGATAGTCATGCCCATTGCGGTTCAGCGCAGTCAGAGCGCGCTGAAGGAAGGTGACTGCGACCGCGGGTCCCATGTTGACGCCGGTGTCAAAGAGCTCGGCGGCCACGGACATGCTGCGTTCTGCAACCTGGTCGAAGGCGGGGCGGAGCCAGTACAGGCGCCTGTAGATTCTCGAGGCCTCATCGCGCGGAAGCTCCCGCATCGGTCCTGCGTAACCCTGGGCCCGAGCAACCGCTTCGGTGATCCCGAAGCAGGTCGGCCCGCCCTTGTCCGCCGGGTGGCTGACATAGCCCCCCTCGCGATCGATCAATCCGTCGATGAGTGTGTCGACGTTCAAAGACTGTTGCATCACTCCTCCTTCCGAGTCGCGGCGAAGTAACCAAATAGGTATGTTGTAGGAAAGCGAACGAACCACACCGACGGTCTCGAGCCTGATCCGGATCAAGATGACGAGCGAGAAGTCCGACGCTAATCAGCGCCTATGAGATCACGAATCGTGTTTGCGTTCCTCGCCGCTTCGATCGCGGCTGCTCCCGCCTCAGCCGCGCTGACCTCCGCCGAGCAGGCTATGATCCGCACCATCGACGCGGAGCAGCAGCGGACGACCGCCATGCTCCAGCGCTGGGTCGATCAGAACAGCGGCACCTTGAACCTCGCCGGCGTTCGGGCGGTGCGCGACATGGTCGAGCCGGAATTCCGGCAACTGGGCTTCAAAACAGAGTGGATAGAGATGAAGGCCGCCGGCCGAGCGGGTCATCTGGTTGCGCGTCACGTCGGCAGCAGCAGCGGCAAGCGGCTGCTCCTCATCGCCCATCTCGACACCGTCTTTGAGCCGGACTCACCGTTCCAGCGCTGGGCCCGTGAAGGGGACATGGCCCATGGCCCAGGCTCCGGCGACGACAAGGGCGGGATCGCGGTGATCGTCGCTGCGCTTCGCGGGATGCAGGCGGCCGGAACCCTGAAGAACGCCAACATCACGGTGGTGATGACCGGCGACGAGGAGGACGCCGGCGATCCGCTATCCATTTCCCGCCGGGACCTGATCGCCGAGGGTAAGAAGGCCGACGCGGCGCTCGACTTCGAGGATCTTTCGACCAAGGACGGCCGCGACATGGGTTCCATCGCCCGGCGCAGCGCCGGCAGCTGGATGGTGACCGTCACCGGCCGCAGCGCCCATTCCAGCGGTATCGGCGCGCCCGGCGTAGGCTACGGTGCGATCTACGAACTGGCGCGCATCCTGGATCAGTTCCGTCGCGAGCTTCCCGAGGACAAGCTGACCTACAATGTGGGGCTGATCGGTGGCGGCCAGAGCGCGACGCTGGATGCCGGGCAGATCCGGCTCGAAGCGACCGGCAAGACGAATATCGTCGCTGCGACCGCGGTGGCGCGCGGCGACCTTCGAGCGATCAGCGAAGAGCAGATCGCGCGGACCCAGGAGAAGATGCGTGCGATCGTCGGGCAGTCGCTCCCCGGAGCGAAGGCCGAAATCAGCTTCGAGGGCCGCTACCCCCCGATGCCGCCGACGGCGGCCAATCGAACGCTTCTGGCTCGGCTCAACACGGTCAATGCCGACATGGGGCTGCCGCAAATGGGCGAGCTCGACCCTGCGGAACGAGGCGCGGGCGACATCAGCTTCGTCGCGAAGGACGTCTCAGGGCTGGTCGGCCTAGGCCCGTCTAGCGTCGGTTCGCACACTGCGAACGAGGCCGTGGACGTGCCGTCGATCTTCAAGCAGGCCAAGCGCGCAGCAATACTCATGAGCCGGCTGGCGGCGGAACATCGCTAAGATGGAACGGACATTGATTCCGCTTGTGTTTTATCCGTAACACGCCCGCCGTTCGTTTCGTTCGTGCAACCGCGTCAACGTTCAGGTGTTAAGTGTTCCGGCATGTCGCACCTTGCGGCGCCCGGAGGGGGTTCGGGACTAGTGGACAACGTGCTTACCGACGACCCATTCAAGCTGCTCATTCAGTCGATCGTCGATTACGCGATCTACATGCTGGACCCGGAAGGCAACGTGACCAGCTGGAATGTCGGCGCCGAGCGCATCAAAGGCTTCCAGACCGAAGAGATCGTCGGTCAGCATTTCTCCAAATTCTATACCGACGAAGACCGCGAGGCCCGCGTACCGGAGCGGGTGCTCGAAACCGCGAGGAAGGAAGGCAAATTTCAGGGTGAAGGCTGGCGAGTCCGCAAGGATGGGACTCGTTTCTGGGCGAGCGTCGTAGTGGACCGCATCAACGGCGAAGACGGGAAGCTGCTGGGCTTCGCCAAGATCACGCGAGACATGACCGAGCAGCGCGAGGCGCAGCACGCCCTTCTCGAGGCTGAGCGGCGCTTCCGGATCCTCATCCAGGGCGTGACCGACTACGCCATTTACATGCTCGACCCCGAAGGGCGAGTGACCAACTGGAACGCCGGCGCCGAACGTATCAAGGGCTATTCGCCGGACGAAATCATCGGCCAGCATTTCAGCCGTTTCTATACCTCCGACGATTTCGATGCCGGCGTGCCGAAGCGCGCATTGGAAACCGCGCGCGAGACGGGCCGCTACGAAGCCGAGGGGTGGCGCGTGCGTAAGGACGGCACACGCTTCTGGGCGAGCGTGGTGATCGACGCGATCAAGGACGAAGACGGCAAGATCATCGGCTTCGCCAAGATCACGCGCGACCAGACTGAGAAGCGCGAGGCGCAGCTTCGGCTGGAGGAATCGCGCGAACAGCTGTTCCGTTCGCAGAAGATGGAAGCGCTGGGCCAGCTGACCGGAGGCCTCGCCCACGACTTCAACAACCTGCTGACCGCAATCCTGGGAGCCGCGGACCTCGCTCTCCGCAATGTCGCCGACCCAGAGAAGCTGAAGCGAATGCTAGACGGCATCCGCAATTCGGCGCAGCGGGGAGCAGGCCTCACAAAGCAGCTACTGGCCTTTGCCCGGGCGCAGCAGCTCGAGATCAGGCAGATCGACCTCAAGGACTTCATGGGGGATGTCACCACCCTCGTCCGGCCATCGCTGCGGAGCGACATCGAGCTCGTCACCGAGATTTCCGACCAGCTGTGGCCGGTCGACGCGGATGCCGGCGCGCTCGAGCTCGCAATCCTCAACCTGGCCTTCAATGCCCGGGACGCCATGAAGGACGGCGGCAAGCTCCGCATTAGCGCCGAAAACGTGGTTTTGAACGGCCAGCCTGAAGGCCTGAGGGGCGAGCACGTCGCGCTCCGGGTCAAGGACACCGGCAGCGGCATGTCTCCAGAAACGATGGAGCGTGTTTTCGAGCCCTTCTTCACCACCAAGAGCTTCGGTGAAGGCACTGGCCTCGGCCTCAGCCAGGTGTTCGGTTTCGCCAAGCAGATCGGCGGCGGAGTCACGGTCGACTCGGAAATCGACAAGGGCTCGTCCTTTACGCTTTATCTGCCGGCAAGCCGCGGAGCGACGCATGCGGAAAGCAAGGCGAACGGCGTGCACGCTCTCGGCCGCGTGCTGATCGTGGAGGACGACACCCTCGTCGCCGAGCTTGCCGCAGGCATGCTCGACGAACTCGGCTTCGAGACGGTCGTCGCGCATAGCGCCAAGGAAGCGCTGGACAGGCTTGCGGGCGGAGAGAAGCCCAAGGTTATCTTCTCCGACGTCGTAATGCCTGGCGGCATCAGCGGCATCGAGCTCGCGCGCAAGGTGCGCGACCGGTTCCCCGAACTGCCGATCCTTCTGACGACCGGCTACAGCGAGCAAATCGCCGGCACGCACGGCTTCCCCGTGCTGCAGAAGCCCTACGAGCTGGAATCGCTCGCCGATGCGCTCGGCAAGATGCTGAAGCGCCCGATTGTCGTCAGTCAATAAGCCAAGAGTTCACAATCGCTTGACGGGGACGCGAATTCGGAGCCTGATCGTTCCGGCCGCGTGACATTCGCGGCGGGGGAGAAGAGACATGCAACAAGCCGTGTCCGCACGAACGCCGGCGCATCTTTGGATCGTCGGAGCTCTGGCGCTCTTATGGAATTGCTTCGGCGCCTACGACTACACGATGAGCAACATGCGCAACGAGGACTACATCAAGTCCGCGATGCCCACGACCGATCCGGCCGTGGCGCTCGCCTGGATGGATTCCTTCCCGCTCTACGCAAAGGTCGGTTGGGCGCTCGGAGTGTGGGGCGGCCTTCTCGGCGCGATCCTGCTCCTGATGCGCAGCCGCTACGCCGTTTGGGCCTTTGCCGTATCGATGTTCGGCATCGTTCTCAGTATCGGTTGGCAGCTCGTTGCTGCGCCGCCGCTCCCGGGAGCGGACAGCGGCCTGGCCAAGATCATACCAGGTGTGGTCATCCTGATCGGCCTTTTCCTACTCTGGTATTCGTGGAGCATGTCGAAGAAGGGCGTGCTTCGGTAAGTCTGAATGCCTTCATTGCTGTTGCCGCTTTGCCGCACTTGCCGGCCAAGTGGCGATGCCGACCGTGTCGCCGCTTGCACCCGTGTCAATAATCGACACGATGCGCTCTTGGAGTACCGGGGGCACGATGCCTTCCTGAGTACGGGGGAGGGCTGCACATGTTCCGAAAGAGCTTTCGCCGCGCGCTGGGCTGCGCGTCGCTGATCACGATCGCCGCGCTTGCAACGCCGGCATCCGCGCAACAGATCGATCGCATCGTCGTCTTCGGCGATTCCTACGCCGACACCGGCAACGCGCTGCGCCTCGCCGGCATCGATCCTCTTACCACCCAGGTCTATACGACGGGCCGCTTCTCGGGCGGCACCAATTACGTCGATACGCTCAGCAACCTGCTGCAAGTGCCGCAGTTCAACTTTGCCATCGGCGGGGCTCGGACGAACAACGGCAACCAGACCGCGGGACTTCCGGGGCTCACTTTCGAGGTCGCGCAGTTCAACGCGGGCGGCGGCGCTCTCGGCTTCCCCGTCGTCAACACGACACTGACTCGGAACGACCTGGTCGCGATTTCGATCGGCGGCAACGACGCCCGCAATTACCAGCAGACCGGCGGGACGGTTGCGGGAGCGCCCGCCGCGGCGGCCCTTGCCGTCACCAGCGCCCAGCAGAACCTCAACATCGTCATGTCGCATGGCCCGGCGACCGTCAGCTTCCTGGCGGGCGACACCGGGCTTCTTCCGGAAATCGCCGGCAACCCGGCCGGCGCGCAGGTCCGTACGGCTTTCTCTACGGCCTTCAACAGCGGCATTCAGGGCGTGCTCGCCGGTTACGCCGCGCAGGGTTCAATCGTGCACTATCTCGACCTCACGGCTGTGCTCAGCGACATCAACGCGAACCCGGCGGCGTACGGGATCACCAATGGGTTGGTCTGCCCGATTTTCCCGAACCCGACGTGCGTCGTGAACTCGAACGGCTACCTTTTCTACGGCGACGCGCTTCATCTGACCTCGCAGGGCTTCGCGATCGTCGGACAATATATCGCGACGCAGCTTGCAGCTCCGCTCACGCTCCAGGCGCCGTCTGATCTCGGCCTCGACACCGCCCGGCAGTGGGGCCGCACCTTGTCGAGCCGGACCGATCTCTACGGCCGCGGCGGCGGCGTCGACGGGCTCCGTTTCTACATCGTCGGCGACGCATTCTCGCGGGACGTGCCGCGGAGCGACGAGAGTTCGGCGTTCAACATCCGGGGAACGGGTGCAAGCGTCGGCGCCGAATATGGCCTAAGCGGCGGATTGCTTGGGCTAGCGGTCAACTACAGCCATCCGCGCGCCGAATTCGGCAACGAAAGCTCGCGCGTCAGCGGCCATAGCTGGCAGATCGGCGCCTACGGAAGCATCGACGTCAACGGCCTCTTCGGCCAGGCCTATCTCGGCTACGGCAAGGACCACAACAAGATCCACCGGACCGGTGTCGTCGAGGACATGAACGCCAGTCCCGACGGCAACCACACGGTGGCGGGCGCCAAGGGTGGATATTTGATGCCGGTGCTGGGCTTCCAGGCAGGGCCGATCGTCGCCCTCGATTATGCACGCGCCAAGGTCGACGGTTACACCGAGAACGGCGATCCGGCGCTGACGCTCACGGTCGGCAATCAAAGCCTCAAGGCCTTCACGGGTCAGCTGGGCCTCGAGGCGCGCGGCGAGATTTCCGGGCTCCACCCGTTCGTCGAGCTCACCGCCGAGCATGAATTCAGCGGCGACCACCGCCTGATCAGCTTTGCGCAAACCAGCGCACCGATCATCGTCAACGAATGGTCGGTGACCGGCGACAAGCAGACTTACGGGCGGCTCGCCGGGGGCGCCTCCGCCGATCTCGGCAGTGGATTCAGCATCGACGTCTTCGGGACGACCACCCTGGGCCGCGATCACGGCCAGGAGATGGGTGGTCAGCTGGGAGTCAAAGCGCACTTCTAGGCCACCGACCCTATTGGGGCCGGATTGTTGAGCCCGACGCGCGGGCCTAGAGCGGGGAAATGTGCGTACTGGCGTTCGCATGGCGGCCGAACTCGCGCTGGCGGCTCGTCGTCGCAGGCAATCGCGATGAGCTTCACGAGCGTCCGGCGGAGCCGCTCGCGCGCTGGGAGCACCCGTCGCATCTGCTGGCGGGCAAAGACCTGTTGTCGGGCGGAACCTGGCTGGGCGTGTCGGAAGAAGGCCGCTTTGCGGTCGTCACCAACGTGCGCGGCCACGGACCGCCGGACCCTGAACTCGAGTCCCGCGGCGCCCTCGTCGTAAGTTTGCTCAGCGAGCCGGCCTTCGAGCTCGATGCGGCGCGCGCGGCACGCTTCAATCCCTTCAACGTCATTATCGCCGAAGGCGATCAGGCATATTTCCTCGCGAACAGGCCGCAATTTCAGCGCCGGGTACTCGCACCTGGAGTCTACGGTTTGTCCAATGCCGATCTCGACGAGCCGTGGCCGAAGACGATCCGGCTGAGGTCCGGGCTGGAGGAGTGGCTTGCGGATCAGCGTAGCGCCGACGCTCTGCTTGACCTGTTGGCCGAAGGTCGGGACGCTCCGCTCGAGACCCTGATCGAGCCAGACCTTTCTCCACTTTTCATGCGCAATCCCCTGTACGGCACACGGTGCAGCACCGTCGTCCTGATCGATTCTGAAGGTCGCGGCACGATCGTCGAGCGGAGCTACTCCGCGGAAGCGGAAATCACCGGCCAAATCGAGCTAAGCTTCCGCTGGCCGTCCTGAACGTTTAGCCGCGGCGGCCGCCGAAGCGGGTTCGCTGCTGCTTGCCGAAGCGGCCTTTCCTCGTCCCCGGCTTTCCCTCGCTCGAATTGCCGAGCGGACGAGGCGCCACACGCTGGTCGTGCGGGATGCCGAGATCGTCTTCCTCGAGCCGCCGGATCTCGTCGCGCAACCGGGCGGCTTCCTCGAACTCGAGGTCCGCAGCCGCCTTCCGCATCCGCTCCTCCAGATCGGCGATGTAGGCTTTGAGATTGTGCCCGACGAGATGAGGCCGTTCCTCGTCGCCCGTGTCCACGACCACGCCGTCCCGCGTCGCGACATGCGCAATGATGTCGGCGACGTTCCGCTTGACGCTCTCCGGCGTGATTCCGTGCTGCGCATTATATTCGAGCTGCTTCTCGCGGCGGCGGTTGGTCTCGGCCAGCGCTCGCTCGATCGAGCCGGTGACGGTGTCCGCGTAGAGGATCACCCGGCCTTCGACGTTGCGCGCCGCACGCCCGATCGTCTGGATGAGCGAAGTCTCGGAGCGGAGGAATCCCTCCTTGTCTGCATCGAGGATCGCCACCAGGCCGCACTCAGGAATGTCCAGGCCCTCACGCAGCAGATTGATGCCGACGAGTACGTCATAGACGCCGAGCCGCAGCTCGCGGATCAGCTCGATGCGCTCCAAGGTCTCGACGTCGGAATGCATGTAGCGGACCTTAAGTCCCGCTTCGTGCAGATACTCCGTGAGGTCCTCGGCCATGCGCTTCGTCAGCGTCGTGACGAGGGTGCGATAGCCCTTGCGCGCTGTCTCCTTCGCTTCGTGGACGAGATCGTCGACCTGGTCTTCGACCGGCTTGATCTCGACCGGAGGGTCGATCAGGCCGGTGGGGCGGATCACCTGTTCGGAGAATACGCCGCCGGTTTCGTTCATCTCCCACGGCCCGGGCGTCGCCGAGACGAAGACTGACTGAGGTCGCATCGCGTCCCATTCGTTGAAGCGCAGCGGACGGTTGTCGATGCAGCTCGGCAGGCGGAAGCCATATTCCGCCAGCGTGATCTTCCGCCGGTGATCGCCCCGAGCCATCGCCCCGATCTGCGGAACCGTCTGATGGCTCTCGTCGATGAACAGCAGCGCGTTGTCCGGCAGATACTCGAACAGTGTCGGCGGAGGCTCACCCGGCAGCCGGCCCGTCAGGAAGCGCGAGTAATTTTCGATACCCGCGCACGACCCGGTAGCGGCAATCATCTCGAGGTCGAAGTTGGTGCGCTGCTCGAGCCGCTGCGCCTCGAGGAGCCGGCCCTCCGCGGTCAGTTCCTTCAACCGTTCGGCGAGCTCGTGCCGGATCGCCTCCATCGCCTGCTTCAGCGTCGGACCGGGCGTCACATAGTGCGAGTTCGCATAGACCTTGATGCTGTCGAGGCTGGCGATGGTCTTGCCGGTCAGCGGATCGAATTCGGTGATGTCCTCGATCTCGTCCCCGAAGAAGGAGACGCGCCACGCCATGTCCTCATAGTGGGAAGGGAAGATCTCCAGGCTGTCGCCGCGCACCCGGAAATTGCCGCGCGCGAAGGCCTGGTCGTTGCGCTTGTACTGAAGCGCGACCAGCTTGCGGATGACCTCGCGCTGGTCCTCCGCCGAGCCCTTCTTCAAGCTGAAGGTCATGGCCGAATAGGTCTCGACCGACCCGATGCCGTACAGGCAGGAAACCGAGGCGACGATGATGACGTCGTCGCGCTCCAGCAGCGACCGCGTTGCCGAGTGGCGCATGCGGTCGATCGCCTCGTTCACGCTCGACTCCTTTTCAATGTAGGTGTCGGTGCGCGGAACGTA
>Ga0105248_10008389_pt1 | contig 11342 bp, 11 predicted proteins | sample KBSS34metaG_FD_81524 | JGI IMG/M metagenome (GOLD analysis project Ga0105248, IMG submission 81524) | Switchgrass rhizosphere microbial communities from Kellogg Biological Station, Michigan, USA - KBS S3-4 metaG | ecosystem: Host-associated > Plants > Roots > Rhizosphere > Soil | place...
CACTCGACGAACGCCGAGCGCAGCGGCGCATCGAGCGGCCGCTTGACGACGACGTCGACGAGCCCGCCCGGCGCGCTCGTTCCCGCCTGCATCCCGCTCAGGCCCTTGAGGACGTCGACGCGCGCCTTGTTCTCGAGCGGGATCGACGTCTCGGCGTTGATCGGCAAGCCGTCGCGGCGGTAGTTGAAGCGGTTGTCGATGACGAAGCCGCGCACGGTGAAGTAGTCGATGTAGCCCTCGGTGTCGTACGCAGCGTTGACCGCAGGGTCGAAGCGCACGAGGTCGGCGAGGCGTTTCGCGCCGGCGTCGCGCAGTCGCTCGGCGTCTACCGTCGTCGCCTGCAGCGGCGCGCGCTCGAGCGCGACGTCGTCCCAGCCGGCGACGCTCGCGGCGACCGGCGCCTTGCCGGTGATCGTCACCGGCTGCAGCGCGGCCTGTGCGCATGCGGGCGCCGACGCGAAAGCGAGGAGGGCGGTGGTGGCCGCGGCCGCGAAGCGGCGGGCGAAAGCGATCGTCTTGGCCATCGTCGTGCGTCGATGGCAGAGCTCTGGGCCGCAGACGCCGGATGCCGGCTCGGCTTGCTTCCCTGCGCGAGGATTACCTCAGTCAGGTTCGAAGGGACTCTCTCAGTCGAAGCCGCAGACCTTGGCGGCTCCAACACCCCTAGCGAGGCTGCGGCGGTGCCGCAGCGCTGTCGATTATGGCAGCGTCGGCGAGACCCCGAGCAGCTTGTGCAGCTTGGTGCTCGTCGTCGTGTACTGCAGCGGCTGGGCGCGGTCGGGCCAGACGCGCTCGCCGATCGCGAACGCCGCGAGCGTCGCTTCGTGAAAGCCGCAGACGATGAGCTTCTGCTTGCCCGGATAGATCGTGACGTCGCCGACCGCGAAGATCCCCGGTGTCGACGTCTCGAAGCGCTGGGTGTCGACGACGAGCTGCTTCCTCTCGAGCGCGAGCCCCCAGTCGGCGATCGGCCCGAGCTTCGGGCTCCAGCCCAGCAGCACGAAGAGCGTGTCGAGCGGCACCGTGCGCGTCGTGCCGTCGGTGCAGAGGACGCCGAGCGCGGCGAGCCGGCCACCGTCCTCGACGATCGACTCCGGCTGGCCGGCGAGGAAGGCGACGCGCCCGGCGGCGCGCAGCTCGCGCAGGCGCTCGAGCGCCGTCGCGGTGGCGTCGAGGTCGTCGCGGCGGTGGATCAACGTGATGCTCGCCGGCGCCGATGCACCTGCGTCGGCGGCGTCGATCGCCGCCATCACTGCCGCTTCGCCACCACCGACGATGACGATGCGTCGGCCGGCGTGTTCATGGAGCGTTCCGGCGTGCTCGAAGAGCTGCGTGCCGCGGTGCGGGTCGAGGCCGTCGAGCTTCAGCCGCCGCGGCTGAAAAGCGCCGACGCCACCGGCGATCACGACCGCCTTCGCGACGAACCGCGTTCCGGTCGAGGTCGCGACGTCGAAGCGGTCGTCGTCGCGCGGTTGCAGCTCGCTCACCTGCTGCTCGAGATGAAAGCCGGTCGCGAACGGCTCGATCTGGCGCAGCAGCCGCTCGGTCAGCTCCCGGCCGGTGCAGAGCGGCAGGGCAGGGATGTCGTAGATCGGTTTGTCGGCGTAGAGCTCGAAGCACTGGCCGCCGGGATGCGGCAGCGAGTCGACGACGTGCGCGCGGACCTCCTGCAGGCCGAGGTAGAACGTCTGGAACAGACCGACCGGGCCGGCACCGACGACGATGGCGTCGGTCTCGATGGGCATGTCAGCGCTTCAGCTCGTCGAGCTTGCCCGTCCTGTCCTTCCACTCATCGGCGTCGGGCAGCGCGGGCTTGCGGCGGGTGATCGCCGGCCAGCCCTTCGCGAGCTCGGCGTTGAGCGCGATCATGTGCTGCTGGTTGCCGGGGACGTCTTCCTCGGGGACGATCGCGTTGACCGGGCACTCGGGGATGCAGACGGCGCAGTCGATGCACTCGTCGGGATCGATCGTCAGGAAGTTCGGGCCTTCACGGAAGCAATCGACCGGACAGACGTCGACGCAGTCGGTGTACTTGCAGCGGATGCACGATTCGAGGACGACGTGGGTCATGGTGACGGGCTTCGGGTCGCGCGCCGGAACGGGCGCGCTGCAGCGGCGCGAAACAGCTAAGTTTACGGTGCCGCTCGTGCTTCCTCGGCCGCGACCGATTCGGCCACAAGACGAGCGCGGCGTGCGCCGGCCGCGATCGGCTCGGCGCCGACGCCGATCGTGACGACCGTCGGCCGCCCCGAATGGAGCAGCGTCGCCTCGGCGAGGCTCGCGACGCTGTGCTGGCTCGCGAGCTCGTCGGGCCAGCCGGCGCGCGAGACGACGAGCGCAGGCGTCGTTGCAGGCCAGCCCGCTTCGACGAGCTTGCGCGCGAGGGCGGCGAGCTGCTTGCCCGCCATGTAGAAGACTTCGGTGTCGGCATGACGGCCGGCGCCGAGCTTGCCGTCGCGGGTCACCGCGGTGGTCAGCGCGACGCTGCGGCCGTCGCCGCGGCGCGTCAGCGGCCGGCGCGTCGACGCTGCCGCGGCGAGCGCAGCGGTGACGCCTGGAACGACCTCGCACTCGATCCCCGCCGCGGCGAGCGCCGCGAGCTCTTCCTCGAGGCGACCGAACACGCTCGGGTCGCCGCCCTTCAGGCGAACGACGCGCTTGCCGTCGCCGGCGTGCTTGACGAGGAGCGCATCGATCGTCTCTTGCGCGGTGTTCTCGCGGCCGCCGCGTGTCGCATGCGCGACGCCGACGAAGCCGCGCTTGCCGACGTCGATCCAGCGCGCGTTCGGTGCCAGCGCGCGCAGCGCCGGATCGGCGAGCGCGTCGAAGAGGACGACGTCGGCGTTGCGCAGGCGCTCGGCGCCGCGCAGCGTGATGAGGTCGGCCGCGCCGGGACCGGCGCCGACGAATGCGACGCTGCCAGGCGCGAACGCGCGCGTCATGCCGGCGCCTCCGCGCGGCGACGGTAGCGCGGCAGCGGCGCGCCGAGGTCGCCCTGGTAGTGGCCGTCGGGGAAGAACGAGAGCGCGCGCTCGGCGGCTGCGAGCGACTGGTCGGCGCGCAGCTGGGCGGCATCGAAGCCGCAACGCACGAGCAGCGGCAGCATGTCGACGAGCACCTGGCCGGTCGCACGGATCTCGCCGGCGAAGCGATAGCGAGCGCGCAGCAGGCGCGCCTGGCTGTACGCGCGGCCGTCGTTCCACTTCGGGAAATCGAGCGCGATGCTCGCGACGTGGGCGAGATCGCCGGCGATCGCCTCGACGTCGGCGTCGTTGGCGAGGACGAGCTCGGCCGGCACCGAGCCGTCGACGAAGCGGATGCCCGCGCTCACGCGTGCACCGCGGTCTGCCGCCGCACCGAGTTCGCGGCGACCTTGAACGGCTCGAGGCCGACGCGGCGCAGCGTCGCGATGAAGCGCTCGCCGGGATCGGAGCGCTCGGCGCGATAGGCGTCGATCAGGGCCTCGACGACGTCGGGCACCTCGTCGGCGGCGAACGACGGGCCGACGATCTTGCCCGCGGTCGACGGGCCGCTCAGCGCCGAGCCGTCGGCGCCGCCGAGCGAGACCTGGTACCACTCCTCGCCGTCCTTGTCGACGCCGAGGACGCCGATGTGGCCGCTGTGGTGGTGGCCGCACGAGTTGATGCAGCCGCTGATGTGCAGGTCGATGTCGCCGATGTCGTGAAGCTCGTCGAGGTCGTCGAAGCGCTCGGTGATCGCCGCGGCGATCGGGATCGAGCGGGCGTTCGCGAGCGAGCAGACGTCGCCGCCGGGGCACGCGATCATGTCGGTGAGGGTGCCGATGTTCGCGGTCGCAAGCCCTGCTTCGCGTGCCGCTTGCCAGAGCGCCGGCAGCTCGTCGGCGCGGACCCACGGCAGCACCAGGTTCTGGTCGTGCGAGACGCGCAGCTCGCCGGCGCTGAAGCGGTCGGCGAGGTCGGCGGCGAGGTCCATCTGCGACGCGGTCGCGTCGCCCGGCGCCTGGCCGCCGCGCTTCAGCGACAGCGTCACGGCGCGGTATCCGGCAAGCCGATGCCCTTGGACGTTGCGCTCCAGCCAGCGCGCGTACGCGACCGGCTTCGATGCATCGATCGCGGTCGGCTCTTCGCGCGCGGCGACGCCGGCCGGGACGATGAAGTGCGCCGCCATGCGATCGCGCTCGTCGTCGGTCAGCAGGTGCGCAGAGCCGTCGAGATCTTTGGCGAGGATGGCGGCGAACTCGGCCTCGACGGCGTCGATGAAGCGCTGCCCCTCGGCCTTGACGAGGATCTTGATGCGCGCCTTCCAAAGGTTGTCGCGCCGGCCGTAGCGGTTGTAGACGCGAACGATCGCCTCGATGAAGACGAGGATCTCGCGCCACGGCAGGAACTCGCGCACCACCGTGCCGACGATCGGCGTGCGGCCCATGCCGCCGCCGACGCGGACCTGAAAGCCGACCTCGCCGGCGTCGTTCTTGCGCAGGACGAGGCCGATGTCGTGCCACGCGGTCGCCGCGCGGTCCTCGGTCGCGCCGCTGACGCCGATCTTGAACTTGCGCGGCAGGAACGCGAACTCGGGATGCAGCGTGCTCCACTGCCTGAGGATCTCGCAGTACGGCCGCGGGTCGACGACCTCGTCGGGCGCGACGCCGGCGAAGCAGTCGGTCGTGATGTTGCGGATGCAGTTGCCGCTCGTCTGGATGCCGTGCAGGTCGGCGTCGGCGAGGACGTCCATGACGTCGGCGGCGTCGGGCAGCGCGATCCAGTTGTACTGGCAGTTGGTCCGGGTCGTGAAGTGGCCGTAGCCGCCGCGCCCCGGGTAGGGGCCGTCGGCGCGACCGTCGAACTGGCGGGCGATGCGCGCGAGCGCGCGCAGCTGCTTCGCGCTCAGCTCGCCGTAGGGGACGGCGACACGCAGCATCGGCGCGTGGCGCTGGATGTACCAGCCGTTCTGCAGGCGCAGCGCGCGAAAGTCGTCGTCGGGGAGCTGGCCCGCGAGATGGCGCGCGAGCTGGTCGCGGAACTGCCGCGCCCGTGCGTGGACGAAGTCGCGATCGAAGTTGTCGTAGCGGTACATCCCGAAACCCGAAGCGTCGGCGCGCTGCTGGCGCTGGCCCAGAATGACGAGTGCGGGCGAGCGCCGCCGCGCGTGCGACGGAAGCGGCACTCTAGCCACGCCGTACCTCGCAACGAACCACAGTTTTTTCACTTCGGTATGTCGGATGCGGCATAAGGAAACAACGCCGAACGCCGCGGGTCGACTCGAACGCGGCCGCCGTGACGCGTTGCGCAGCCTCGCCGGCGCTTGCGCGCTCGGCGCGCTCGGCGTCGCCGGCTGCTCGAGCGCGCCGAAGTCGACGGGCGGCGCCGGCCCGGTCGCGACCGCGGCGTCGGCTCCACCCGTCCCTCCCGTGGTCGCGCCGCCGCCGCGGCGAGCGCGGATCGGCCTGGCGCTCGGCGGCGGGGCCGCGCGCGGCTTCGCCCACATCGGCGTCATCCAGGCGCTCGAGGAGAACAGCCTCCTGCCGGACCTCGTCGTCGGAACATCGGCCGGCAGCGTGGTCGCGGCGCTGTTCGCATCGGGACGGAGCGGCCGCGAGCTGGCGACGATCGCCGACGCGATGGACGAGACGGCGTTCGCCGACTGGTCGTATCCGGGGCGCGGCCTGATCCGCGGCGAGGCGCTCGCGAAGTTCATCCGCGAGAAGACGAACCACCGCCAGATCGAGCAGATGAAGATTCCGCTCGGCATCGCCGCGACCGACCTCGACAGCGGTCAGTCGATCCTGTTTCGCAGCGGCGACACCGGCACCGCGGTGCGCGCATCGAGCGCGGTGCCCGCGGTGTTCCAGCCGGTGAGGATCGGCAGCCGCGAGTATGTCGACGGCGGTCTGTCGGCGCCGATTCCGGTGCACCATGCGCGCGAGATGGGCGCCGAGTTCGTGATCGCGGTCGACATCTCGGCCGTGCCCGAAGGCAATCCGACCGGCGACGCCGCGCGGATGCTCCTGCAGACGTTTGCGATCATGGGCAAGGGCCTCAAGACCTACGAGCTGCGCGATGCGGACGTCGTCCTGCAGCCGGCGCTCGCCGGCGTCTCCGGCGCCGACTTCACGACGCGGCGGCAGTCGATCAAGGCCGGTCGCGACGTCACGGTCGCGCACCTCGCCGAGTTGCGGCAGCGGTTGGCGGCCAAGAGCCAGCTCTAGAAAAAGAAAAGGCCCGGACGGATCCGGGCCTCGATGCGAGCGCGGCGCTTGCGCGACGCGTGCGTTCCGTCGCTTAGGCGGCGGCGCGCTTGCTCGACTTCGTCGCGGCTTGCGTCGCGCGGACCGCGGTCGACGACATCGCCTGGAAGTTCGAGTCGGCAACTTCAGCGGCTTGCTTTGCGGCCTTCTGGATGCTCTCGATCGCGTTGTTCGCAGCAGCGACGGCCGACTTCACGAGCGCGACGGCGTTCTCGGTGCCGGCAGGCGCGTTCTTGACGGCGTTGTCGATGATCGACATGAAGCGCGCTTGCGCTTCGGCGCCCGTCGCTTCGGCGACGCGCGCGACTTCCGCGCCTGTCGACGAGGCGATCTCGTAGACGTAGCGGTTGTAGGCGGCGACCTTCTCGGCGGCCGGCTGGAACAGGTTGGCTTGCAGCGCGAGCAGCTCTTGGGCGTCTTTGACCGACAGCGCGGCTTGGACGTTCTGCGCGGCGTCGCTGATCGCGGTCTTGGCGACCTGGAGGTTCAGCTCGACGAGCTTCTCGACGCCTTCGAAGGCGGTTCCGGCCAGGCCGAACAGCGTTTCGACGTTGCTCTTCTGGACGCTGACGTATTGTTCAACGGTCATCATGTGGGTTCTCCTGTGGGGTGGGGCGGGGCGGCTTCTCTAGACTTCAATGCTGCACTGCAACATGGGCGAAGTATAGAGGCTCGGGCGGCCATTGCAAGCGCTTTTTGGTGCATTGCAACAAGGTTAGTGGGGAATGCCTAGGAACGTCGACAATCGCGCCCGATGACGACCCCGCCCGCCGCCGACATCGCCGCCGCCGAGGCGGCCATCGCCACCCGCCGGTCCGTTCGCGCATTTCTGCCGACTCCGGTGCCGCGCGCCACCGTCGAGCGGATCCTCGCCGTCGCCTCGCGTGCGCCGTCGGGAACCAACACCCAGCCGTGGAAGGTCTACGTCCTCACTGGCGAGCCGCTGCGCTCGCTGTCGCGACGGCTCGTCGCCGCGTACGACGATCCGGAGGAGAGCGCCCGCCACAGCGAGGAGTACCCGTACTACCCGACCGAGTGGGTCTCGCCTTACATCGACCGTCGCCGCAAGATCGGCTGGGACCTCTACGGCTTGCTCGGCATCGGCAAGACCGACAAGGCGCGGATGCACGCGCAGCACCGACGCAACTACGAGTTCTTCGGTGCCCCGGTCGGACTGATGTTCACGATCGACCGCATCCTGCGCCAGGGCAGCTGGCTCGACTACGGCATGTTCATCGAAGGCGTGATGGTCGCGGCGCGCGCGCACGGCCTCGACACCTGCCCGCAGGCCGCGTTCACGCCGTTTCATCGCATCGTCACCGACGAGATCGGCGCGCCGGCGAACGAGCAGCTCGTCTGCGGCATGTCGCTCGGCTGGGCCGATCCGGGCGCGATCGAGAACACGCTCGTCACCGAGCGCGAGCCGGTCGCCGGCTTCGCGCGCTTCCTCGATTGAAGCCAGGGACCGAGCCCGGACCAGCGACTGTAGGAGCGAGACGACAGGCCTCGCCGGCGCGGGCCGATAGGTCGGCCGTGCTGCGCTCGGAACAATCGGGCGATGAGAAGCCCGCTCGCAGCCTGGCGTAGCGGCGTTCGCTGGCCGCTGGTGCTGATCTCGGCCGTCGTCGCGCTCGTCGCCGTCGTTCTCCTCTGCGAAGCGATCGGCTGGCCGTTCCTCGTCGGCCCGGTCCAGCATCGGCTTTCCAAGGTGCTCGATCGCAGCGTCGCGTTCGGCGACGACCCCGGACGGTCGTCGGGCGTGCGCATCGGGCTGCTCGGCGGCATTCGCGTCCACGCCGACGCGATCGAGATCGGGCCGCCGTCGTGGAGCCCGACACGCCACACGATGCTCGCGCGCGACGCGATCCTCAAGCTCGGCTACCTCGACCTCTGGCGCGCATACCGCGGCCAGACGCTGCACGTGCGGGCCCTCGAAGCAGGTGAGCTCGACGCGATCCTCGAGCGGCTCGAGGACGGTCGCGCGTCGTGGCAGTTCGGCAAGAAGGGCGCAGGCGCCGCGCAGCACGAGGCATCGCTGCCGACGTTCGGTCGCCTCGTCGTCGGCGACGGCCATGTGCTCTACACCGATCGCGTGCTGCCGGCGGGGATCGATGCGCGCTTTTCGCTCAGCGACGGCGCTGGGCCCGCTCGCGGCGATCGCGGTGCTGCGTCGGCGGTCGTCGGGTCCACAGCGTCGGACGCAGCCAGCGCCGCCTCGGCTCCCGCGCGCGCGCTCGCCGCGAGCGCGGCATCGGGCATCTTCATCCGCGCCGGCGGCGCTGCCGGTGGCGGCCCTGCGACGGCCGAGAGCGTCCGCCTCGCACCCGACGAACGCGGCCTGCGGCTGAAGGCGACCGGCCAGTACCGCGATCTGCCGGTGCGGATCGACCTGCGCACTTCGGGCGTGCTCGCCTTCCTCGGCGAAGGCGGCGAGACGTCGCAGCCGTTGTCGCTGCGCGCGATCGTCGGCCGCGCAGAGGTGGCGTTCGACGGCACGACGCGCGATCCGCTGCACTTCACCGGGCTCAAGGGACGCTTTCGCCTCTCCGGCCAATCGCTCGCCAACGTCGGCGACGCGCTCGGCATCACCTTGCCGACGACGCCCCCCTTCACGACGCACGGCACGCTCGTGAAGGACGTCGACGTCTGGAAAGCGGTGTTCGAGGCCGCGAGCATCGGCTGGAGTCGGCTCAACGGCGCCTTCACGTACGACAAGCGGCCGAAGGTGCCGCTGCTCTCGGGCCGGCTCGGCGGCTCGCGGCTCGTCCTCGCCGACCTCGGGCCCGCGGTCGGAACGCCGCCGCCGGGCAGCGGTGCGGCGAAGGCGGCCGCTGCCCACGACGGGCGCGTCATTCCCGACAAGCGCTTCGATCTGCCGTCGCTGCGTGCGATGAACGCCAACGTCGTCGTCGACATCGGCACCTTCGATCCCGGCACCGACATCCTCGAGCCGCTCCATCCGGCGCGCGCCCACCTGCTGCTCGCCGACGGCGTGCTGACGATCGCCGACTTCGTCGGTGCCACCGCGCAGGGCCGCTTGGAGGGCTACGTCCAGCTCGACGGCCGCACCGACAAGGCACTCTGGACCGCCGACCTGCGCCTGCTCGGCGTCAATCTCGCGCAGTGGCTGCGGCTGAAGCGCTCGGGCAATGCGCCGCCCTACCTGAGCGGCAAGCTCGACGCGCTCGTCAAGGTCAAGGGCACGGGACGCTCGACCGCCGAGATCCTCGGCACGCTCGCCGGCGACCTGCGCATGCACATGCGCGAAGCCGCGGTCTCGCACGTCGCGGTCGAGGCCGGCGGCATCGACGTCGCGCAGGCGCTTGGCGTGCTCGTCAAGGGCGACGACGCGCTGCCGATCCTGTGCAACGTCGCCGACCTCGACATCGCGCAGGGCGTCGCGACGCCGAAGGTGTTCGTCGTCAACACGCGCGACTCGACGATCTGGATCGACGGCACGGTCTCGCTGCGCGACGAGACGCTCGACCTGCGCGCCGTCGTGTCGCCGAAGGACTTCAGCCCGATGTCGCTGCGCACGCCGATCCACGTCAAGGGCACGTTCGCCCAGCCGCGCGTCTCGCTCGAGATAGGCAAGCTCGCGGGCAAGGCGGGCGCTGCGGGGTTGCTCGCGCTGCTGAACCCGCTCGCGGCGCTGATCCCGTTCATCGATCCGGGAGCGCAAGCGAAGGCGGCCGAGAACGATGCCGAGTGCGCCAACCTCGTGCGCTCGCTCGGCGTCATTCCGAAAGCGGTGCGCACGCCGAAGTCGGCTCGCGTGCCGCCGGCGGCGGCGAGCGCTGCGTCGGCGGCGGCACAGGGTGCCTCGGCGGCGCGTGCGCCGGTGAAGGTCGCGGCGTCCGCGCCGCGGCGCTGAGCGTCAGCGGCCGCGGCTCGTCAGGCCTTGCGGCGCTTGCTGACGAGCGGGCCTTCGCCCTTCGAATGCGACTTGCCTTTCTGCTCGGCTTGCTCGAGCTCCGCGGCCTCGCGGGCGTCTTCGGGCGCGGCGTCGCGCGCCGCCGGCTCGACCCGGCCCGAGTGCGCGAAATCGCTGCTCGCCTTGTCGAAGCGACGACCGGCTTCGTAGTCGCCTTCGCCCTGGACCTTGTCCTTGCTCGGTGTCTTGTTCATGGTGTCTCCTTGCTGTTGCGGGATCGCCTGCGCGTCACGCGGCCGCCGCCGCGACCGGCTCGGCGACCTCCTCGGTGACGACGTCGAAGCGGACGAGCGAGCTCTGGCCGAAGCACATCGTGATCGGCACGTCGCCGGCGTCGCGGCCGCGCGCCATCACGATGCGGCCGATGCGGCGCTCGTTGTGGCGAGCGTCGAAGGTGAACCAGCGATCGCCGAGGAAGACCTCGAACCAGGCGCTGAAGTCCATCGGCGAGGGCGCCGGCGGCACGCCGATGTCGCCGAGATAGCCGGTCGTGTAGCGCGCCGGGAGGTTCATGCAGCGGCACAGCGTCACCGCGAGATGCGTGAAGTCGCGGCAGACGCCTTCCCTTTCGCGGAAGGCGTCGAGCGCGGTGCGCGTCGGTCGCGCGGTCTTGTAGTTGAACGTCAGGTGCCGGTGCACGAAGTCGCAGATCGCGGCGACGCGCTGCCAACCGGGTGCGACGCCGCCGAACTGCTGCCACGCGAACGGCAGCAGCTCGCTGTCGACCTCGCAATAGCGGCTCGGCAGCAGGAACTGCAGCGTCGAGAACGGCAGCTCGGTCGGGTCGCGCTGGAGCGCGTCGGGATCGATGGCGTCGAGCTCGCCCGAATCACGGATCAGCGCATCGTTCGTGATCCGCACCGTCGACATCCCGACCGGAACGTTGACGCGCCCGCAGTGGTTGCCGAAGCTGTCGATGTACTCCTCGGGGGCGAGGCCGCCGCTGACGAGAACGGATTCGGGCGCGACGAGGTCGTCGCGACGCGAGGGGTGGACGCGCAGCAGGTAGATGAGCGCCATCGGCGTCGCGACGGACAGCTCGATGTCGTATCCGATCCTGATCAGCATGCTCGCGGGCTCCGGCTTCGTGACCGCTCGATCCTTGCACGATGCATGCCCGTGGTCTGTAGGAATGGAGCGCTTCGCGCTGCGCTGCGATCGACTGTAGGCAGCGTCCGACGA
>Ga0105248_10008390_pt1 | contig 11342 bp, 8 predicted proteins | sample KBSS34metaG_FD_81524 | JGI IMG/M metagenome (GOLD analysis project Ga0105248, IMG submission 81524) | Switchgrass rhizosphere microbial communities from Kellogg Biological Station, Michigan, USA - KBS S3-4 metaG | ecosystem: Host-associated > Plants > Roots > Rhizosphere > Soil | place...
AACGCGATGGAGTCGCGCGCGTCAGACATTCACATCGAAACACGCGATACGGAGGTCCAGGTCAAGTACCGCATCGACGGCGCGCTCTATGCGAAAGTGGATCCGATCGATCTCGCTTATCACCAGACGTTGATCTCGCGTATCAAGGTCATGTCAGAGCTCGACATCGCCGAGCGGCGCGTGCCGCAGGACGGCCGTTTCCGAGTTCGTTATAAAGGACGCAACGTCGACTTCCGCGTCTCGATCATGCCGACGATTCACGGCGAAGATGCGGTGGTTCGTATTCTCGACAAAGAGCAGATCAACGAGGAGTTTCGGAATCTCAACCTGAACGTCGTCGGCTTTGCCGAAGACGACCTCAAAAAGTTTCGCCGCTACATCGCCGAGCCGTACGGCATGGTGCTCGTCACTGGTCCAACCGGTTCGGGCAAAACGACGACGCTCTACGCCGCGCTCAACGAGATTCGCAACGAAGAAGACAAGATCGTCACGATCGAAGACCCGGTCGAGTATCAGTTGCACGGCATTACACAGATTCCGGTTAACGAAAAGAAAGGACTGACGTTCGATCGTGGACTCCGTTCCATCCTGCGTCACGACCCGGACAAGATCATGGTCGGCGAGATCCGCGACACCGAAACCGCGCAGATCGCGATCCAATCCGCGTTGACGGGCCACCTTGTATTTACAACGGTTCACGCCAACAACGTGATCGACGTGATCGGCCGCTTCCTGAACATGGGCGTCGAGCCTTACAACTTCGTCTCTTCGCTGAACTGCGTGTTGGCCCAGCGGCTCATCCGTATGCTTTGTCCGTACTGCAAGCGGCAGTATCGACCGGGCGATGGGGAGCTGGCGGAGGCGGGACTCAAACCCGACATTTATCGCGAGCGGCCTTTTTATATGAACGTCGGTTGCGACGCCTGTAATCACACGGGCTACAGGGGCCGGACTGCTATTCACGAATTGCTCGATTTGTCGGATAATGTCCGCGAAATGATTATCGACCGGCGGCCGGGTTCGGAAGTACGCCGGGCGGCAGAGGCCGAAGGGTTGACGAGTTTGAGAGAATCGGCCCTGCAAAAAGTTTTCAACGGGATTTCGACCTTGCACGAAATCAATCGCGTGACGTTCGTCGAGGAACTAACCGCGACTAAGTAGCATCAAACCCCGACCGCAACTCCTCAACCCGGCGAGTATTAAATTTGGGCGGTTTTAACGGAACTGAAATTTACTGCCTGCGTGTGAGGAAATTGGCCGCTATGATCTTGCATCTTAAGCGTCTCAGCGGCATTATTAGGGTCGCCTTTTGGTCGGTTTAACTTTCCACCTCCCGAGCTAAGAAAGCCATGAGAAACAACAGTCGAATGCGCACACTCATATCCTTCGTTTTGGCCCTCAGCATCCTCGCGATGCCGATGACGGCCTTTGCCAAGAAGGGCGACAAAAACTTCAAACGCGGCATGGATTACGAACGGGCGCAGCAATGGGACAAGGCGGCTCAGGAGTTCACCCTGGCCGTGGCTGCCGACCCGTCGAACATGGAGTATCAGCTCCACTTCCGCCGCGCCAGTTTCAATGCCTCGCAAACGTACATGCTGCAGGGGCGCTCGCTGGCTGAGCGGGGCGACTACGTTGGCGCCTACAACGCGTTCCGGCAGGCTTACGGGTACGACGCGGTAAACGAGTTAGCCGTTTCGGAGATGGAAAGGATGCTGCGCCTGCAGGCCGTCAAGGAAGGACGGACTCCCGGCAGCAGTGGCAACGGCAACGGGAATGGGAACGGCGCGAAGGGGCCTGAAGTCCCTGAGAACGGCAACATGACGCCGACCAGCGGACAGGAGTTTGTATCGCCGCGTGAGACCCAACTGCGCATCATCAACTACACGGGCGATCTCAAGGCGCTCATTCGCAGTCTCGCCGAGCAACTGAATCTCAACGTCATTTTCGACCGCCAGTCGTTTACGCAATCCCGGCCGATCGATATCAATTTAAAGGACGTCACGACCGCGCAGGCGCTCGATTACGTGTTTCTCCAGGAAGGACTGTTCTTCCAGAAACTCAGCCGCCGTACGATCCTCGTTGCGGATCAGGCGCGCCGGCCACAGTATCAACAGCTCGTTCTGCGCACCTTCTATTTGTCGAACATGAAACCCGCCGATGCGCGTACGCTCGTGCAACAGGCGATTCCGCCGTCAGTCGGCCGTCCGCAGACGATCGTCGTTCCGGATGATGCGACAAACAGTTTGACGGTGCGCGACACGGCAGAGAACGTGCGGCTTATCGGCGAGTTGCTGCAAAGCGTCGATAAGGATCGCGCGGAAGTCGTGATGGACGTCAACATTTACGAAGTGTCCAAGAACGACCTGCTTCAGTTTGGTAACCAGATCGGCACCACGCTCGATACGGGAATCGGCGGCGCGGGCGGTTTCTCGTTGCTGACCGACAACGGCGTCGTTAATAGTGCCGCTGGTGCAGGCGTCAATCTCGGCGCGATCGTTGGCGGCGTGCCGACGGCTCTCGCCGCGGCGCTCGTTATTCCGCCTTCAGCGTTGCGCGCGTTCCGTAGCCGCGACAACACCAAGCTGATCGCTTCGACGCAGGTCCACGCGTTCAACGGTGAAGAATCGCAGGCGCGCATCGGACAGCGCGTGCCGGTGCAAACCGCGCAAGCGTATCCGTTCGGTGTGCAGACCGGTACACCGGTTGCGGGGGGGATAGGTAATCCTTTTCCGAGCGGTGGTTTCCCGGTCATCAACTACGAACCGACCGGTTTGACACTCAAGTTCACGCCGCAGGTATTTCCGAATCTCGACGTGCAAGTGAAGATGAACATCGAGCAGAAGGACGTGCTCGGCGCGAGCACCCTGACGCCGACGTTTACTGAACGAACGATGACGGGCACGGCGCGTATTCAGAACAACCGCACGATGATGCTCGCGAGCGTTTCGACGGACATTGAAGCGCGTGGCCGCAAGGGCATCGCGTTTCTTGGTGGACTGCCGATCATCGGTCGTCTGTTCACCGCGCCGACACGCGACCTGCGCCAGGTCGACATCGTGATCAGCGTGACGCCGCGCGTGCTTCGCGCTCCGGCAGTTACGCCACGCGACGAAGAAATGCGTCCGAGCGGTACGTTGCAATCGCCGACGACCGGTTCGCTCGCTGAGATGATTCGCGAAGCGGATCGTGAAGAGCAGATTGCCGCGGCTCGTGCGCTTCCGCGCAACGCGACGATCCAACTGCCCGATGCGCCGCTCGAGGTGGCGAAGCCGGTTAACGCGACGCAGACCAGCGCAGCCAACACAGCACCAGCTTCGACTGCACCTGCCAGCACTGTGGCCCAGAATACCAATCCGGTTCCTAATGTGCCGGCGCCGACCGCACCGAACACCAATTCCCAACCCCCTGGACCATCAACTAGCGGATCATCGACTGTTGCGCAAACTAACGCTCCACCCCCGACTACAGCGCAAACCAGGTCTACGGTTGAGGAACTACCATCATACGTCCCCGCGCCGAAGTCGCTGATCAGCGACTCTGCCGCAGCCGCGGTCGCTACCGTCAACCCGGGCGCCGCCGCAAGTCAAAACGCGGTGCTGACTTCACTACCGAAGTCCACCGACGCATCGCTCGCCGCCAAGCCGCTCGACACGAAGCTCGGCGCAGGCCGCGTCGCGCAGCTCAGCTTGCTGGAAGGCGACACGGTGATGAAGGTCGGCGAGAAACGCCGGTACGCGGTGCAGCTAAACTCCGACGTGCCGCTGAGCCTGGCGTTACTCACGTTGAAGTTTGATCCAAAGGTCGTGAAAGTACACGCCGTGACCGCGGGAGACTTGCTGAGTTCTCTTACCGAGGACGCGACGCCGTTGTTCACACCTTCAATCGACGCCAAGGGCGTTTGCATGATCTCGATCTCGTCGCTGAACGGTAAGGCGTCGTTCAAGGGATCGGGAGCGTTGCTCTTCATCGATCTCGAAGCAGTCGGCGCCGGTGATGCGGCTCTCGCTTTTGTAAAAGAGACGCTGCATCTGGTGGCCACCGATGCTCGCGACATCACTTCGGAGATCGTTCAGGGCACAGCGACAGTCAAACAATGACGCCGCCGCCGCAGGGCGGCAGGGCGCGAAAAAACGCGGCGACTGGATGAACGGAATACTACACACCGGTCGCCGCTTTTCTTCTGAAGGCCGGTTGGTTATGAAAACGGAACGAGGATTTTCGCTGATTGAACTGGTGATCACCATCACGGTGTTGACCATTATGACGCTCGGCGCGATGCCGCTCGTGAAGGTTTCCGTTAAGCGGCAGAGGGAACAACAACTGCGCGACAGCCTGCGCCAGATTCGCATCGCGATCGACGAGTTTCATCGCGACACAGTGGGCATGGTCTGCACCGGTACCGCGATTCCAACCGGCGGCGGCGGCCAGCCACCCGTAATATTGATCGATCCGCGCAGCAAGGTCGTGATCAGCGACTGCACGATCTTCGGTGTCGATAACCCGGACAGATATCCGCCCGATCTCGAAACCCTGACCACCGGCGTCAACGTGATGCCGCGCGGCACGTCGGCGGGCGGTTTTGGAGACAAGGATACCGACGCGACGAAGGTGGGGGCCCAGTTGTCTACCAAGCAGAAGGTTTACCTGCGCGCGCTGCCGATCGATCCCATGACCGGCAAGCCCGACTGGGAGCTGCGGTCCAGTTACGACGCGGCGGACTCAGGCTCGTGGGGCGGCGAAAACGTTTTTGACGTGCGCTCGAAATCCAGAGGCACCGCATTGAATGGAGAGAAGTACAGTGACTGGTAGGCTTGAACAGGCACGGCGCAGTTGGCGCGACGCGGGACGCGCGGGATTCACGCTGCTCGAGCTGATGATCGTGATCTCGATCATCATCATTCTCGCGGCGATCACGCTGCCGCAGTATCAACGGACCATCATGCACACGCGCGAAGCGGTGCTGCGCGACGATCTCTTCAAAATGCGCTCGCTGCTCGATCAGTTTGCGGCAGACAAAGGCCGCCTGCCGCAGTCGCTTGATGAGCTGGTTACCGAAGGCTACCTTCGCGAGGTGCCGCTCGATCCATTCACGGGTCAAAAAGACTGGGCGCCCGTCACCGGTGACGATTTAATCACCATGAGCGGCGACACCGGAATCATCGACGTGCACAGTAGCTCTGCCGAAACTTCCACAGACGGCACGCCCTACAGCGAATGGTAAATTTCCAGGATTCGAATGCCCAACCTGTTTTCACGCATCGTTGAACCCTGGTTTCCATCCAGCGCCATCGGACTGGAAAAGGGACTCGCTTCGGTTGTTCAGCTCGAACGCGCCAAAGGCAACACCTGTCGCTTGAAACGCGCGGCCACCGCCAACATCGACTCACTGATTCGACCGAGTTTTGACGAACCGAACGTTACCAACGCCGCCCAGTTGGCCGCGGTGCTGAAAGAGCTCGCGGCGAGTGCCGGGCTTTTGCGGCAGAAGCGCTGGTCGTTGAGTTTGCCCGAGATCACCACCCGCACGACTGTGTTCACGCTCGAAAGCAAGCCCGCGTCGTCGTCAGAGCTCCAGGAGGTGCTGAAGTGGAAGACCGAACGCGGCTTCGGCGCTTCGCTCGAGGAGCTTTCAGTCTCGCGCGAGCGTTTGCAAAAAGACGCCCTCGGACGCGATCGTTATCTCGCGATCGCCGTGAAGAGATCGGTGCTGGCTGAATATGAAGCCGTACTCGATTCGTTAGGCTGGCGAGTCGGTTTGATTATGCCGCGGCACCTCGGCGAGGCTCAGTGGCTGGTGCGGAGCGGTTCCGCCGGCGACTCGCTTTTGCTCAGTGGCTCGGACCAGGGTTTCACCGGGCTGATCTTTCGCAACGGGCATCCGTTGATTCTTCGCACCGTAAACTGCGCGGAAAGCGAGTTTGAAGACGAGTTTTATCGTTTCCTGCTGTTTTATCGCGACCGCAACACGCCCGAGGGAACAGGCGACCACACGCCGCTGTCGCGGTTGATGGTGATCGGCGAAGGCATCACGAAGGAACGCGCCAGCGAGATCGTCAACGAAACCACCGGCGGGCATCTGCGGCCGGTTGGCGCCGAGGATTTAGGGTTGCAGTTACCGAATCGGGAGTTCAGTTTCGACTCCATTGCCGCCCCGGCCGGACTGGCCACGCTTTCCTGGTAATTTCCGGCGGGCTGACTTGAAACAAACCCGCGCAAGCGAACGTAACACCCCGGTATCATGAAAGCTTCCGCTTCCTCCGTTTCTCCCGCTTTTTCACGAGATTTCAGCGCGGTCAGCGACCGGGAACTCGTCGCCATCGCGGTCACCGGCTTCGACGGCAGCTTCGAAGAGCTGGTGCGCCGCTATCAACGGCCGATTTCCGCTTACGTTTACCGGATGGTCGGCAACTATGAATCAGCCCTCGACCTGACCCAGGAAATCTTCATAAAGGTCTACAACTCCCTGCAGCGCTACCGTTCCGAGTTCAAGTTCTCGACCTGGATTTACAAGATCGCTCACAACGCGGCCGTCGATCACCTGCGCCGCAACTACACCCGCGAACAATCTCTGGTCGCCGGCCCGGAAGGCGACACGTTTGATCTGCCCATCGAGAGCGCCCGTTTGAGTCCGGAACAGGAAAGCGAACAAAGAGAACGACGCGTGGAAATAGAAGCGGTAGTCAGGGCGCTGCCCGGGAACTATCGCGAGTTGATCATCCTGCGCCACTCGCAGGACCTCAGTTACGAAGAGATCGTCGAAGTGACCGGCCTCCCGCTCGGCACCGTCAAGAACCGTCTCTTCCGCGCGCGCGAGATGATGCGACAGCAATTTGTTGACAAGGGAATCACCGGCATTTAATGACCAGGGTCCAGCAAACAATCTGTCAGAAAAATTTGATTGCCGCTTACGTTGACGGTGAGCTTGGCGACGTCGCGAACGCGATCTTCGAGCAGCACGTGGAGGAGTGTCGCGAGTGTCGTGCTGAGTTGCGGTCCCATCGCGTTTTCGTTTGCGAGCTCGACGCGGCCCTCGCGGGTCAGGTAGAGATGCCCGTTCCCGACAATTTTTCGAAAGTGATTGCCGTTCGCGCGCGCAGCGACATGCGCGGCGTTCGCAGCCGTTCGGAAAACCGCAAAGCGATCGCGATCTGTATGGTCCTCGCGTTGATGGGGTTTGGTCTACTCGGCGCGACGGCGCGTGAAGCGGTGCTGGCTTTTGGCGGCCGGTTCATTGGCGCGGTGATCAGCATCGGCAGTTTCGTCTCCCAGGCTGTTTACGACGCGGTTGCCGGTCTCGTCGTGATCTTCAGAGTGTTGGGCCACAAGATCGTCGTGAGCAGTGGCTCAGTGGGCGTGCTGCTGGTAGTGCTGGCGGTCGCCGTTTTTGTCTTGTCGCGCTTGATCTCCGATTACCATCGCACGGGTGCTACCGAGTAAAGGGGGCTTCCGTGGAAATCGTTCTTCTTCATTCACGGCCCAAATTCCCGGACCTCCGACTCTCCTTCGCAAAACTTTTCGCGCCTCTGGCGTTAGTGTTGCTGCTGATGACTGCGGTCTACGCGCAGGATTCAAGCGCTGAAAACGTGGTCGTTGTTAATGGCGTCAGCGATAGCACCGTCTTTGGAATGGGCAACTCCGTCCGAATCACCGGCACCGTAAAGCAGGGCGCGATGTCGCTCGGCGGCGACGTGATTGTCGAAGGCGTGGTTGAGGGCGACGTCGCCACGATCGGCGGTTCGGTGATCCAGCTCCCGGGCTCACGCATCGGCGGCGACGTGATCGTTCTCGGCGGTACTTACCGGGCCGGCGATGCCTCTGCCCAGCGAAATCCGAAGAGCATGACGATCATGTACGCGGGTTACCAGCCGGAGCTCCGCGACATGATGCGCAATCCGACCGGGCTCTTCAGCCCGCGCTGGACGCCGACGTATCTCGGCACACGGTTTTTGGTGGTGCTCTTCTGGTTCATCGTCGCGCTCGCGTTTACGGCCGCGATGCCCGGAACGATTAGTCGCGGCGTGGCGCGTTTGCAGTTGACCAGCGTGCGCGTGGCTGCGATTGGTTTGATTGGGGTCGTGGTCCTGTTTGTCAGCACGGTGGTGTGTTTGTGGATCATGCCGGAAGCGATCCAGGTGTTCGTCGGGCTGTTTGCGTTGCTGCTTTGGATCGTGGCGAGCTTGTTTGGTAGGGTTATTCTGTACGCGGCGACCGGAAAATGGCTGCAACGGAAGTACGTGCCGTGCGGTAAAAATTCAGAGGCAGTGGCGCTGTTGCTGGGAACGAGTTTCTGGGTTCTGTTGACGTCGCTACCGTATGTTTGGCCGTTCATGGCGGCTTTCATTTTGATCATTAGCTTCGGTCTGGCTTTGACCGCTCGTTACCGCAAAACCGTTTCTGTTTAGGAGAGACAAATTTGATGAAGACCTTTCTTTTCGCGATCGCGCTGGCACTGTTCGCGCACAGCACGCTGTTCGCGCAAGGCACGGATCCCGGCATCGCTGCAAAACATGCGATTGGTGAAGTGAAAACGATCGACGCGGCCGCGAAGCAGATGACCATCAAGACCGACGCCGGTTCAATTGTCACTGTTTCCATTAGCGACAAGACGACCTACAAGCGTCTCGCGCCCGGCGAGCAAACGCTGACCAACGCTACGGATATCGCGTTCACCGACGTCGGCGAAGGCGATCGCATCATGGCCCGCGGCACGGTTTCCGAAGATCGCAAGTCAGTGCCGGCTTTGCAGATCATCGTGATGACGAAGGGCGACCTCGCGAAGAAGCAGGAAGCGGAACGATTGGAATGGCGCCGTCGCGGTATTCTCGGCGTGATCGCTTCGCTCAAGCCGGAGACGAAAGAGATCACGATCACGCATCGCGCGATGGCGGGAACGCAGTCGATCGTTATGCAGGTCAGTGACAAGACTGAAATGCACCGCTACGCGCCCGACTCGATCAAGTTCGGCGATGCGAAACCGAGCACGTTCGCCGAGCTCAAGGTCGGCGATCAGTTGCGCGCGCTCGGCGATCGCACTGAAGACCCGCTGCGTTTCAATCCGCAGAAGATCGTCACGGGAAGCTTTCGCACTGTCGGCGGCGTCGTGACCGCCGTCGATCCCGCGACCGGGGAGATCAAGATCAACGAGCTCGAGAAGAAGACGGCCCTCACGATCGTGATCAAGCAGGATGCGGTGCTGCGTCGTTTTCCACCGGCTTCTGAAATGGGAATGATGATGGGCGGCATGCGCGGTCAGGGCGGCGCAGCAGGCGGTGGTCAACAAGCGCCGGCCGCACAAGGACAAGGACAAGCGCAGCAGCCTCAGCGACCGCAGGGCGGCGGTCCCGGTGGACCCGGAGGGCCGGGCGGAGGTGGCCCCGGACGCGGAGGCTTCAACATCAACGACATGCTCGAACGCTTGCCAACTATTTCGCTCGCCGATGTTAAGGTCGGCGACACCATCATCGTTTCCAGTACGCAGGGTGTTGATCCGACGCGCCTGACCGCGATTTCACTCGTGGCCGGCGCCGATACCCTGCTCGCAATGCTTGCTCCGCGGCCGCAGCCCGGACAGGCGACTCCAAATCCCGCAGCGGGTTTAGGCAGCAGCGGCATCACGTTCGGCATCGGTTTGCCGTAGGCGTCAACAACTTTTCCCCGAAAGGCGCAGCATGAAATTTCCCCCACGTCTCCCACGCACTCTTGTTGTACTCGCCGCTCTTATTCTCGTTTGTTCCTTCGGCGTTGCTGCGCAACAAGCGCGCGGCACGTTGCGCGGCCTGATCACTGACGAGCTTGGCGCTGCGATTGTCGGCGCGAATGTTACGCTGACAGACGCGACCGGTGTTCAGAAAAAAGTCACCACCAACGGCGAAGGCGTCTACACGTTCACCGGCCTGGCTTTGGGCAATTACAAGCTCCAGGCGATCGCGCCCGGCTTCACGCAGTCTGACGAGCAAACCGTCGAGATCAAATCCAACCGGCAGTCGTTGGACATCACGTTGAAGGTCACGATCCAGGAGCAGGTCACGGTGGCCGAAACCCCGATCAGCACCGAAGCGACCAACAACGCGAACCAGACGGTGATCGGCGGGAAAGATCTCGATGCGTTGCCGGACGATCCGGATGAGCTCGCAGCGGCGTTGCAGGCGCTGGCTGGCCCATCCGTTGGACCAAACGGCGGCCAGATCTTTATCGACGGCTTCACGGGCGGCAGCCTGCCTTCGAAAGACTCGATTCGCGAAATTCGTATCAACCAGAACCCGTTTGCAGCGGAGAACGATCAGCCTTCGGGGCGTATCGATATTCTCACCCGTCCCGGCACCGACAAACTTCGCGGCGGCGGGTCATTCAATTTCAACGACGAGAGTTTCAACTCGCGCAATCCCTTCGCCATCAATTCGAGTAAACGAGCGCCGTTTCAGATTCGCCACTACGACATGAATCTCAGCGGCCCGCTCGTGAAGCGCAAGGCCTCGTTCTTCGTTAACTTTGGACGCATTGAAACTGACGACAACGAGCTTATTCGCGCCACAGTGCTCGACTCGAATCTCGATGCGGTCGATTTTGGCCAGGGCTTTCTCGTGCCGCGCCGCAACACGTTTTTCAGTCCGCGGCTCGACTACGCCATCAACGCGAGCAACACGCTGATTGCGCGCTACAACTACAATCGTACTCGCGTCGAAGACCAGGGCGTCGGCGGATTCAATCTCCCTGAACGCGGCTTCGATACCATCAACACCGGCCACAACATTCAGTTAACCGAAACCGCGGTTCTCAACAGCACGACGATCAACGAAACGCGCTTTCAATACAGCCATAATCGCAACGAACAGATCGGTAACAACTCGATTCCCGCGCTGAACGTTAGCGGTTCGTTCAACTCCGGCGGTTCGCAAGTCGGTCACTCGATCAACGAACGAAATTTCTGGGAGCTCAACAACTTCACCGCGCAACAGCACGGCTCGCACGCGATCAAATTCGGCGGACGCGTTCGTCACGTCAGCATTGACGACACGAATGCGAGCAACTTCGGCGGAACGTGGTCGTTCACAGGCGGTTTCGGACTCACCAGCATCGAACGCTACCAACTCACCCTGCGCTTGCAGGAGCAGGGATTGACGCCCGCGGAGATTCGCGCGGCGGGTGGCGGCGCGGCTTCGTTCACGATCAACTCGGGCAATCCTGTCGCGGACGTCACGCAAACTGATTATGGCGTTTTCCTTCAGGATGATTGGCGCGTCAGGCCGAATATCACGCTCAGTTACGGACTGAGATACGAGACGCAGACCAACGCGCACAGCAAGTACGACTTTGCGCCGCGACTCGCGCTCGCGTGGTCA
>Ga0105248_10008392_pt1 | contig 11340 bp, 6 predicted proteins | sample KBSS34metaG_FD_81524 | JGI IMG/M metagenome (GOLD analysis project Ga0105248, IMG submission 81524) | Switchgrass rhizosphere microbial communities from Kellogg Biological Station, Michigan, USA - KBS S3-4 metaG | ecosystem: Host-associated > Plants > Roots > Rhizosphere > Soil | place...
GACCGGAACTTGTCCTTCACGTAGGCGCGCGTCTCGTCCGTGTTGTCCGACGCGCTCTTGTCCAGCAGGCGCCGGTAGACCGGGCTGATCCGCATCTGCGGCAGGCCGTCCTCGTTCAGGACCACGACGTACTCGTCCTCGACTTTCATGACGTAGACGTCGGGAATCACATACTGCGACTGCGTCGGGTTGAAGCGGCTGCCCGGTTTGGGATCCAAGTTCCGGATGATCTCGATGTGCTCCTTGAGATCGTCGATGGTCATCCCGAGCTTCCGCGCGATCTCCGGCACCTGGTGGTTCTGCAGCAGGCGCAGGTGATCCGTCACCACCTTCTCGGTCGGCGTGTTTTCGAGACCGAGATGACGAATCTGCAGGAGCAGACACTCCTGGAGGTCGCGCGCAGCCACGCCGGTGGGATCGAACCCCTGCACCAGCTTCAAGGCGCGCTCGACGTCCCCGACCGGCCAAGGGCCCATCGCCGCCAGCTCTTCGAACGAGGCCACCAGATACCCGTCGTCGTCCAGGTTCCCGATAATCGCGGCGCCGATGTCGCGGACGATGCTGTCGTCGGTCTGCATCGACAGCTGCCACATCAGGTGATCGGTGAGCGAGCTGACCGTCGAGAGGGTGTTCTCGATGGGGGGTAGTTCCTTGACCTCTTGCGGGGCGCGCGGCCGGTAGCCGTCGTCCAGGTAGTCCCCAAAGAAGTACTCGTAATCCTGGTCGTCCCAGGTGTCGGTCTTATTCGCTGCTTGTTCGGGCTCGGCTTTTTCGGGGGTGGCGGCGGGTTCGGCGGGCTGCAGTTCTTCGGTCGGAACCTCCTCCAGCATCGGGTTCTCGACCATTTCCTGGTTCAGCAGGTCCGAGAGTTCCAACGTCGACATCGGCAGCAGCTTGATCGCCTGCTGCAGCGACGGCGTCAATATCAGCTTTTGAACGAGTTTCGTGTGGAGTTTTTGCTGGATGCCCATGAAGACGCGCGTCAGCTAAGTCGTTGTCGTTTAGTCACTTGCCAGCTACCAGCCCTGATCGACGTCGGCAGGGTCCCGCACGTGGCGCCCAGCCGAATGCAATTCCTCTGCCTATTTTAATCCAATCGGAAGTCCGTCCCCAGATAAATCCGCCGGACCTCGTCGTCGGCCGCCAAGCTGTCGGGGGTGCCGCTCCGGAAGATACCGCCGTCATGCACGATGTAGGCGCGGTCGGTGATCCGCAGCGTCTCCCGGACGTTGTGGTCCGTGATCAGCACGCCAATCCCGCGCTCCTTCAGGTGAAAGATGATTTTCTGGATATCCGAGACCGCTATCGGGTCGATGCCCGCAAACGGCTCGTCCAGCAGGATGAACTTCGGCGAAATGACCAGCGCCCGCGTAATCTCCGCACGCCGGCGCTCGCCGCCGGATAGCGTGTGTGCCGGCGCCTGCGCAAGCGGCGTCAGGTTGAGCTCCGCGAGCAGCTCGCGAAGCCGGGCGCGGCGGCTGGCGCCGTCGAGATCCGTGGTCTCCAGGATTGCGAGCAGGTTCTGTTCCACCGTGAGGCCGCGAAAAATCGACGGCTCCTGCGGCAGGTAGCCGATGCCCTTCCGCGCACGGATGTACATCGGATCGTCGGTCACATCGCGCCCGTCCAGCTCGACGCGGCCCGAATCGGGCTGCGTCAGGCCGACAGTCATATAGAACGTGGTGGTTTTTCCCGCGCCGTTGGGCCCAAGCAGGCCGACGATCTCGGACGAGGCGACGTCGAGGCTCACGCCTTTGACCACCGTGCGCCCGCTATAGGATTTCGTGAGGTTGTGCGTCCTGAGGGTCGCCATCAGGGGCACTTCCCTCCACCCTTGGTCTGCGTCCGGATCTGCCGGCTGCCGTCGATGACGATGCTGTCGCTGGCCTTGACGAAGGTCAGCGTCTTGCCGGTTGTCTCGCGCTCGCACTGATCGATGATCGTCACCGGCGTGCCGCTGACGACGTATTTTTCGTCGGCCGTGGTGTACGTCATCCGAAGGCCGGTGGTCGTGCGGTTCTGCTCCCGAAGCGTCAGCGCATCGTAGGCCTCCAGACGCTCGAGCTCGTCGCCCGACGGCTTCAGGTACAGCTCGATCTTCGCGGCTTTCATGTCGCCGTCCGGGCCTGTCATGTGCACGTCGCCGGTGTAGGTCAGACGCCGGTCGGCGTCGCCGTATTTCATCTCCTCCGCGGTGGCCGTGGACGGGACGCGCTCGCCCTTCTTGTCCGCACCGCCCTCGCCACCGGCCGGCTGAACCCCGGCCTTGGCGGTGCCTTCCAGGATGCTCGTGGTGGTGACACCGCCCGACGCGGTCAGATCGCCCGTCTTGTCGTCGACCACAATCGTGGGCGCCTTGATCGTGGTGTCGCCCTGAAACAGCAGCGCCGACCCCGTGTAGACGCCTTTCGCGTGAGCGCCGTCGTAATCGAGCGCGTCCGCAACGACGAAGACAGGCTGATCCTGTTTGAGCATCGACGGCATCTTGACGTCGTTCGCATGGTCGCCGGGCTTCTGGCCGCCTTTTTTCGCCGGCTGCAGCTGGCTCTTGACGCTCCCGCTCGCCTGCACCACCGGGCCTTCCAGCACGACGTCCACGCTTTTCGCGTCGACCGTGATCTGCTCGTTGACGACGTGCGGGACGAGCGCGCCAGGCTCGGACCCGCTCAGCGCCAGCGATCCTTTGTCGATGTCGTATCGGGCGGAGGCGGCCAGCGCAAACATGCTGCCGTCTTCGAACCGGACGTTGCGAGAGAAGCGGGCATCTTCGATCGTGCTGAGGCCGGGTTTCAAGCCGACGTCCAGCGCCGCAGAGGTCGCACCGCGGTCCACTCCGGCGCCGCGTTCACGGTAGAGGACGCCGCCAGTGAACAGCGCACGCGTCAGGCCGCGGCCGGGTTCGCCCTTCGCATCCAGCGCGTTGGCCTTGATCGTCCGCTCGGCGACCCCGGGCTCCTCCGGCATCGTCAGCTCAACCCGGTCGCGAGCGGTAAGCGCGGTGGGCGCCGATCCATCGGGGCCGAGCGCGATGTCGATCGTGCGCGCCACGATTTGCCGGCCCGGCTGGCCTTTCTCGCCCGCCAGCTGGATGACGGCGTTGTCCGTGATGACCGCGTGCTCGAGCACGTCGCCGTTGGCGGCGTACTTCAGCGCGACCTCGGCACCACTCAACGACTGCAGACCGCCAACCGGGGCGTTCGATGCGGTGATGCGGGCGTTGGTCCGCAGCGTCAGCATCTCGATCCGCTTTTCGTCGGCGCTCAGATTCCCGACCGCGGTGTCCGATTCGAGCACTTGCCCGCTCCGCTGAATGTGGACATTTCGCTCGAACCGCACCAGCTTGTCGCGTCGAGCGAATGTGGCGGTGCCCGACGACACGTCGACGGCGCCAGCGCCGTGTTCGTCCGCCGCGATATGGACGATGGCCTGATCGAGCAGTGTCAGCGCGTCGCTCGTCTTCTCGTAGATCATCCCCGTGCCGGTGCCCTGCATCCGACCGCGCGCGAATTCGACTGGTCCCTGCGCCCGAACGGTATCGTCGCTTTGCGCATAGGTGGCGTGCTCTGTTTTGACTGTCAAACCATCCGAGGCCGTCAGCCGAACGTCGCCGTCGAGCGCCATCGACGACTCTTTCTGTCCAAGTCGTCCCTCTTTCGCGGTCACGCTGAAGGTACGCGACCCGTTGCGCTCTTCGGTGCCGATGGTCACGCCGACGAGCGTGCTCGTCCCGTCCGCAAACAGCCGCTGCTTGTCGCAGCTCACGAACACGTCTTGCCGCGACAGCGTGAACCGTGCGACCTTGCAGCCGGTGCTCTCGACGACGACGCCTGGAGCGATGCGTGCCGGTTCGACCGGCGCCCGCGCCGGGCCGCGCCTGAACTGAAACCCGACGAAGACCGCGAACATCACGCCGAACACGGCAATCAGCAGACGGGCGCGTCGCTGCCAGAGGGTCATCAGTCGGAAGATGTGACGATCGGCGGAGGTGACGATGTGAGGAGGTGCGGTTCGGAGGACCTCACGTCGGCCAGCGTCAGCTCGACATAGGTTTCGCCGTTGTACTGGTTCTGATCGAGCGAGAACGCGACGTCGAGCGCCGTTTTGTGCCCGGCGAGAAAGTCGTGCCGCTCGGCCGCGCGCCAGGCGATCGCGCGGAAAATCCGGCCCTCCTGCTTGAGCGCCATCTTGAGGTGGCGCTCTTTCAACTTTCGCGGACCGTCGATGATTTCCACCCCACGCGCAGCGAAGACCGGGCGCGGGTTGCCGGCGCCGAACGGCGCCAGCGCCGCCACTCCGGCTGCGACACCGCCGGTGATGCCGCGAAACGTGAGGTCGCCGTCGATCCGCAGGCGCGGCATCAAGTCGTCGGGCCCGAGCGTCTCGTCCGCGACCGCGTTGATCGCCAGACGCAGCTCCTTGATGCGTCCTGCCTCCATCGCGAGGCCTGCCGCCTGCCGATGTCCGCCAAAGCGGAGAAATAGAGGCGCGCAGCGCTCGAGCGCGGCCAGCATGTCGAACCGCGGAATGCTGCGGCACGAGCCGTGCGCCGCGTCACCATCCACCGAGAGCACGATCGCCGGCCGATGAAACGCGTCGACGAGCTTCGACGCCACGATGCCGATCACGCCGCGGTGCCACCCCTCGCCGCCGACGACAAGGACGGATCGGGCGCCGACGTCCGGATCGGTCTGCACGATCTTCTTCGCGGCAGCCAGGATCTCCGCTTCTTCTTCCTGCCGCCGCACGTTCTCGCCGTCCAGCTGTAAAGCGAGCTGGCGCGCCTCTTCGGCCATCGTTTCGTCGGCCGCCAGCAGCAGCCGGGTCGCGATGTCCGGCGTGCTCATGCGGCCCGCGGCATTGACCCGCGGGGCCACCATGAAGCCGATGTGGTAGCTGTCGACCGTCTTTCCGCTGAGACCGGACACGTCAAGGAGTGCCCGGAGACCGACCTTGTGGGGGCCCTTGGTGAGCAAGTCGAGCCCCAGCTTCGCGATCACGCGGTTCTCACCCACCAGCGGGACGACGTCGGCCAGCGTGCCGATGGCTGCGACCTTGATAAACCCCGGCAGCCAGGCTTCCCGGTCCGCGCGCCGGCACAGGGCCTGAACCAGCTTGAGCGCGACGCCGACGCCTGCCAGGTATTTATCGGGATAGCTGCAGTCGTGGCGCTTCGGATTGATCACCGCGAGCGCCGGCGGCAGCTCCGCATCCGGCTCGTGGTGATCGGTGATGATCAGGTCGACGCCGAGCTCCTGCGCGCGCCGCGCCGCGTCAGCGCCGCGGATGCCGCAATCCACCGAGATGATCAGCTGCACGCCCTCCGCGTGCAGGCGCTCGATCGCCGCCGGCAGGAGGCCATATCCGTCTTTCAGGCGCTCGGGGATGAAGTGGCCGACGTCCGCGCCAAGCATCTCGAGCGCGCGGCGCAGGATGACGGTGGAGGTGATGCCGTCCACGTCGTAGTCGCCGTGGATCGCAATCCGCTCTTTGCGCGCGATCGCCGCGAGAACCCGCTCGACCGCTCGTCCCATGTCCGCAAGCAGCATCGGATCATGCAGGTGCTCGAGCGATGGGTGGAGAAAGCGCCCGGCGATCTCCGGGTCCGAGAACCCCCGCTGACACAACAGCCGCGCGACGATCGGGGCAATCCCCAGCGACTCCGCCAGCGCCGTGGTCGCCGCATCGTCGCCGCCCAGGAGGTCCCACCGCGGCGCGACGGCAGGCATTACTGGTGTGATCCTTGCTGCGCCGTCGCGCACAAAGGACACAGAGGGGAACAGAGGACACAGAGGACACAGAGGACGCCAAGGGTACAAAAGGCAACCGAGGGAAGCGCGTGCGCCCCAACGAAATCAGTTACAAAGTAATCGGCGCGGCGATGAGAGTCCATACAGCTCTAGGTCTGGGTCTCCTCGAGAGTGTGTACGAGAAGTGCTTGTCGAACGAATTCAGCCGATGCTCGCTGCAGTTTCGGCGCCAGGTGTCTCTGCCGATTGTTTACGACGGCGCCACTATCAAGCCAGCGTACAAGGTCGACTTCATTGTCGAGAATCTCGTCGTCGTCGAAATCAAGTGCGTCGAGAGGGTGCTGCCGATGCATCGTGCCCAGTTGCTTTCGTATTTGAAGTTGACGAAGCTGCCACTTGGTCTGCTGCTCAACTTCAAAGTCCGACATCTGCGTGATGGCATCGTCCGTGTCATCAGCGCCCCCGAGGCCGATCGTTGAGTAGCGTGTTCCCCTCTGTGTCCTTCGTTCCCCTCTGTGTCCTTTGTTCCCCTCTGTGTCCTCGACTCTATCCCTCCACGAAGTCGATCCCCAACCTACCCATGCTCCTGAACTTGGCGTAGCGCGCCGCCAGGCGCGCTTTGGTGTCCATCGCCATCACTTCCGTCAACAACCGCGTGAGCACATCGTCGACGAGTTGCGCGGCGGCCGCGGCGTCGGTCTGCGCACCACCGATCGGCTCGGGGATGATTTCGTCGATGATGCCAGCCTTCAGCAAGTCCGGCGCCGTGATCTTGAGGGCCTCGGCGGCCTCGACTTTCTTCGCCGGATCGCGCCACAGAATCGCGGCGCAGCCCTCGGGCGGGATCACGCTGTAGATCGCGTACTCCTGCATCAGCACCTTGTCGCCGACGGCGATTCCCAGCGCGCCGCCGCTGCCGCCCTCACCGCTGACGATCACGATGATCGGCGTGTCGAGCATCATCATGTCGCGGAGGTTGACCGCGATCGCCTCGGCGACACCTCGCTCTTCCGACTCGATCCCGGGATACGCCGCCGGCGTGTCGACGAACACGACGATCGGGCGATGGAACTTCTCCGCCAGGCGCATCGCGCGCAACGCCTTGCGATAGCCCTCGGGGCGCGCGTAGCCGAAATTCCTGAAAATCTTCTCCTTGGTATCGCCGCCCTTGACGTGCCCGACCAGCATGATCGGCTGGTCCTTGTAGTCCGCGAAGCCGGCCATGATCGCGTGATCGTCCGCGAATCGCCGGTCGCCGTGGATCTCGGTGAAGCCCGGAAACAGCCGGGTGATGAAGTCCTCGAGTCCCGGACGATTGGGATGACGCGCGACCAGGACGCGCTGCCACGGTGTCAGGGATCGGTACAGCTCGGCGCGGACCGATTCGACGCGCCGTTTCAACGACTCGAGCTCCCGGTCGCGTGCATCGGTGTGGGGCAGGGCTTCGAGCGCCTCAACCTCCTTCAGCAGTACCGCGATCGGTTCCTCGAATTCGAGGGTCTCAAGAGACATCGTTATCCGTCCACGGTTCTTCACGACGACCCGAAGAACCTCGAAGGTCACGAAGCCACCGCCTTACAAAACCAGCGTCGTTCGCTTCGTGTCGCTTCGAGACGTCGTGATGAGCCGGACACTCCTTCGTCATCGGAGCTCCACGGACCCGGTTCCCACCACCTGCTCCACCTCTGCGATGAGCGCCGACGAGGGACGCACGCGGATCTGCGCGCTGACATCCACCCGCACCCGCAAGCGGTTCGGCGGCTCACCGGTTTCGACTTCGAACGACACTTTTCGGTCGCCCCGATGACGGGCGAAAATCTCGCCAAGCGTTTCGAGCGTCCCGCGGTCGGCCGGCTTCCGGAAGTGGATCGCAACCTCCCGGGCCAGTCGCTCGCGGACGGTTTCGAGCGGGGTAACCTCGGACGCCAGCAGACGGACCGACTCCTCGTCGCGCTCGAGCCGGCCGCGCACGAGAACGAGCGTACCGGATTCAATCAAGCCGGCGCTGCGCTGAAAGGCCTCCGGAAAGGCAATCACCTCCACGCCCCCGCCCGCATCTTCCAGCGTGAACACGGCCATGCGGTCGCCTTTCCGCGTCTTGAGCGGCCGGACGGCACCCACGATCCCGCCGACGCTGGTGTCCGCCTCGATCGGCTTCGGTCCGCCGGGCCCCCACCCATTGTCGCGCGGCGCGGTCGGCACCCCTTCGGCCAGCTCGCCGATTGACTTCGCACCGAAGTCTTTCAGCGCCGCTGCATAGCGATCCACGGGGTGACCGGTCCAGTACAAGCCGAGCGTCTCTTTCTCGTACGCCAGCTGCTCGGCGTCGGTCCACGGCTTGGCTTCGGGCAACCGGGACCGTCCACCCGCTGGATTCGCGCTGCCAGGTTCCTCGTCACCGCCGTCGGCAAGCCCGCCGAACAGCTGTGCCTGCCCCTCCAGGCGATCGCGCTGGAGCCGGGCGCCGTGCTCGCAGGCCGCATCGATGGCCGCCATCAGCCGCGGCCGCGCGCTGGCGGTCGGCAGCTCGGTCTCGCCGGAGATCGAATCGAAGGCGCCTGCCTTCACGAGACTTTCGAAGACGCGCTTGTTGACCAGGCGCAGATCCAGCTCTTCGCACAACGCGTGCAGCGAGGCGATGCGCCCCTGGTTCTTCCGAACCGCCAGCAGCGACTCGATCGCCCCTTCCCCGACGTTCTTGATCGCGGTCAGGCCGAAGCGCACTCCTTGCGGTGTGACCGTGAAGCGCAGCTGGCTTTCGTTGATATCCGGCGGCAGGACCGGCACGCCACGGTCGCGGCACTCGCCGAGATAGAGCGCGAGCTTGTCCGTGTTCTGCGCCTCGATCGTCAGAAGCGCCGCCGCGAAGTGCCAGGGATAGTTCGCCTTGAGGTAGGCGGTCTGATAGGCAAGGAAGGCGTACGCTGTCGAGTGCGACTTGTTGAATCCGTAGCCGGCGAAGTGCTCCATCAGATCGAACAGGTGCGTCGCCTTCTTCTCGTTCGTGCCGAGCTTTTTCGCGCCTTGGACGAACTTGCCGCGCATCTTCGCCATGACCTCGGGGTTCTTCTTGCCCATGGCCTTGCGCAGCACGTCGGCTTCTCCCAGCGTGAAGCCGGCGACGACGTTGGAGATGCGCATCACCTGTTCCTGATACGCGATGACCCCGTAGGTATCCGAGAGAATCGGCTCGAGCTGCGGCAGCTCGTACTTCACTTCCGTCCGGCCCAGCTTGCCGGCAATCCAAGTGTCCACCATCCCGCTGCGGAGCGGACCGGGCCGATACAACGCGTTCAACGCGATCAGATCGTCAAGCCGCTGCGGCTTGGACTTGCGCAGGATGTCGCGCATGCCGCTGCTTTCGAACTGGAAAATGCCGTAGGTCTGCCCTTCCTGGAAAATCTGATAGGTCTTCGCATCGTCAAGGGGCACCTGATCGATGTCGAGCTGCTCGCCAGTGGTGCGCTTGATCTCGGCGATCGCATCGTCGATCAGCGTCAACGTGCTGAGGCCGAGGAAGTCCATTTTCAGGAGACCGACGCGCTCGATCTCCTTCATCGACCATTGGGTGACGATTTCGTCGCGTGCGCCCTTGTACAGCGGGGCGTACTCCGTGATCGCCTTTGGGGCGATGACGACTCCGGCGGCGTGGACGGAGGCATGCCGCGTCATGCCCTCGAGCCGGCGCGCGACGCTGAGCAGCTCCTTCACCTTCGGGTCGTTCTGCTCCATCAGCCGGAGCGGTTCGCTTTCCTCGAGCGCTTTGGCCAGCGTCATGTCGAGCGCCGGCGGGATTTGCTTCGCGACCTTGTCGACGTCCGCAAACGACATCTCGAGGACGCGCCCGACGTCGCGCACCACCGCCTTGGCCTTCATCGTTCCGAACGTGATGATTTGCGCGACGTTCTCGCGTCCGTACTTCCGCGTCACGTAGTCAATGACTTCGCCGCGGCGTCGCTCGCAGAAGTCGATGTCGATATCCGGCAGTGACACGCGCTCGGGATTCAGAAACCGCTCGAAGATGAGGTCGAAGTCGATCGGGTCGACGTCGGTAATCCGCAGGCAGTAGGCGACCAGGCTGCCGGCCGCCGATCCACGTCCCGGGCCGACCGGAATGCCCTGCTCGCGGGCGTACCGGATGAAATCCCAGACGATCAGGAAGTACCCGGGGTACTCCATCTTCTTGATCATCTCGAGCTCGTAGGACAGGCGCCGCTCGTACTCGTCGAGCGTATGCCGCAACAGGCCGGCCGCGGCCAGCTGCTGCAGGCGCGCCAGCCGCTCCTTGAACCCCTGACGGGTGACGTGATCGAAGTACTCGTCGAGCGTGAAGCCGGGAGGCACATCGAAATTCGGCAGGTAGTTCGTCCCTTCCTGCAGCTTGACGTTGCACCGCTCGGCGATGCGCATCGTGTTTCTGAGCGCGTCCGGAAAATCCTTGAAGACCTCCGCCATCTCCGCCGGCGTCTTCAGGAAAAATTGCTTTGCGTCGTAGCGCAGGCGCTTGGTGTCGGTGAACGCTTTGCCGGTGCCGATGCACAGCAGGATGTCGTGCGGGTGCGCATCGGCCTCCCGGAGGTAGTGCACGTCGTTGGTGCACACCAGCGGCAGCTTGAGATCCCGGGCCAGCGCCGGCAGGCCGCTGTTGACGACGCGCTGTTCCTCGATGCCGTGCCACTGCAGCTCGAGGAAGAAGTTGTCGGGGCCGAGAATGTCACGATACGCCGCGGCCGCGTCCAACGCCTTTCTTTCCTGCTGGTGCGACAGGCCTTCCGCCACTTCGCCTTTGAGGCAGCTGCTCAGCCCGATCAGCCCCTTGGCGTGCCGCGCCAGCAGTTCGCGATCGATGCGCGGCTTGTAGTAGAAGCCCTCGGTGTATCCGGCCGACACCAGCTTGATCAGGTTGTGGTAGCCCTCGTCTGTCTCCGCGAGCAGGATCAGGTGATTGGCCGTCTCGCCGGGATTGCCGCTCTTGGTCAGCCGGCTGCCCGGCGCCATGTAGACTTCGCAGCCCAGGATCGGCTTGAGCCCGCGCGCCCGCGCGTGGTCGTGGAAAATCACCGACGAAAACATGTTGCCGTGCTCGGTGACGCCAATCGCCGGCATCTTCAGCGCGGCTGCCTGATCGAGCAGCTCGTCGATCCGGCACGCGCCGTCGAGCAGCGAAAACTCGGTATGGAGATGAAGGTGGACGAACTCAGCCATGTACGTGTGAACGCAAAGCTCGCAAAGCTCGCAGAGTCAAGTTTCTCTGCGTGCTCCGCGTGCTCTGCGTTCCATGCTTACTCCCATTCTATGGTCGACGGTGGCTTCGAGCTGATGTCGTAGACCACGCGATTGATGCCCTTCACTTCGTTGACGATACGCGACGAGATGTGCGCCAGCAGATCGTGCGGCAGCCGGGCCCAGTCGGCGGTCATGCCGTCGCGGCTCTCGACGGCCCGGATCGCGACCGTGTACTCGTAGGTGCGCTCGTCGCCCATGACGCCAACGCTCTGCACTGGCAGCAACACCGCAAAACTCTGCCAGAGTTTCGTATACCATCCGCCGCGCTTCACTTCTTCCGCAACGATGGCGGCCGCGCGGCGCAGCA
>Ga0105248_10008396_pt1 | contig 11338 bp, 8 predicted proteins | sample KBSS34metaG_FD_81524 | JGI IMG/M metagenome (GOLD analysis project Ga0105248, IMG submission 81524) | Switchgrass rhizosphere microbial communities from Kellogg Biological Station, Michigan, USA - KBS S3-4 metaG | ecosystem: Host-associated > Plants > Roots > Rhizosphere > Soil | place...
ATAGCGTCGATAGCCGCCGAAATTCTCGTCGCCGCCATCGCCCGACAGTGCGACGGTAACGTGCTTGCGGGCCAGTTGGCAGACGCGGTAGGTGGGGATGGCCGAGCTGTCCGCGTACGGCTCGTCGTAGACGCGGGCCAGCGTGTCGATCAGGTCGAAGTCGTCGCTTTCGACGCGGTCGACGAAATGCCGCGTCCGGTAACGGTCGGCCACCTGCTGCGCATAGCGGGATTCGTCGTACGCCGGGTCGGCAAACGCGATCGAGCAGGTGTTGACCGGGTCGCTGGAAGCATTGGCCATCGAGGCGACCACCGCGCTGGAGTCGACGCCGCCCGACAGGAACGCCCCCAGCGGTACTTCGGAAATGAGGCGCAGACGCACCGATTCGTCGAGCCGGGCCCTCAACTCCGCCACAGCGTCCGGCAGCGTGATGACACGATCGAGCGTGAAGCGCGGGTCCCAGTACTGCACGGGTGCCGGCAGCGGCGCGCCCTGGCGCACGCAGAGTGTGTGCGCCGGCGGCAGTTTGTGTGCCGACTTGAATATCGTGCGCGGCTCGGCGACATAGCCGAGCGCGAAATATTCCTCGACCGCGTGCGGGTCGATGTCGCGCACGAATGCCGGATGAGCCAGCAGCGCCTTGATTTCGGACCCGAACAGGAACGTGCCGTCGGCGAGCAACGCGTAATGCAGCGGCTTGACGCCGAGTCTGTCGCGGGCCAGAAACAAGGTCTTGCGGTTGCGATCCCACAGCGCGAAGGCGAACATGCCGCGAAACCGCTCGACGCATCGCTCGCCCCATGCCTCCCAGGCATGAACGATCACTTCGGTGTCGCTTTTGGTGCGGAAGCGGTGACCGAGGGCGGTCAGCTCCGGAATCAGCTCCTGGTAGTTGTAGATCTCGCCGTTGTAGACGATCACCACGCTGCCGTCCTCGTTGTAAAGCGGCTGCTGTCCGGTAGACACGTCGATGATCGACAGGCGACGATGCCCGAGGCCCACGCCAGGCTCGATGTGCAGACCGCACTCGTCCGGCCCGCGGTGATGCTGGGCCTCGTTGATGCGCGACAGCAATTCGCGACTCACGTCGCGCCTGCCGTTAAGGTCGAGCATTCCAACGATGCCGCACATGATTCGCTTTTCCTTCGCGCTAGCTTCGAACGTCTGGTCGCGGCGCTGCAGCCGCCGCGCCCGAATGCGCGGGCCGACGCGTTCGAAGCAAGCCGGCGTAGACGCGGTCGTAGTCCTCGACCATGCGCTCGAGGCTGAATCGGCGTTCGACTCGGCGCCGTGCGGCGTGGCCATGCTGCCGGGCGAGGCCCGGTGTGGCGAAATACGCGCCGATCTCACGCGCCAGCGCGTCGCTGTCAGCTGCGGGCACCGTGCGCCCGGTCAGGTTCTGTTCGACCAGTTCTGCGTTGGCACCCACCCGCGTCGCGACGACCGGCAATCCGCAAGCCATCGCCTCGAGGATCGTATTGGAAACGCCCTCCGCCAGGGACGGCAGCACGAAGCAATCGAGACCCTGGAGGATCGGGACCACGTCGGTGCGTTCGCCGGCAAACCATGCCAACTCGCGCACGCCGGCGGATTCGAGTATCGCCTCGATTTCGCGTTTCAACTTGCCGTCGCCGACCAGCACCAGCCGCAAGCGGGCGCGGGCCTCGGGGTCGGCGGCGACCGCAGTGACGAAAGCCCGCGCCAGGTTGGTCTGGTCCTTGACGGCTTCCATCCGGCCGACGGTGCCTACCAGCCAGTAGTCGGCGCCCTGGAACGGACAGGCGTCGATCGCGGCGCGCCCGCCGGGCGAAGGGAAAAAGCGCGCAGTGTCGACGCCGTTGTAGACCTGATCGATCCGTGTCGCCGGCACACCGATGCGCTCGCGCAAATAGGATTCGAGGTCGGGAGAGAGCGCGACATAGCGCGTTACGAATGGACGGAACAAGCGCCGCACCCGCTGGTAGCGCAGGCTCGAGCCGTCGAGATCGCCGACGTCTCGACCATGCTCGCCGTGCAGGCGAGCCGGGACTCCGGCAATCCAGGCGGGGAGCGTGGCTTCGAGCGCGGCCAGGTTCCGGGTGTGCACGATCGCGGGCCGGAGCTCGCGAAGCAGTGCGACGAGCCTCGGATAAAGGCGGACCGCATGACCTGGAGGCTTGTGCAAGGCGATGCAGCGGACAGTGCTGCTGGAGATGCGTGCGGCGAACGCTGGGTCGAAGTCGGTAAGCGACACGACTGCGTGCCGCCAGGATTGCGCCGGCAGGCGGTTGATCAGGTTGACGACGCCGTTCTCCAGGCCGCCGATGGCGAACCGATAGACGACGTGAACGATCAGCGGCGGCATCGCATTCATCCGCGGCTGTCGCGCGCCGCGACCAACGCGCGCTCGATCGATGGCGACATTTCCCTCATGAACCCGCGCAGGATCGGCGTCGGATCGTCATCGCGCGTGCGCCGGGCTGCGTATACGACGACCAGCGCGGCATCGTCGCCCTGCCCCGATAGCTTCGACCAGGCCTGCAGCGCCTTCGCCTCGTACTGACTCGAGGTGACGCGCCCGGCGACCCAGTAGAGCCGATAGGCCTGGAGCCCAATTGTTTGCCCGGACAGATCCGCGCGTTCGACTCGCTCGGACCGCCCGCTCCATTCGATGCTGTCGCCGCCTTTGCCGACTTGCTTCCACTTCCACTCTTCCGGCGTCACCAGCTGATTGCCCGAGGTAATCAGCTCGCTTCCTTTGGACTGATGCCGGTAATAGGCAACGTACAGGCCGACTTCATGACCGTCTTTGGTCAGCGTCTGCTGCAGCTCGGCCGCGTAACCGCGGTAGCGCGGCGTCCAATCGGCAAACGCGACCTCGCTGGCACTCCAGCCGTTTGCGGCGGCTACGGCGGGAAGCGTGGGCTTCGACGGCTGCTCCGATCGGTCGATCCTTGCCTCGATCGGCAGCCAGACGGCTGCCGTTACGATCGCCGCGATGGCAGCCGCGAACAACACGCGCGGCGGCGCGGCAGGCGCTGTCGCTGTCGCGGCTGGCAACGGTGCCGCCGGCGGCGCCGCATCTTCCTGCCAGAACGATCCGATCCAGAACAGCAGCAGCATCACTAGGCCGAAGAAGACCCAGCCGTAGATGATGTGATCGACGCCTACCGCCAGCTTGTTGTTCGATAGATGGCCGAGCATCACGATGATGTACGCCCGCAGCCAGTTGGCGACGATTGGCACCAGGATCGCCGCTGCGATGAACATCGCGCGCCGTCGCGTACTGCGATAAGCCACGGCGGCGTAAATCGTTCCGATCATCACCGAAGCAATGATGTACCGGATGCCGCTGCACGCTTCGACGACCGACCAGGCCCCCGAAGGGATGATGAAGAGGTTCGCCTCGCGATAGACCGGCACCCCTGAAAAGCGCAGCGCGGCGACAGTAAAGTTGGCGGTCCAGTCGATCAGGGTCGGGACGAATATTTCACCGAACGGGACCGCAAAGAGCAGGAAGGCGAGCGGGAAAAACGCCGCGCGCCCGATGCTCGCGCCCAGCACGGTGACGATCGCCGCCTGCAGCATGAACGCGAGCGCGAACTGCTTGACGCCAAGCACATCGGCGACCGAGGTGACGAACCACAGTGCTCCGGCGGCGAATACGATCGCAAGCCCCGGCCACCAGGGACGGGCAGGAATCGCCGCGAGGAAATCGCGACGGCGCCACGCCAGCCACAGGCATATCGGCACGATGACAAAGCCGTGGGTAAACGTTTCCGAGCGGATCCAGATTGCAACGATCGAGGCGACGGTCGGCCCGTAGAGAGCCAGGATGCCCAGCACGGCAAGGCCGGCCGCGAGCACCGGCGCGAGGCGCCAGTTCGCGCGCCATCCGGTGGTCTCGTTTGCGCGAGCGTCGTGACTCAGGTCGCCAGGCGGCTCATCCGGCGCCAGGCGTCCGCCGGCGCGCGACCTCTGGCGGCGGGCGCCCGCTGCGTCCGCGCGGCGTCCGACCAGACCGCGCACCCAATGTGCGGCGTCGCCCATGACTAGCCCAGATTGCGGGTCAGCATCGGCCCGAGCGCATTGACGAGCGGACGCGGCAGCCGCCGCCAGGTCGCAACCAGAGCCCGATACTTCGGATTGAGCGGATTGTTCTGCGGGATCGCCGTGCCCTTTCGCAGCCGATACTCGTAATGCAGCTGCTCCGCTTCGAAACCCCAGTTCTTCTTGAAGTCGAACGAGCCGGTGCCGCGCTTGCTGCGGCCGTAGTCGAAGACGCGCACCCCGCGTTCGCATGCCCGGCGCATCAGGTCCCAGTACTTGAAATCGTTCGCCGCGAGATCGCGCGCGTCGGAAGTGTCGCCGGCGTAATAAGGAAGCACCTCGTCGCGAAAGTAAAAGCTCATCACCCCGGACAGCGGCTTGCCGCCCGCGTCGGTGACGATCGAGACTTCGCAGCAGTCGCCGAATACCTCGGTGAGACGCTTGAAATAGCTCTTGGCGAATGGCGGCGTGCCGTGGCGATGCATGTTGTCTGCGTACAGCTCGAAAAAGCGGTCGACCGATCGATCGATCTCGCTCTTCAGTCCGTTGCGGATGCCCTTGCGTATCATCGCGCGCTGCTTGCGCGGCACCGCCAGCATATTGGCCTCCGGATCGGCATCCAGCGTCTTGCGAAACCGCACGTACAGATCCTGCTGCGGCCAGTCCGGACATTTGGCCGCACAACTGCGAAATTCGAGATGCTCGACGTCCAGCGAGTCAGACAGCGCGGACGCCGCTTCGATCAGCGCGCGTCCGGCTTCGGCATCGGTGGCCGCCGGGCCGCCGTACACGCCGAACGGCAGCGAGACCAGCGCGTGGCCGAACAGGCGGCTCTTGACCTCCGCCAGAGGCAGGATCCCGGCTATCGCACCGGGACGCTCGGCGACCAGGTAGTGTGTGCGATGGCGAAAGAGGTCCTCGATGATTTCCCGCCAGCCGATGCGATGAAAGAACGTCGCTTCGGGACAGCGCTGGACGAACTCTTCCCACGCGGCAGCGTCGGCCGCGACGAAGGGCCGCACGCTGACGCGGTCGGCCGCGCGTCCGATGCGGACGATTTCGCTGGCTGCCGATTCCATCATGTGCCGCCGTTCAGGAAGACGCGATCGACTCTGTCCCAGCGGAAGTCGACGAGAAGGCTCTTCAGGCGCGGCTCGGTGCGGTCGAGGTTCAGATAGTGGCGAAAACGCGCTTTGGCGCCGGGACCCTTGACCCGCGGCTGCGCCGGATCGAGCTCCCACGGGTGGAAATAGAACATTGCCGGTTGCCGGTCGACGGCATTGACGCGCTGAATCGACCATTTCGACACGCCATACGGCAGCAGCCGGAAATAGCCGCCGCCGCCGGCCGGCCAGTTCGAATTGAACACCCGAATCGTCGCGACCGGGATCTCGAGCACGTTGTCGCGCACCTTGTAGGGAAAGCGCGGCGCGCCTGGCGCGCCATAGTGGTCGTGCCGTATCGGATAGATGCTCGAGCTGTAACGGTAGCCGGCCTCGGCAATGCAATCGAAAGCCCAGAAATTCGTAGGGCCGATGGAAAAACTCGGCGCCCGGTACCCTTTGACCTCGCGCCCAGCGATGTCTTCGAGTACCGCCTTCGCCAGGCGGATGTCGGCTAGAAACGCCCCAATACTCTGCTCATTGGCTCGCAGGTGCTCGTAGCCGTGACTCGCGAGCTCGTGTCCTCCGTCGACCAGACGGCGGACCAGTGCCGGGTATCGCTCGGCGATCCAGCCGAGCGTGAAAAAGGTCGCGCTGACCTTCGCCTCGGCGAGCAGTCCGAGGATCCGTTCGATATTGGCTTCGACCCGACAAGGCTGGCTGTCCCATGACGCGTGCGGTATGTGCGCGGCGAAGGCCGAGACCTGGAAATAGTCCTCGACGTCGACGGTCAGCGCGTTGACGATCGGCTCGGCCGCGACAGCTTGCGCATTCATGCGTGCACCACTTTGCGTTCGACTGCGGACAGGCCCAGCCACGCCGCCAAGTCGTCGGCGATCCGCTCGGCTGCATGGCCGTCCCACAGCTCCGGCGTCCTGCCGCGCTTGCCGCCGTTCTTCAGGATATCGTCGACGCATTCGAGCGTGCGCGCGCGGTTGCGGCCGACGAGCGTGTTGGTGCCCTGGTCGACGGTTATCGGACGCTCGGTATTGTCGCGCATTGTAAGGCACGGCACGGCGAGCGCCGTCGTTTCCTCCTGGATCCCGCCGGAGTCGGTCAGCACCAGACGCGCCTGTCCCATCAGGCCGAGCATCTCGAGATATCCCTGCGGCGGCAACAACGTGATTTTTGCGCCGGCCAGCAGCGGCGACAGAGCGAAGCGCTCGATGTTGGCATTCGCTCGCGGATGGACCGGCCAGATCAGCGGCAACCGCGAGGCGACGTCCTTCAGGATTGTAAGCGCCTCGCGCAGTGCGGGGAGCGAATCGACGTTCGACGGCCGGTGCAAGGTGACGACGCCGAAGCCGCCGATACCACCGGCGAAATTACCCGCCTGCCCGGCGGCAGTCAGCGTGTCCATCGGCGCAATTGCCCGGCGCTGGTGACGCAGCAGCGAATCGATCATCACATTGCCTACGAAACGCACGCGCTCTCGATCGATGCCCTCGCGCGCGAGATTCTCGCCAGCGACGCGCTCGGTCGTATACAGCCGGTCGGCTATCTGGTCGGTCAGCACGCGGTTCAGCTCTTCGGGCATGTTGCGGTCGAAGCTCCGCAATCCAGCTTCGACGTGGACGACCGGAATGCGCTTCTTGCTCGCGACCAGGCTGCACGCGAGCGTTGAATTGACGTCCCCGACGACGATTACGCAACTGGGCAGCAGCTCATCGAGCACCGGCTCGAAGCGCCGCATGATCTCGGCGGTCTGGACTGCGTGCGTTCCGGAGCCGACCTCGAGATTCAAGTCCGGCGCCGGCAATTCGAGGTCGGCGAACAGGCGGGCGTTCATCTCGACGTCGTAGTGCTGGCCGGTGTGAATCAGCATCGCGCGCGGCAGGTCGGCTCGCGCGCCGAACGCGCGCACCAGCGGCGCCATTTTCATGTAATTCGGCCTCGCCCCGACGACGCAGGCGATCGGGCCCAGCGATTGCATTTGCCTGCTCATCAGCGCTTCGCGGGCGTGCCGGGCTTGGCCGCCTTTTCGGGATGCAGCAGCCGGTGCAGGAGGTCGACGGCGGCGGCGACGGTTTTTTCCAGACGGTCGATGCGCGCCTCGACGTTGTCGAAGTGCGAATGCAGCCGCCCCGCTTCCAGACGCGCCATCAGCGGGCTGCTGGGAGGGGTGTCCCCGTCGACGACGCTCATCATCGAGAGCGCGGCATCCGGGCCAAGCTCATCGCGAATCTCGTGCGCGATTGCCTGCACATCGGCGGGCTCCAGCACGTGCCGTTCGGCAAGAAAAGCGGCGAGCATGAGCCGGTTGCAAAGCGTATTGATCCGCCGGGGTATCCCGCCGGTCAGCGTGTGTATCAGGTCGAAGCACGCGGGGTCGAACTGCGGATCTTCCTTCCAGTCGACGTGCTTCAGCCGATGTTCGATGTAGCCGCGGGTCTCGGACTTGTCGAGCGGGCCGAGGTGATACGAGGCGATGACGCGCTGACGAAGTTGCTGCATCTGCTCACTCTGCATCATCGTGCGCAGCTCCGGCTGGCCGACCAGAAAGCTCTGCAGCAGCGCCTGGTCGCCCAGTTGAAAATTCGACAGCATGCGCAGCTCCTCGACCGCGCGCGGCGCCAGATTCTGGGCCTCGTCCACTATCAGCAGTGCTCGCTTCTTTTCCACCGCCAGCTGGCACAAAAACGCTTCCAGCGACGCCAGCAGCATCGCCTTGTCGACTGACTTTACCGGAATGCCGAATGCGGTTCCGACCGCGCGCAACATATCGTCGGCGTCGAGCTGCGTGCTCACCAGCTGTACCGCGACAACCTTCTCCCGGTCGAGTTGTTCTAGAAGGCTGCGCACGATCGTCGTCTTGCCGGCACCGATCTCGCCGGTGATGACGATGAATCCCTCGCTCTGATAAAGCCCGTATTCGAGGTAGGCGAATGCGCGCTTGTGGCCGCGGCTGCCGAAGTAGAACGACGGGTCGGGGTTGAGCTGAAACGGCTTGCCGGTCAACCCGAAAAAGGATTCGTACATCGCTGTCTAATGGAACGTATAGGTGATGCCGATGAAGGCCGCCGCTTCGTTGTAGTCCGTCGCGACATCAGAGCTGAGCGTCTGGTAACGCGCGCCGCCGAACACCGTTGTCTTGGCCGACAGTGGCATGGAGACGGCAAGCCGCACTGCGGTCTGGTTGGTCGTACCCTCGAGTGGCGGGTTGGCGACGGTGCGGAAGCGCTCGATCGTCGCATCGACGGCAACACTCGGGGTGAGCTTGTGCGACCAGAGCAAGCTGATTCCAGTCTGCCGGCTGTTGTCACCGAAGTTGACCGGCAACGTCAGCACGTCTCCCGAGGCAGAAATCGGCTGGCTGCGGACGTTGAATATCGTCAGAACCACGGTGTTGCGGGCACCCAGCAGGCCGACGCTGGCAGTCTGCGATTCCTGCAGGAACACCTGCTGCGAGTAAAGGTTGAGAGGGCTGGACAGGACCGAAGGCAGGCCGCGGTCGCGGATGAACTGGTCGATCGCCTGCTGCCGCAACGCCGGGTCCGGGATCGTCGTCAGAAACAGCCCGTTCAGAAGCGCGGAAACGTCTGCGCCAGCCGGCAGGTTGGCCAGCTGCTGCGGGTAGCTGGAGGTGTTGCGCGATATGCGCAGCGTCCACACCGAAAGCGGCGTGCGATGATCGAAGGAAAACAGATATCCGGGACCGAAATACCGGTGTTCCAGGGAGCCGTTGACGGTGGTGCGCGGCGTTGGGCGCCATTCGAATGCGCCGCCATAAATCGCATTACTGGAATCGCCCGTCGGAAAATGGTTCTCCTCGTACCCCGCGGTAGCGAGGAGCTTCAGCTGCGGGTCGATCTTGTACACCGGCTGAAAGCGAACGAGTCGGGAACGAAATGCATCACCGTTGTTTATGATGACGTCGTTTACGTCAAAATCGGCCTGCCATCCTATTGCAGTTTCCATCCGCGACGCGTTGCCTTTGAACTGCGTGTAGCGAAAATCGTCGGAGGTGACCGGTGTGTTGTGGACGTTCGTCCAGACGTTGTTGTTGCGCAACTCGTAGCTGACGTTGCCCGGCGTCACACCCTTCACATAGGGACTGATCCGGTAGGTATCCGACTGGTACCGGTTTTGCGTCGCGTTTTCGAGGCCCAGCGGCTGCCCGCCGAACGGATTGAAGTATTGCTGCGAGACCGTTACTTGTCCTTCGACATGCAGCCAGTTCTCGACGAGCGTCAGGTCGCCCAGCAGATCGACCGATGGATAGGCATTGTTGTTTTCGCTGCCTGTGCGCGCGTACAGAAGCACCGGCAACGAAACGAAGCCTACCAGGCTGGTCCGCGCGCCCTTTTCCGTGACTCGCAGCGACGGCGTCAATTGAGTGACCCAATCGGACCGTCGGCTGTCGCTCGTCACGAGGTTGACGTTGTTGGTCAGCGTCTCCTGCGCGGAGAATGCCGGCTCGATCCGCCAGTTTTGCGCTGCCGACGACGCTGCGGCGAGTGTCATTGATGCGGCGAGCAGTGTTGTGATTACCGGGCGTGCCGGTGAAGTCGGGAGAGCATTCGGTCGTGGCGGCGCTCGAGGCCGGCCCATCGCACCGTCGCTACCTCGACTCGTCATCGGCGTAGTACCCGTAATAGGTCCCAACGTCTGTCTTGTCGGCCTTGTTCAGCATCATCAGCACGATGTCGCAGTTCTCGATGGTCGCCAGCGCGAGATTGACGGCGTGCTGCCGCGTGCTGTCGGCGGCTACGACCATCACGATTTGTCCCATGTGCAGGGCCAGCGCGCGCGCCTCGGTAGTCGGCAGCAATGGCGGCGAGTCGAAAATGACAATGCGGTCGGGGTAGCGCGTCCCGAGCTCGTGCAGCACGATCGCCATCTGCTCGCTGGCAAGCAACTCCGTCGCCCGACGATGATGCGCCCCGGCGGGGAGGATCGACAGGTTGTCGACGTTAGTGCGCACGATGGCGTCGCTGACGTCGAGTTCGTTGGTCGTCAGCAGCTCGAGCAGTCCGGGCGAGGCGGGCGTGCCGAGCACCCTTGGCAATTCGGGGTGCGCGACGTCGCCGTCGACCAAAAGAACGGTCGTATCGAGTTCCATCGCCACGCTCAAGGCTAGGTTTACCGCCGTGAATGTCTTGCCTTCCCCCGGCAAAGCGCTGGTGACCATGATCAGATTGCCGTTGCGGATGGCCGATGCCGCGGTACGGCGGGCGTTGTGAATGATCGGCCGCTTGATGACGCGAAATTCGTCGGCGATTTGCGATTTCGGCGCATCGGGCGTGACGAAGCCCCGGGCCTTCAGCCGCTCCAGGTCGATCTCGATCCGGCTCTGTTCGCGGCCATCGGATCGCCGGATGTCGCGGGAGAGCGGTGCCTGGTTGGGCGAAGGCGCAACCGGCTCCGGCACGGCGCCGCGAGCAGCTAGGCCGCGGATCGCCGCTTCCGGCGTCGGCAGACGCTCGACGCCGTCGAGGGAAGCCACTTCTGCGCCGTCGGACGAAGACGCACCGGGCACTTCGGCCCCGGCTCGGCGCAATTCTTCCAGCCGCTTGGCCGCTTGCTCGATCAGGCTCATCGATTGCCCCTCATGCCCAACGCCCGAACAGCAAGGCGATTGCGAAGACGGCGGCGAACGCGGCGACCAGTCCGCTGGCGCCACCGGCGAAATAGAGTGCGTTGCGCCGGCGCGACCGATTGAGTGCTTCGCTTGGCAACATCGTTACCATGCCCAGGATCGGCCGCTGCGTGACTTCGCGCAGCGAGCGCGCATCGTGAAACGTCGGCATGACCTCGCTGACGACAAAGCTCGTGATCAGCCCGGCCGCCAGGGCGGCCGCGAGCGCGATGCCGAGCAACGCGATCCGCGTCGGCGGGACCGGCTGCGGCGCCACGCGAGGCGGATCGACGACGCGGAATTGCGTGCCGCCGGCGTCCTGCACCCCCTCTCCGATCGCCGCGGATTGCCGACGCTGCAACAGGGTCTCGTAGGTCTTCTTTTGGATATCGTAGTCGCGATTGATCTGAGCGAACTCGGCTTCGACCTGGGGCACGAGTTGCGCTTCGGCCTTGAGCTGCGCGTACTGCGCCTGGTAGGAGTTGACTTTCGCCTGAAGCGACGCGACTTCGGCCTCGGCGTCGGCAAGCGAGACTCGCAACTGCTGGAAAACCGGGTTGCGACTCAC
>Ga0105248_10008399_pt1 | contig 11331 bp, 11 predicted proteins | sample KBSS34metaG_FD_81524 | JGI IMG/M metagenome (GOLD analysis project Ga0105248, IMG submission 81524) | Switchgrass rhizosphere microbial communities from Kellogg Biological Station, Michigan, USA - KBS S3-4 metaG | ecosystem: Host-associated > Plants > Roots > Rhizosphere > Soil | place...
GCGTGTGTGCCACTCCCCCGAGCTTCTCGCAGCTTACCACGGCCTTCATCGCCTCCGTGTGCCCAGGCATCCCCCACATGCCTTCTCTCGCTTGACTACAAAACTCGCCAAGCAGAACTACGCGCATTGCCTCGCAATCTACCTACCAATGCCCACCTGCGATCCGCGCACGACACGGGCACACACGAATGCCTGCCCGGCAGTACGACGAACGCACAATGAGCGTCGGTAAAGATTCCATTTCCCACGAATCGATCGCCGACGAAAAAGACAAGAAACGCCGACGACCCATCCTCAATCCTTCACTTTTCAAATAGCGTCCGCGACATCGTTGCTCTCGCGGTGAGCCTTCCATCGTAATCGAACGAAGAGCGCGACTCAAGTGCTCCATCGTTCGCCACCAACTCCGCCGCGCGAACGTCTCGCGTTCGGAGAAGGGTCCGAAGCATATCGATTCGCGCGCGCGGATTCAAGGGTTTATCGGCGGCGAGCGAAGCGCGGCGCGACTCACGCGCACACGCTTCGCTGTAGCTTGCGCCATGCGCAACGCGACGGTCTCCACCAAGGGAGCTCGAAGATGGGCCGCGGGACATCCGTGGATCTATCGCAGCGACGTCATCGCTCCGCCCGAGGCCGAGCCCGGCGTCGTGCGCGTCATGGACCAGCGAGGCAAACCGCTCGGCGTCGCACTGTGGAGTCCGCGCTCCGAGATCTCGCTCCGCCTCCTCGATCGCGATCCCGACGCGACAATTGATCGTGCGTGGTGGCGACGCACACTCGAGCGCGCCATCGCACGGCGCAGCGAGCTCGGACGCACCACGAATGCGTATCGCCTCGTGCATGGCGAAGGCGACCTGATCCCATCGCTCGTCGTCGATCGATACGACCGCTGGCTCGTCGTGCAATTGATGAGTGCCGGCCTCGAGCGATTCCGCACGGACATCATCGCCGTGTTGAACGAGCTCGTCGAGCCGGCGGGTATTCTCGCGCGGAACGACGTGCCCCTGCGCCACAAAGAGGGACTCGACGCGACTGTCGAGCTGCTCGCCGGCACGGTGCCCGACGAGATCGAGGTGGATGAACACGGCGTACGCTATCTCGCGGCGCCGTGGCGGGGCCAGAAGACGGGCGCGTTTCTCGACCAGCGCGAGAACCGCGCGCTCGCCGGCAGTGTGGCACACGGTCGCGCGCTCGACTGCTTCAGCTATCACGGCTCCTTCGCGCTGCACCTCGCGCGACGCGCCGAGCACGTGGTGGCCCTCGACGCCAGCGAGCACGCACTCGTGCGCGCCGAAGAAAATTTTCGCCGCAATGCGCTCGAGAACGGCGAGTTCATCGAAGCGAATGCGTTCGAGTATCTCAAGGCACGCGAGCGTGAGCGTGCGCGCTTCGACACGATCGTGCTGGATCCACCAGCCTTCGCGAAGACGCGAGCCGCACTGCCTGGTGCGATGCGTGGCTACAAGGAGATCAACCTTCGCGCGATGCGCATCCTCGCGCCGGGCGGCATGCTCTTCACCGCCAGCTGCTCCTATCATCTCACCAAGCCGCTCTTCCTCGAGATGCTCGAGGACGCGGCCGCGGACAGCGGCCGGCGCCTGGTGCTCCGAGAACTGCGCGGACAGCCGCTGGATCATCCCGAAGTGCTGACGATCCCGGAGACCGGCTATATCAAGGGCGCATTGCTGGAAGCGCTCGACTGAGCGCTTCCAGCACCCAGTTTCAATTCTGCGTTACTCGAAGCGCTCGACTAAGCGCGGCGCGAGCGTGCTGCACGTTTCGCCGGCTTCTTGGCAATAGTCTTCGCAGTCTTCTTGGCGCCCTTCTTTGCAGTCTTCTTCGCAGTCGCAGTCTTCTTCGCAGTCTTCTTCGCAGTCTTCTTCGCGGTACCGTGCTTCGCCGCGATCTCGCGAGGCTGACAGGTTGGACAGAAATAAGTGCTGCGTCCCGCCTGAACAGCGCGCTCGATTGGCGTGCGACAACGGCGACAGGGCAACCCTTCCCGATCGTAGACGTCGAGAGTGACGGTGTCGTCGTCCGTATAACGCGAACCGGTCGCGCGTCGCAGTACCGCGTCGATGGCCTCGCGCAACGACTGGACGCGTTCGCGCGAGAGCGCGTTGCTAGGCGCGAATGGACTGATGCGCGCGCGCCAGAGCGACTCCGCCGCGTAGATGTTTCCGAGTCCCGCGACAAGCCGTTGATCGAGCAGCGCCGGCTTGACCGGACCACGACGACGCGCCAGCTCATCAGCGAGCTGCGCGGCGGTCCACTCCGGATCTGCAGCGTCGGGGCCGAGTCCGAGATCGAGTGCGACGCCGGCAGGATGCAGATCGATCGTACCGAGTGCGCGCGAGTCGACGAAGATCAGCGACGTGTCATCGTCGAGATCGATGGCAGCACGCGCGAAGCGCGGGAGGGGAGCGTTTGTTTCCGTGAGCGCCCAATCGCCATTCATGCGAAAGTGGGCGTGCAGCACGCGACCATCATCGAGATGGAGCAACTGATGCTTGCCACGACGCTCGACGCGTGCGATCCGCGCGCCCGCAAGCGCTTGCAACTGCGCCGGCGAGAGTCGGCGCTGCAGCGCGGGGTGCAGTAGCCGAACACGTGCGATCGCGCGTCCTCGCGCTCGCGTACGGAGGAACTCGAGCGCGGCTTCTACCTCAGGAAGTTCGGGCATCGTGCGGTGAAGGCGTCGGGATGGAAATGCCGGGGACGCAAGATGTGGCGATGCGTGCCCGTGCTCAACGTCCGGGTGGCGGCATCACTTACGTGAGCCGGCTCGTACAGCCGGCTCCGCTATTGCGCGATAACCTCGCTTGGGGCCGCCACTTGCGCGATTAGCTGGAGAGTCTACTTTGGGTCTGTCCCCAAACGTTCCCTCTCCTCCGTCGCATGCCCCAGCGGCCGTCTCGCTCGCTGAAGCACGAATACGAGCTATTCGTGGAACGCGAGATCGAGAACTACAAGGAATCGGTTCCGCGGAGCGTTCTCCTATCGATCGGAGACGAAGCGGTGCGCGTGCTCGAAGAAGAGCAGCAGTTTGCTCTCACCGAACTCCTGCTCTGGGACGAGGTCGACCGCATCATCTTCAAGCGGTTGCGGCTGCCGAGCTACGCGACCTGGCGGAAGCGGCGGGTGAAGCTCCTCAGCGAGCTCAAGCGCCCGGAGCACTGGGGACTCAGCCCAGATGACGTGGTGGTCCGTGCCGTCCAGCCGATGACCGCCGAGGCAAGAGTGCTGGTCGCCGGGACGCCGGACGAGAACCGGGCCTTGCTCTATCTCGCCGCCCATGGCTGCGAAGTGACGGCGCTGGCCGACGACTCCGAGGTACAGCGCGTCATGGACGCCGCCGAAGAGGCCGGACTGGGCGAGCGTATCCGCGCGACGACCGGGGGGCTGGACTCCTGGACTCCGGAGTCACCGCTCTCGGTCGTGATCTACACTCCGGCGGCGTTCAACGGACTGAGCTCCGCGGAGCGAGCCCGCGTGATTCAGGTTCTACAGAGCGCCACCGCCGACGGCGGAGTGCACCTCGTGCAGACCATTGCCGCCGGCAAGCGCGCTCCCGTCTCGCTCGACGAGCTGCAGCGGCGCTACCGGGGCTGGGAAGTCACGGTGGAAGCGGGCAGCGCCAACACCTTCATGGCTCGGAAGGCGATCGCCTGATCAGTGTTTCCGAACGACACACCCTGAAACGCTCCGTGTCGTGTCACAGGGACACGATTGCCGGGCACTGCCTGCCGTAGAGCGCCACAAGTCGTTCTAGTACAACAACATACAAATCTGAACCCGTTGGCATTCAAGGTGCCTTGAAAGGGGTGTCCCCGACCGTTCCGGGGACACCCCGCTTTCAGTGCTATCATATGAAGAAGAACACAGGCACCACGCACGACGAACCGGTCGGCATCGTGATCTCGGGAGGGCATCCGCTTTCCGAGGCAGCTCCTCGCTTCTCGGCCTACATCTGGGCGCCAGGCCCGGAGGACGAGCGGACGGAGGGTGCGCACGCGGCCTGATCCGTCATCGAAGTCCGAAAGTGATTCAGGCGCCCCGGGAAACCCGGGGCGCCGTCTTTTTTTCGCTGTGCTCGGTACGCGCCTTGCCCGCAGGGAAGTGTGGACGAACGACCTGCCGAATGGGACGTCGAGCGCAGTGAGCTGCTCGGACGACGCATCTCCGATCTCGGTCTCGAGATCGAGGGGACGCGTGTCGAGCGCCTGGTCGAGCGGTTGTACACGGAGCTCGCCGAGCGAGGCGTGACGTTTCGACCGCCGGTGTACCTGAGCGACCAATGGGGATGTCCGGATGGCACCCCGCTTATCGGCGTGCCCTTCTATCTCGCCGACATACGACTCGAGCGAATCGAGGCCGAACAGGCCGGCGCCGTGGAGAGTGACGAGGAGGCGATGCGCTACCTGCGTCACGAGGCGGGACATGCGGTCAACTACGCATTCCGGCTGTACGACCGCGCCGATTTCTCCAACAACTTCGGCGACTACGCGCGGCCGTATCACGAGCGCTACGCCGCGGATCCGCTCTCACGCGCCTACGTGAGGCACATCCTCGGATGGTACGCGCAGAAGCATCCCGATGAGGACTTCGCGGAGACATTCGCAGTGTGGCTGACGCCAATGCTCGATTGGAAGACGGAGTACGCGGGGTGGGAAGCACTGCGCAAGCTCGAATGGATGGATGCGGTGATGCGCGAGGTCGGACCGCAGTCGCCAGCGGTGCCGGAGATATCGGAGGACGACCTGCCGGTCGACGCGATGGACTGGACGGTGAGCGAGCACTATGCGCTCGACGAAGAGCCGTTCCCGTTGGGAGATGGTCGGCAGTTCGATGGCGATCTGCTCCGCGTGTTCGTGCGGCCGGCCGATTCACCGGCGGGAGAGCCCGCCGCGCGCTTTCTCAGCCAACATGAAGGAGAGCTGGTGACACGAATCGCCTACTGGACAGGAGAGGCTCCGCCGTTGGTGCGCGCGCTGGTGCGCGTACTGCGCGATCGAGCAGCAACGCTCGCGTTGCATGTGAGCGGGCTGGAGGCAGCGACGCTCATCGAGCTGACCGCGTTCGGCACCGCGGTGATGATGCACTGGAGGTACACTGGCGGTGGGCGCGCTCCTGCCCGGGCGGGGGAGGCAACGCGATGAAGGTCACGCTGCTGCATGGCGCAGACGCTGTAGAACCGCCCGAGGATCCCGTGCTCGGGCAGATCGAGCAGGCGCTGGTCGATCTCGGGCACGAGGTCTCGCGAACGGCGGTAGCCGGAGAGGTGGGCCCGGTGATGACCGCGCTGCAAGCAGACGAGCCGGGGCTGGTATTCAATCTCGCCGAGTCGTTCGGCGGCAAGAGCGCACTGGAGTCGAACGTCGCCGCGCTGCTCAACCTGCTCGGATGCCGGTATACCGGGTCGAGTCCAGCAGGACTGTTGATGGCCGGAGACAAGAGCCTGACGAAGAAGATCCTGCGATTCCACGAGATCCTCACGCCGCAGTTCGCGACGGTCTTCCGCGGCGCGCTGGATCACGTCGGAGATCTGCGGTTTCCACTGATCGTGAAGCCGCCACAGGAGGATGCGTCACTCGGCATCACGTCGAAGAGTGTCGTGCGGGACGTGAAGGAGCTTCTCGGGACGATGGACAGCCTGCAGCGCGAGTTCCAGTCCCCGGTTCTCGTGGAAGAGTTCGTCGAGGGCCGCGAGTTCTACGTCGGAGTGTTGGGGAACGAATCACCGGTCGCGCTGCCCGTGATCGAGCTCGATTTCAGTTCTTTTCCGAGCGATCGGCCGAAGATCGCGAGCTGGGAGGCGAAATGGGGCGAGGGTGGTACCGGCGATGAAGCGGAGACCGGGGCTGAATTCGCGGGAACGAAGTCGATCTTTCCGACTGATCTCACGCCGGAGTTGACCGAGCGCATGCAGGCGGTGGCGGTGGAAGCGTTCAACGCACTTCGCCTCCGGGACTACGGCCGGGTGGACCTTCGCGTCTCTCCGTCCGGGGAGATCTACGTGATCGAAGTGAATCCCAACTGCTATCTGGAGCGCACGGGGGAGTTCGCCCGCGCGGCGGAAAAGCACGGAATCGAGCATGGCGCTCTGATCGCCCGCATCATGGAGCTGGCACTGGCGCGATACGCACGCTGAATCCGATCCAGCGAGGGGTAGAACGAAAGAAGCCGGCGCTGATGCGCCGGCTTCTCCGTTATGCGACGACGAACGGACTACTTACGGCGGGCGGCCTTCTTCGCGCCCTTCTTCGCGGCCTTCTTACGGGCGCCACCCTTCTTCGCAGCCTTCTTTGCGCCCTTCTTCGCGGCCTTTTTTCTAGCAGCCATGGTACTCTCCAGTAATGGAGTGAAACGCTCGATCGAACCCCCGGTGGTTCGTACGAGCCAGTGGTCGAAGGCCGGAGCCTCCTTCCCACCGCGACACCAACTCATGGCGAGCCGGTGACGTCATCGCGTCGCCAGGCTACACGGCGACGCTCATGCTGCAGAAGTGAAAGCGTCTCACCTCTCGAAAGTTCTGCACTAAGACGGCCGAGCCGGCAATCCGCAAATTCTTGACCGCGGTGCCGATATCGGCCGGAGTCTGTGTGAGCAGCGATGATGTGCCGCCGTGCTCATCGTGGGCATGACGCCCTTCGGTTGCACGCAGTAACGCGTTTGCGGCGCGGCTAGCGTTCGTATCCGAGGTGTGGATGCCGCTGGTGCGCTCGCGCGCGGAGACGTTGGCGGCTGGCGATCGGACCGTCGACGCGGCGACGATCGCGGAGTTGATGCAGGCCGCGATGCACGGGGCGCTCGCGGTATTCGAAGTCCTCTGCAACTCGTGGCGGGGAGAACCCACGCAGTACCCTCGTCGGACGCGTCAGTCTTCTCCTGCAACGCGCGAGTCTCGGCCGAGGTCGCGCGCGATACATCGAGCAACTGGCGCGAATATAGGAACACCGCAATGCGCACGCAATAGCGAATCGCGCATCACACAACGAGATGCGCGATCGCGGCGCATCGCGCGCACAGCGTCTGCACTTCCCTCACTCACTCGTACCGGCGAGGTTTCGAGGGCGCGAACGACCGACGACGCGGCCGTGCGCGCGTGTCCCATATAGCGAGTGCGCCATTCGTGAGAGCGTTGGTGAAGGCGACGGCCGGCCCCGGATTCGAACTGCGAGACGTTCCGCAGCCGACGATCCGCGACAACGAGGTGCTGATCCGGGTGCGCCGCTCCGGAGTGTGCGGCACCGACGTTCACATCTACGACTGGGACGCGTGGGCGCAGGGGCGATGCCGGCCGCCATTCACCGTCGGACACGAGTTCGCGGGCGACGTCGTGCAGGTCGGTCATCTGGTGACGGACGTGCGCGAAGGCGATCGCGTGACTGCCGAGGGCCACATCGTGTGCGGCCGATGTCACCTCTGTCGCACGGGTAACGCGCACGTCTGCCCCAACACGCGGATCATCGGGGTGGATCGCGACGGCTGCTTCGCCGACTACATCGCGATGCCCGCGACGAACGTGTGGCACCTGGACGAGGCGGTGAGCTACGAGATCGGTGGCATCCACGATCCGATGGGCAATGCCTTCCATACGTCGCTGACGAACACCGAGGTCCCCGGCTCGACGGTACTCGTGACCGGTTGCGGCCCCATCGGCCTGTTCGCCGTCGGGATCTGCCGAGCGGCAGGTGCATCGCGGATCATCGCGAGCGACGTGAACGCGACGCGCCTGGAGCTGGCGCGCACGATGGGCGCGCACGACGCGGTGACCCCGCAGGAAGCGGAAAAGGCGGTACGAAACGCGACGGGCGACCTGGGTGTGGACGTCGTGCTCGAGATGTCGGGAGTGCCGAGCGCCATCCATCAGGCATTCAAGCTCGTGCGTGTCGGCGGCCGAGTGCAGATGCTCGGCATACCGGCCAAGCCGATGGAAGTCGACTTCGCGACCGAGATCATCTTCAAGGGGATCACCGTGTACGGGGTCGTGGGACGGCGGATGTACGAGACCTGGATCCAGATGTCCCAATTCCTCCGTTCGGGACAGTTCGATCCGACGCCGGTCATCACGCATCGGTTCCCCCTCGAGCAATTCGACGACGCGATCGCGGCGATCAAGAGCGGGAGCGCCGGCAAGGTCGTGTTCGAAGTCTCCTGACGCACGCTCCACCCAACGCACCGATGACGACGAACGCCGCATTCACCGCCGGCCTGGAGGCGAAGCTCCAGCAGCTGCGCGACGACAAGGTCTACAAGCGCCTGAACTACCTCGATTCGCCGCAATCGGCGCGGGTCCAGATGGAAGGGCGCGGCGAGGTGCTGATCCTCTCCTCGAACAACTATCTCGGGCTCGCAGCCGAGCCCGACGTGGTGAACGCAGGGATCGACGCATTGACCAGGTATGGCGCCGGCACGGCGAGCGTGCGCTTCATCTGCGGCACCTTCACCATCCATCGCACGCTCGAGCAGGGGCTGGCGCGGTTCGTCGGTACCGAGGCGTCGATGTCGTACGTGTCGGCGTGGAACGCGAACGAGGGATTCACCGCGACCGTGGTAGAAGAGGGAGATCTCGTCCTCTCGGATGCGCTGAACCACGCGTCGATCATCGACTCGATCCGTCTCGCCAAGTCGATCACGAAGTGCCAGACGGGCGTCTACAAGCATGTCGATCTGGACGACCTCCGAGCGAAGCTGTCGGCGGGCCGGTCGGCGAAGCGACGCATCATCTGGAGCGATGGCGTGTTCTCGATGGAAGGCTCCATCGCGCCGCTGCCGGACCTGTTGCAGATCGCGCGCGAATACGACGCCGTGCTGGTGATCGACGACTCGCACGCGACGGGTGTGCTGGGACAGATGGGTCGCGGGACGGCCGAACATTTCGGCGTCCTTGGCGAGGTGGACGTCATCACCTCGACGCTGGGCAAGGCGCTCGGCGGCGCGGCGGGGGGATTCGTCGCCGGCTCGGCGGCGCTGTGCGACTACCTGACGCAGCGGTCGCGCCCGCAGCTCTTCTCCAACGCGCTCCCGCCAACTGTTGCGGCGAGCTCGCTCGCCGCGGTGGAGTTCATCGAAGCGCACCCCGAGCGCGTGCAGACGCTGCGTGACGATGCGCGCTATTTCCGCGAGCGCATCGTGGAAGCCGGCTTCTCACCGCTGCCGGGCGAGACGCCGATCATTCCGATCATCGTGGGAGAGACGGCGGCGGCGATCCAGATGAGCGAACTGCTGCTCGACGAGGGCGTGTTCGTGACCGGGTTCGGATTCCCGGTCGTGCCGCAGGGTGAGGCGCGCGTTCGCTGTCAGATCTCGGCGGCGCACACGCGAGACGATCTCGACGAAGCGATTGCCGCGTTCGTTCGCGTGGGGCGGAAGCTGAAGTTGATCTGAAGCGCGGCGTCGGCGTCGCCTACACGCGGCGCACGAGGATGACCAGACGCTTCCAGCTCTCCGTACCGGGCTCACCGATGCTGCGCACGCGCGCGCCGTAGCGTGCGCCTTCCATCATCTTCGGAGCGAGCCAACGATTCACGTCGGGCGAGAGATGCCCGACGACGTCGCCACCCGGCGCATGGACCCAGACGCTGGGTTGTTCGACGCCGGGCGGGTCGGGGACGAGAATGAGCTGGTCGCCTTCGCGCAGGCGGAGCACCACGCGAGCGCGATCGCCGAACACCGTACCGTACACGGGTGTTTCGAAGCTCGACGCATCGGGGAGGATGGACGACACTGGCTCCTCCGGACGGCATGGGTGGTGCGGTCCGTCACATCAAGTAGTGCGGTCCGTCACAACAAATAGTATGGCGCCATTCGACCGCCGTGACACCCCCATGCACTCGGTGTTCCAGCGCGGCTGGGCAGGCTTCCCCGTGACCCGAGGCCGCCCCCCCTCGTCACAGACATGAGCCCGCAATCGCCGGCGGCTGCGGCATTAGCTCTCTCTCTTCGAGGTTTCTTACAATGAAACTCCTCCGTGTCTTGACAGCGGCCATCGCGCTGGCAGCTCTGCTGCCGCGGCCGGGTGCTGCCCAAGAAGGGCGGCCTTTCAAGGACGCGTGGTTCTGGGGAATCAAGGGTGGCGGTCAGCTCTATTCCTCCGCGAGCACCGAGCATTCCTTTGCGCCGCAGGTTGGCGTCGACTGGCTGATCACGCGCTCGCGCGCGGGACTGTACCTGAGCTTCGACCAGGCCTTCCTGAACACGACGGGACAGTTCCTCGATCGTGATCCGGACAGCACGTTCTACCGGAGCGTTGCGCTGAAGAATGTGCGCCGCTTCCAGATGGCGGCGATGGTGTTCCCCATGCAGACGGCCAAGTACCACCCGTACTTCGGCCTCGGCCTCGGGCTGAACCAGATCGGCAGCGCGAGCTTCACCGGAAGCTTTGCAACGCCGGCGCGCTATCAGGTGGCACTCGACAGCGTGCAGTCGAAGAAGACCAGCTTCTCGCCGACGTTCATCGGCGGAGTGCAGGTGCGCAGCCCGCAGTTCTCCTTCTTCGGGCAAGTGATCGGGTCGCCGAACCAGCAGAAGTTCTTCCTCACCACCCCGAACAACGGGAGTGCGGTGAGCTTCTCGCTCGAGGGCGGCATCCGCTACAACATCGGCAGCTCGATCGACCGGGTGCGCTGAGCGCTTCCGGGGCGAACGGAAGGGCCGCGCGGATTCCCGCGCGGCCCTTCGTGCATTTACACGTCTCGTGTGGTCCGCGCGCCAGATGCGATTCAGGTGGGGTCAGAGTCGATCGACTCTGACCCCACCTACTCTGACCCCAAGTTCAAGGGGTTGCGGAGGCGTGTGCTGCGTCGAGCACGCGAGTCATGACGCGCAGCATGTTGCCGCCGAGCATCTTCTTGACGTCGTCCTCCGAGTAGCCACGATCGAGGAGGGCCTGCGCGATGCGGGGGAGCCGGGTGACGTCCTCCATGCCCAGCGGCAGCGCGCTCACGCCATCGAAGTCGCTGCCGAGTCCGACGTGATCAACGCCGGCGACCTTCGCGATGTGATCGATGTGGTCGATGAGGACGGAGAACGGCGTGGGCGGGATGGCGGCGGCGAGCGAATCGCGCATCGCGGAGATGCGCCTTGTCGCGCTGGCCGAGTCCTCACCCGCTGCCTTCGCGGCGGCGCGAGCCGAACGCACCGTCTCCTCGACGCGCTCGATGTCGGCGCGATAGCGGGAATCGATGAAGCGTGAGTAGAAGTTCACGTTGACGACTCCGCCATTGCGAGCGACCGCACGGAGCTGGTCGTCGGTCATGTTACGTGGCACGTCGCTGAGGGCGCGGGCGCTGGAGTGCGACGCGATCACCGGTGAAGTAGACACAGCGA
>Ga0105248_10008400_pt1 | contig 11330 bp, 11 predicted proteins | sample KBSS34metaG_FD_81524 | JGI IMG/M metagenome (GOLD analysis project Ga0105248, IMG submission 81524) | Switchgrass rhizosphere microbial communities from Kellogg Biological Station, Michigan, USA - KBS S3-4 metaG | ecosystem: Host-associated > Plants > Roots > Rhizosphere > Soil | place...
GCCGGGCGATCGCGGCTGAGAAAGCCACCACGGCAAATGCGATGGGTTTGAACTCCTTCGCGATCTCGACCGCCAACCTCTATGCGGGCGCGCACCCAGGCGGCCCTTTCTCCGGCCTGTCGGAAGCGGCTTGGCGCTTTACGACCACAACGGCATCGTGGGCGGTCTGGGAGTGAGCGGCGATACATCCTGCGCCGATCACAACATAGCCTGGCGAGTGCGCCAGCGCCTCAAGCCGGACCAGGTGCCGGCCGGACCGAATCCTGTCAGCAAGAAAGATGGAATCATCTATGATGTCGGCCCAACGGCAAGAGCGCGTCGGGGTAATGGTCACCCGGCCTGCGGCGGAGAGGAGGCCGAAATCGCTCGGAAATCCATTCAGGATCCGGGACGGGGGGCAAGTGCGCTGCTGGCGATCAAGGGTCATGTCGGCCGCAAACGGATGACCGTCGGTAATCTGTCACGGGAGCTTCTCGTTACCCAGCATAGCGGCAGCGAGTTGGTGGAGCGCCTGGTCGCCAAGGGCCTGCTTGTCCGCGAGCCCGGCCTGCAGGACCGGCGACCGATGCTGCTCTGGGTCACCCCGGCGGCGAACAAGTTATTGTCGCAGATGGCCAAGGCGCATTTGGAGGAACTGCGCCGGCTGCAACCCACGCTGATCGCGCTATTCCAGCGGTTTGGCGGACCGATGCACGGCGGAACTGCCGCACGGGGCTAGTCGGCGTGAGCAGCAACCCTCGGGGCCTCGCTCGCCTCCGGCTGCACGGAGGCTCTCGGCGCGTGCCAGGTAGGAACGTGATAGCTCGCGAGGACCGCATCGATCGCGCGGTGGTTGCGCGCCAGCGCGCGGTCGATGAGGGCTTTGAGCGCCGGCTCATCGCGGCGAAAGCCCATCGCGATATCGAAGACCATCGGCCATTGCGGACCGTCCATCGGCGAAGAGACCGGTGTCAGCCGGAGCTTGTGTGTCGCCCGATCGCCGAAGTAGCCGGCCAGCGGTCCCCAGACCACTGCGACATCCACTTTGCCGTCGGACACGGCGTTGACGATCGCCGCGGCGGGATCGGGCCGGCTGTAGTCGCCGTACAGCATGAAGCCGCGTACGTTCTCGAGGATCCCGCGCCGTGCCAGCGCATGGGCGGGCGGGGTGTTCATGGCATCGTTGCCGACCATCTGCACGCCGATCGTGAGCTGGCGCAGCCTTGGATCATCGAACGATGCGATATCCAGCCTACGGTCCTGCCGGGTGACGAACACGTATGAGGACCGATAATAGGGTTGGCTGGTGGCGAGCAGTTCGAAGCCGCTGATAACGCCCGGCCAGAGATCACAGTCGCCCGATTTCAGCGTGTTGCGAACGAACCCCCGCCGCTGCGCCCACCAAGTGTATTTCACCTCGGCACCGAGGTCAGCGGCAATCAGCTCCGCGATCTTGTTCTCGAAGCCCTGCCCTTGATCGTTGGAGAACGGCATGTTGTTGGGATCGGCGCAAACGCGCAATTCGCGCCCGTACAGGGGCGCGACGGAGAGAAACAGCAAGATCAGGCTCGCCAGCGCCAGGGTGCGGCCCATTACTACGGCGCCCGCAGCCCGGGAACTGGGGATTGCGGCGGCGGCAGCAAGGCCTGGGGCGGCGGTGGCGAGGTCGGCATGGCCTGGCCTGGTCCTTCGGCCGCGGACGACCCGCTGAGCGATTTCACGAAGGCGGCGATCTCCCAGATCTGTGCGTCCGGAATCTTGCGCGCCCAAGACGGCATGCCGTTTGGCCGGCCCTGGACGATACTGGCGTAGATCTGATCGAGTCGACCGCCATATCGCCACTGCTGGTCCATGAGCGGAGGACCCATACCGCCACCGCCGTGGAAATGGCAGCCAGCACAGTTGTACCAAGCGAATAGTCGTTGGCCCTCGGCGATGCGCTGCGGGTTGCCTTGATACACCTTCACGAGCGGATCCTCCGCCGGCGCAGTGCCGCCGCCGGGGAACAGGGTCGTTGTTGCGACGAAATTCGGACCGTTCTCGGTTACCGGAATGCTCGTCTCCTGCGCCCACCCCGAACCGGATGGCAACGGCGCGGCGAGCGCCACGAGCAGAGCAAGTCCCATGGAAATGCGCCTACGGTGGCAGCGCGAAGACATAGAGCGTCCCTCCCGGGGTGGTCCTGTCCTTCAGGTCCGGCACCGCGCCGACGAAGCCGAGAGCCGCGGTCTTGTCGCGCGGGTCGAGGTCGCCGCTGACGATGGCCCCGGCCCAGCCTCCGACGCCCGACAGGATAGCGATGTATTCGCGACCGTCCGGTCCGCGATAAGCGATCGGTTGCCCGATGATGCCGGAGCCGGTCTTGAACTGCCATTTCAGTTCGCCGCTCCGGGCGTCGACAGCCTTGAACCAGCCGTCCATGGTTCCGTAGAAGACGAGGTCGCCAGCCGTCGCCAGGGCACCGCTCCAAAGCGGGAGGTCCTCCTTGATCGTCCAGGCCGCCTTTTTCTGCACCGGGTCCCAGGCCGTGAACTCGCCGCGGTTGCCGCCCGGACCCGCCTTCATGACGACGTTGGCCCCGACATAGGGAGTGCCTGCAATGTAGTTCGCCTGCACGCTCTCCCAGTCCATGCACAGGTTCTCGTGCGGGATGTACATCAGGCCGGTGCGTGGCGAATAGGCGGACGGGTTCCAGTCCTTGGCGCCGGAGGCGGTCGGGCAGATGTCGTGCACCACGGTGCCTAGCCGGGTCATCTTGTCCGGGTTCATGACCGGGCGCCCGGTCTTCAGGTCGATGCCATTGGTCGAGTTCACGAAGCCGTACGGATCAGCCGAAAGAATCTCGCCGTTGATGCGGTCCACCACATAGAGATGCCCGTTGCGGTCGGGATGCATCAGCACCTTACGCGGCTTTCCGTCGACGGTCATGTCGACCAGGATCTGCTCGTTGATCCCGTCGTAATCGTGCTCGTCATGCGGGTTGTACTGCAAAGCCCATTTGGCGGCGCCGGTGTCCGGGTTCCTGGCGAACAGCGTCGCGGTCCACTTGTTGTCGCCGGGCCGCTGCTCCTGGTTCCAGGGGCCGGGGTTCGCCGTGCCGTAATAAACCAGATTGAGATCGGGGTCGTAGGCGATCCAGCCCCACATCGTGCCGCCGCCGATTTCCCATGCCTCGGGCGGCCATGTGCTCACGCCAAGGTCCTTGCCTTGCTCGGAAGGGTAGAATGGGTGGAAGTCCGGGCCGATCAGCACGTCCTTGTCTGGTCCCGTCGCATACGCCTTCCAGACGACCTTGCCGTCGTTCACGTCGAGCGCTGCAACCCAACCGCGGACGCCGAGTTCGCCACCCGAGTTCCCGACCAGGACCTTTCCCTTCACCACCAGCGGAGCCATGGTGATGGTCTCGCCCTGGTTGATCTCCGCGAGCTTGCGCTTCCACAACATTTTCCCACTGCTGGCGTCGAGCGCGATGGTGTTTCCGTCGAGCGTGTTGAACACGATCTTGCCGTCCCAGTACGCCGCGCCGCGGTTCACGACGTCGCAGCACGCGACGCCTTGCGAGGCGTTTTCCGGATGCGGCCTGAATGACCACTTGAGAGGGGCACCAGGCTTGGTGAGGTCGAGCGCATAGACGATGTTCGGGAACGGTGTGACCAGGAACATGGTGTTGTTCACCACCAGGGGCGCCGCCTCCTGGCCCTTGTTCACGCCGGTCGAGAAGGTAAAGGCAACGGCCAGCTTGCCGACGTTGCCACCGTCGATCTGCTGCAGTTCGGAGAAGCGGGTAGCGGCGTAGTTCTTCGCCGGCATCGTCCACTGGCCATCGTCTTTGGGGGCGGCAGACGCGGGTGGAACCGGCGACTGGGCGGCCGCCAGCCCAGGGGCGAGCAGCAGGAAAGCGAAGCTTCCCGGCACGACGCGGCGCCACGCGCTGTCGGCCTTGAAATGGCGCGCCGCGCGATCAGCGCAGCGTATAAAGATAGGCCGCAATATCGCGCGCATCATGATCGTTCAACCCCATATTCGGCATGATGTCGGCGGGCCTTACCGCCTGCGGTGTTTTGATCCATGTGAGCATGTTGGCAGGCGTATTCGGCAGGGTTCCAACCAGGACCACCTGCGTCCCGATATGGTCCAGTGCGGGGCCGACGCGGCCGCGGGCACCGCGGACGCCGGGCACCGTGTGGCAGGCACCGCACCCGAGCTGCGCCATCAGGACGGGGCCGCGCCGCGTGTCGCCGCCGATTGCTTTTTCCTCTTTCGATTTGTCGCAGCCCGCCAGCGCGAACAGCATCGCGGCCGCCAGCGACGCAGAAATCAGTCCATGCATGGCGGCACAGTCAGCACGGCAATGAGGGTGAACAAAATGGCTGCGGCGAAGCCGATCGCATTCATCATGCCGCACGCCGCCAGGAAGCGCGTTCGTCCCTCGCCCGCTTCGAGCAGCGCATCGGCGCCGCCCGGATGTTCCTCTCTTGTCGCCTTCCAACTGCGCCAGGAGAGAAGGGCGGCCGCCAACGACAGCGCGAGGGCGATCACGTTCACCGTGGCGAGCCCCCAAATGAAGCCATGCCATCCCGGCAGGACGCTCGACCGCGCCTCCGCGTGCGGAAAGCAGGCGTGGCTCGCCAGGGCGTAGTTCACGTTCAGCTGCAGCGCCCATGCGAAGGGGCCACAGAACACGCTGAACAGGGCCGCGGCGGCTCCGACCCGATCGCGATGCGGTGCGGCATGGCCCGGAGCCGTGGCAAGGGTCTGCGCCATCACGTCATCCGAGATACGGAGTGAGATACAGTGTCGTGAAAACCGCCAGCCAGACCGCATCAACGAAGTGCCAATACGTCGCCGCGATAAGGACCGGCGCGTTGCGCATGCGATCGAAGTAGCCCAGCACCGACCACAGGAAGACCATCGCCAACGCGATCACGCCGGCCACGACATGCGCCATGTGGAACCCCGTGATCGTGTAGAACAAGGAGCCATACAGGCTCGAGCGCAACGAGAACGGCTTGTCGTGCCACTCCTGGAGCTGGATGCCGATGAAAGCCAGGCCAAGAAGAAATCCGACGCCAATGCCCAGGAGCTGCCGCCCCCGTCTCCCCTCTCGTGTGCCACGCTCGCCCCACCAGACGCAGACGCTGCTGAGCAGCAGCACGATAGTGTTCGGCACCGCCAGTCTGAGCGAAGGATGTCTGATGGGAATCCAGGCCGGGTCAAGCTGGACCGCGTAGTAGAGGTAGCTGAACAGCAGGTAGCCGAACAGCGCACCTTCCGTGAGAACGACGCACAGCAGGCCCCACCAGCCGACACCGATCCGCCGCACTGCTCCCTCCGGCAGGGCAGGGTAAGCGAGCGCTGCCTCAGACATGCTTCACTTCGACCCGCTGCCCGAGCCGACGCTCCGGCCAGAGCCAAACCGCCAAAGCGACGTCGACGCCGGCGACCCCAACCTCTGCGAGCCACCAGAGGTGCAGCAGCAGGCCGCAGAACCCGGCCGAGGCTGCTATCGTCAGCAGGAACGGGGCATAGGAATCTTCCGGCATCTTGAGGATGATGTCGGGTTCACCGTCCAGCGGCGTCGAGCCCGCTGTCTCGCGGCCGTGGTCGAGTACCATGCCGTCCTCGATCAGAGAGCGCTCGTCGCTCTCTTTCAGGCGGCTCTCCCACAGAGGGTGGCGGCTCGCCACATGCGGGATGACGCGGAAATTGTAGGGCGGCGGCGGCGATGGGGTGGCCCATTCCAGCGTACCGGCATCCCACGGATTTGCCCCCGCCGCGACACCGTGCCGCAGGCTGGTAAGGACGTTGATCACCAGGAGCAGCACGCCGAGGGCCAGCAGAAATGAGCCGATGGTGGTGATCAGATTCAGCCCATCCCAGCCCATCTCGTGCGGGTAGGTGTAGATGCGCCGCGGCATGCCGCGCAGGCCGGTGAGATGCATCGGCAGGAAGGCCAGATTGAAGCCGATGAAGGTGGTCCAGAAGTTCCACCTGCCCAGCCGCTCGTCGAGCATTCGGCCGGTCATTTTCGGGAACCACAGATAAACTCCGCCGATGACGGGGAACAGGTTGATTCCGATGAGCACGTAATGGATGTGGGCGACTACGAAATAGGTGTCGGTGAGCTGCCAATCGACCGGCACGGAGGCGGTCATAAAGCCCGATACCCCGCCGATCGTGAACAGCACGATCATGCTGGCGAAGTAGAGGAATGCCGTCGTGATGACCGGGCGGCCGAGCCAGATCGTGGCGGTCCAGGCGAAGACGGCCACCGCACTGGGCACAGTGATGATGATAGACGCGCCGCTGAAGAACGAAAGCGCCAGGTTCGGCAGCCCGGTGGCGAACATGTGGTGCACCCACACGCCGAAACCCAGCATCATGGTCGCCACCGTGGACAGGGCGACCGGGGCGTAACCGACCAGTGGGCGGCGGCAGAACACAGGCAGACCGTCTGAGACCATCCCCATGGCCGGCAGCACGATCGCATATACCCAGGGATGTCCGAACATCCAGAACAGGTGCTGCCAAAGCAGGGCCTGGCCGCCCTGGGATACGTCAAAGAAATGCGTGCCGATCTGCCGGTCCATCCACAGCAGACAGAAGGCGAGGCTGACCGAGGGGACGACAAGCACATTGGCTACCGATGCGGTCAGCGTGCCCCAGGTCAGAATCGGCACGCGGTTGATCGACATGCCGGGCGCCCGGGTGCGCAGGAAGGTGACGATGAAATTCGCCGCGCCGACCGTGGTCGAGACGCCGAGGAAGATCATCCCGAGGGCATAGAAGTCGATGTTCATGCCCGGGTTGTAGGGGCGCGAGGCGAGCGGCACGTAATTGAACCAACCGTCGTTGGGTCCTGCGCCGATGGCAAAGCCCGCATACATGAAGAGGCCGGACGCCAAATAGATCCAGTACGACAAAGCGTTCAGCCGAGGGAAGGCCATATCGCGCGAGCCGAGGATCAGCGGCCAAAGGTAGTTGCTGAATCCGGACAGAATCGGCATCGCGTACAGGAAGATCATCGTCATCCCGTGCGTCGAGTAGAGCTGGTTGTACTGCTCGGGCGTCAACAGCTGCTGATCCGGCCGCGCGAGCTGGACACGCATCACCAGCGCCTCGACTCCCCCCAGCAAGAGAAACGCGAACGCGGTGACGATGTAGCGAAGCCCGATCTCCTTGTGGTCGACGCTGGACAGCCAGCCGGCGATGCCGGGTTGCGTCTGCCAGATCTTCTCCAGTTCGTCGCGCGGCACGGCGGACGATGCGGCGACCCTTGGAACACGTTCGGCGATCACGCCTGGCACTTCATCCGCCTCTTATTCCAGGGTTTGCAGATAACTGCGGATACGCTCGAGCTCGGGTCCCGAAATGTCCATCACCGGCATGTGCACGCCGGGTTTGATCGCTTGCGGATCGGCGATCCATCCAGATAGAGTTCCGACCATATGTGGCAGGGTCACCGCGGCGAGCGTCGTGCGGCTCTCGATGTGCGTGAGGTCAGGCGCCACGCTTCCCCCGGCCTTGCTGCCGCGGACCGTGTGACATGCGCCACAGTGGAACTCGAACGCGGCCTTCCCGGCTGCTTCCTGGGGAGAGGTCGGGGGCCGCGCCGGCTTGATTTGGGCGTCCTCCCAGAGTCGGAATTGAGCCGGTGGCTGCGCAAGCACGAGAAAGCCCATATGCGCGTGTTGCCAGCCGCAGAACTCGGTGCACTGGCCGCGATATGTGCCGGCCATGTCAGCCTGAAGCCACGTCACGTTGGTCTGACCGGGGATGGTGTCCGTTTTGCCGCCCAGTGCGGGCACCCAGAACGAGTGGATCACGTCGGCACTGGTAAGCCGGATCTGCACGGGCTCGCCGGTCGGGATGTGGATCTCGTTGGCCGTCGTGAAGATGCGCGCGGGATCACGATCCATGTAGCGCGCCTTCCACCACCACTGCGCGCCGGTTACCTCGATAACGACTGCCGGCTTTCCTGTAGGCGCGCTCACGGCGGCCAGGACAGACACCGTCCATACCAGGGCAACGACGAGCGGGATCGATGACACCCCAACGCCGATCCATATCCAGCGCAGGCCATTGCCGCCCCGCTCGACCGGGACGCTGGCGATATCGACGTGCCGCCCGCGCCCCACTACGCCGCCCAGGACCAGCAGGCTGATAGCGATCACGACCCCGATTGCGATCAACAGCATGCCCCAGGTGAGCGCGACCACCGGATCGGCCTTCGGTCCAAATCCGACAAGATAGGAGAGCGGCGACGCAGCTTTTGCCGGGGCCGGTATAAGCGCGGCGGAGCCGGCCAAGCCTCGCCATGTCCTCACGGACCGACCAGTCCGGCCAAAAACCGTGCCGGCTCCAGCACGCGACGCAGCCCGAACATTGCAACGACCAGGAAGACGATGCAGCCCGGTACCCACATGATGCTGCCGCCAAGTTGCTGATCCTGCAGCGGCGTCAGACCCCAGGCCATCGTGGTCAGGGCATGCGGCGCGTAGAACGCGCGCGGAGAAAGAGTGATCAGCGCGCCAAGCAGGCCCATCTGCACCGAAGACATGAGGCCGGCGAGAACCGGCATCAACGCGCCCGCCCCCCGAGACGGCTCGACCAGCGCCGACCACAGCCAGAATGCGCTGGTGAACACGGTCACATGCATGAGCCAGTAGATGCTGCTGCTGGCGAATGTCGCGGCGTAGGGTACCGGTGCGTGCCAAAGCCAGATCATCGCTCCGAACAGGAGCGCCGCGAAGAACGGTCGCGCGGGCGCCGCGGGCCTCTCGCCCAGCCCCAACGCGGCGGCGTACGCCTCGAGCGGCCGACCGGCGACAACCAGCGGCGCAGCGACGAGTGCCAGAATCATATGCTGCGCCAGTCGCGCGGCGAACAACGAAACCGACAGCGCGCATAGCGGCGAGATCAGGGAAGCAGCCGCTATCGTCCAGCCGGCATAGAACAGGCTTTGCGTCCCAACAGCAGGCGTTCGTGCGGCCCGACGCGAGCCGAGCCAGTAAAGCCATGCCGCTGCGACAAGAACAGCGAGCAATATCGGGTCAGCATTCCAGCGGAACCAAAGGGTACTGGGCAATGGCGGCGACCCGCAGTAGGGCAATATGCTTCGCTCCGTCATGTCGCACTCGCGCAGGTCGATGAGGTGTGAGCCAAGGACGTGGGAGTGGCCCGGCTCAAACGAGGGAAGCCTCGAACCATGCCGCGAACTCTCATGCAAGCAGCCGGTCTATATCGGATCACGATATTACTCGGGAACTCACATCCGCTCGACGGCCCGCGACTGCGTGCCCGTAGCCACAACCAGTCACCGCGTAACGAACCAGACCATCCGGTGGCCGTATCGCCCTCGTGAAGTGCACGGCGAGAAGAGGCATAGCTCGGATGCCTTGGCTTCCTACGCGGCGGCCAAGGCCTGACATCTCACGCCTGACGGAATCGTCGGACGCGAGAGCGCCGAGTTGCCGGAACTGCGCAGCGCGTTGGTGAAAATAGGGGGCGTCCGACTGCGCAGGCTTCACCTCAATGCGGGCCGTCCAGGCGGTATCGGGCTCGCCCATCGTTGCCGACGGCTGGGTCAACGCCGCGAAAGAATTTCAGCGAAAGGGGTGACCGGAAACACTCCCGACATAGCGACGATGACGCCGTACACGATGGTGTGCGACCAATCCTTTCTTGTCATGGGACTGCGATCCCTTGGATCAAACCTGAAGCTGGAGGGGCGCCGATAAGCCATCGACCGACGATCCAATGCCCGCCTCCCCGGGCCTCGGTTGCGGAAACAGGAGACTTCCGAATTACCGAAAAGTGTACTACCGGCTGTTCGTAAAGCGAAACCGGCGCGTTGTCTTCGGCCGATGGGAGCGCGGTTTCGTTATCATTCCCACGTTTCTTTGAAGCTCTGTGACAGGATGCTGTCATACTGAGCCCTTCGTAGCCGCGATGCTCCCTCCAGTCATTGTTGCCCGTCGCCAGAGATCCGAATGATCGAGTCCCCGCAGCTTCGCCATGACCGCATCGAGGACTACGCTTCATCAGCGACTGTGTCACGGGAGCGCTTGTCAGCCGGCGCGGTTCAGTCGATTGGCTCTATTGGCCCCGCTTCGACTCCAGCGCCTGTTTTGCGGCATTACTTGGTGACCGGAGACATGGCTTTTGGCGCATCGGGCCGACCAGCCGCGCCCGCGTCTCTCGATGCTACCGTCAGGAGGACATTGATCTTGGTCACCCGCTTCGATACTGCAAGTGGGTCCGTCGAGCTGATCGATTTCATGCCACTCCGATCGGCGACATCCCACGTGATCCGGATAGTAAAAGGCATTTCCGGTCGTGTGACGATGAGCAGCGAGATGGCACTGCGCTTCGAGTATGGATCGGCGAAGCCGTGGGTCGAAGCAACTGACGACCGCACCATACGCGCAAATCTGCGGTCCCAGATGGTATTGCTGCGATCCCCTGCCCCGCATCGTGGTGAGGATCACGCGACGGTCGCGGACTTCACGGTGCAGGCAGAGGACTGCATCCCACTCATGCTAAGCTACTGCCCGTCTCACCAGCCACTTGGCCCATGGCTGGATCCACAGGAAGTCCTGCGCGAGACGGAGGCGACCTTTGCTCACGAAGGGACGAGATCCGGGGTGCACCCGCGTCTCGGTGTCGGAAACTGCTGACTATGTGCCGCGGGTTGCCCGCACAGAAATGACGGCCAGGAGGAACCTATCCGTCGCAGGTTCAGTCTGAGGCGATCGCAGGCGACGCATCGCGCTGAACGGTTGTACAGACCCCAGACGACCGCCAATCCCCCACGATGCGCTGCAAAAATGGACATTGTGCGGCGCCCTAAAGTACCCGATCGCTCAGCCCCGCCGCCTGCTGCACGAACCGCAGTGCGGGGTCGAAGTCGAAGTTCATGTACACGGCATTCAGATGCGCATAAGGCGGCGACTGCGCGAACAGCTCGAACGTCAGCCGGTGCCCGGCATAATCCGAGTTCAGCAGATCGCGCGCGAACGCGAGCAGCCGCCGGCGATCGTCGGCGCTCCACGCCTCGTTCACCGTGTAGAACTTCATGAGCCACGGCGCGGTCTCCGGATCGGCGAACGCGGCGAAGTCCGGCGTGACGCAGATCTGTCCGCCGCATAGCTCGCGCGCCAGGTGCATCATGGCCGGCAGCCTCGTGCAGGCGTGCACCCGCCCGGTGAACAGCAGCGACTGGTTCGGCATCAGCAGCCCCGCCGGGCTTGGCTGCGCCATGGCGATCGCCGCCGTCAGATGCGCGTTGATCCCCTCGCGATAGCAGGCCAGCTCGGCCAGCTTCTCGCGCACCGCCTGCTGCTTGTCCA
>Ga0105248_10008402_pt1 | contig 11329 bp, 8 predicted proteins | sample KBSS34metaG_FD_81524 | JGI IMG/M metagenome (GOLD analysis project Ga0105248, IMG submission 81524) | Switchgrass rhizosphere microbial communities from Kellogg Biological Station, Michigan, USA - KBS S3-4 metaG | ecosystem: Host-associated > Plants > Roots > Rhizosphere > Soil | place...
CACGACATGTTCACGTTCCAGTCATACGGCCGCACGCTCCAGCCGTTCACGATGCCAGCGTCGAAGTTGTTCGTCAGCACGTTCGGACCGAAGCTCGTGTGGGAGACGACGCCGCAGAAATCACCGCCGCTTGCGCGGAGATCCTGCGTGTTCGGGTTCGAGAGATCGCAATCGGGGACGAAGTTCTGGTTCGCGTCCGTCCACGCCCGCGTCACGCCCGCCGTACCGAACGCCGACGTCGTCTGCGGCAGCCGCAGCGTCGGGTTGCTGTTGGCGTACGTGCCGAAGACGCCCACCCCTTCCAGGTACCGGCCGACGCTCAGCCTCAACGCGGTCTTGCCGTCGCCGAAAACGTCGTAGGCAAGGCCAAATCTCGGCGTGACGTCCTTGTAGCTGTCGACGCCGCGCGTTTCCGGAATCACAATTGGCACCGGCAGAAACCGCGACGGTCCCTCCTGCTGCGCCGGAAACCAGCTTTGGGCGCGATCGAACCGCACCGCGCCCTGCAGCGTGAGCCTCGCGAGCGTCCACTGCTCCTGGGCGAAGATGGCGTCCCAACCGGCCCGGGCGTTGTTCACCCACGGCGAGATCGACTCGGTGAGCTGATTGGGCACGCCGTTGTCCAGGCGGTAGGTCAGGTTCTGATCGTTCGTCATCCACGTGCGATCGTCGGTCATCAGCGCGTGCTGATATCCGACCTTCAAGTTGTGCGTGCTGGTGACGTACGAGAGCGATCCCTTCCACAAGTACGAGCCGGCGTGCGCCACGCTGAAGTCCTGGGATCGGTACACCAGCCCGGGAAGGTTGCCGTTGGCGGCACAGCCGCTCGCACATTGCTCGGCGACGCGAATCAGGTCGCGCGTCGGATTCGGCACGCGCTCGAAGTTACCGGCGCCGAAAAACGTTCCGCCGTACCCCGCTTCGACGATCACGTGAGACGTGAGCGGCGACCACCACGTCGCTTGCGTCACCGTGAGCGGCCGGCCGAGGACGCCGACCGCTTCCGGCGACACCTGCTGGGGCTCGGCGAGCCCAGGAGTCGCCCCCGTGCAGTTGCGGCACAGCGACTGCTGATCCCAGAAAGCGCTGATTCTGTTGCGCGGCGTCGCCTGCCAGGTGATGCGCCCGCTCGCGTTATCGAACGTGCGGTCCGAATATTCTCGGCGGCCGAGATCTGGCGCGTACAGCCACCTGCCCGGATCGCCGGCGTTGAGGTTGTAATGCACCGTCGCGCTCTCCCGGGTGCTGCCGCCGGTGTGCGCGTTGACGAAGTACCAGATGCGATCGCGGACGATCGGACCGCCGAGCGTGCCCCAGAAATCGTAGACCTTGGTGAGAGGCGTCGCCGCGGCCAGTCCTTGAGCCTCGAGCTCAGACGTCAGATTGCTCGACTGGAACGTCGCGCCGGTGCCGCTCGCGAAGAGCGAGCCATGCGTCGTGTTCCCGCCGCTCTTCGGCACGATGTTCATCACCAGGCCCGCGGTCTCCGACTCGCCGAGCCCGCCCGCCGTCGTGAACGTCACTTCCTGCGCGTTGCCGACGTCGACGACGTAGCTGGCCGCGGAGTTGCCGCTCGGCGCGCTGCCGATCGTGAGACCGTCCAGCGACAGCCGTCCCTCGTTGGCCCGGCCGCCGTGAATCGGAAAGGACGTCGAAGTCGCCGACGGCCCGGTGATCGTGTCGTTGACGTTGGTCAACACGCCAGGAATGAGCGGCACGAGCGCGTTGTACGTGCGCACCGTGGGGATGGATCGGACGACGTCGCCGGACAGCGTCACCTCTTGCCTGGCGCTGTGGACGTCGACGACCGGCAGTTCCGCGGTGACCGTAACGGTGTCGGTGAGCGGTCCCACCGTGAGCTCCGCGTCGACGGTCGCGGTCAGCGTTCCCGTCAGCTCGACACCCGTTCGCTCGACGGGGGTCCACCCCTTGAGGGTGAACCGCACCGTGTAGCGCCCGGGGCGCAGATCCTCGATGCGGTAGCGCCCGGTCATGTCGGTGACGGTCGTCCGGTTCCGCTCGATCAGCGACGGACTGGTGGCTTACACCTGGACACCCGCCATCGCGGCGCCGTTGACATTCTTCACGGACCCCGCAATGGCCCCCTGGGCAGACGCCATAGCCGGGGCCACGAACATCAAGAAAACGAGCCCAGCGGCCCTCGAAATGCGGATTGGCCTAAAGGACATGGAAGTTTTACCTGTTAATTCTGGCAGATCACGCAGTTACCGGCGCGGCTGGCCGGCGGTAATTTTCTCGGGCCATGGTCAGCAAGCGTTGCCGTCCCCTGCGGCGTTCGTCTGTCGATGCTTTGCGGCAAGCGGTGGTCGAGCGTGCCGAGGCCTACGTCCGATCGCGTCTCGGCACGCCGGTGCCGGTCTCGCGGTTGTGCCAGGTCCTCGGCATCAGCGAGCGCGGCCTCCGTAATGCGTTCTACGGCGTGCGTGGACTGAGTCCCAAACGGTCCATGCTCGCGATGCGCCTCCAGGACGTCCGTCGCGCCCTGAGCGAGCCCACCCTTGAGCCCACGACGGTCACGCGGATCGCGACCGGGTACGGCTTCTACGAGCTGGGACGGTTTGCTGCCGTCTACCGAAATGCGTTTGGCGAAGTGCCGTCAGCCACGCTGCACGGCACTCACGCGAAATTCCCGCGGACGGTTTCTCGAATCTGAAGGGACACGCTGATGTTGGCACTCGCACGCGCACGCGAACGAATGGTGGACCTGCCCGATGATCGGGCGATCTGGACACACCGCCCGATCGGTCGACTGGCGTCCAGGAATGCCGCAGTCCTCAAGGCCATGGCTCAGGCCGAACAAGTCGCCGGAACGCCAGCGACAGTCTTGCTGCTCGGTGAAACCGGTGTCGGCAAGGACCTCTTCGCGCAGGCGATTCACGATCTCAGCTCGCGCCGGCAACGAGAGATGGTGCGCGTGAATTGCGCCGCGATTCCGAGCACGTTGATGGAAAGCGAGCTCTTCGGCCGCGAGCGCGGCGCGTACACCGACGCGGTCTCGCGGCAGATCGGCCGCATCGAGTCCGCCCATCAGTCGACGCTCTTCCTTGACGAGATCGGCGAGCTCTCGGCGAAGGATCAGGTCAAGCTGCTGCGCGTGCTGCAGGACAAGGTGATCCATCGGCTCGGCGGCACGCAGGCGATCAAAGTCGACGTGCGCATCATCGCGGCGACCAACTGCAACCTCGAGCAGGCGGTCGAGGACCGAGTGTTTCGCGAGGATCTCTTCTACCGCCTCAACGTGTTCCCGATCGTCGTGCCGCCGCTTCGCGAGCGCATCGAGGACATTCCGGGACTCGTGTGGGAGTTCATCGAGGAGTTCTCTGCGGCGTTCGACAAGAAGATCGAGCTGGTGCCCGAGGAATCGATTCGCGAGCTGCAGCGCTACTCGTGGCCGGGCAACGTGCGTCAGCTACGCAACGTGATCGAGCGCGCAGTCATCCTCGCGACCGGACCTCAGCTCGTCGTGCAGGTCCCGCAGCGTGCGCCGCACCAGCCGCAAGCGCCGGCGCCGATGACGCTCAGAACGTTCGAGCTGGAGCACATCCGCACGACGCTCGAAAGCACGCGCTGGCGCATCCGCGGCCAGGGCGGCGCGGCCGAACTGCTCGGCCTCAAGCCGACGACGCTCGAGAGCCGGATGGCGAAGCTCGGCCTGTCGCGGCCGGGACAACGAGCGATCTGAGCTGGGACATGGACAACATCCATCCCTGACCGCACAATGGAGGTGGAGACCTCCATGACGCGCGCGACCGTCGTCCTCACTCTCGTCACCGTGTCCGGTTCGTGGCTGATCGCCCAGGAAACCAAGCCCGTGCCCAAGGACGCGGTGCGGGTGTCGATTCCGGGATGTGCCAAGGGCGCCGCGTTCACCACCGCGCGGCCGTCGGCCGATCAACCCGGCACCTATGACGTGGCCGCCGGGCTGCACATGCACATGAACGGGGCCAAGCCGCTGATGTCGGCGATCAAGGCGCATCAGGAAGCCATGATCGAAATCACCGGAACGGTCCGGAAGGACGACCTCCGGCCCGACGGGATCAACGTCAAGGGCGTCCGCATCTCGCCCGGCCCGTCGCCCTCGAGCGGCAGCGGGCCGGGTGTGCCGATCGCGCCGCAGATTCAGATCGACGTCGAAAGCTGGCGGCAGATCGCGGGGACCTGCCCCAGGTAGACGCCTATTTCGTCTTCGGTCCGTCGCCTTCGCTGTACATCGCGCGGACTTCACACTCGCCTTCCCACGCCGGCCAGTGCTCCACATGCAGCTTCATGAAGCGCATGGCCCACGCCATGGCTTCGGCCTTGGTCGCCAGCTCGTAGATCGCGAACCCGCCGATCACTTCCTTGGACTCGGTGAACGGGCCGTCGATGACCGTCAACTTGCCGCCGGCTTGACGAATCCGGCCGCCGCTCGCCGTCGACAAGAGCCCGCCCATCTGCACGAACACGCCCGCCTGCCCGGCTTCCTGACCCAGCTGGCCGATGGCGTCCATCAAGGACTTGGGCGGCGCGCCCTGGTTTTCCTTCGCAAACACAGTCGTCATGAATCGCATCACGTTTCTCCTTCTCAATGACACGTCGAACGAGACGCGGTCAGATCGACAGCGAGTTGGCGAGGCCGGCCGACGAGCACACTTTATTCCGAGCGCAGGGCGACCATGGGTTGGACTGAGGCGGCGCGGCGGGCCGGAACGAGGCTCGCGACGACCGCGACGAGGACGGCGACCGCGGCGCCCGCGACGTACGACATGTACTCCACGTTGCTGAGCGGGATGCCCATTTTTTCCTGGCCGTTCAGGCGGATGAACGCGGCCGTGAGGATGAGTCCAACGACCACACCGGGCAGCACGAGTCTCACCACGTCGACCAACACCATGCCCATCACGCGATGTCGCGATGCGCCCAGCGCGATGCGCACCGCCACCTCGCGCGTACGCGTCGCGACCATCAATCCGACGACACCGTAGATTCCAAGCGCCGACAGCGTCAGGATGACGCTGCCTGCGCCGCCGGCGACGGCCGACTGCGTCAGGAAGTCGTCCATGCTGCGCTTCCGCAGCCACACTCCCGTGACCACCTTGGGATAAGCCGGCGTTCCATCTTCAGCCGTTCCGAAGCCGCGGTTCTCCGGATCGAACTCCCGCGCGGCGTTTTCAAGCGTCGCCGTCATCTTCCGTGACGGCTCGCCCGGCAGGCTGCGCGCAATCACAAACAGCTCCTGCGATGGCTGCTGCGCTAGCGGCACGAGCAACTGCTCTCGCTTCGTGCTCACTTGCTCGGTGGAAAAATCGCCGCTGACCCCGATGATCCTGATCGTCTGCTGCGTCCTTTCATCGTTGCCGACGATCAATCGCTTGCCGATCGCCTGGCCGGCTTGAGCATCCGGAAACAGGCGCTCAGCCAGCGTCTTCGAAATGATCGTAACGAGTTCCGCGCCCGCTCGATCCTCTGCACCGAAACCGCGGCCACCCAGGAGCGGGATGCCCATCGTGTTCAGATAATCGTTGTCCACACGGGTGACGTGGACCTGTAGGAACTTCGGCGCCGCGTTCGGTTCCGGCTGCAGCGCGGTACGCACGTTGTCGCCCCGGACATCCAGCGGAAGGGCGTCCGCCAGAGTGGCAGCGGCCACACCGTTTGCCTTGGCGAGATCGTCGCGGACCTTGCGGATCCGGAAATCCGCGTTCGGGATCTTTTCACTGTCGACCTTCAGCGGTACGGCGTACATCAAGTCCGCCGGAAACCCGAGGTCGGCCGTTGCGGTGGAACGGACGCGATCGAGCGCGATGCCGCTCATCACGATCAACGGCACCGCGATCGCAACCTGCAATGCCGCGGTCACGCGCTGAACTCGACCGACGCGCCGCCCTCCGGCGCCCACGTCGTCTTTCAATGCAGAGAGCATCACCGGGCGGCTGAATCGAACAGCCGGCAACAATCCGAACACGAACGTGGTCAGGAAGCAGAGTCCCGCACAGAAGCCTACCGTCGGCAGATTCAGTGTCAGTGCCTCATATACCTGAGGCGGAATTGGGTCGTCCTTTCGCAATGCCAGCAGCGATGGAAGGTTGAACAAGACAAGCGACGCGAGCATGGCCCCAAGGCCGGCAATGATGATCGCTTCGCTCAATAGATATTGAATCAACTGCCGGCGGGTGGCACCGACCGCTTGACGGATAGACAGTTCCCGTTCACGCATCGCGCTGCGAACCTGCACCATGCCGGAGATATTCAGGCACACGACCAGCAACACCATTCCGGTCAGCGTCAGCCCGATCGCTTGAATGACGGCAAGCCGCGACTTCACGAGATTGCCGAATGCTTCATACGGGGCGGCGATGCCGGACTTGTTCTCGTTTGTCGACGGATACTCTTTGGCCAGGGACGATGTGACCGCGGAAACTGCGGCACTCGCCTGCGTCACGCTGACTCCGGGCATCAGGCGTCCGTGGATCAGCACCCACTCCGTGCCTCGGTCGGTACCGGCGGTACGAAAACGCGGATGACGTTCGAGCGGAAGAAAGACAGCGACTTCTCCGTTCCCAGTGACGTGGCCATCAAATCGTTCCGGAGCGATGCCCGCCACGACATGCGGGACGTCGTCCAGCATGAGCGACTTGCCGATGATGTCCGGGTCGGAGGCGAAATGGTTCTGCCAGTACCGGTAGCCGAGGATCACGGCAGGCTCGGCAGTCGCGCTGAAGCCAGGTCCGCGCGTCAGCGTCACGCCGATTGTCTGGAAGTAGTTCGTGGAGACAAACATTGCCCGCACGGACGCCTTTTGTATCTGGCTTTGCCCGTACGTCCAGCCCACGAGTGCCATGCCAGTATTGGCGCCGCGTAGATCGGCGTAGTCCGGATAGGACCAGCTGTCGGTCGCCTCGCGCGGGCCCACGCGCGTCGTGAGTATTTCGACCAGTCCCTCGGTCTTCAGGCCGGGCGGCTGTATGGTGAGTATCCGCGAGAAATATGGAATCGCGATGACGGGCGCCATGCCGATTCCCAGCGACACGACGCAGACAAACGTAAACGCTCGAGCCTTTGCCAGCGCGCGCGCGGCGTGAATCAGGTCATTCCAGATCCTGTTCAACATGTTTCAGGGATCTAAGCATGGATCGCTTTGCATTGCAAAGTCATGTGCGCCGCTCCAAGCATCGGGCCGCGCCGCGCTCGCCCGTTGCTCTACTGGATACCAGTATCGTAGAATCCCGGCGCCCCCCATGCCGCGCGTGCGGACGCTGGCGTTCGTCGTCACCGCAGTGCTCGCGATCGCTGCCGGTGCATCCGCACAGGTGCACACGGCTGTCGTCCTGGACCAGGCCCAGCAGCCTCTTCCCGGCGCCACGGTTTCACTTGTCCGCGGCACGACGATCGTGGCGACGACCGTCACCAACGCCGCCGGCGCCTTCACGTTCGAAAGGGCGCAACCGGATGACGTTCTGGAGGTGTCGCTCGGCGGCTTCCAGACCGTCCGCGTGCGCGTGGCCGGCGCCGCGCGAATCACGCTGATGCTCAGCAGAGCGATGGAAACGACCGTCCGCCCTCAGCCAACCGCGACGGTCGCGCCGAACAGCCCGGTGCTCGGCGGCGGTGTCACCGCTGAAGCCGTCGCTCGGATGCCCTCGTCGGCGCAGATGAAGGCCAGGGAGTCGCTTCCGCTCTTGCCATCGGTCGTCCGCGGACCCGACGGTCTGCTCCACGTGGGCGGCGCGAGCGCGTACGACACGCCGGTAAGCCTCGACGGGTTCAACGTCACCGATCCGGCGACGGGTCTGTCTTCTCTCAACCTGCCGTATGAGATGGTCCGAGACGTCACGGTCTTACGCGATCCCATGAATGTGACCTACGGCGGCTTGTTGGCGGGCATCACGGCCATGGAGAGTCGGCCCGGCACCGAGACGTGGCGCTTCGGCGTTCAAGGCGTCGTGCCGCGACCGCGCTTCGAGACGCCAGGATTTGGACGCATCGAGGGCATCTTCCCTCGCGCATATGCGAGTGGATCGAGCGGCGAGGGACGCACGCGATACGCGACTGCCCTGGAGTTCGACTACGAACGCTTTGCGGTGCCCGGCGTGACGACTGGCCGGGGCCCCGACTCGATCGACCGGGCGTTCACGTGGTTCGGGCGGATCGATCATCAGTGGAGAGACGGTCAGTCCACCACGGTCGAGGCGGTGATTTTTCCTGGCACCCGGGAGGCGCTTGGGCTGAGCCCGCGACGTACCCAAGCGGCGACCGCGGACATCGCGGCGACCGACCAGTTCGTCGGCATCATTCATCGCTCCACCTCCAAAGGCGGCGCGCTGCTCACATGGCGGGTGAGCGGGGTGGTGCACGACATGACGGCGACACCGAACGGCGAGGGACCATCGGTCTCGACGCCGCTCGGCTGGCGCGACAACTGGTTCAACCGCGCAGATCGCGTGACGACGCGTTTGGCGACGTCAGTGGCCTGGGAACGCGCCATTCAGATCGGCCAGCGCACCCACGAGTTCGGGGTCGCCGGAGAACTCGCGTCCCGGAGGTTGCGCGGCCACCTCGCAGACGGACCGGTGCACGTGCTCGATGGCCACGGCCGACTCGCACGACACGTGGAGTTCGGCCCGCCGGTCTCGATCGGCGCGCGTGACGTTCCAGTGGCGGGCGCCGTACGTGACCTCTGGCATGCGCTGCCACGCATCGACATCGAGGCCGGCATGCGCGCTGATTACAGCCGGTACGGCGGCGCCGTTCCTTCAGGTCGGGCCGGTCTGCGCGTCGCGCTCGACGAGTCGGAAAGAACCGTGCTCAAAGCGGGTTACGGATCCTTTGTGGGCGCGCTTCCACTCGCCGTGCCAGCGTTTGCCGGCTACCCCACGCGTGTCGACCGCTCGTGGGAGCCCGAGACCGGCAACCTGATCTCTGAAATCGAAGCGCGTCCGCATGTGGGGGTTCTTCGTCCGCCGCGCGCCGTCGCCGCGACGACCTCGCTCGAGCGGCAGCTGCAACCGGGATTGATCGCCCAGGTCGGGCTGACCGATCGACGATCGTCTCGCCTCCCGACGCTCAACGTGCCCTCTGAGAGCGGCTTCTTGACGGCGGCCAGCACGGGGACCGGACACTATCGCGAGCTCCAGCTCGCGGCTCAACGCACCTGGCGCGAGAGTCAGCAGGTGTTTGCCAGCTACGTGCTGTCGAGCACGTATGGTGAGCTGAACGATTTCACGTCCCAGCTCCGTGGCCTCGATGCGCCCTTGTTGCAGCGCGGCGGCTACGCGCGCCCGACGAGCGACGCGCGCCACCGGGTCGTGGCCTGGGGTACGGTCAATCTGCCGATGCGGTTCGTCCTCTCGCCGGTGGTCGAGTGGCACACGGGATTCCGCTATTCAGCCCTCGATGTGCAGCAGCGATATCTGGACGCGCCCAACGCGCGACAGTTTCCGACGTTCTTTGCGGCCGACGTGGTGGTGTACAAAACCGTGACTGTGAAGCAGCGGAGCGCGGACCTCGGCGTCCAGCTCTTCAACATGACCCGGCACGCCAACCCGCGAGATGTGTATCCGGTCGCGGGAACGCCGCTGTTCGGCACGTTCACGAACAGCGTTGGCCTCGTGGTGCGGGGCTACATGCTCGTAAAGTGGTAGGACGCATGCGCCGAGCCTTCCTCGCCGTCATCACCGCCGCCGCCACGGTCGTGGCAGTCGCCGCGGACACGCCGCAGCTCGTTCGCGATCAGACGTTAGCGCGGTTCTTCGCGCCGACGACGCCGCCGCTGGTCAGCTATCGCGCGCTGCGGCATGTGGGTGCGTCGACGCGCGGCGGCAAGATGAGCGCCACGCTCGTGGCCGAGACGTCGCTCGATCCGACCGCTGGCTTTTCCTACCGCGTCGTGTCGGAAGACGGATCAGGCATCATCCAGCGCAAGGTCCTGCTTGCCGCGCTCGAGGCGGAGCAGAAGGCCGTCCGCGGCAACGACGCTCGCCAGTCAGCGCTGACGCTCGAGAATTACGATTTTCTGGGCGTGAGCGAAGGGAGCGACTCGCTCATCAAGGTCGACATCCGCCCGCGCCGCAAGGAAGTGATGCTGATTGACGGCTCGCTCCTCCTCAAGCCCGACACCTCGCAGCTCGTTCGACTGGAAGGCGAGCTGTCCGCGCGGCCGTCATTCTGGACGAGGAAAGTCCGCGTCGTGCGCGAGTACGCAGAAATCGCGGGCGTGCACGTGCCGGTGGCCATGCGATCGACCGCGGACGTCCTGATCGTCGGCGCGTCGACCTTCGAGATGACCTACCAGTACGAGGAGATCAACGGGCAGGTCGTGCGTGGCGTGGGGCGCTGACTTCTCGGAGCGGAAGCCCCCCGGATCAATTTTGATCTCGAGCGACGTCGGGCAGAGCATCCACCGAGCCCGCTCAGGGACGCCGGCAGGCGTCGCCTCCGCAGCTATTGTGCGGTATTGCACAGACATCCGCGTCTTTCTTCGGCATGCTTGGTGTCTGCATGAATGCGCCATCGACGGCTCTCCGGACTGAAGTCCGGTTGATAGGCCACAGCGCTGCCGTCCTTGCCATGAAAGACGAGATCGATCGGGCGGCCCGATCCGACGCGAAGGTGCTGATCACCGGCGAAACGGGCGCCGGCAAGGAAGTGATCGCGCGGCTGATTCACCATCGAAGCGGGCGCGCTTCTGCGCCGATGGTGACGCTGAACTGCGCCGGCCTGCCGGACTCGCTCCTCGAATCTGAGCTCTTCGGACATGTCCGCGGGAGCTTCACCGGCGCGTACCGGGACAAGCTCGGGTTGGTCGAGCTCGCGCCGAACGGCACCCTGTTCCTGGACGAGGTCGGCGAGATGAGCCCCAAGACACAGGTCGATCTCCTTCGCGCGCTTCAGGAGCGCGAGGTCCGCCGGCTGGGAGGGGACCGGCCGATCATGGTCGATGTCCGCTTCATCGCCGCGACCAACAAGAACCTGGTGCAGGCCGTGAAGGACGGCACATTCCGCGAGGATCTCTACTACCGGCTCGCCGTGGTCCCCATCACCCTGCCCGCCCTTCGCGACCGGCCCGAGGACATTGCGCTCCTCGCTACGGCGTTTCTTCGAGAGCTCTGCGCCCAGTACCGGGGCCCCGAGAAATCCTTCTCGGCGGCGGTCCTTCAGACCTTCCGCGAATACACCTGGCCGGGCAATGTCCGGGAGCTTCGAAATCTGGTGGAGCGGCTGGTCGTCACCGTGGCGGCCCGCGTCATCCGCCCCGTTCACTTGCCGTCCACGGTCATGACAGGCTCGCCACCAGAGCGAAGCATCACGATCCCCCTCGGCCTCCCGCTGG
>Ga0105248_10008411_pt1 | contig 11325 bp, 9 predicted proteins | sample KBSS34metaG_FD_81524 | JGI IMG/M metagenome (GOLD analysis project Ga0105248, IMG submission 81524) | Switchgrass rhizosphere microbial communities from Kellogg Biological Station, Michigan, USA - KBS S3-4 metaG | ecosystem: Host-associated > Plants > Roots > Rhizosphere > Soil | place...
GCGACGCGCATCAGGAGGCCGATGCTGAGCGCGCGCGCGTCCCCCCACGGGGGCCATGGGTGCGGGCGGACTGTTGCCGGCAGCGTTTGCAAATGCGAGCGATTCGTATTTAGAATCGCGGCCCAACCAAGAAGAAGCGCCCGATGAATCGACGCACCCCCCTCGCCTCGGCCCTGCTCGCCCTGTTCTCCGCGCCCGCCGCCTGGGCGCAAGCCAGCGAAGCCGCAACTCCCATCGTGACCGCACAGGCCGCGCCGGCCGTGACCGCGACCGCCATCCTTCCCGACGTCAAGATCGAGCAAACGCGCGACCGCGACTCCTTCATCAGCGCGCCCTCGCTGAGCAAGCTCCCGGGCGACCTGCGCGACATCCCGCAGTCCGTCACCGTGATCAACAAGGCGCTGCTGCAGACGCAGGGCGCCTCCTCGCTCGCCGATGCGCTGCGCAACGTGCCGGGCATCACGCTCGGCGGCGCCGAGGGCGGCCAGATCGGCAACAACATCAACCTCAACGGCTTCACCGCCCGCACCGACATCTATCTGGACGGCTTGCGCGACCGCGGCCAGTACTACCGCGACACCTTCGCGCTCGATGCGGTGGAAGTGCTGATGGGCCCGTCCTCGATGCTCTTCGGACGCGGCTCCACCGGCGGCGTCATCAACCAGGTCACCAAGAAGCCCTCGCTCAAGGCCTTCGACGAGTTCGGCGCCTCGGCGACGAGCAACGGCATGGTGCGCACCACGCTCGACCACAACCAGGCCATCGGCGAGACCTCCGCCGTGCGCATCGCCGCCATGGCCCAGGACGGGCGGCCCAGCACGCGCGACGTGATGGAGAACCGCGACTACGGCATTGCGCCGTCGCTCAGGCTGGGCATCGGCACGCCCACCGAGATCACGCTGTCGGCCCTGCTCCAGCACAACCGCGACATGCCCGACTACGGCATCTCGCCGCTCAACGGCATGCCCGCGCCGGTCGACCGCGACACCTTCTACGGCTTCACCGACGACCGCACCGTGTCGGACATCGGCCTGCTCACCGCCACCGTCTCGCACAAGCTCACGCCGAACACGGTGCTGCGCAACCAGACCCAATACAACGACGTGCGCACGAACGCGGTGGAGACCGCCTCGCAGGGCATCGGCACCGTCAATGCGCGCGGCTACACGCCGCTGCCGAACGCCGCGAGCAGCGCGCCGCTGGAGACGCTCTTCGTGCGCCTGCAAAGCCACGACCGCGTGATCCACGACAAGTCCATCTTCAACCAGACCGAGCTCAACACGCTCATCGAGGGCGGCTCGGTGCGCCACAACCTCCTTGCAGGCGCCGAGATCGGGCACGACACCTACCGCAACCAGAATGGCTACCGCAACGGCTCGTGCAACGGCGTCGCCTTCACCGGCACCTCGGGCTATGCGAGCTGCGAGCCGCTCGTGAACCCGCCGTACGTGGAGTCCCCGCCCGATGCCGCGCGCCGCGACGGCAACCTCGCGCAAAGCAGCTCCAGCAGCGTGGCCGCCTACGTGAACGACACCGCGGACATCGGCCGCAACTTCAAGCTCGTCGGCGGGCTGCGCTACGACCGCTTCCACGCAGAAGTCGAGAACTCGGTCAACGCCTCCAACACCGCCGGCAACACCACGCCCGCGCGCGTCGACCAGACCTCCAACTTCACGAGCGTGCGCCTGGGCGGCCTCTGGCAGCCGAGCGACATCCAGTCCTACTACCTGAGCTACAGCACCTCGTTCAACCCCTCGCTGGAGCAGCTCACCAACACCACCGGCACCACCGCGCCGCTGCCGCCGGAGAAGAACCGCGCCTACGAGCTCGGCGGCAAGTGGGACCTGGACAGCGGCAACCTGCTGCTCAACAGCGCGCTGTTCCGCATCACCAAGCACGACGCGCGCTCGCAGGGCTCCGACGGCACCTACACCGCCACCGGCGAGATTCAGGTCGACGGATTCCGCGCAGGAGCCGCGGGCCGCATCACGCCGAAGTGGAGCGTGTTCGCGGGCTACACCTATCTCGACGCGCAGATCGTCAACGGCATCGCCGTGGGCACGACCGGCAAGGTGCCGACCAACACGCCCGAGAACGCGGCCACGCTGTGGACCACGTACGAGTTCGCCCCGCACTGGGAGATCGGCGGCGGCACCATCTACCAGTCCAGCCGCTACCTCAACAACACCAACCTCGTGAGAGTGGGCGGCTATTCGCGCTGGGATGGGACACTGGCATATCGCCAGCGCGACTACGACATTCGCCTGAACCTCTTCAATCTCGCCGACAAGTACTACCACGACGCGCTCATCCAGTCCGACGGAGGCCGCGCCGTCCCGGGCGCCGGGCGCACCGCGATGCTGTCCTTCCTGTATCGCATCTGAGCCGCGGCGCGTCGCACGAAATCACGGAACTCACGATGCTGGTGACCATTGCCTCAGTGCTGGAGGACGCGCAGCTTCGCGCGCTGCGCGAGCGCCTCGACCATGCGGGCGACGCCTGGGTCGACGGGCGCGTGACGGCGGGCTGGCAGGGCGCGAGCGTGAAGCTCAACCAGCAGATCGACGAGCGCTCGGAAGTGGCCGCGCAGTGCCAGCGCATCGTGCTCGACGCACTGGAGCGCAACCCGCGCTTCATCAGCGCGGCGCTGCCCAACGAGGTCTACCCGCCGATGTTCAACCGCTACGGCGAGGGCATGCACTTCGGCGCGCACGTCGACGGGAGCGTGCGCATCCAGCCGCACACCGGCGCCAAGCTGCGCACCGACGTCTCGGCCACGCTCTTCCTGAGCGAGCCCGAGACCTACGACGGCGGCGAGCTGCGCGTGCACGACCAGTACGGCATGCACAGCGTGAAGCTGCGCGCGGGCGACCTCGTCATCTACCCGGCCACGAGCCTGCACGAGGTCACGCCCATCACGCGCGGCACGCGGGTCGCGTGCTTCTTCTGGGTGCAAAGCCTCGTGCGCGACGACGCGCAGCGCGCGCTGATGTTCGACCTCGACAACGCCATCCAGCGGCTCAACCAGACCGGCGCGGACACCGACGCGCGCCGCACCCTCGTGGGCTGCTATCACAACCTCATGCGCCAATGGAGCGACACCTGAGCATCGTCAACCTGAGCGGCGCAATGGATGCGGCCGCCACCGCGCGCCTTCCGCTGCGCATCGCCGCGATCCACTGGCTTCGCAAGACGCACGGCTGGATCGGCCTGTGGGGCGCCACCCTCGGGCTCATCTTCGGCCTGAGCGGCATCTGGCTCAACCATCGCGCCGTGCTCAAGCTGCCGCCCGTGGCACAGCAGCGCAGCAACACGCAGCTCGCGCTGCCCGATCCCGCGCCCGCCAGCGCCGAGGCGCTGGGGCATTGGCTGCAAGGCGCATTGCAGCTCGACGCAGGTCCGATCTCGGTGAAGGTCGAGCCCGCAAAGCCGCTGGCCTGGGTCGAGCGCGGCGAGCGTGACGCCAGTGAAGACAGTGCGAGCGCGCAACTCATGCAGCCGGAGCGCTGGACCATCACCTTCGGCGGCCCGCAGTCGTCCCTCCAGGCCGAGACCTGGGCGGGAAACCGCTCGGTCAGCGTGCGTCGCATCGACAACGGCCTGCTCGGCACGCTCATGAACATGCACAAGGGCGTGGGCATGCCCCTCGCCTGGATCCTGCTGGTCGACACGCTCGCGGGCAGCCTGATCCTGCTGTCGCTGTCCGGGCTTGCGCTTTGGATGCTCACGCATCGACGCCGCGTCATCGGCGTGGCGATCTTCGGCGGCTCGCTCGCCGTCGTCGCGGGCGTCGCCGCGAGCCGCCTGTAGTCACGCCAGGCGCGGCAAGCGCGAGCGCGGTGGCCCGTGCAGTGCCGAGCATGTGTCCGGCTCGACATCGGCACGATCGTGCCGGCCGCCTCGCGGGCCCGAATCGGGAAATGCTTCCTGCAAGTCCCGAAAGGCGCATGAAAGGCGCGCAAAGGCAAAGGCAAAGTCATTGCATTGCATTTCGGAATCCCTGAGTCGCAGGCTTGAAAGTCCCGGGCGAGCCGGTCTAGATTCCTGCTGCCGCTGCGCGCGCGCCGAGTCGCGCTCGCCATGCGGTTCGTTCTCGGCCGGGTCATCCACATGCATCAGCGCCCCCATTCGCGCCTTCTGCGCAGCCTCGTCGCCGTGTCGGGCACGTTCGCACTCGCGGGGTGCAGCCGCTCGCCTTCGCTGAACATCCTCGGCTCCTTCTTTCCGTCCTGGATGCTGTGCGCCATCGCCGGCCTCGTGCTTGCGATCCTCTTGCGCCAGGGCTTCGCCGCCGCGGGCATCGACAAGGGCATTCCGGTGCCGCTGCTCGTCTACCTCGCGATCACGACGGCGTTCTCCTTTCTGTTCTGGCTGATCTGGCTCGGGTGACATGGACGCCACCCGCAGTCGGCTGGGGATCGTCATCGCCATCGTCGCGGTCGTGGCGGCCATCGTGCTGGGCCTGCTGGTGCTGCACCGCCTCGACCAGCGTCCGCGCACGCACGACGCCTATCTCTATGCGGACACCGCCGGGATGGCGCCCGACGTGAGCGGGCGCATCGTGAAGCTGAGCGTTCGCGAGAACCAGCTCGTGCACAAGGGCGAGGCGCTGGTGGACATCGACCCCGAGCCCTTCGAGCTGCGGCTGCGCCAGGCGACCGCGCAGGTGGAAGCGCTCCAGGCCCAGATCGACCTCACCGCCCGCCAGGTGCAGGCGCAGACCTCGGGTGCCGGCGCCGCGCAGAGTCAGGTGGGTCGCGCGCGGGCGCAGCTGGAGCTCGCGCGCGAGTCGCGCAAGCGCATCGAGCCCATGCTGAGCAAGGGCTACGTCACCGCGCAGCAGCTGGACGAGGCGCGCACCAGCGAGCGCTCCGCCGAAGTCGCGCTGCAGACGGCACTGCAGCAGGCCACGCAGGCGAAGCAGGCCATTGCGGACACGCAGTCCCTGATCGCGCAGCTCGAAGGCGCGCGCGCCGCGAAGGCGCTGGCCGAGCGCGACCGCAGGAACGCGACGATGCTGGCGCCCTTCGACGGTCAGGTGGTGGGACTGGAGATCGCCGAAGGCACCTACGCCGCCGCGGGGCGGCCGCTCTTCACGCTCATCGACACGAGCCGCTGGTATGCGGTGGCGGAGTTCCGCGAGACCGAGTTGCCGCGCGTGCGCGCCGGTGCGCGCGCCACGGTCTGGCCGATGTCGGACACGAGGTCGCCGATGAAGGGGCATGTGGAGAGCCTGGGCGGCGGTGTGCGCTCCGCCGCTCCCGGCTCGCCCGGCGCTCTGCCCGCGGCGGACCGCTCGCTCAAGTGGGTCATCGTGGCGCAACGCTTCCCGGTGCGCGTGCGGCTGGACGATCCGCCGAAGGATGGCCGGCTGCGCATCGGCGCGACCGTGTCGGTGCTCGTGAGCGAGGGGGGGGAGTGAACGCCGATCGCGCCACGGGAGCGCGCTGGTGGGCCGAGCTGCGCCGCGAGCTCGCGCCGACCCCCGGGCGCTTGGCGGCGGTGGCGCGCGTCAGCGCATGCTGCGCCCTCGTCGTCATCATCTGGATGACCTTCGAGATCCCGCTGCCCGCCTATGCCGCCTACGTGGCGTTGATGGCCAGCCGCGCGGAGACGAGCTCGACGCTCATGACCTCCATCGGCGCCCTCGTCGCGGTGACGCTCGCGGTCCTCTTCACGCTGGTGATCTACACCTTCGACGCGTCCGAGCCGGCGGTGCGCCTGCCGCTCATGGCGCTGTCGACCTTCATCGGCATGTACCTCACGCGCGTGATCGTGGTCGGGCAGATCGCCTTCCTCACCGGCTTCGTCCTGGTGCTCACGCAGTCGCTCGTGGGCGATGTGCCGACGCTGGAGGCGCTCACGCGATTCGTGCTGTGGCTGTGGGTGATCGTGGTGGCGCCGGCGGTGATCGTCTCGGTGGTGGACCTGGTCTTCGGGCAGCGGCCCATGCCCCTGGTGCGCGATCGCACGGCCGCGCTGTTCGACACGCTCACGCGGTCGCTCGAAGGCGGCAACACGACGGCGCTTGCGAACGCGCGCGGCCAGGCGGCGGACATCGCCGCGCTGTGCCAGCGCGCCAAGGCGCTCGACGCCGACCTCAAGGCCCGCGCGCCCCTCTATGTGTCGCTGCTCGCCGGGCTCGACGAGCTGGTGCGCATGGCCACGCTCCTGCAGGGTCGGCTGAGCGATGCGGCGCTCGCGCCCATCCTCGCGGCCTGCCGGGCATGCCAGGGCGCGGTCCTCGACCCGGCGCGGCCGATCGACGGCGCATCGGCCATGCCGGGCGACGACGCGCTGCTGGCGCTGGCGCCGCAGCAGCGATCCATCGCGGTCGCGCTGGCCCGCGTGCTGGAGCGCATGAAGGCCGGCGCCGCGCAATGGCGCAGCGGCGCGGCCGCGGGGGCGCCGCGCGCGCGCGTGCCCTTCTTCGTGGGCGATGCCTTCACCAATCCGGAGCACGTGCGCTTCGCGCTCAAGGCGACGCTCGCCGCGCTCAGCGTCTACATCCTCTATGAGGGCCTGGACTGGCAGGGCATCCGCACGAGCCTCGTCACCTGCTTCTTCGTGGCGCTGGGCAGCCTGGGCGAGACGGTGCACAAGCTCGTCCTGCGGCTCAGCGGGGCGCTCATCGGCGGCGTGATCGCAGGTCTTTGCATCGTCTACCTGCTGCCCCACATGACCGACATCGGCCAGCTCGCGCTGCTCGTCATTGCCGTGACGGCTCCGTGCGCCTGGGTCGCGGCCGGAAGCGAGCGCCTGTCCTACGCCGGCATGCAGATGGCGTTCGCGTTCTTCATCGGCGTGCTGCAGGGCTACGCCCCCGCCGACGACCTCACCGTGCTGCGCGACCGCGTTGCGGGCATCGTGCTGGGGAATGTGGCGATGTCGCTCGTGTTCGCCACCGTGTGGCCGGTGAGCGCGGTACGGCAGGCGCGCCATGCGCTGGCGAGCGCCGCGCAAGCGCTCGCGGCCCTCGTCGAGCGCGCGGCGCAAGGCGCCGACGACGCGGCCGCGCACCTGGGCGTGGCGCGCTCGCTCGCGCAGGCCGAACGGCTGATCTCGCTCGGCCGATTCGAGCTGCTCGTGCTGATGTCGCGCGACGAGCGCATCGAGCGCGCCGTACGCTCGCTCGACGCGCTGCAGGACGTCTCGGCTGCGGCGCTCGTCGCGGCCAACCAGCCTGCGGGCCGCCGCGGCGGCAGGGAACACGAAGTGGCCGAGTGGCTGAAGGGCCTCGCGCAGGCGCTGCGCGAAGGGCGACCCGCGCCGCCCGCCCCCGGCGAGTCGCTGCCGGGCGGCCCGGGCGCCAACGCGGCACCGGCCGCAACGCCCCTCGTGCGCAGCGCCCTCGAGGCGCATGCACTGCTGCTGTCGAGGACGCGCGATGCGGCCGCTTCGGCATCGTGATGCGCGGGGCGCGCGCGCGGCGTGGCGCGTCGCGCTGGCGCTTGCGTTGCAGGCCTGCGCCACGCAGGACCCCATCCAGCTCGCGCCGACGACACCGCTGAAGCCCTGGCCCATCCCGCCCACGCCCGCGGCGCAGGCACCGCCCCGGGCGCTGGCCGAGCCCGTCGCACCGCAGCCCGAGGTCGATCGCCTGTACGACCTGCCGGCACTCATCGACCTCGCGCAGCGCATCAACCCGCAGACGCGCGACGCCTGGGAACGCGCGCGGCAGGCGGCGCTGGCGGTCGGACTCGTGGAGAGCACCTACCTGCCGCAGATCTCGGCCGAGGCACTGGCGGGCTACCAGCGCACGCCTCTGCCCATTCCTTCCTCGCTGATCCCCGAGGGCCACTTCACCGCGACCACCCGCGAGATCCTGCCGACCATCGCGGTGAAGTGGCTGCTCTTCGACTTCGGGCGGCGGGACGGCGCGCAGAAGGCCGCGCGCGAGAACTCCTTCGTCGCCAACGTCGCGTTCACCGGCGAGCACCAGAAGCTCATCTACGCCGTCACGCGCGACTACTACGCGCTCGGCGCGGCGCGCGGCAAGCGCCACGCCGCGCAGACCGCGCTCAAGACTTCCACGCTCGACGGCGAGGCAGTCGACGCGAAGCGCGAGCACGGCCTGGCCACGGTGGTGGACGTGGCCAAGGCGCAGCGCCAGGTGGCGCAGGCGCAGTTCAACCTCGCGCGCGCGCAGGGCGCGGAGCAGAAGGCGTATGCGGCACTCCTGGCCAGCGTCGGCGTGGCACCCACGGCGAAGCTGCGCATTTCCGACGAATCGGAGCAGCCGCTGCCGGCGCCGCCCGCAGCGACCCTCGACGAGTACGTGACGCAGGCGCTGGAGAACCGGCCCGACATCCTGGCCGGCATCGGCAAGGTGCGCGCAGCGCAGGCGGCGCTGGAGAAGGAGCGCGCCGAGCATCGCCCGACGATCGCGATGCTCGCCCAGGGCTACCAGAACATCGGGGCCATCAGCACGAACGGCGGTCCGTACTACTCGGTCAACAAGCCCGGCGGCGCCGTCTTCTTCCAGTTCAGCTGGCCGCTGTTCGACGGTGGGCGACGCGACCGGCAGGTCGCCATCGCGCAATCGGAGGTGGAGGTGGCCAGCGGCCATCTCGAGCGTGCGCGCACCGAGGCGACGAAGGAGGTCGTCGATGCGTACTCGGCGCTCACCACGGCGCTTGCCGCGCACGCCGCCGCCACCGAGCTCACGAAGGCGGCGCGTGTCGCGCATGCCGCGGGGCTGGATGCGTATCGCCAGGGCGTGGGCACCTACACCGCACTGCTGGACGACGAGAACGTCCTCGTGCAGGCGCAGACCGAGCTGGAGGATGCACGTGCCTCCGTGCTGACCGCCGCTGCCGCGCTGGCCTTCGTGACCGGTGCCATCGGCAGCTCGGGGCAGCTGCGTTGAGGGTGATCGCGCTCGCCCGCGAGCGCGTCCGGGGACGCGGGGGCGCATGAAAACGCCCCGTTCGTGACGAATTGGCGCCCGACACGGGTGAGCGCCACCTTCACATGCCCATTGCATTGACCGATAAACATGCGTGCCGCGAGTGCGGACCGAACGAAGGGGAGCGCACCATGTTTCTTCGCCAGTGCCTGAGCGGCGCCGCGGCGCTGTGCCTCGCGGCGAGCGCCTTCGCAACGCCCACCGAGGACGCACAGCGCCACCTGGGCGCGATCGCCGGCAATGACATCGATGCCCTGATGTCGACCTATGCCGACGGTGCCACGATGCAATGGATCGGCGGCCCGCTGGACGGCACCTATGCCGGCCGCGAGCAACTCATGGACCTGTGGACCCGCTTCGCCAAGGCCCAGGGCAAGCTCGACCTCGCCGTCTTCAAGATCGAGGAATACGGCAACCCGAAGGGCGCGACCGTGAGCGCCAATGCCCGCTACCGCGGCAATGCGCAGACCAAGGTGCGCCACGTGATCGTCTATCGCGACGGCAAGATCGTCTCCGAGGTCTGGCAGATCGATCCGTCGATGCAGTTCCAGCAGTGATCGCCTCGCTTCGGGCCGCGCTGCTCATCGGCGCGGGGTTGTGGCTGTGCGCGTGCCGGGCAGCCAGCATCGACGCCCAGGTCACGGACTCGAACGGCGCGCCGCTGCGCGACGCAGCGGTCTATCTCTTGCCCAAGTCCGCGCCCGGTCGCGTTGCGGCGGCCCCGCAAGCCGTGATCGAGCAGAAGGACCGCGAGTTCATTCCCTTCGTCACCGTGATCCGCACCGGCACGGCCGTGGTGTTCCCGAACCGCGACCAGACGATGCACCACGTGTACTCCTTCTCGCCGCCCAAGAACTTCCAGATCAAGCTGTACGAGGGAGATCCGCCGGATCCGGTGGTCTTCGACAAGCCGGGCGTGGTGGCCGTGGGCTGCAACATCCACGACTGGATGCAGGCCTACATCCTCGTCGTCGACACGCCGCACTTCGCCGTCACCGACGCGCAGGGGCACGCACTCATCGAGGGTCTCGAGCGCGGCGAGTACACGGCGCACGTCTGGCACCCGCATGCCCGGGCCGAATGGAGCTCGACGGTCGTTCTCGAGCGCGGCGAGCGCGAACGCGTGAGTGCCTCGCTGCCGACCCGCACACCGCCTCGCAAGTCCAAGCCCCCGCTGGATCCGACGAAGTACTGAGCCGCGCCACGTTCTCAAGTCGGCGTGTGGATGGCCGAAATCCCATCGGTCCCGCGACTGCGGTCGCAATGCCCATCCATCGCACGAACGCCATGAAACTGAACGACATCCGCGTCTCACGCAAGCTGTGGGGCGCGATCCTGATCCTGCTGTCCGCCATGGCAGCGGTCGGCTACTTCACCGATCGTCAAAGCCGCCTGGCGCAGCGCGAAGCCGATGCGGCGCTGCAGGAGCAGGAGCAGCTCATCACGCTCGCCACGCAGTGGAAGGGCATGACCGAGATCAATACCCAGCGGGTGCTCGTCACCACGCTGAGCACCGAGCCGAACGTGGTGGAGCCTTTCGCCGAGCAGCTCCGGCAGGGCATCACCGAGATCAGCGCGCTGCAAAAGCGCATCGTTGCCGCAGCCACGAGCGAGGCCGACAAGAAGGCCCTCGAAGATGTGGCCAAGGCCCGCACGGCGGTGCTCGCGCTCACGAAGAAGTCCGTCGAGGTGCGCGCGAGCGGCGATGCGGCCGCCTCGCAGAAGTTCATCGACGCCGAAATGCTGCCCGCCACGGTCGTGTACCTCGACGCGCTCGGCGCCTTCGTCAAGCTGCAGGAGCGCCAGCGCGACGAGGCGCGCTCGCACGCCGAGGAAGCGCGCGAGCGCGCCTCGCGCTTGGGGATGCTGGGCACGATCGTCGTGTTCGGCCTGGCCACGGTGTGCGCAACCCTGCTGGTGCGCTCGATCAACGAGCCGCTGTCGCAGTCGGTGCGCCTGGCCGAGCGCATTGCCGCGGGCGATCTCACCCAGCGCGTCGATGTGTCGCGCAACGACGAGTTCGGTCAGCTCATGCGCGCGCTGCAGCGCATGAACGAGTCGCTCGCTCGCGTGGTGGGCAACGTGCGCAACTCCACCGACAGCATCGCAACCGCGAGCGCGCAGATCGCCACGGGCAATCACGACCTGTCGGCGCGCACGGAGCAGACCGCGTCGAGCCTGCAGCAGACCGCCGCGTCGATGCAGCAGATCACCGAGACCGTCCAGCAGAACGCCGACGCCGCGCGGCAGGCCAATCAGCTCGCCTCGGCTGCATCGCAGGCGGCCACGCGCGGCGGTCGCGTGGTGGGCGAGGTGGTGCACACGATGCAGGCCATCACCGATGCCTCGCAGAAGATCGCCGACATCATCGGCGTGATCGACGGCATCGCCTTCCAGACGAACATCCTCGCGCTCAA
>Ga0105248_10008413_pt1 | contig 11325 bp, 7 predicted proteins | sample KBSS34metaG_FD_81524 | JGI IMG/M metagenome (GOLD analysis project Ga0105248, IMG submission 81524) | Switchgrass rhizosphere microbial communities from Kellogg Biological Station, Michigan, USA - KBS S3-4 metaG | ecosystem: Host-associated > Plants > Roots > Rhizosphere > Soil | place...
ACACCGAAGCCATGCTCGGCCAAAGCTCGTTCTCGCGGACCGAGCAGGAGAGCGAGTATGGCGAGCACTACAAGATTTCGCTGGATGAGATGCTCATCATCTACGACACGCTCGTTCTGGGCCTCGAGCTACCGACCGCGGTCAACGCGGCGATCAACCGCAAAATCGAGCAGTACTATCTGGTCCAGGAGTACGCCTACCGCGTCGAGCGCGAGAAAAAGGAATCCGAGCGCAAGGCGATCGAGGCGAACGGCATCCGCGACTTCCAGCAGACGGTGACGCAGGGCATTTCCGATTCCTACGTGCGCTGGCGCGGCATCGAAGCCACGCTTCAGCTTGCGCAATCGCCCAACACCAAGATCGTGATCATCGGCAGCGGCAAGGACGGCCTGCCGGTCATCCTGGGCAACGTCGACGCACCGATGCAGCCGAACCCGGCGCCGGCCGCCCCCCCCGGCGCGGCGGCGCTGCCCGACAACAGCGAAGCGGCGCGGCAACGGCCGGCCGGCGCAAGCCCGCCTTTCGTAGAGAAAACGCCGACCAGCAATCTGCAGAGTCCGGTGGAACGGCCGTCTCCGACCGGAGCGCCCCGCGCGACCGACGCAACGCCGAACAACGCCGCAGGCGGCGCGCCAAACCCGCAATCCGGTGCGCCGCCGGGCGAACCGCGCACGTCTTGGACATGGTCGGAGATCCAGGATCTCATTTCGCGAACCATCGGCTCAGGAACGCCCGCGCCTGAAACTCGTCCGCCGACGACAGGATCAGGACCGGGGCCGGGACCAAGTGCAGGACCAAGTACAGGACCGGGCGCAGGCCCTGGAGCGGCACCGGCGCCCCCGCCAGCGGCGGGCCCTCTGCCGCCGCAAGCCGAGGGACCGCCGCCTCCACGACCCGATCGTGGATCACCGCGGCCGCCCGAGCAGCCGCGGCAATAGATCGCCGCGCGGAAGCAGGTCCGCGGCCTTCCGTCGAAGGCCAGCTAGCGATGTCCCGGTCCCGCGGCTCTGCCGAAGAACTGCTGCTGCCTGGACGGATTCGCGTATTGGGCCCGAAGGTTCCTGACCCAAGCGCGCAGCCGCAGGTAGGCCACGGTGCCTGGGCTATCTGGGGCGACTGGCTTGCGGGCCAATCGTGCCAGCCGCCGGCACTCCGCTGCGTAGCGAAGAGATTCCTCAGAATACGGCTCGCGCGGGTTCATCGGCGGGTGTCCGTCCAACAATGGTCTCCCCGCCGCCTGGGTTAACCCTCGGGGCGGCGGTTGGTTGCGTCGGCCGCTGTACGCTTAACCCGTTGTTTCTAATGTCGTATTTTCTTATGCTTAACGAGCGATGAGGCTTGCAACTGCTGGTAAGATGCAGTCGATGACAACGCGATTCCATCATCGGCATGATGCCGTCGCGTAAGGATCAACGTTGATGCGGCAGCCCAGCCGTCGGCCCCAACAGCGCTCCGAGCTCGCAGACGCCCTCGCGGCTTGCCGCGGGGCCTTCATCTCGATCGGCTTGATGGCAGGCATGAGCAACATCCTCATGCTCACCGGCGCGTTCTTCATGCTGGAGATCTACGACCGCGTGCTGCCGAGCCGCAGCATACCGACACTCGTCGGGCTCGTGATCCTCGCCGCCGGACTCTACACGGCACAGGGCCTGCTCGATCTGATCCGCGGCCGCATCCTGGTGCGAATTGGCAGCCGCCTCGACGAAGTGCTCAGCGGCCGGGTCTATGAGACGATCGTGCGGCTGCCGTTGAAGCTCGGCAACCGCACCGACGGGCTGCAGCCGTTGCGCGACCTCGACAGCGTTCGATCGTTCCTGTCGGGCTCGGGGCCTAACGCCCTGTTCGACCTGCCGTGGCTTCCCGTCTATTTGGTGATCTGCTTTCTTTTTCATCCCTACATCGGGCTTGCAGCGCTGTTCGGTGCCATCGTTCTCGGCATCATCACAATGATGACCGAAACCATGACCCGTGAGCCGACCCGGGCCGCGACCGCCTTTGCCATGACCCGCCAATCGCTCACCGAAGCGAGCCGCCGCAACGCCGAGGTCCTGACAGCGATGGGCATGACCGGACGCGTCGCCGCGCTGTGGAGCGACGCCAACAGCAAATACCTGGCGAGCCAGCGGCGCGCCAGCGATGTCGCCGGCGGCTTCGGCTCGGCGTCCCGGGTGCTGCGCATGATGTTGCAGTCCGGCGTGCTCGCCGTCGGCGCCTATCTCGTGATCTATCAGCAGGCCACCGCGGGCATCATCATCGCAGGCTCGATCCTGAGTGCGCGGGCGCTCGCGCCGGTCGATCTGGCGATCGCGAATTGGCGCGGCTTCGTCGGCGCCCGCCAGGGCTGGAAACGCCTCACCGATCTGCTGGCGCTGCTGCCGTCGCAAACCGCGCCGATGGCGCTGCGGCCGCCGGCTCAGAGCGTCGCGGTGGAGAGTGCCGCCGTCATACCGCCAGGCAGCGACAAAGTCGTGGTGCAAGACGCCAGCCTTTTGCTCCAGGCCGGCAACGGGCTCGGCATCATCGGGCCGAGCGGATCGGGAAAGAGTTCGCTGGCGCGGATGCTGGTCGGAGTCTGGCGCCCGGCGCGCGGCCGGATCCGTCTCGACGGAGCAGCACTCGATCAATGGTCGCCCGAGGCGCTCGGCCAGCATATCGGCTACCTGCCGCAGGACGTCGAACTCTTGGCCGGCACGGTGGCGCAGAACATCGGCCGTTTCCACGTACCGTTGGACGCCAAGGCGGTGATTGCCGCGGCCCAGGCCGCGGGCGTCCACGACATGATCGTCGGCCTGCCTGAGGGCTACGAGACACAGGTCGGTGAAAGCGGCACCGCGCTGTCGGCCGGACAGGCCCAGCGTGTGGCGCTGGCGCGCGCGCTCTATGGCGATCCGTTCCTGGTCGTGCTGGACGAGCCAAACTCAAATCTCGATGCGGAGGGCGACGAAGCGCTGAGCCGCGCCATCATGAGCGTGCGCGCTCGGGGCGGCATTGTGGTTGTCGTCGCTCATCGGCCGAGCGCGATCGCGGGCGTTGACCTCCTGCTGATGATGAATCAGGGACGCGTCGCAGCATTCGGTCCGAAGGACGAGGTCTTGTCGCGCGTGCTGCAACGCGATGGAGCCGCGGCAACGCGCGGGCTCAAGGTCGTGCCCGAAGCGGGAGCCGTGAAGTCATGATCCCGAAACTCAAGAGCTCCGAGCCCAAAAACCCCGAACCCAAAAGCCCCGAGCCCAAGTGGGACACGCGCGAGTCCATCAGCCGGCATACCCTGGCCGGCCTCGTGATCGTCATCGTGCTGGCCGGCGGCGTCGGCGGCTGGGCCGGAACCATGACGCTGTCCGGGGCGCTCATCGCGCAAGGCTCCGTGGTCGTCGATTCGAACGTCAAGAAGGTCCAGCACCCGACCGGCGGTATCGTCGGAGAGCTCCGCGTCAAAGACGGCGACCGCGTCCAGCAGGGCGACATCGTGGTTCGTCTCGACGACACGGTCACCCGCGCCAATCTCGCCATCGTCACCAAAGGACTCGACGAACTCTACGCCCGCAAGGCGCGCCTGGAGAGCGAGCGCGACGGCAACGACGCGGTCAAGTTTCCGGCTGATCTTCTGGCGCGGGCCAACGATCCCGACGTCGCATCGATCCTCGATGGCGAGCGCAAGCTGTTCCAGCTGCGTAGCAGCGCACGCACCGGCCAGAAGGCGCAACTTCGCCAGCGGGTCGAACAGCTCAATGAAGAGGTTCGCGGGCTCAAGGCCCAATTTGTCTCCAAGGACAAGGAGACCAAGCTGATCGAACGCGAAAAAGACGGCGTCTACGATCTGTGGAAGCAGAAGCTCGTGCCGCTGACGAAGCTGACCGAGCTCGAACGCGCGGCGGTGCGGCTGGAAGGCGAGTCCGCGCAGTTGATCGCGCAGACCGCCCAGGCCGCCGGCAAGATCTCGGAGACCGAATTGCAGATCATCCAGATCGATCGCGATCTGAGCAGCGAGGTCGCCAAGGAGACGCGCGAGATCGATGGCAAGATCGGCGAGTTCATCGAGCGCAAGGTCACCGCCGAGGACCAGCTCAAGCGCGTCGAGATTCGCGCGCCCCAGAACGGCATGGTGTTTCAGTCCAACGTGCACACCGTCGGCGGCGTCATCACCGCGGGCGACGCGATCATGCTGATCGTCCCCGACGCCGACAATCTGACGGTCGAAGCAAAGGTCAACCCGCAGGACATCGATCAGGTGCGCATTGGCCAGCTGGCGCTGCTGCGGTTTTCAGCCTTCAACCAGCGCACCACGCCGGAAATCTACGGCACGGTGAACCGCGTCTCGGCCGATGCCGCCGCCGACCAACGCACCGGACAGACCTACTACACCATCCGCATTGCCATGCCGGCCGAAGAGGTCACCAAGCTCGGCGAGGTCAAGCTGGTGCCGGGCATGCCGGTCGAGGCCTTTGTGCAGACCGGCGAGCGCACCATGATTTCCTATCTGGTCAAACCGTTGCATGATCAACTGATGCGGATGTTCCGGGAGAAATAACGGGGAGGATCGCGCCCGTCCGCGGCGCGCGGGGTTCGTTCGCAATGACTGGTTCGCAATGACTGGTTCGCAATGACTTGGCTCTCTTGGCTGGGGCGGCGGTTTACATCCGCGCGGGCGTTGGGCGTGGTGCTGCTGTTCGCGCTGCTGTTTTTGCGCGTCACCGACCCATTACCCCTCGAAGAGCTGCGCCTGCGGGCCTTCGACATTTTCCAGGTCATCAAGCCTCGCGAAGCCACACTCCGGCCCGTCGTCATCGTCGATATCGACGAGCCGAGCCTGCGCCAGCTCGGACAGTGGCCGTGGCCCCGCACGCGCGTCGCCGAGCTGATCACAAATCTCACCAGGCTCGGCGCGGCGGCAATCGCGTTCGACGTCGTGTTCTCCGAGCCGGACCGGCTGTCGCCGGCGCTCGCCGCCGATCTCTATCGCAACCTCGACGAAGACACCCGAAACAAGCTGCGCGCACTGCCAAGCAACGATCAGGTGATGGCCGAGGCGATCAAACAGTCGGCGCGAGTTGTGCTCGGCGAGACCGGCCTGCCGACGGTGCAGCCGCTATCCGACACGCAGCCGCTGCCGGTCGGCGTGGCGACGCTGGGTGGCGATCCGCAATCCTACGTGTTCAACTTCCCGGGGCTGTTGCAAAATGTCCCGATCCTGGAAAGCGCCGCCGCCGGACGCGGGTTGTTCACCGTCTTGCCCGAGCGTGACGGCATCGTCCGGCGCGTGCCGATGGTCATGCAGGCACAGGGCAAGACCATAGCTTCGCTGTCGTTCGAGACGCTGCGGGTGGCGACGGGCAACAGCACCATTCTGGTGAGAATGAATGCCGACGGCATCAAGGGGGTCGCTCTTCCCGGATTTGAAATGCCGACCGACCGCAATGGACAGCTTTGGGTGCATTTCGCGCCTCACGACAAGGACCGCTACGTCTCCGCCGTCGACGTTCTGGAAGGCCGCGTCCCGACGGATCGCTTCTCGCGCCGTCTTGTCATCATCGGCACCTCGGCCGCCGGCCTGCTCGATCTGAAGACGACGCCGAACCATCCCGCCATGCCCGGGGTCGAAATCCACGCCCAGGTGCTAGAAAGCATTCTCAGCAACTCGATGCTGTCGCAGCCGTGGTATGCCCTCGCCGTGGAGTTGGTTGCGGCGTTCGTGCTCGGCGTCACCATCATCGGGCTGGCGCCGATCCTGAGCCCGATGATCCTGCTGCTGTTCGGCGCCACCTTCATCGCACTGCTCGTCGGCGGCTCCTGGTATCTGTTCACCGAACAAAGGCTGCTGATCGATTTTACCTTTCCGCTGTTGTCGAGCCTGCTGATCTACCTCACCCTGGTGTTCACCAATTTCGTCAAGGAGCAGGCGCAGCGCCGCCAGATCCGCTCGGCGTTCGGCCAGTACCTCTCTCCTGCCCTGGTCGAGCAGCTTGCCCAGTCGCCGGACAAGCTCGTGCTCGGCGGCGAAGCTCGCGACATGACCATCATGTTCAGCGACGTTCGCGGCTTCACCACGATCTCGGAGATCTACAAGGACGATCCCCAGGGTCTTACCGCGCTGATGAACAGCTTTTTGACACCGCTGACCAACGCCATCATCGATCGCAAGGGCACGATCGACAAATACATGGGCGACGCCATCATGGCGTTCTGGAACGCGCCGATCGACGATCCGACCCACGAACTCAACGCCTGCGAAGCCGCCCTCGACATGCTCGAACGCGTCGAACGGCTCAACCGCGAACGCGAAGCCGCGGCCAAGGCCAACGGCATCCTCTTCATCCCGATCAACATCGGCGTCGGCATCAACACCGGCCGCTGCGTGGTCGGCAACATGGGCTCCGATCTGCGCTTCGACTATTCGGTGCTGGGCGACAGCGTCAATCTCGCCTCCCGTCTCGAAGGCCAGTGCAAATCGTACGGCCTTCCGATCATCATCGGCTCCAAAACGGCGAACGCCGCCAAGGACAAATTCGCGCTGCTCGAACTGGATTTCATCGCGGTGAAAGGCAAGAAGGAGCCGGAGGTCGTCTACTCCATCGTCGGCCGGGACGATCTGGCCAACTCCGGACGGTTTCAGCGCTGGCGCGAGCTGAACATGAACATGCTGTCGCGCTATCGCAGCCGCGACTGGGCGGGTGCGTTGGCCGCCGTCGAGCAGGGTCTCGCGGCCGACGAGGAGCAGCGGTTCAAGACCCTCTACAACATCTATTATGAGCGCATCCGCAGCTTCCAGGTCACGCCGCCGCCCGACGACTGGGACGGCGCCTACGCCCTCGATACCAAATAGGGCCCCACGGAAGCCGTTTTCCCGCTGCAAGCTATTGAAATTACATGGAAAAACCGTAGTGTGACATTACGCACTTCCCGGTTCCGGGTTTCCCCATGCAAATGACCGAAACAAAGGTCCGCCAATGGGGGAAACTCTGCTGTTCAATGGGGGAATACGGAAGCCAGTAATGCGAGGCGACGAAGGGACCGGGCCATCCTCAATATCGGTTCGATTTTGGGGGGTCCGGGGCAGCATTGCCTGCCCCGGACCTTCGACGCTCCGCTATGGCGGCAACACGCCCTGCGTCGAAGTCCGTTGCGGCACCGACACGCTGATCTTTGATGCCGGCACCGGCATACGGCCGCTCGGCAATGCGCTGGTTCAAGCCGCCAACACCAACGACTTTGACATCTTTCTGAGCCACGGCCACATCGATCACGTGATCGGGCTGCCGTTCTTCGCGCCGCTGTTCGTGACCGGCCAGGTGGTGCGCGTGTGGGCCGGCACCCTGCAACCCGCCGGCGGGGTCAAGAACGCTGTGCGCAAGCTGATGAGCTTTCCGTTCTTCCCGCTTCAGGTCGATGCGCTGCATGCCAAGCTTGAATTTCACGACTTCCGCGCCGGCGAGGTGATCAATCCCCGCCCCGGCGTCACCTTGCGGACTGCGCCGCTCAACCATCCCGGCGGCGCGATCGGCTATCGGATCGAATACCGCGGACAGTCCGTCGCCTACGTGACCGATGTCGAACTGGGCAATGGCCCGATCGATCCGGCGGTGCTGGAGCTGACCAAGGACGCCGCTCTCGTCATCCTCGACACCACCTACACCGACGAGGAACTGCCGGCGCACGTCGGCTGGGGCCATTCGAGCTGGCAGCAGGGCGTTCGATTGGCGAACGCGGCCGGGGCAAAACAGCTTTGCCTGTTTCACCACGATCCCGAACACGACGACGCGTTCATGGACAAGATCAGGATCGCGGCGGAAGCGGCAAGGCCGGGAACGATCGTGGCAACCGAGGGCATGCAGGTCGACCTGCGGTGCCGCAGCCCGGAAATTCCCGTCACTTTTGCCGCCAGTTCGGCGGGAAGTTTCTGAACCAAGCCACGCGCCAGAAGCAGACAGCGTCTTATTCGATCACCTCGTCGGCGCGGGCGAGTAGCGTCGGCGGCACAGCAAGACCGAGCGCCTTGGCGGTCTTGAGGTTGATGACCAGTTCGAACTTGGTAGGTTGCAGGACTGGAAGGTCGGCGGGTTTTGCGCCACCGAGAATCTTGCCGATGTAAACCCCACCCTGGCGGTATTGTTCGGCAATGTTGGCGCCGTAACTCATCAGACCACCGGCTGCCGGGAACTCGCGCCGATCATACATCGCCGGCACCGCGTGGCGCGCCGCCAGAGCCAGGAGTTTTTCGCGCTTGGTGATGAAAAGGGTATTCACCGTCACGAGGAGCGCGCTAGCGCCGGCCTTGACGAGCGTGGCGAAGGCGGTGTCGAAATCGGCTTCGGCGCCGGCATGCACGACGCGAACCTGAAGCCCGAGGTTACCGGCGGCAACCTGCGCGTCTCTTGTATATGACGCGGCATTCGCATCGTTGGGATTGACAAGCACAGCAACAAAAGTTGCGGACGCGATCAGTTCGCGCAGCAGTTCCATTCGTTTAGGCATGAGTTCTGCAGCGATCACCGTCACAGCCGTGGCGTTGCCGGTCGGTCGGTTGAGGCTTGCAACGAGGCCGAGCCCGACAGGATCGCCACCCGTCGCGAAGACGGTAGGAGTCGTCGTAATAACGGTGCGGACGCCGCGTACGGCGGCATCCATGCCTGCCGCGAAAATCGCCGCCACCCTGCGGTCAACCAAATCGGCCGCCATCACCCGCAATCGATCGAATTGCCCCTCCGCCCAGCTAAATTCGATCTGCACATTGCGGCCCTCGACGTAACCGGTTTCGTTCAGACCCTGGCGGAATGCCGTCACCAGGTGCGCGTCGGAAGCCAGCGACCGGCCACTCAGAAAACCGATCACTGGCATTCCCGGGCGCTGTGCTCGCGCCATAAGTGGCCACGCTGCCGCTGCGCCGCCGAGAAGTACAACGAACTTGCGACGCCTCATGTCCGCCCCTTGACTCTGGATAAGGCATCGTAACGGCTCGACCGACTACTTTGATAGGGTAAAGCCTGCTTCGCTACTGCACCGTGAGAGGCCGGTCCATGTCTGCTTTGAGTCATCTTCGACCGGACGAGGCCAACAGCAGGCCCCACCATGCGGCTATACCCCCAAAAGCGGAATTGAAATTGGATAATTGGAATGTGCTGCAAAGGGGCTTTGCCGGTTGACGGTGTCGCCCGGCACATTTCCCACACAACTTGCGCCTCGCTACCCCGCCGAGCTTTTCGGCGTCGCCTGCAATTCCAGGAGCTTCGCCCTGTTCTCTGCGTTGGTCGCTTCGAGACGCGCGATGTTCTGCATCAGGCGCTCGGTGGTCAGGCGAAGGAAATAATAACCGAACTCGGGGTTTTGGAAGTAGAGCTCGAGCAGCCGGTCGTAGGTGATGGTCAGCACCTCGCCGTTTTCGAGACTTTCGACCGTTGCAGTCCGCTTGTTGTTCGGATCGATGAAGCCAAGCTCGCCGAGAACGCGTCCCGCCGGCAGCTCGATGCCGATCTCCTTGATCAGGAAATTTCCGCTCACCGTGTAGAACATCTCCTTGGCGAGATCGCCCTTTTTGAACAGGATTTCGCCCTTCTTGTACTTTCGCGGCGTCATGAATGGCCGCAGCCAGTCCATCGACAGATCGCCTTGCGCCGAAAGCCGCGCCTTCTTGACCAGCGTGAGCATCTGCCGGAGCCGGATGACGTTGATCGGCAGCGACAGCAGATAAAGCAGGAATGTCGTGATGGCGCCGGCCAGCGCCCCATAGGCGATGAAGAACACCATGCTGATGATGCCGATGACGCGCAGCGGCACGATCGTGCGCACCATCAGCGTCACCACGTATAGTGTCGCGCCGACCAGCGCGAGCATGTTGGCAAAATTGATATTCGCCAGCACGATGTCCACCAGGCGGTTGAACACCACGTCATAGCTGATGTTGGACGGATCGAGTCCGAGCTGAATCAGCAGCTTCTCGACCTTGAGATTTTGCGCGGCGTATTCGAGCGCGCGATTGAGGATTGCAGCCGGATCAATATTGGCGCTGCTCATACGTTCCTCGCCACCAGGCCAGTATCGGCCCCAAAACCACCGTTGCGCCGGTTTGTGCGGCTGCGCGGCGGCGGCCTTTTTCCCGGCCCGAAGTGCAATTGTCAGAACGACTTAGTCCGACGCGGCAATACTTACCCCGCTGCGCCATGAGAGCCAAAGGATTTTGACAGGTCACGCGGCGGCAGGGTGACAAAAGTCACAGACCACGCAGCCCAGCCATCGTGCCGGGATTTCCCAACTCGATGGGCGCTTTCGCTATTTAACCGGCACAAACTGGGTCGTGAACATCACCTCGTCCGCCGGGGCTTCCTTCAGCAGCGCCATCTCCATGAACGACGCCTTGAGCGCGGCCACCGCCTTCGGATCGAAGGTGCCGTCCGTGCTGAATGTGCCGATCTGCTCGTCATAGGCGCGCGCGGCCACCGACGGCGGCACGTTGATCACCTTGGCGGTGATCTCGACCGTCTTGTCCTTGTTCGCTTTCATGTACGCGATGGTGTCCATCCAGCCGCGCAGGAACGCCCGCACAACCTCGGGGCGCTTCTGGATCAACTCCTCGCGCGCGAAGAACACATGCGTGATGAACTGCTCGACGAACGGCGTGGCGCTGGTGATCACGCGCCACTCCTTCTGCTCCTCCAGCGCGTAGCCGGATTCGAGCGCACCGATATAGCCGTCGATCTGGTTGGTCTTCATCGCCGCGCGCGCCGGCGGCATGCCGCCAATCGGAACCATGGTGATGCCGGACGGGCCCCAGCCTTTGACCTGGTTGATCCGGCCGCCGATCCAGTGGGTCAGCGAGCCCACCGTGGTGCAGCCGAGCTTTTTGCCTTTGAGGTCGTCGACCGTCTTGATCGGCGAGTCATAGGAAACCATCACCGCCATGTTCTTCGGCGCGCCGTACATCACGCCGACCGCCTTGGCCGGGACACCCTTGGCCATGAAGGCCATGCCGGGACCGCTGCCGATGCCGATATCGGCGCTGTCGGCGGTCAAGGCCTGCTGCAACTTGGCGTCACCGGCCGCCGCCGATGCCTCAACGTCGAGCCCATGTTTTTTGAACAGGCCCATCTCAATTCCGACGTCGAGCGGCGTGAAGGTCCAGGCAAACGCCACCGCCTTGACGACACGGAGCTTCTCCGCCGCGCCCGCGGGCGTCACGATCAGCACGGCCAGACAGCACACAACCGTTCGCAATAGTCCTCGCATCGCATCCCTCCTCGGTGGCCGGCAAGCCTGCGGCCTTTGGCCGAAACATTACAGAAAACGGTAACTTATGCCATGCATGATGGCCGCGGCGCGTTGACCCGGAACAGGGCC
>Ga0105248_10008415_pt1 | contig 11324 bp, 7 predicted proteins | sample KBSS34metaG_FD_81524 | JGI IMG/M metagenome (GOLD analysis project Ga0105248, IMG submission 81524) | Switchgrass rhizosphere microbial communities from Kellogg Biological Station, Michigan, USA - KBS S3-4 metaG | ecosystem: Host-associated > Plants > Roots > Rhizosphere > Soil | place...
CGCGCAGTGCCGCGATCAGCGCGGGATTTCTTAAGGCGCCCATGTCCACCGCGGCCTGCGGCAGCATATCCTGCACGTTGAAGACGAAGGGCACACGCCACAGGCCGCGCAGAGCGATCCCCAGCAGGCCTAGGGTGAGCGGCGGCGAGTACATGCAAACAACATCCAGCGGCAGCGCCTTGCGGACTCGCGCCAGGAAGCTTATCGGAAGAGCCGCCTCATTGACACAACGCGCCTGCAGTCCGCCTGAAGCGAGGTGTGTCACCTCCGCGCGCAGCACCACGACGTTGGGCGTTTCCTGTGTCCACGCGGCCGGCCTCCCGGCGCCATCGGGCACGTGATAGCGAGGCTGGCCTGTGATCACGAAGACATCGTGACCCCTAGCGCCTAAGTAGTGCGCCAGGGATTGATAAAGATAGCTGTTGGAGCCGACTTCCGGCGGATAGTAGTTGGTGATCAGTCCGATGCGCATTGCGATTTCCCCCGGAGTTGTTGTGAAGATCCGTAGCGGAATACCGATGCAGGAACTCCGCTCACAGCCGCTTCCAGCGCGAGCAGATTGGCTTCCGTGCTGGCCAGAAACGATTCGGCGCCGGCCGGGGCCGAACCATGAGCCAGGAGATGACTAGTCCAGGCGCGCAGTTCTTCACGGTGGCCGCGTTGCACCCCTGCATGACGCCACTTCTTGGTGCCCGATGCCGAGATAATTTCAAGACGGCTGTAGTTGTCCAAAACTGCCGCGCTTTCGCCCCGGAAGACCTCCAGCCGTTCGCGTCCCAGCTTGCGATGGCCGCTGCTGGTGTAGACCAAGGTGGCTTGCACAGGAGCCTCGAACCTCAGCAGGACACTCATGTCGCCGGAAGCGGCGCCTCCCGTCGCCGCCGCGGAGATCTGCAGCAGAGGCGAATCGGCCAGATGCATCGCCAGATCGACGTAGTGGCATAGCTCCCCTAGAAATCGTCCGCCTTCGCGAACATCCATGATCCAGTTGTCCTGCGGCATCCATCCGGCGTTAATGCGGTAAAGAATGGTTGCGGATCCGGAGTGGGAGCGGAACCACTCGCGTAGCTGCATGTAGTCCGGTGCGAAACGGCGATTGAAGCCCACCATCAGAGATCCGCAGGACGTCTCCAGTGCCGCCGCTATCGAGTGCAAATCATCCAAGGTTAGAGCCAGTGGTTTCTCGACAAAGACGTGCTTCCCCTGTCTGAGCGCCGCCTCTGCTAGTGTGGCGTGATCGGCGTGCCGATTAGCAATGACGACGGCGTCGATGTCGGCACCTGCCAGCAGTTCCTCTGGCTGCGTGAACGAGCGTTCAAAGCCGTATTGCTTTTGCAGAAGGACGGCCTGCTCGGGTGCACTCGAACAAATGGCAGTTAAGGAGACAGACTTGATGGCGGCAAGCTCGGGCAAGAGCGTGCTCCGGCTGAAGGTTCCGGCACCGATCAGACCGATTCGCAGGCGGCCATTCCCAGGCAACCGCGCTCCGGGTTGATAAGAAAAGGATCGCCCGGGCGCATTTCCACTCTCCACCAATTGTCTCCGCACCCCGGCGCGCTCTGGGCTGTAGCGAAAGACAGCGCCGGAGGACCTCACTTTCCCGCTTACCAGGTCGGCATAGCGATCCTCATCTCGGGGGAACTCTAACCAGGTGTCGATGAAATCGCTCAGGTCCACGCTTCCAGCGGCCAGAAGATCGAGGAAACACCCCAGGTTACGGGCGACGGTCCAACGTACGTGGGCATAGGGATAGTCGTTGCCCGCTTCGTAGTCGCGCTCGTAGGCTCCGGGGCCGAAAGACCGGCTGATGGTCAGGGACAGCTCGCGTTCGTAAAATACCTTGCGGGGCACGATCAGTGGCGTAACACCAACTGCGATGATCTTGCCTTTCAGACGGCATCCCTCGGCTGCGGCGGTCAGCAAGGACCGGTCACTTTCCTGCGCGGCGCAAAGCAGGATTGCATCCGCGCCCTGCTCACCCGTGGCCGAACGAATCCCCTGGCTCATGGAAGAGGCATCTGGAAACGCTTCTAAGCCTCGTATACCGGTCACCCTTGCACGGCAGGAGGGATTGGGATCGCAGCCGAAGACCCGCACGCCCGCGGCGGAGAGAATGCGAGCCCCGATTTGCCCCAAAAGTCCCAATCCGACCAGTCCCACGACGCTTCCGAGTTCCAGTTGCGCCAGCCGAATGGCATTGAGGATCACCGCACCGATCCCGGCGAAGGATGCCTGGGGCACGTCCACTCCCGCCGGGACAGGGGCGCACATGGTTCGTGGAATGCGCACGATTTCGGCGTGAGAAGCCAGGCTCTGGCCGGCGCACGCCACCAGGTCCCCGGCCTTAAGATCTCCTACCGCCCGCCCCACCTCTAAAACGCGGCCTACCGAGCTATATCCAAGGGGAACGCATTCGGCCAAGCGGGCACTCGATTGGCGATAAGTCTCCACCAGGCCGTCGGTCTTGACCTTGTCGAGAACTTTCCTGACCAGGTCGGGCCGGCTTCTAGCTTTCGCCAGCAGGCCTTTGTGGGCCAGCCCCACCATCATCGATTCTGTACCGACGCTGATGGCCGAATACAGGGTCTCAACCAGAAGACTGCGGGCGCCGGCGGCGGGCGCCGGCGTCTCGATCAATTCCACTGATTTGCTGCCGTAGTTGAGGACCAGCTTAGTGATCATGCGGAAGTTTGGAGTGCTTCTGCCGGCCCGGCCACCGACAAATCCGGAGATCCGGTTCTAGACGAGATCTGCATCGCCTGGTCCACTCGATGCATATTCGCCCTCGTCCAGGCGATCACCGTGCGCAGTCCTTCTAACATGCTGGTCCGAGGATGATAGCCCAGCAGGGTCCTCGCCTTTTCCACCGAAGCGCAACGCCGCGTGATCCGGTCCCAGTCGCGGCTGCCGGTGAACTCGATACCCGCTTTGTTGCCCGTTTCCGCGTTGATCGCCTCAGCCAGTTCTATTACTCGGGTTTCCCGTCCGGAAGCGAGATTGAATGCATGGCCCACGGCGCTGTCCTTCTCGGCACACGCCAGAACACCGGCGATGATATCGTCCACGTAGGTGAAATCGCGCGTTTCTTCACCGGTGCCGGTAATGGTCAGCGCTTCGCCTCGAAGAGCCCGGTAGACAAAATTGGGGATCACGTTGCGATAACGCCCGGGGATCTCGCCAGGTCCAAAAACATTGAAGAAACGGGCCCGGACTACGGGTACTCGCAGATAGTGGTGGAAATAGTTGCAGTAGAGTTCGCCCAGCAGCTTGGTGATCTGATAGGGGGTATCCAACTCCAGCGAGACGAAATCTTCCGTTACCGGTAGGGGCGCCTCGGCTCCATAGACTGAACACCCCGAGGAGGCGAATACTAAGCGCTCGACACGGGCCATCTGTGCCTGCTGAAGCAACTTCAGAGTTCCCAGGCCGTTGACGCGCAGGTCCTCACGCGGATGCTCGATGGAGTTCTGGTTAGCGAACAGCGCCGCCAGATGAAAGACGACTTCCGGTTGGTAGGAAAAGACCTGTGCCAGAACATCGTCGTGGCAAACATCTCCTTGGACGAATTTCACGCGCCGGTCCTGCGGGACGTTCCATTGCTCCGACGAAGACAAATCGTCGAGCACCACGATTAGCTTGGCGCGGCTGAGCAGGGCGCGAGTCAGATTGCTGCCGATACAGCCGGCACCGCCGGTAATAAGAATGGTTCTTTGATCCAGGTTCATCAGAGTGTTTTGTCGATCATGAGAGTGTCTTGAGAAGAAGCTGCGGCCAGAGTCGCGAGGTCTAGATCGGGATCCAGCAGGGGGCGTGGGACTACATTGGGTAGAGCGGATTCGGAGTTCTGCCGGGGAATGAGGAGACACTGCGGGCCCTCCGTTGTTTTGGCAGACGTCAGAGAGGCAGCCACGGCGAGCCCTATCAGAAGCCAGAGGGTCACCGAAGTAATATCCGGAACAGCGATAGCGCCACCCAGCAGATTTCCGCAGAGGGCGGCCACGATAAAGCCCAGCACGGGCGGCACGCCGGCGCGCATTCGCCGTCGTATATTCCAGGCGAACCAGGTCAAAAAGACAATACCGATCACCCCTGTGTTGCCCAATAGATGAATCAGAAGGCTGGATCCGCGCGTGCTGCCCCACCCGAGCCCCAGGCCATAGGTGTCTAGAAAACCGTCCAGCGCGACTGAATCAACCAGCCAGCGCACCTGGAACGAAAAGCTGTCGCGTTTCGCAAACCAAACCAGGTCCAGTACGTTGTTGGCAAGCGTCTGGAAAGCGCCGAGATCTTGTTCCCCGATGACCCTGGCCAGGATGAGGCCCAGGGCCGCGAAGAAAATGAGAGCAACCAGGGCGGCGCTCAGGCGGCCGCACATCAAAAGATAGGCAACCAGGAAGATGGCTGCAACGGCTAGACCCACGTAAGCAGTGGAGGAAACGGTGACCAGCAGGATAGCGAGGCTCGCGACTGCCAGGCCTTTCACGCGCCAAGGTGCCCCGCCCCGCACCCACCAATAGCCGGAACCAAACAACGAGCCCAACATGAACTGGGCTAACGTGGAGGGCTCGCTGAAGCTGCCGAAAACTTGCCGGATGATATTGCCTCCTACCTGGTATTGCCGAACGGTCGATTCGAGGCTTCGTGCTTCCGGCCGCGAATACAGCGTTCTAAGAGGAAAAGGCCATCCAAACCGGTCGCTGGCCAACTGGTAGGCTGCGATGAGCGCGGCAAGATAGCCGCACAGGATGAAGGCATTGACTACGCCGCGAATCGCATCGCGGTGGCCGGTCAGCTCGCACGAAACAAGAAAAGCGAAGCTTCCCAGGACAACCAGATAGATACTCTGTGTGATATTCATGCGCCCCCATGCCAAGGAAGCAATACCGAACGTGTCCATGGACTGGGCGGTCTGGAACATTCCCGCGAAAAGAACCGGAAGCAACACGCTCGTCAGAACCGCGAAGACCGTGAAGCCCAGCAGGGGCAGGTACATGCGTACAATCGACTCGATCCGCTGACCGGATCCCCACGAATGACTTTGAGCCATGGCACAAGGCAACAGTAATAGAGCGGCCAGAAGGCAGGGAGGAACGCTGTAGAGCCCTTCGCCGAAGGTGAGATCGAGCACGGAAGCCACCGGGAATACGCAAAGGATCGCGATCAGTTCGATAAGGCGGTGGCTGCGAAACAACGCGGTAAGTACAATCAGTGCCAGCAGGGGGACTGCGAAATAGGGTGCATACATCATGTCGCATACCCCTTGCCCGCATACGCCTTGCCTGGCAGGGCCAACTCGCCCTCCAGATCGAGAACCTCAATGAATGGCGTGCCCTGATAGTAGCGATAGATCAAATCGAATTGACAGTGATAGCGCTTGCGAATCTGCTCGAAATTCATTCGATAGGAGACTATCCGGATCCTGTTCGGAAACAGGGCGCCTACGGTATAGAGCGCGCTGGAAACCAGGCTGCAAACTACGGCGGGAACCGGGTCGAACTGGACCAGGTAGAGCTCCACAGGCATTCCTGCGTGCAGGATCTCAGCACCCGTATGGCGTTGGATCAACTCCACCTGGAGTGGCGACTCCAAGCGATGCGGCAAATAGCGGACCGGCGTCGGCCACCAGCTGCGGACAATGCGCTCTATGGCGTCCAGGTACAGTTCTTGACGTTTGAAGATGGGTTCCGATCCAAGACCCAACAGCCAGACTTGATTACTTTGCGAGGTCATGGCGCGACGGGACGCCAATCGCTGCATGGAGTGAGTTTGGACCAGATTACGGCCATCTTCAACGAGACGGTCGTAAATTGTGAAATAGTGCAAGGTATCGATCGGATCGAGCCGCATGCCGTCGGCGGTCTGCAGAAACCATCTGCGCACAAACTGTTTCCAGGCCGGAATCGGAAACAGGTGTTTGCGATTGCCGGTTCGGGTATAGTTCAGGCTGATGGTGGCGACGCCATCGTCCAGCAGGAACACTTGCTGGTGTGGCAGCGAATGCGCCAAATGCAGAAAGATATCCTCGTAAAAGCCTATAAACAGCCGGCCTATTTGCGTTGCGCGGAGAGCGTCAACCGTGGCGGCGATATTGGCGTAGCGCTTCCGCAGCCGTCCCTGTTGGATCTCCAGCGTACGGATTTCCTGCCAGTTTTCCGATTCCAGGATGGAGCGGATCTGCTGGTTACTGGTGTTTGAAACCGATTCGACCAAGACCGCAGTGGCGTTAGCCGCGGGAAAAACAGCGCGAGCCTCGATGGCGTTCAACGCCTGCAGCGGAGAGCCGATGATGTAGAGATCGACGGACATACGTTCAGGGTCTTGTCAACAGGCGCACCGCGGTGATTACTCCCGCGAAGTAGATGCAGGAACCGAGCGTCGAGCCCAGCGCGGCTCCCTGCAGGCCCCACCCGGCTGCGAGCAGGACGGCGGTAACAGCGACGGTGGAGATCGCGGCCAGTGCCTGCACCGCAAGCAGCAGGAGTTGCTGGGCGATGACGTTGAAGATGTTGGTGTAACAGGAAGTGGCCGCTTGAAACAGAAACCCCAGCGCTGCGATGCGCATCGGCGCAATGCCTGCGGTATAGGCAGGAAGAAAGCGGACGACGATCTGCGGCACAGCGGTTTCCATCACCAGAACCACTAGAGCGGTAAGAGCGAGCCCGACCCATGCAGATTCCTTGGCCAGTCCGGCCACTATGCGAAGATCTCCCGTCCGCCCCCAGGCCTCCGCCAATTGCGGATAGGTACGGCTGGCGACGATTTGTGGCACCAGGCTGATGGCCGACCAGGCCATGACCACCAGCGAATAGTGGCCCACGGGCCGGATCCCAAGAAACGCCGCCACCATCCACCGGTCGATGGAGGTGATCAGCGTCGCAGTAATACCCACTGCGGCGATCGGCAGCCCTCCCAGGGCTAGCCTGAGCAGTTCAGAACGGTCCAATCCCCAGCGGAAATTGGGGGCGAGAGGGCCGATATACAGGCAACCGGCAAGGGCAAAGCTAAGAACCTGGGCCCACAAAAATCCGGTCAGCCCCCAAAGGAAGACCATCGTGATACAGGGCAACGTTATCGCCGCGAAGCAGAAGTTCACTTTCGCCACGCCGGTGAAATCGTCATGAGCCATGGAAGAGACCTGCGCGAAATTGAAGAGCTTGTAGAAAAGCAGAAGCAGGGCGAAGATCAAAGTGCTAGTCCGTAAATGAGAATCGGTGCGGGTCAAGGCATACCCGACCGCGGCCAGCGCGCAGAGGGCCGACGTCAACAGCACCAGTGACGTCGAGGCATTGACGATTTTCGAAACGCGGGCATGATCGCCCTGTCCACGAAATAAAGCGATATCCCGGCTCATTCCATTGACCACTCCGAGATCGGCAACATAGCTGTAGGCGAGCACCGTATTGAGAAGCATCCAGAATCCCCATTCGGAGGGACCGATCAGACGGGCGCAGAGAATGCTCATGCCAAACCGCAAAGCTTGCAGCAGAAGCACCGAGCCGCCGTAGCCTGCGAGCGTGGAGGCAGCACCACTCCACGCGATCCGCTGGCGAGCGATGCCTATCGCAGCAACCACCGTCGCTCCTCTCCCTGACGATCAGGTGGACCAGTTCGCAGATGGATTTCCCGTTCCAGGCGACCGCGCTTTCGCCAGGCTGGAATAGTGGCCAACCCGCTGTAGGCGAATCGGTATTCCGACTCTGAATAACGGGACTCGACATTTGTACGCCAGATCAGACCCGGAACCGCTGTAGCCAGCTTGCCGCCGCCGGCCCAGGTCAACCCGGAGCAAGGCGCGAAACACCAGCGGTGGTGCGAGCGCGCCAGATCCCAAGCTTCCAGGGAAAGGGCATTCCATCTATAGGTCCAGGCGAAATATTCAATCCTACGGCCGGTCCATTGCGCGAGGAGGTCGCGGCTCCCCACGATTTCATGAGTCAGATCTCGGCCATAGGTGCGGGAAAGATCGGCATGCGAGAAGGTGTGGTTGCCGATGGCATGGCCCCGGCCGGCCAATTCGGCGATCTGAGCAGGCGTCATGGGCGTCCACTCCTCAGGCGTCAACGGCTGGCTTTGACTCTCGGCCAGGCGTTCTCTGAAGAAGTCCCGTGCCGCGTCCGCTTCAAGCAAGGCAAACCCCGGATTTACGAAGAACAGCCCGCACAACCCCAGCGATTCCAGAACGCGAGCTGCAACAAAGAAGTTGCTAGCGAGTCCATCGTCAAATGTGAGCAAGACAGTCGGCTTGAGCAACGCCTCCTCCTTCTCGCCAATCGAACCTAGCGCCATCGGATCCAATACCGCAAATCGGCTTCTCAGCCATTCCAGCTGGCGGACAAGGGTCTCCCGCGAGGCGACGGGAGTGCCATGAAAATTGACAGCGTGTATGTAGCTTGCACCGCGGCCTAGAATCGTGAGCATGACTTCATCCAGCTGCAAAACACTAGCGCTCTGAATCACGATGTTTCGTATCCGACTTCGCAAACTCATCAGGCGGCCACCGCTGGCTGGGAGGCGGTCCATTGACATTGGATGAATTCGCACTCCAGCGCGACGGTTTTGTTCAACAACATGCCCTGAGGAGTATCGTCAAACCCAATGGTGGCCAGGACGTCGCGCGCAGGATGGTTGCGGGTTGTGGCCCGGTACTTCACCCGCAAAGCAGAGGGCTCGGTGATTTGGCGGCGCAGCAGGCCGAAGAACGCGTGCTCCACGAACTTGCTTTGCACCCGGCAGGACAACATGAATTCGTCTACATCGATGCGATCCCGATCCCACCGGACAATGCTGAAACCCACCGCGCCATAGTCGCCGTATTTATCGCGGCAGCGTAAGATGTATTTCGAACATTGTGGGTCGGCGAGGAGGTCGGCGACATCCTCGCGTGTGTGATGGCGGCCGGAGTAGTTCAGCTGGTTGGTCCTCTGCACCAACTCCGCCACGCGCTCAAAATCCTCAGGAGCATAGTCCGCGATGTCGAGCTTTATTTCGCAGGACCGGAGGAAACGCTGGTAGTCGCCGGTTTCGGCGCGTTTCTGCTCGCGGACGATTTCGTCGGCGTAGTACTGGCGCCGGTTGTGGGCGTCCTTCGTGTTGCTGCCCTGGAAGCGAGGATTCTGGAGCAGCCCGTCGATTAACTCGCCATCAAAAGTTGAGACCTCTGGCAGTGCGGCACCTACCTCGGCTCGCTCGAAGGAGCTGTCGTCAATAAACGCGAACGCGTCCAGGCCGAGATTGAGCGACGCTGCAATGTTCCGTAGCGAATCGCTTTTCGGTCTCCAATGGATTTGTGGAACAAGGAAGTAATCGCTTAGCCCGAACTCTTCGAGCTTTCGCCATGCATTGCCGTGATCATTCTTGCTGGCGATGCTCTGCAGAATTCCGCGTTGGTCCAGGGTCTGCAGGATCTCGCGTATGTGCGTGCGGATGCGGACCTGTCCGTCCTCCGCGAGAGTGCCGTGCCACAGGGTTCCATCCAGATCCCAGACCACGCACTTGACCGGTTTGCGAGCCCAGGTCAGATCTCGAGCAACGACGAAATCCAGCGTCTGGAAGACAAGGGTGGGGCACGTTTCCGGAGCCGGCACCAGGCTGATCAGGAACGGTCCGGATCGCGTGACGGTGAGGAAACCCTCGGCTTCGAAGTAATGCGACGAGCCACCTGTGGGCAGGGGGATCCGGGCGATAAACGGCGCGGTGCCGCAGGATGGATCATTGCGCATGATCAGTTGCAGTGTGGCCGGGGCTTGGGGATTGTATACCTCGATGAGAAAGCCGGATGGACCAATCGAGCCCGGCTTCGCGGCCCGATGCCAACGCGTGAAGAGAGCAGGAACAGGTCGGCTCCAGTGCAGAAACTTGCCCGTGCGCGTGATCCATCGTTCCGCGCGGGCGACGCCGGCGGACGAAAGCATCCGGACGCTGCCGGTGGTTTCCAGCTTGGCCCATTTCTTGAAGGTGATCTCAGCTCCGGCTGCCCCCACGTAAATGCCGTATTGAAACCGCCTGCAATTTCCATCGCGGCGAGGTTGATAGAGGTCGCAAGTCTGATAACAAGCCGGCGCTGCGCATTCCACACAGTGTTCGCGCCAATAGAGGAGGGAGCGGTGCGTGATCTTGGCAGGCTCAGGGCCTCCGCCGGCTGCGAGTGTTACAGGCTGCGCGTGTTCGCGCGGGTCGTAGTGGTAGATTTCGAACATCAAAGAGGCCTGTATTAACGGAACGAACCGATTGCGCTCCGTAGAATCTCCGCCTGTTTCGCGGCGCTATTGGTTTCCCAATAATTGGTTTTAAATTGCAGCAGGTAGGGTTGAATGGATTCCGCCACCGGACATAGCCCACGCGCATAGTTCTGGCGGAAGGCAGGCTCCAGATAAGTAAGTTGCCATGCCGCATAGACGCCATCGCCGCCGAATTCACGGAAGCGGTCGCGAAAAGCATGCCAGGTGATTCCAGCTTCCGGCTCAATCCGCGCCGCCACAGTCCAGCAGGCATGAATCGAGCCAGTAGGGGTCTTTTGGGGGATGAGCCAGGAGCACCCATGCATCGCTTCAAGCAGCAGGGCTGCTGCACGGCGCCGGGTGTCCACCAGTTCCTCCAGCCGCTCCAGCTGCGCCAGCGCGACTGCTGCGCACAACTCCGGTATGCGGTAGTTGTAGCCTATTGAAGTGTGACGCTCATAGGCGGGATCCTGAATATCCGTTTTGGTGATCTTTCCCTTTTTGCCGCCGACGCCTGCGTATCCCAGGCTGTTGAACCGCCTGATCCGATCCGCTAATTCACTATCGTTGGTGGTCACCATGCCGCCCTCGCCGCTGGTCATGTGTTTGGAGCTTTGAAAGCTGAAACTCGCCGCGTGGCCCAGGCTGCCAACCACCCGGCCACCGTAGTAGCCCAGAAAGCACTGCGCGGCGTCTTCCAGGCAAAACAGGCGGTATTCTTTGCAGACTTCCGTGAGCGGGTCCATGTCGGGCGGCACGCCGTAAATCGAAACGGGGATTACGGCTTTGGTGCGCGAGGTGAGGCGCTGCTCGACCGACCTTGGGTCAAGAGTCCAGGTGTCTGGGTCGATATCGGCAAAGGTTGGTGTGGCTCCGCAGTGAAGGACCGCAAACGACGTGCTGGCCATCGTCAAAGGCGGTGTGATCACCTCGTCCCCGGGACCAATCCCTGCGGCGGCCAGCGCGGCATGTAGGGTCGCCGTTCCATTATTAAAGGCAATCGCGTACTGGCACTGGAAGCGTTCGGCGAACGCCCGTTCCAGTCTGGTACTCATCAGCGAGCCAGCCGAAGAGCGGAACTGGGATTCCAAGACCTCGCTCACGTAC
>Ga0105248_10008416_pt1 | contig 11322 bp, 12 predicted proteins | sample KBSS34metaG_FD_81524 | JGI IMG/M metagenome (GOLD analysis project Ga0105248, IMG submission 81524) | Switchgrass rhizosphere microbial communities from Kellogg Biological Station, Michigan, USA - KBS S3-4 metaG | ecosystem: Host-associated > Plants > Roots > Rhizosphere > Soil | place...
AGTGAAGGCCATGATACGAATCACTACGCCGCGGACGCGTCAGCCGTGTGCGAGCATCTCGACTTAAAGAACGCGGTCCACATCGGCCATTCCACTGGTGGCGGTGAAGTCGCCCGTTATGTCGCCCAGTATGGGCAGCCGCAGGGCCGCGTTGCCAAGGCGGTCAAATGAACTCGAAGGCCCAAAGAACGAAACATCGTCCATCTATCTTAGCTTATAAGTCGTGCCATCTCATGCTGAGTCGGTAGCCGCCCTTCCGGCGTTAGTTGGTCGACTAGCTTGGGGAGCACTTGTGACAAGATTGATGCGACCTGATCGCGTGGCAAACCCGTTCGCTGGGAAAGCATGTCAACGATTTCTGGGCTAAGCGCGTCCGAGACCTGCACTGGTGCGACCGGCTTGTTCGGACCTGTTCCGATCCACGAATTAATCGCGTCTCCAAATCCACTTTGCTGAAACTGTCGAAGCAAGCCACCTAGGCCACCAAGAATGTCTCCGGGCGTGGCATCGGGTGCTGAGGTAGGCGACTGGGGCATAGGGTCAACATCATCCGAAGTTGGAGATGCCTTAGCTCCGCCGCCCATATAGCGGGAAGCCAGTAGCGCGAGGAGCGCGATTACGAGTGGCTTAGTGAGGTTGCCACCCGGTACGGCGGGATTGGAACTTGAACCCAAGATGTCATCAAGCACTCCCATTTTTTACCTCCTATTATCGATCGTCAGTGCTTCAGATCCTCTGGAACCTTGCCGCCATTTTCGGCAAGCTTGATCATCACCTGTTTGTGCAGCCATACGTTCATCTTTGCTGAGTTCTTCATATCTCCCTGATAGTGAAGTTCCTCAGCCAAACGCTTGCGAGCTGCGGCGCTGCTGTCCAAATCGAGAAGCTTCATCAGATCGACGATCGAGGTTCTCCACTTTAGCTTCTGCTTTTTTTGCTTTGCTAGTCCATCCAGAACCGCCGCGACATCAGTGGTTGTCTGCACTGCAGGCTTGGCAGTCGCACTTGTTGGCACCGGTTGGACCTGTGGTGCCGAGGGGGGCTGCCCCTGCGGTGCCGAGCCTACCGGAGCTGCTGAAGCGGAATGGCCAAAGATGGCCGACATGATATCTCCGAAGATACTCATAGGGTGTCTCCACTATGCCGAGAAAACGATTATAGGCCGAGAAAGCTCTAAAAGGCGGCGCCAAACTACCTTTTAAAAACCTGTGGCCGAATGCCGCGAAATGAGGAGGCCGATGCCACTTACTTAGCTTTCAAAGCCCTGCCGAGTCTTTTGGACGTGAGATTGCAGACTGAGGGATCACGCGGGCTCATTCCGACCTATTTCCTGTGCTACGCTAAGATCGGAACAGAGGGCTTAAAGAAGGGGGCATCGAGGCGGTGAGGTCCCCCATGAATCAGTTGTTAGTCGCGTTATGTTTGATCGGCGGGATTTGGTATCTCGTCAGTGCGAATCCCAAAGGCAACGAAAATGCTGATCGTTCGCTGGTCAGCGAACAGGTTTCTGCGCTGATCCCGACAGAGCAGGACAAAGCCTACCCCGATCAGTTCGCACCGATCAGCCCCGCTGCTGAGCTATCTCGGCACGCAATCGTACCAGATCACTCCCCTGCGGCGTTGGCGGCAAGATCCGAGTCTCCCCCGCAACCAACACAGCCCTCTCAGCCAGAAATCGGGCCTACACCAGGTGACCGGCTTCAAGTGAAGTCGGAAACGAGTATCCGAAATGGTCCGTCGGCTTCAGCGCAAGTCATTGGTACGGCTTACGCGGGTGCTCGGCTTCAGATTCAATCACGCGACGCAGAATGGGTGCAATTTGTTGACCGTGCGACAAAACCGGCCGGTTGGATTTCGCTGGCATTTCTTGCGCCCGCAGATGAGAGCGTCGATGTTTCAGCAACTGCTTCCAAGGCACTCACAAATTCAACTAGACCGGCAAAGCTGCTAGGCTTCGCGAAGCCTCGGAATGCACAACGAAAGCTCCAGACGACTGTACAACACAAACCGGTACGCCAACCTCACCTGTACGCCGGACTTCCCCGGGATCCGGAGTTCGAACCACCGAGGCAAGGCCGGGTTTTTGGTTTGTTTTTGAAACGACGATTAAGCACTGGCCTCTCGCCATACCCTTTTCGGTAGAGTGACGAACTTGGCAGGTTCGCACGCTGACAATATCGCGAAGTCAAACTGCCGAAGATAGCGGGGCTCAGACGGCAAATTTGTCGAGCAGCAAGATGCTAGGTCAGAATTGTTTATGCGAGTGCGCAAGTGTGAGCTTGCCACGGTGACCGCGCCGACTAGAGGGTCGTCCAACCCTTTTTCGTTTGACACATCTATAAAGAGCAGACTCGTTCATCTACGGCTTATCGATGTCCGCTAAGTGCCAGTAGCAGACATCTGGGGATAGGAGGGTCGCAGAGGCTCCCTGTGGGATCGGCGTTGTTGTAACTTGCCGACAACGAAGGGGGGCGAATCATCCGACTTCGAGGATTACCGCGGCACCGGGGCTTCATCCCCGTCTTGTACGGGGCGAGCGAGAGCGGCGCTGATCACGCGCTTGATGCCGAATTAGCTGTAGCGGGGGCACTCGAGGGCCTCGGCTTCACCACCGATCTAATAGAGGTTGCACTCGATCTCGGGTCGATCGAGACCTTGCCTTCACGCCGGCCTCTCCTTGCCTTCAATCTGGTCGATGCGATTGATTGTGACAGCCGCTTCGCACCTAGTGTGCCGGCGCGGCTTGACGCCCTTGGCATTGCCTATACGGGTTGCAGTACGAGCGCCTTATTCAAAACGCTGTCCAAAACCGAGACCAAATTGACCCTGGCTCAGGCTTGTTTGCCAACTCCTGAGTGGTCGGCAGATGGGACAGGCTTCAATCGTAATCCGCGCGTGATCGTCAAGCCATTGTGGGAGCACGGCTCACTTGGCTTGGACGAAACGTCGGTGATGCCTGGTGCGGATGCGCCACGGGTCGTTGCCGAACGAACCTTACGTTTTAAGACCGAACATTTCGCCGAAGCCTTCATTGAGGGACGTGAATTCCACCTTGTCTTGCTGGAGCGGATTACGGGCGTGGAGTTGCTGCCGATCCCAGAGATCCTGCTTGAGGGTTCAAAGGCCCCCGCGATTTATGGCTACGACGCCAAATGGACGCCTGACAGCCCAGCCTATATCACCACTAAACGCCGCTTCGGTCTGGAACGGGACGAGCCCGAACTGGCCGACACGCTTAAGCAACTCGCGTTGGCCTCCTGGACTTTGTTCGGATTTAGCGACTATGCGCGCATCGATTTTCGTGTCGATCCGACCGGGGCGCCCTTTATTATCGATGTAAACTCAAATCCTTACCTTACGGTGGATACGGAAGACGCTGCCGCAGCGGCAGAGGCTGGGCTCTCTTACCAGGACTTGATCGGCAGCATCGTCGAGAACGCGCTGAGAGCTTCGCAAACCAACGCTCCACAAGTTTTGCAACTAAGGATCGCCTAGAACGCGGAAGCGACGCCCAGGGCAAAAGATTCGGATCCCTGGACTCTGCTAAGTGCGGGAGCCACCCAAGCCTAGGCCGCGCTTTTTGGTGCGGCGATGTCCAAGCGGGATTCCGAGCAAACGCGCCTTTTGTCTTAGCGCACCCGGAGTGCGCTTGAGCGCTCCGGAGATTGTCTTTACGCGCGTTCTATCTTTTGAATGCTGCCTTAGTCTTTGACCTCAGTGCGGGTCCAATTACGAGGGACAACGCGCTTTCTCCTGGCAATAGCTTTGGCCATATCATTTTCCTCTCTATCCGGGGGCCCTGATAGCAAATCGACACAAAGGGGACAATGCGCCGATGTTAGGTCTGCACGGCCTTTTGTCTTTTGACTCGCCCACTTTTAGGCACACATTGAGCCCATCACCAGCAGATGACGACACAGGCTCCTTGTGGCTGAGAGCAGATTCCGGCGCTCTTGGGAAGCCCTACAAAGAACTGGCCAACGTCCTAACCCAGATGTGGAGTTTCGCCGGCTTGCAGGCGTGGGCATGAAGGAGAGCTGTCAAATGTGGCGGCTGATAGTGCGGCTCGATCCAGCGGCACACCGCTATCAGACGCATAGAAGGTATGCCTTCCAATTGATTGTCCTTCGCCATGCGCCCATGAGGGTAGGGAACCGCCGCGTCTCTGCCGAACCACCGCAGGATTGAGGAAGTAGGTCGCACCTGCGGTAGGGTCTGGCATCTGCCCAGTAAGAACGGCATCTGCGATTTGAGCGGCATTACGATAGCGCGGATCATCTAGAGATAGCTTCTTCATCTCTTCGCGCCGCGTCATCAAGGCCCAAACTGCCCAGGTTCGGGGCTTCTTGTCTTCAGCTAACCGAGCTACCCACCCGGAGATGGTGCGTCACTGCCACGTCGAACGTGGGGTACGCATGAGATCGACAACTTGGTCACGTGTGCCCGCAAAGAATAGAAGCCAATCGAGTGGCCGCTCGTCCGCTCCTAAGGGCCGATAGCTGCCATTGACCTTCTAAAATCCGCCTTTTTGGCTGCGGCGATGAAACTCCTTTTTTGGTTGCTTGGCTGCTAAAATGCGACGTGGAATTTAAAGAGCTATCCTTGCCGTCACGTAGGCACAATCAGCAGAAGGCCCCGCCTCAAAAGAGAGCGGGGCTTTCCGAGGAAACAAAATGCGGTTTTGCGTGGCTGAGATGAGAGAAGCCACGCAATTCGATTAACTTCTAGGCGGCCAGCTTAGTTCCCGTTGCGTTTCGGCGACGCCGCTTTTAGGTCTGGGTTTGCCTCTCAGGCGCGCGTCAGCAAGCACATGGCTGTTCATCTATCAAACTCCGTCATGCCTGTGAGAGAGCTGCCGTGAGCACTGCCTAGGCACATGGCGTTTCTATGGTGGCAGGCTGGCTCAATTAAGTGAGCTCACGTGTCCCTCCGCGGTTCGTAGCAAGCTCGAAAAGGAGACAAGAGTGGCCGGTGACGATGGTCGCTTCGTTTGGTACGAATTGATTACGACCGATAAAGAGCGCGCCAAGGCTTTTTACTCCATGGTGCTAGGCTGGGGCACGCAGGATGTGTCTATGCCAAGTGCGGCCTATAGCCTGTTCACTCTTGGAGATACCTCGGTAAGTGGCCTCATGAAACTGCCAACTGACGCGGACAAAATAGGCGCGAAGCCGCGCTGGATTGGATATGTCGGGGTGAAGGATGTGGACGCCACCGCTGTTCTCATCAATCAGCTCGGAGGAGCCATGCACGTCCCCCCGACGAACTTCGACAACTTTAGTCGTTTTGCTGTTGCTGTTGACCCGCAAACGGCAACCTTTGGGTTAATTAGTTGGCTAAGACCGATCCGGCTTCTTCAGGCGGAGCTGAATATAGCGGGTCGCGTTGCTTGGCACGAGTTGCTGGCCGCCGACCGCGAAAAGGCTTTAGCCTTTTATAGCTCGCTTTTCGGTTGGCAAAAAAAAGAAGCCAGAGTGGGCCCAAGGGGCACTTATCAGTTGTTCTCCGCCGGGCAGGAGTCCATTGGCGGCATGGTCACTAAGCCTCGAACGGTGTCAACGCCATCCTGGATCTACTACTTCAATGTCGCCGACATTGATACGGCTGTGAAGCGTGTGAAGAATGGTGGCGGCCAGGTTCTCGAGGGCCCAATTGAGGTGCCGGGAGGCAACTGGATCCTCCAATGCTTGGATCCTCAGGGTGCATTGTTCGCGCTTGTTGGTAAGCGGCGCTATAAGGCGATCGTACGCCTTGCGCCCGCCGCATCGCGCGATCCTGCAGTTTTGGTTTCGGCTTGCACAAACGAGTGAGTGGGTGGGTGGCTCTACAATAAAGGTGGTGTCCGCGATTCGATGCCGCGGCCCATCGCAAATTGACCAGCCGGGCCCTCGACGTGGAAGTCAATCCCGGTCATCTTCGAAAACAGATCGATATTGACGATTCCGATCGCACATCCGCCCAGTCCCATATCGGTCGCCATTAGGTAGAAGGTTTGCATCAACACGCCGACGTCCTTCAGAACGAGTTTGTAAGCAATCGCGCTGTATTTCCATGAAACCCGGGCAAAGCGCACGGCTATGGTGATCAGGACCTGGGGGGCAGCAGGCGCCCCCATTGCAAATGCCGCTCTCATTAATGCCGCCTCGAGGTGAGTACTCAAAACCTGGATCGGCACGAGAGCGTGTTCGCTGGCATCATAGTGATAGAATCCTCTTGCAAGTCCTTCACATTTATCGACCGTGAGATAGAGCTCGAGCTCGTAACAAGCCCCAGCCGACGGATACGGCCTGGGAGCGTACACGATCGATGCACTGTCCTCGCCGAACTCAAGCTGGCTACTTACTTCGGACAGTACGGGCGCAGTGCCCGCGAGGAAACGAGACAGCTCCTCGAGCGTGATTGGTCGTTGATCATCGAAGTTGCGCGTCGAATGACGTTGACGCAAAAGTCTTCCGAACGAGATTGTCTCCGGCTGCACAGCGGAGAACTTGCATAGAGGGATTTTCTTTCCGGGCCACGACGGCCGCACCGCCGGTGGTGAAGATATGACTCGCGCATAAGGATAAACGCCACCGATAGGATTGGCATGCCTTCCTTCCGTGCTGCGCGTGTGGAAAAGAAGATCGTGAAAATCCCAAAGAACAAGATCGGCGTCCCCCTCGGCCGCGCGGAGCCTGTCGCTGGCAGTTTTAGTTTTGAAAAGGATTTGGCAAGCGACCAGCAACGCAAGAAACTCGACCCCGGGAAAAGCGTCGTGCTGGCGCAACCGTTTGACTTGTTGCGGTGTGGAGAATATGGCCAAGGTAGTCGCAATCTTCGGATTGCAGAGTTTGAACAGCGCGCCGGCACGGGGCGATTCCACGACGATCTCGTTGCCACGGCGTCGCATGTAAGCGAACCGCGAGAGGACCAGAATATCTGTCTCAGGAAGTGGTAGCATCCGCGGCCAATAGTCGGGAACCTGCGGCTCGATGACGACGAGGTCCTCCCCACTTTGTGAGCGCCCGAGACGATATTCTAAAAGTCCGTGTGTGGCCAAACGCCGGACCAATAGATGAATTTCCATGTTCCGGCTGTTAGACGCAAACGAGCCGAGCGGCAAACCGACGCGCAACTCCTGCGCACGATCCACAGCATCCGCACTGAGCTTCCCCAGACTGACCGATTGGCCATGAAAACACGCGACGACCTCTCCGTTCGCGTGAGTTTCGAGCGCGACATTAGGTGAAAGTCTCGCGGAAAGAATTGAGGGCCTGGCCCGTCGTACTCGCTTTGTTTTGGGAGACCGCAAATGATCCTCAAGTCCGGGGGTGAAGCGGGTTGAGTTCGTCTTCCGTCAACGGCCGATCGCGCCAACCTAGCTTTACCGGAACGTCGTACAGCCGCCCGGGAGCGAAGCGGCGATAGAAATGTCGCAGTCCTGGTAGGATCACCCTAACCACCGGCACCCCGACGTCGGGACGGGTTTGGTCGAGAACAAGGAAATCGAGACGAACCTGCTCGGCGAGGTGCATGCAAGTCATCACCTGCTCGCGACTATCGAGATGGCTAAAGTCTGAGCCAAATGCGGGCTGAACCATGCCGCTCGGAACTAAATACGGTTGGTCCCCTAGCCGCAATTCACTGGGACCAATTTTGCTCCATAACTTCCCCGCACTACGGCAGCCAACGAGACCTATCGACATGAATTGGTTCAACTCGGTCATCGCGCGCAACATGGCGATGCGCGCATCGAAGTGTGCGCCGGAACCGAACTCAATCTGTTCCTGCGAGCCGTTAATCCAGTGGCTTACCGCCACGAAACTCGGAATCCCGAGATCACTGGTGACATCGAGCACCCACAGTCGGCGTCCTGTTTCACCGAGCTGGATTTGTATATCACGGATGTAAGGGTCATCAAACTGAGTAAGGTCTACTTCAGGCCGCTGCAATCGGTTGTACCACCAGATTGCGTATGAATCTCTTTCCACCAGCTCCAGGAATCCCTGAACAATTGCTTCTTCAAGCGTATTGCCGGCCGCGCAGCCATTAGAATCTGCAGGTGGCAACTGTTGCCAACCAGGCCCCTTATAGAAAAAGTATGAAATAGCGGTGGGTAGATATCTGAATTGTTTGTCGCGAAGGGACCAAGCCGGAGACCATTCGATCTCGGCTGATCGATCGAGTGGGATCAGTGTTGCCGCGGCTTGGTTTGGTGACGCGGTCGGAATCGGGTCGCGCTCATACTGCGCGTCGCTGAACAGCATGACATCGTTCAGATGAATGCTATCGCCCGCAGGGAAATCCGTGAATCGGCATATCATTCTGATCTCGTCACCCTGAAAACTTCCGGAGTAACGTTCGATCGCCTCCATGAGCGCACTAGCCTCCCCCTGGTCGGCAGTGCTGCCTTTTCCAAAGCTGCCGCCGCTCAATCCCGCCTTGAGCTCTTCGAGCGTCTCAGGGCGTGGAGCATAATTGTGGGTGGCAAAGTAGTTGGTGTTCAAAGGGAGGTCTGCTTGGATGTGTTCTAACCGAGAAACGACGCCTGTAAGGGGGCTCACATGCTTTCGGAAACCTGCAACGGTCACCGACGGTGAAACAGATCGGAATCCGCCGCTCGTCATAATCAGCTTGCCCCCAGTGCCGAGCTCGATCGGCTTCGGCGTACGGCCTGGGTCGCGCAGCGCCTTCTTGCCGCACGCGGGGCATTGTGGGCGAGTTGCCACGTAATGCTTCATGATGGTAGAGCCGAGCAGATCGAGGCTTATAATGTGATCGCCTAGCTGAGTCCGAAAGTCAGTGGCGATAGCTTTCGCAATCTCAACGGCGGCCAATTGAATGCCGCTTTCCCCGAAGAGATTGTGAGCAAGAGTTGACGTTACGATAGGAATGGATTTTTTGCGGTCGAGGAACGCTTTGACCTCACGGTTTCGTCTCATCCGCTCGGCAAGACATGACCAGCAGGCGCTTTTGCCTGGTCGAAACACTGGGCCTACAAGAGGAAAAACACCGGAAGGCTGGACGAGTAGCCAAGAGGTCCGGTCAGACAAATGCTGCCGGTTCAGCTCTGCCAGTCCTTCTTCGAGGTAATCGTTCACCAACGTGACCGTCAGGTCGGCAGAGCGTTTCGTAAGACGAACGCCTACCTCGTGTAGTGCGGCAGTTAATTTTTCCACACCCTGCACATCAACCGAGTGAATACGCACACGAACATTCTTGAGATTTCTTTCGGCTGTTTCCGGCGAAAGCCCAAGGCTCGCCCAATACGCGGCCCTGATTCCCTCGGACGATCGAGATGTGGGGATCACAAAGCGCCGGTCGCATAGCCGCTGAAGCGCTTCATAGATTTTATCTGGCGGAAAATACTGTCCCAGCTCGCGAACAAGTTCGTGAACGCTTCGACCAGCAGCTATGGCCGGTGCCAACGCACAGTAGAGTTCGCCGTGAAGAAAGAACTTGCGGTCTTCCGAGTAGAGTGAAACGACACCAGTCGGAAGCACATAGACTGTGAAATTTGGCGCAAACCGTAAAACATTTCTGCCGCTGAGCTGCGTCCTGCCAGTCTCTATTGTCGGCTTCTTACCGGGCCGCGGACGTTTACGCTCCCCAGGTCCGTCGAATGCCTCTATGGTCGGGGACGGATCCTTTAAGTTGCGAAAAGCACGCCGTTTAGCTCGCACACCAGCTCTCGACTAGCATTCTTTGCGCTCGTCTAAAAGATGATTAAGGGAGCCACATAATATGGCAGGTGACGTCAGTAGCACCAAACCAACCGACCACCGATCCAGCACCAGTAGCCTCCACCGCAGCCTCCGCAGTCGCCGCCACCGCCGCAGCCACCGAAGAAAAAGCTGACGCAACCGCAGCCGTGACGGCAGCCTCCGCAACCGTGGCAACCACATCCGTGATGGCAGCCTCCACAGCCGACGTGCGCGTGGCATCCGCCGCAGCCATGACAGCCGCCGCAGCCATGGCAGCCGCCGCAACCATGGCCAACAAGCTCCACCATCGAAGATGTTCCGTCGCCTTCTTTGTCGAATACGTAGAACGTAGCCAAGCTGACATCCGCGATTTCTTCCTCACTGAGGAAGACTTGATTGCCATCTCCGTTGCCTGAAGTGGATAAGTTTACTGCCGGTCCTCCAGGGACAGCAGACGCGGTGCTTGCCAGCGACAACGACAAACCGGCGGCTCCTAGGACCGGGAGCGTTTTGCTCCCACGTTTTCGCTTTGAAGGCTGTTTTGCTTGGTACATGTGGCGTTCTCCTATCACTATAAGTGAGAGGTTTTTGGGCTTCGCTGCTTCATTTTAGGCGAGTAACTGATTCTTTTTAGACCACGTTCCGAAAACATTAGTGCGAAGCGTTTATGTCGCACCTCGGCTGACCAGGTCGCTTGGAACACCCTGCCTCAAAGAGTAGAAGCCAAGGCCGACAGCTTCACGACCAAGACCGAGCTCGCGTCGGACGGCGCATTCAGCAGGGTTCGAGCTATTGATACAGCTCAAAGCAAATCGAACATTATCACCGTCAACGACACCAGACGCTGTGGCCGTGGCGCCAGCACCAGTACCCTCCGCACCCGCCGCAGCCACCGCAGCCACCCCACCACCAGCCGCCGCAGCCGACTCCAATGCTGACGCAGCCGCAACCACCACAGCCGCGCCCGCAACCATGGCATCCACAGCCGTGATGGCAGGCTCCGCAGCCGACATGCGCGCGGCATCCGCCGCAACCATGACAGCCTCCGCAGCCATGCCGAACAAGTTCTATGCCTGGCTGAGCGGTATCTTCGCTTTCCTTGTCGAAGACGTAGAACGTCCCCAAGCTGACGTCCGAAATCTCCTCTTCACCGAGAGTGACTCCTGTGCCTTCGCTTTCCTTGTCGAAGGCGTAGAACGGCGCCAAGCTGACATGCGTATTGTCATTTACGTCCGTATTGTCAGTTCCGGTCTTTGGGGTTGGCATATCCCCCAGCCCACTAGGGACTGCGGACGCGCCGCTTGCGAGTGACAATGACAATCCAGCGGCCCCCAATACCGGTAGGGCCTTGCTTCGATGCTTTCGTTTTGAAGTTTGCTTCGCTTGGGGCATCGTCAACTCCCTCCCCCCTGATGCTCGACAGGTGGGCCGCTTTTAAGAGAGCGACGGGCCAGGCCTTGGTCGTGATGGCTGTCACAAGCGAGCCTTCTTTTGGAACCCATGCAAATCGTTTGCAAACATCGCCCTCCAGGGTCAATCAATTGATTCAAGGAAATAGATCGTCGGGGTGTCCAAAACCCCAGCCTTTATCATCGCCTCCTTGAGATCGGCCGAAGCAGCGAAGTCCTTGGCCTTCTTG
>Ga0105248_10008419_pt1 | contig 11320 bp, 4 predicted proteins | sample KBSS34metaG_FD_81524 | JGI IMG/M metagenome (GOLD analysis project Ga0105248, IMG submission 81524) | Switchgrass rhizosphere microbial communities from Kellogg Biological Station, Michigan, USA - KBS S3-4 metaG | ecosystem: Host-associated > Plants > Roots > Rhizosphere > Soil | place...
CAGCCACGATCTGAAGAGTATGGATCGGTCTTCGGTCGCGCGTGTTCCATCACTTGCACTTCGTACCAATTGGTATCCGCATTCAAGACCTTAACTTTCGATCCTGATTCCGCAAGTCCGATCGGAACGTTGTTCGCGCTGCTCGCGACTGGTCGCAGGTTGACGTCAGTCGTCGTCACACCCTGCCGGCCAATCTCGACATTCTGCACAGTGCCAAGAGGATTCCAACGCTTCGTCACATACTTATGTGTCGCCAACAACATCCCGGAAAAAGCGAGGATCAAACCCAACGCAACCAGCGCCCGTCGCTTCGGGCCGGCAGGCAACACAGACGCCGCCGGTGGATGAGCTTTCTCGAAACGGCGTTCCGGTTCAAATCTCGCCTCCTGGCGCGTTTGCATCTCTCTCTGGCGCCGCGTTTCCATACCGAGATTGATCGGCACAACGATCCGCGGCCGCTTTTGTGAATCCAGATCCGTCAGCACCGGCTCACGCGGAACGTCGAAGTGCGGTCGCGGTGGCGCCGCTTCGGTGAACTCCTCTTCAGGTTCGACTGACAAGTCTGCGCTCGGCTTACGACGCATTTGCTGTTGCATCTCGGGCGTGACCATCTGCAACGGCCGCGTCGGCGGGAGACTCGCGTCGGCAATGTCGTCCCAAAACTCTTCCACCGTTTGATAACGAGCTTCGGGCCGGTTCTGAGTCGCCTTTTCAAGCACGCGCAGCACCGGCCTGGACCAGTACTCCTCGCGTATGGGCACCGGCAAGTCAGTGATTGCGTGTTGCGCGAAGCGACGCGGTGATTCACCGGCGAGCAACGTGTAGGTGGTCTTCGCGAGTGAATAGATGTCGGCCGCAGGAGTCAGATGATCGTGCGGGACTCGCAATCTCCCGGTGTCGAGTGGTCCCGTTTGCATCAGCGGATTGTGTTCGGACGCCGAATAGATATTTGTTCCAACCCTCGTGATCGCGCCATCATTCGCGTCGAGGCGGGCAACACCGAAGTCAGCAATCTTGACGATCTCCTGATCCGCAGTGAGCAGAAGGTTTTGCGGTTTGATGTCGCGATGGATGACGCCGCACTTGTGGGCATGTGCGAGACCCGAACAGACTTGTTCGAGATAGAACAGCGCTCGTTTTAACGATAACGGTCGCGTTTTTGTCAGGGCAAAGAGATCGCCGCCCGGCAAGTATTCGAGCACGATGTAATGAAACGTTGTGCCGGCGAGATCGATGGCGGTGCCGTGGCCCAGGCGATTGATCACGTTCGGATGGCGCACACGATCCAGCGCCACCGCTTCATTCTGAAAGTTCGTAACCAGCGTTCGCTCGAGCTCGGCGTCGGGCGCATCCTGAAGATAAAGATTCAGCGCCTTGATAACGATCGTGCGCGGTGCGCCTTCGAGTGCAGCGTTGTCGTTGGCGACATAGATCTCAGCATAACTGCCGCGTCCGAGACATTCGATGATGTCGTACCGCCCATCGAGTCTGCTCTGTTGAAGTTTGAGTTCAGACATTTAATTTTTAGCCACAAAAAGGCACAGAAGGCACACAAAAGTTTTTATGACTTGTCTTGTGCTTTCTGTGCCTTTTTGTGGCTAATTCAGTTTTGTGCTTTTTCGCGGCCATTTCGCACCTTAGATGCTTCCCGTGAGATCATGGTTCTGTGCCTAAGGGGCGTTTGAGTTGGCGGGAGGTTTGGTCATTTCTTCATAGTGATTGAGCACTTTCCAACGGTCACGCTGAGTGCGAACGCTAACCGCCGCGAGTCCGAGTACGGCTTCCTTCTTTATCGTGGAGTTGGCGGGAGAGGGATCGGCGTCAGCTTTGCTGATCGCCGCGTCAAAAGCCTTGCTCGCCTCATCGACGTTTCCGGTCAGAAGATTTGCGCGACCGTAAAGATACAAAAATTCCGTATTCGTTGAATCGAGCGGATTCTGAACACCCGATGCCGCCAACCACGCGCGCGGATCCTGATCGACTTGTCGACGCGCTCTTTCAAACTTCACAAAAGGCTCCTCTGGCGCCGGCGTGCTCGTTGGCGCGGCAACTGGGGCTGGTTGCGCTTTAGTTGCAAGGAAAGGAACTCGTTCCTTGTAACGCGCGCCTGCATAAAAAGCTCCACCGATCAGCAACAGCACGACCAAAACACCTAATAAGCGCCCCATGCCACTGCCTCCTTTCGCCGGCGGCTCCCCAACATTGAGCGGTTCACGAATGGCAGCAGCCTCGCTCGCGGGCGCTGGGAACGCGATGCGCGAAGCCGGGACAAAAGTGTTTGCCGCCTCAGAACCGTTGCTCGACTGGACCGCGTAAACGGGCTCAGTTTCCGGCGTGATTGTCGGTTCCAGATCTGCCAAACGCTCGCCGGTCTTCAAATGTTCACCCACGCGCACGACGATCACAGTTAAATTGTCTTCGGCGCCACGCTCGTAGCAACGTCGTTTCAACTCATCGCAAAGCTCTTCGAGACTGTTGCTGATCACCATCAACTGCCGCAACTCGTTATCGGAAACGTGACGCGTGATGCCGTCGGTACACAGTAAAAACTCCGTGCCATCTTCGACCTCCATCGTCTTCATGTCGACTTCGACAGCCTGCTCGGCGCCAAGCGCGCGACTGATAACGTTTTTACTGGGATGATTTGCAGCTTGCTCGGGCGTCATTCGGCCGGCGCGTACTTCTTCTTCGACGATCGAATGATCTTCCGTTTCGCGGTGCAGTTGTCCATCTGGAGTCAGACGGTAGAGTCTCGAATCACCGACGTGACCGAACGTAGCGACGTTGCCTTTGAGATGAAGCGCGACGATCGTAGTCGCCATCATCGAAAACTTCGCATGTTCCTGCGCCATCTGGTGAATGGAAGCGTTGGCGCGCTGAATTGCGAGCTCCATCAAGTCTTCAACGTCAGTACCGTCAACCTGGTGACGAAATGCTTCATCGAGAACTTCGATCGCCGTTGACGACGCTACTTCGCCCGCCTCAGCGCCACCGACACCATCCGCTACAGCGAAGATGAAACGCTCCTGATCGTGGAGGAACGAGTCCTCGTTCAGTGGCCGCCGTTCGTTCAGGCCGCGGTCCGTCAGGGCTGCGGATTGGACCTGAAAAGTTTTAGTGTCTTCGCTCATTCAACTGCCTCCAGCTTAAGGGGAGAAGAACTCTTAGCTACCGGCCGATCCGCTATGACACGATCGCGGGCATTTCTACTTGAAAACGCCATCAGCATCCCCAGCATCGCAAAGCTTGTAATCAAACTGAAACCACCGTGACTGACAAAGGGCAACGTGATTCCAGTCATCGGCAAAGCACGTAAGATACCGCCAATATTCACGAGGGCCTGAAAACCGACAAACGCTGTTAGACCTGCCGCGCACAACTTCGTAAACATATCACGCGCCTCCAGCGAAGTGCGAACTCCTGCGACCACAAAAATAATGATCGCGAGGATGATCACGGCCCCACCGGCGAGGCCTGTTTCTTCTGCGATTGCGGCGTAAATGTAATCGGAGTCGGCGATCGGGATCACTTCGGGAAACCCGAGACCAAAGCCGCGTCCTGTTGATCTGCCGGACGCGATGCCAAACTGCGCCTGCGCGGGTTGAAACGCGAGTTGGTCGAACCAGATGTCAACGTTGACCGTCTTCTGCATCGCCGGACTCTGCTCGGCCAGTTCTTTTAGTCTTGGATCCTTCCGCAACGCGTCGTCGTAGTCTTTCTTCCACCAGGAGACTTCCGGCGACGGTGGATCGAAACCGTCGAGCCAGAGATGGAAACGTTGTTGAATGCGAGAGGGAAGCGCGGCGCTGATCGGACGTGCAATCGTCGGCAGGAGGGGCACTTTTTCCTGTACGTCACGCGGCAACGCACCAACCACCAGAATGCCGATCACAAGCATCATTGAGCCGACGAAGAGAAGCAGTTGCGGCCAGCGACGGACAGCGACGAGATAAAGCGTCGTGTAAGCGCCGCTGAAGATCAGCATCTGACCGAAGTCTTTGAGTGCGAAGAACGGCACGAATGGCAGTATTGCCATCACGAGCAGCGGCACGATATCCCGAGCGCGTGGGATGCCCCAGTAAGTTTCAGCTAGATCTTTATAACGAGCAGTCAGAATACCGGCGAAGCCGACAAGAAACGGAATCTTTGAAGGTTCCCAGGGCGTCATGTTGCCGAGTGCTTTACCGGCACTCGAGGTGACGACCGCGATCGCGAGTGGGAGGAGCGTAAACAGGACGATGATGAAACTATTTCGCTGTAGCCATAAGAGAAAGCCGTCACGCGAGCAGAATGAATATGCGATTGCGAAAGCGATGAATGAGAAGACCGGAATCCAGGTGTAACTGGACGTGAGGGCGTTCCCGAGTGAGTAGTTCGACTCTTTCTTCGGGAGCTGGCTGATGTCGATCGGCTGCGCGGGCGTTGGCGGCAAGCCCATCATCTGTTTCTTGACGGGATCGTAGTTCTCCATGATGTAGCGCGTGCGCAGCGCCTGCATCTTCTCTTCGCGCGCGGCGGCTTTGTTGCGCGCGTTGTATTCCGGATCGCTGTAGAGGCGATACTGAATCAACATGCCGAAGGCAAAGAGGAGAATCGCGGTGGTGAAGAGAACCCAGTTGCCGGCAAATTTCTTACGGCGCGACAGCCAGATCACGAGGAACATCAGGGGAAGGAACATCATCAGATCGCGCACCGCGCCGATGATCGACGTCTCATAGCCACGCAACAGCCCCGAGCGATGCACGGCAAAGTAACCCGTAATCTCGAGGCCGAGAATGATCAGTAAGATTAATAAATGTGACGACGCGCGATTCCGCATATGTTTTAACCACAGATGACACGGATAAAAAATCCGATTTCTATCCGTGTTATCTGTGGCTTCTTATTTGAAATAACCAAGGTCCTTCGCTTTCAACACGAGCGCAGCGGCAATCGGCGCCGCGGATCTCGATCCGTAACCACCACCTTCGACAATCACCGCCATCGCGAGCTGCGGTTTCTCGAGCGGGGCGATGCACAAAAACCAACCGTCAATCCGCGGATTCTCGTTGTCCATGATCACTTCATCGTACTCGCGAATGATGTTGCCCTTATTGTCCTTTTCGACTTTGTGTCGCGTTTTCAGCTCCCCAGTCTTCGGATCGTAAACAGGGACGATCTTCTGCGCCGTTCCAGTCTTACCACCCGTGTTGATTCCCGCCGCTTTGACTGGACCAAACACGCCGCGCGCCGTTCCACTTGGACCACCCGTCACCAAACCCATGATCGATCGCAAACGCGCGGCAGTCTGCGGCGTCATCACCTGATTGAACGCCTGCGGCGCCACGTTGTACTCGATCCGCGGCTTCATCAACTTGCCTTCCATATTCCCAATGGCCGACGCCGCGAGCGCCATCTGAAACGGCGTCATCTGCCCCGCAAACCCTTGACCATATCCCATCAACGCGAGATCGTATCTCGTCACTTGTTTGCCGGTAACAATCGTCGCCTCTCGCGGCGCGAGCGCACGTTTGATTGCATCAGTGCTGGCGTCCCAAATCCCCGGCAATTTGCGGCCACGCAATGCTTCCGAAGGCGTGTCGTAGGCGCCAATTCCCAACAACTGCGCCGCACGCTTCAAACGTTCCGCTCCAAGCTTTACGCCCATCTGCGCGAAGTACTGGTTACACGAAACCTCATAAGCCTCATCGATCTTGATCCGGCCGTGCACCTCGCCTGGTCCACCATCGTCAAAGATCACGTTCGCACCCGGCGCGGCATAGTAACCACCGCCACTACACGTAAACTCGGTATCCTGCTCGCCCGCGAGAAAAGCCGCGGTCATCGTCACCGTTTTGAAAGTCGAACCGGGAATGTAATACGCACCGAGCGCACGACTGACGAGCGGCTTGTCGCGTTCATTCGCCTCGAGACGAATCCACGTTGCTTCGTCTTCAACTTCCGCCAGACTGTAAGAAGGCTCGCTGTAAAGCGCGAGCACATCGCCGGTTTGCGGATTGAGAATCACCACCGCGCCGTGCTTACCTTTCAACTGGTCCACCGCGGCCTGTTGCAGCGAACGATCGATCGTGAGGCGCACGTCCTGATTGCCTTTGAACTCGATGTCCTTGCCCTTAACGATCTCGAGTGCTTCAGGCAAAGCGCCGCTTTGGACGCCGAACAGCGCACGCTCGAGTCCTGGATCGCCGCGATCCGATCCGAAGATGTGGGCCAATGCCTTGTCCATCGGATACTCGCGCCGGATGTTGCCGCTCGAGTCGCGTTTGTAATAGGCGAGTGGCTGGTCCACACGACCACTGCGATCGAAGATCCAGCCGCGCAACGTCGACTCGGAGAGACGTCGCACGCGCAGATCCTTGTAACTCAAGTCCTGAAACTTTTCGTTTTCCTCTGTAGCGTAATGGGCCCAGTAGATGTGAAAGCCAAACATGCCGAAGGCGAGCAAGATGAACAACCAGCGCAGCGCGCGTAGTCCACGATTCGTTGAAGTGGAGCCGAGTCGTTTTCTGACTTCTTTCGGAAGATCTTCAGGAACCGGCGGCCCGACCTGGCGGCGACTACGAATCAGTCCGAGCAGCAAAAGCAAAATCACGAAACCAAAGCCACCGACGTAGATCAGCGTGAACAATGCCGGTGTTCGTTCGGGCACATGAGGAGTCGGAAGGGGAGTAGCTGAAGAGGTTTGGAAGAGAAGTAGAAGTAATGTGAATCCGTTCATCCAGTTTCGCTACTCACTTTTGCGCAATCGTACTTCTACATCTCCGAAACCAACCACGTCGCCGTCTTCGATCAGTCGCGATTCGCCGTAAGCGATGCGGCGTCCGTTGAGATAAGTGCCGTTGGTCGAACCCGTATCGGCAACGAGGAGTGTTCCTTCGGCAGTCATCAGTAGCGCCGCATGAATCTTCGAGACGCTCTTGTCGTTTATGGTCAGTTCATTATCAGAGGCGCGACCGACGTTGAGTCGTCTGCCTCCGGGTTTGAAGATCAACGGTACTTCGCGCGTGCCGTTTGGCGTGGTAATGCGTGCGATCACCTGAATGTCCGGCATCGGCGGCGCGGCGCCCGGAATCGGCAAACCGGTTTTTGCCGCGCGCATTTCTTCGTCCTGTCGCCTTAGATCTTCCTCGAATTCGCCAAACGTCGGATCGACCGAAATTCCAGTCGTGAAGATATCTACTTCAGCCTCGACCGTAACTGGTCCAAGAGTACGGTAACGATGATCGTTGATGTGATCGATCGCGGCGGCCAGCACTTCGTTTTTCAGATCGTTAAGGATCTCCGGCGGCGCTTCGGAATGGGTGCCCCATTCGACTTTCAGGATGAGGTGATGCGGGGCGATTCTGCCTTTCTTGCCTTCGTCTCGAACGCGCTCATCGATCAGCCTTTTCATGCGCTCGATGAGTTTAGAGGTGGTGAGTCCGCTTCGTGGTTCGACGGTGCGACCGAGGCGGCGGTCAACGACGCTGCCCATGCCTTCGAGCACGCGCCGCAGAAGGCGCTCGGGTAATGCCTCCTCACGCTTACTTTTTGCGTCTTCCTTTGCCTTGCCCGTCGAGTCGTCAGTCATGAATAGCTGCATTCTAGCCTAAATTCAGAGAGGGTTTCACGCAAAGACGCAAAGTTCACGCAAAGTCCGCAAAGAAGGGTCTACTCTTTGCGTCTTCGCGTGAACTTTGCGCCTTTTGCGGGAAAAAAATTGCTAGAACAGCAGCTTCACCGAGAATCGCATGGTCCTTGCGCCGCCAAAGCTATAAAACGATCCAAAACCTCCACCGGCAAGACTGCGGCCGCTCAACGACGTTGACTGACCAAACGCGAGACTACCGCCCGTTACGAGATCATTCCCGAGTGGATCTTCGAAGTTCGCGTGATTGAACACATTGAAAGCGTCGGCCTGAAGCTGGAGTCCGACAGTTTCGCTGAAATTAAATCTGCGGCTTAATCCGAAGTCGATTTCATAGAACGGAAAGCCACGCAAGCTGTTTCTCGTCAAATTTCCTTGTTCCAAAGTTGACGGAATGAGAAACGCCGCCGGGTTGAGTCGTCGTCCACCGGGTGCATTCGAGTCGAGAATATAAAACGAAGCTCCGGTAGCAATATCCGGGCGCAGGTACGCGACGCCATATGAAGTCGGAAACATGTAGACAACATTCAAAGGCCGCGCGGAGCGTGCGTTGAAGATCGAAGCCACGTTCCAATTGCGGAAGAGTTTATTGCCGAGTCCCTGCGCCAGCGGCGCCGGCAACGCGTACGAAACGTAGCCCGTGAGATGGTGCCGGACGTCAAAGTCGGATGATCCACGATCTAGTGCCGGACTCGCGCTCGTCATGATAACTCTTCGTTCCGAGTCGTCACTGACGTTATCGAGCGACTGCGACCACACGTACGAAACATTGGCAGCGAGATTGCTGGAGAGCCTGCGCTCAAAGTTAATTTGAAGGGCCCGATAATCCGAACTGCCGCGATTCGTGACCTGCCTCAGGAAGCTAAACTCCGGGTCCTGATCGAAAAGAGTCTCGATGTGCAGAAGTCTCCGGCCTGACGAACCAACATAGGCGGTCGAGAGTTTGTTTCTCGATCCGAACTCTCGTTCCAGCGAAACACTCCAGTCAATCGCGTATGGCAGCTTCAGTTTTGGATCGAAAGCGATGAAAGGCAGCGCGCTTTCGCCTGAGACAAAGGGAATCGAATTGGCGAAAAAGTTTCCGGCGCGGTTCTGGCTCACGTCGTATGCGACGCCTACGGATCCCCGCAACACGGTGTCAGCGTTCTGTGTCACCTGGTAAGCAACGCTCGCGCGCGGAGCGAAATTGCCGAACGACGTATTCCATAGTGCGCGGCCATTGCTCGACGGCGCGGGCGCCAACTCCCAACGCGTGCCGTAGACGAGTGTCACTCGCGAAGACGGTTTCCACTGATCCTGTCCGAATAGCGATAACCGGTTGAACACTGGCTCCTGCGGAGTGGCGTGATTTACAACACTGATCCGAGAAGGCTGTGCGATGCCGGCGAAGAGAATGTTCTCCTCGATATCTCGCTGTCCGATGCTAGGCGAGAGGCGGCGATAGTCAGCACCAAACTTAAAATCGTGATTGCCTTTAATTATGGTCACGGCACTCACCAGATGAAACTGGCGTTGCACGCTCGCTGTCTCGTCGCCGCGCATGAAGGCCGCATTACGCGAGCTCAAATCGAAAGTAAATGATGAGGGGGAGAGATTGTCAGGCACTACCGCGCCGCCAAAGTTATCGAGCAGATATGCTCCGCTCACTGTTGCGCGACTGTAGTTGGCCTGCAACTCCATCAACGAAGTCGGCGAGAATAGGTGAGTCAACATTCCAGTGAATGTTTGCGATCGAGTGTGAATACGATTCGTAGTGTTAAGTGAAAAGCCGTTTGCGCCACGCTCCGAGGCGTCGGAGTCTGCGAAGCTATAGCGTCCCAACACCTTTGATCCGGAAGCGAAGTTGTGTTCGATTCGTAAACTGCCGACATCGTGCCGTGCCGGGTTGGCAAAACTCGCCGCGAATTCAGCAAAGCCGTCAGATCGCGCACCTCCGTTTGGCAGCGGAAAAGCATTCAGAAACGATCCGGCGGGTGCAGCCGCTCGCGACGCGAGTGAAGGAACATCCGTTATGCCAACGAGTGGCTGTCGTAATCGCAATCCTTCATATGCGGCAAAGAAGAACGCGTGATCACGTTTGATTGGACCACCAAACGAGCCGCCGAAGAGATTCAATCTCTTTGTTGGCTGCTCGAGACCACGGCTATTAGCAAACCAGTCACTCGCATCGAACACATCATTGCCGAAGAAATGAAACGCAGAACCGTGAAACTCATTGGTTCCGGCGCGCGTCGTTACATTCACCTGCAGGCTCGAGCCATGCTCGGGCTTGTTGGCGAGTGTTTGAATGTTCAGCTCATCAATCGCGTCAAGTGAGGCGATACCGTTTGTCCCGCCACTGGCGGTCAGCGCGGGAGCATTGCCGGATGCAGAAGACCCGGGACTTTCACCGCCTGCAGCAATACCAAAGTTTGCACTTACGCCATCAACGGTTAATGAATTTGAACCGGCACGTTTACCATTGATGACGACAAAAGCACGCTGCATCGCAGCTTGATGATCCGATTCAACAACACCAGGCGTAAGAGTCAGCAAATTGGAAAAAGCTCTGCCTTGTAGCGGCAGCTCTTGCAGAGGACGGACTGTTGTACCTGATCCTGCGGAAACTAAAAAATCCGCGCTGTTGCTGGTAATGGTTACGTAGCCGGCAACTGTCGACGCGACCGATCCCGGATACGTCGGAACATCAACTCGTTTTGGCTCCTCGCCTCCGGTAAATATCACATCGTCTACGGCAACGAACGAGGTGTACTGCGTCATCAGCTTGTAATCCACGCCAAGCTTAACAATCTCTTCGCGTATCTGATCCTGCTGTGACTTGTCTTGCGTATTTGCGATCTGATCATCCATCAGATCTGCAACACGGCGCCGGGCCCACATTGTAGACAGCACGTCGTGGTCTGTTTCGGTTTCCGGAAGCTCCACCTGAATCTCACGCACGAAATCCTCACCGGCCATTTTTCCTTTTAAGCGGATCGTCCCTTTCCCGCCCTGGCTGTAACGGCCTGAGACCGTCAACGGCCGGGCACTGAAGAGATCCGGAATGCGTTTTGGGTACACGTCCGTGACCGGCAGGTTTCCCCAATCGATCGAGATGTCGGTTAACAGCGGATTACGAACTCGGGCGTTAAACTGACGCGCAACTGACGAGGTGTCGCCGTTTTCGAGAACGTAATTCACTTCACCTCGACCATACTGGCTCATCTTGTCGAGCAGGAGACGATTGGGCGCTGGGCCAAAGCCCATTGCAAAGACGCGCGCGTTCGGATGCTTTTGCACCTCTCCGATAATCTCGGCTTCGTTATTGACCTGGCCATCAGTGAGGAAGCAGGCGATGCGAACGTGATACTGCGAGTCTGACGGATCGAGTGCCGCCTTGATCGCCTTCATCATTTCCGTGCCGCCATCGCCTCTGCGGGTGGCGAGAAACGCCTTTGCTTTAGCTAAATTTTCTGGTGTTGCCGGAACCGGCGCCGAAAATAGAATGTCTGTGTCACCGGCAAAAGTGATCAGGTTAAAAGTGTCATGCGGATAAAGCGTCGAGAGCGCAAGGTTCATCGTCTCCTTCGCTTTGTCGATTGGAAAGCCGCTCATCGAACCTGACGTGTCGAGCACAAAGACCAACTCTTTCGGCATCACGTCTTCCGGTGCGACGCGCTGGGGTGGCTGTAGGATGAGAGTGAAGAAGCCACC
>Ga0105248_10008420_pt1 | contig 11318 bp, 9 predicted proteins | sample KBSS34metaG_FD_81524 | JGI IMG/M metagenome (GOLD analysis project Ga0105248, IMG submission 81524) | Switchgrass rhizosphere microbial communities from Kellogg Biological Station, Michigan, USA - KBS S3-4 metaG | ecosystem: Host-associated > Plants > Roots > Rhizosphere > Soil | place...
CGGTCGTGTCCGATCGGCCGGTCGTGCTGGAACGCGTCGACGGCCATGCGATCGTCGTCAACACCAGCGCGATGAAGGCCGCCAGGGTTACGGCGGCCACGCCGGCGCCATCGGGTGGGCGGATCGAGAATGGCCTGTTCGTCGACAACGCAATGGAGTTGATCGGCAAAGCGATCCCGGCGTCGACCGATGCCGAGAACGATCAGGCCCTGGCCAAAGCGCAAGACATCTTGCTGACCTACGGCGTCATCGGCGTGGGCTCCATGAGCACGTCGCTCGGCGACTGGCACGCGATGAAGCGGTTGGGTGAGGCCGGCCGCCTCAATATCCGGCTGATGGTCTATGCCGACGAATTGAAGCTGCTGGGCGAGGTCCCGCACCCGACGTCGTGGCTCGACGGCGATCGGTTGCGGATGGTCGGCATCAAATTCTACGCCGACGGCGCGCTCGGCTCGCGTGGTGCCTATTTGAAGGCGCCCTATTCCGACAAGCCCGAGACGCGCGGGCTGCAGTTTCACTCCGATGGCGAACTGGCCGACCTGCACAAGCGCGCGGCCGACGCCGGATTCCAGATCGCGACGCACGCAATCGGCGATGCGGCGAACGCACAGGTGATCGGAAGCTACGAGCAATTGTCGAAGCAATATGGGACGGCCCGCCGCTGGCGGATCGAGCATTTCCAGATCGCCGATCCCAAGGACATCCCCCGGCTAGCGCCCGCCGGGATCATCGCTTCGATGCAGCCGACCCACCAGACCAGCGACCGGCTGATGGCCGAAAAGCGGCTCGGCCCGAACCGCCTTGCGGGCGCTTATGCGTGGCGGTCGGTGCTGAAGAGTGGCGCAAGGCTGGCGTTCGGGACCGATTTCCCGGTCGAATCGCCCAATCCGTTCCCCGGGCTGGCGGCGGCAATTAGCCGGCAGGACATGCAAGGTCAGCCGCCGGGCGGGTGGATGCCGAGCGAGCGGCTGACCTTTGCCGAAGCGCTCGATGCCTACACGCGCGGCGCGGCCTATGCCGGTTTCGCCGAGGACAAGATCGGGAGCCTGGAGCCTGGCAAATGGGCGGACTTCATCCTGGTCGACCGCGACCCGACCAGGGTCGATGTCCAGGCGCTGGCGCGGACGGAAGTGGTCGAGACCTGGGTCGCGGGGAAAAAGGTGTGGGCGCGACCGGCGGCGGCTAGCGCTGCTGAGCGCGGGAAATAAGCGCCGACGGCGTCAGCACCTGCGGCAGTTCTTCAGGCTCGCGGCCGGGCCTGTACCAGAGATAATAAGGCACGCCGGCGCGGCTGTGCGCTTCAAGAAAGCGGGTGATCGCCGGGTCGCCGTTGGTCCAGTCGCCGGCGACGACCTTGACCCCTGCCTTGTCAAACGCGGCGTGGACCTCGTCGCGGTCGATCGCGCCGGCTTCGTTGGCCTTGCAGGTCAGGCACCAATCGGCGGTGAAATAGACGAACACCGGGTGGCCTTGGCTGACATAACTGGCGACGCGCGCTTCGCTCCAGGCTTCGGCGCCTGCCGGACTAACTGCCACTCGAATTGAGTGCGGGAAGGGCCTGGCCACCATCGCCACCGCGAGAACAGCCGCGAAGAGCAGCGATCCCAGCCCCCAAGCCCTGCTAACCTTGCCTTTCTGGTAATTTCCGAAGGTCCGAAGGCAAATCGCCAGCCAGAAGATCGCGCCCAAACCAAGCGCGAGCCCTTCAAGCCCCGCCAGCCGATAGAGCAACCACACCGCCGCCAGCGCGCTCAGGCCCATCGGGATCGCGAGGAAGCGCTGCAGCGTCCGCATCCAAGCGCCGGGCTTCGGCAGGCGGTTGCGGAGCGCCGGAATGAAGGCGATCAACAGGAAGGGGATTGCGAGCCCGAGCCCGAGCGCGGCGAACACCAGCACCGAGCCGGCGATAGGCAAGAGCAAGGCAGTCCCCAGCGCCACACCGAGGAATGGTCCGGCGCAGGGAGTAGCGATGAAGGCGGCAAGCGCGCCGGTGCCGAAGCTCCCGGCCGGCTGAATGCGTCCGCTGAGAACCGGCAGTTCGAACAGGCCGAGCAGGTTGGCGGTAATCGCAACCGCGAGCAGCAGCAGGAGCATGATCGTGCGCGGATCCTGGAGCTGGAACGCCCAGCCGGCCTCGACCCCCGCGGCCCGGATCGCGAGCAGGGCAATGCCGAGCGCACCGGTGCCAACGATTGCGCCAGCCGTATACGCCAGCGCGTCGGTCCGCGCCTCGCGCGCGCCCTCGCCGGCCCTGGATATGTGCAGCGCCTTCAGCCCGAGGATCGGAAAGACGCACGGCATCAGGTTGAGCAGGATTCCACCGAGGATCGCGCCGAGCACCGCCCACAGGATCGCGCTCGCGCCAAGCTCGCCGATCAGCGAGCCGCCTGCGGGCACCGGACCGGGTGTTGCGCGAATCTCGAGGCCGCTGCCGTCGCCCAACGCGAGCACGCCGGCGAAGTCCTTCGGCGCCGAGCCCTTGCGCGGAAGCTCGGCGATCAACGTATCGCCCGAGCGGCGAAAGGCCTGCCGCGCGGCATAATCGACCGGGCCGTCGGCCATTGGGAACAGATAGGGCTGGTTTACCGCGACGCTGGCCGGGAGCGGGATCGCGACGCGAAGCTTGTCGCCAACGACCGCAAAATGGCCGACGCTCGCGAGGGGCCGCGGCAAGGCGCGCCGCCATTGGTCGAACTGCGCGCGCTGGGGCGTGCCGGTCCCGACGGGCAGGTCGAGCGACAGTTCACCCTGCTCCGGAACGCAGACTTTGTCGGTGCAGGCGAGCCAGTGTGCTTCGGCGCGGATCGGGACGAGGCCCTTGGCGTCGGCCGGCACTTTCAGCCGAACGAGCACGGCATAGTCGCGCTCGTAAACGTAGTTCATCAGACCGGCGATCTCGAGCCGGCCGGGCACCGGGTAACGCAGCGGGCCGACCTCGACGCCCTTGGGCAGTTGCCATTTGACGTCCATCGGCAGGCCGGCATCGCCGGGGTTGAGCCAATAGCCGTGCCAGCCCGGCGCGGGGATCATCTGGATCGCGAGTTCGACCTCGCTCCCGGCCGGCGCCGGGCCCTCTGCGACCAATTGCGGCTCGATCCCGCGCGCGTTCGCAAGCGTCGGGACCAGGAGCAGGGAAAGCAGGATCAGCAGCCGTCGGAACATCCGCGCCGCGCTAGTGCGAGATCGTCCGATAGTCGAGCGGATGCCCGATTGTTGTGGTCGTGGATTGCTGATAAATCGCGCGCTCTCGCTTTAGCGGAGACTCGTCATGCGCGCCTTTCTCGCAGCTTCCCTTGTCGCCCTGCTTGCCACCAGTTCAGCCCTGAGTGCCAATAGCAGCGGCACGCCCAGCATGTCGCAAGCGCCAAGCTCAAGTGCGCCCACGTTCGATGCCGCCGAGGAATATCGGCGGGGCATTGAATCACTCAAGGCGAACAAGTTCGACGACGCCAAAAAGTCGTTCGACAAGGTGCTCAGGGTCGCGCCGACCGACGCCAACGTCAATTTCCTCGCCGGCATGGCGCGGGCCGGCCTCAACGATCTCAAGGGCGCGGCCAAGAATTACGAACGCGCGGTTCACGCCGACGGTAAGCTGATCCCCGCCCACGAGCAGCTCGCCATCACCTATTTGAAGCTCGGCAGCCGCGACAAGGCCCAGGCGGAACTGACCAAGCTGCAGAAGCTCGACGAGTCCTGCGCCGGCACGTGCAAGGATTCACAGTCGATCAAGGATGCCGTGACCGCAGTCCAGACCGCCCTCGCCGCGCCGCCGCAGGCGAGCCTGCAGACCACACCGCCGTTGCTGTTTGCGAGCTCGGATGCGGGCGATCACGCCTATCTCGAGGCTGTCGGGCTGATCAACGAGCACCGTTACGCGCAGGCGATCGACTCGCTCGAACGCGCCCGCGCGAGCTTCGGCGCGCACCCCGACATCCTGACCTATCTCGGCTTCGCCAACCGCAAGCTGCATCACTATGACGTGGCTGAACATTACTATCGCGCGGCGCTGGCGGCGGAACCGCGGCACCGGGGCGCAACCGAATATTATGGCGAGTTGTTGGTCGAGCGCGGCAACATGTCGGGCGCCAAGGCGATGCTCGCAAAGCTTGACGGCATGTGCACCTTTGGCTGCGCCGAGGCCGACGAACTGAGGCAATGGATCGCAGCCAGGCACGATCCCGCCTCCTGATCTTCACCGGCCTGCTGCTGCTTTGCGTAGCAGCGGACCGGCCGCGGGTACCGATCCGGGAAGCGCGCTGGCTGCAATCGCCCGATGTGCTTAGCGACCTCACGACTCTGCCGCCGGAATGCATTGCCTGGCCGGCGGACAAGCAGCAGCGTCGCATGGTCGAAATCGGCCGCGCCTTATTCCGATCGCCTTTGATGCTCGGCGGCCAGGCGGCGCGGGCCGGCCTCAGTTGCGCCAGCTGCCATCGCAATGGCCGCACCAACCCGCACTTTCATTTTCCCGGCATATCCGGCGAGCCCGGCACGGCCGACGTGACCGCGTCGTTGATGAGCGAGCATCGCGGCGATGGCGTCTTCAATCCCAAGCCGATCCCCGATCTTGGCGGCGACCCGGTGAAGCTCAAGGTCAAGGGTACGCCCAAGCTGCGGGAGTTCATCCACGGGCTGATCACGCAGGAATTTGACGGGCCCGAGCCCAGTCCGGCGGCGCTCGATTCCGTGGTCGCTTATGTCAACGCGCTTGGCCCCGGCGCATGCGTCGGCAAGACGGACGTCCCAATCACGCTCGCCGCAAAGCTCGACGAGGTCGATGCCGCGGTCGGCTTGGCCGAAAAGTCCTATGCGAGCGGCGACGCCGCGACCGGGCGCGAATTGCTGGCGGCGGCGCGATCGACCCTTGGAGCGATCGACGAGCGCTTTCAATTGATGGGCCTGGAGGCGGCCCGTAGCGCGCTTCGTGAGGCTGACGCCGAGCTATTCCAGATGCAGCAGAACTGGGCCCCAGGCCCGTGGAAAGCGTGGAAACGCGACTGGCCTCGACACAAGCGGGCGCTCGAGACGCCGGCGCGAGACTCCTTGTTCAATCCGGCCGAGCTCTCGCGAGTCCTCGCTGTCGCTAATCGAGGTTCGGCCGCAGCCAGCGCTCAGCCTCGCTGAGCGGAACAGCGCGCCGCGCGGCATAATCTTCGAGCTGGTCGCGGCCAATCCGGGCGACGCCGAAATACTGGCTGTCGCGGTGACCGAAATAGAAGCCCGAGACCGCGGACGTCGGCCACATCGCGTAATTCTCGGTCAGGGCGACCCCGCCTGGCGCGCCGCCGAGCGCATCGAACAGGGTCACCTTCATCGTATGGTCGGGGCAGGCCGGATAGCCCGGTGCCGGGCGGATGCCCTGATACTTCTCGCGGATCAGCTGCTCGTTCGAGAAATGCTCGTCGGCATAGCCCCACAGCCGGTTGCGGACCTCGGCGTGGAGCACTTCGGCGAGGCTCTCGGCGAGACGGTCGGCAAGCGCTTTCAGGAGAATGTCCGAATAGTCGTCGTGGTCTTCCTTGAACCGCTGGAGATGCGGTTCGAGCCCGTGAATGCCGACCGCGAAGCCGCCGAGCCAATCCTCGCCATCGGGATTGATGAAATCGGCGAGGCACATGTTCGCGCGGCCCTCGCGCTTTTTCACCTGCTGCCGGAGGAAGGGCACGCGCAACCATTCGTTGCCGGCGAGGATGAGGACGTCGTCGCCCTCGCGCATGCAACGCCAAAAGCCGACCGTGGCGCGCGGGGTCACCCAGCGCTCGGCAATGATCCGATCGAGCATTTTCTGCGCGTCGTCGAACAGGTTGCGCGCGCTTTCGCCGACGATCGGATCGTCGAGGATCGCCGGATAATTGCCGGCCAGTTCCCACGCGCGGAAGAATGGCGTCCAGTCGATCGACGCTTTCAGGTCCTTGAGCGGCCATTCGCCGAAATGGTGGAGCCCCGGATGGAGCGGCGGCGGTGCCTGGCCCGACGGATCGTAGGGAAAGCCATTGGCGCGAGCTTCGGCCAATGTTGCGAGTTCGCTGTGCCCGCTGCGCTCGCGCGATTTGCGTAGCGTATCGTAGTCGTCCGCCGTTTTGGCGATCAGCGGCTCCCGCTGCGTATCCGACACCAGGGATGAAGCGACCCCGACCGCGCGGCTGGCGTCAAGAACATGGATCACCGGCCCTTCGTAAGCCGGGTCGATGCGGAGCGCGGTATGCGCCTTGCTGGTCGTTGCGCCGCCGATCAGCAGCGGCGTCGTCAGCCCCAGCCGCTGCATTTCGCCGGCGACGGTCACCATTTCGTCGAGCGAGGGCGTAATCAGCCCCGACAGGCCGATCATGTCGGCCTTATTGTCGTTCGCGGACTCGAGGATGGTTTGCCACGGGACCATCACCCCGAGGTCGATGACCTCGAAGCCGTTGCACTGCAGGACCACGCCGACGATGTTCTTGCCAATGTCGTGGACGTCGCCCTTGACCGTCGCCATCACCACCCGGCCCTTGCCCTGGGTTGCGCCGGTGCGTTCCTTTTCCTCTTCGATGAACGGAATCAGATGGGCGACCGCGCGCTTCATCACCCGCGCCGACTTGACCACCTGGGGCAGGAACATCTTGCCCGATCCGAACAGGTCACCGACGACGTTCATCCCGTCCATCAGCGGACCTTCGATAACTTCGATCGGGCGCGCGAACTGTTGCCGGGCAAGCTCGGTGTCGTCGACGATATGGGCGTCGATGCCTTTCACCAGCGCATAGGACAGACGCTCGGTGACCGGGAGCGACCGCCATTCCGCCAGCGCTTTTTCGGCTTCAACATCGGTCCCGCGAAACTTCTCGGCCAGGGCGACCAACCGCTCGGTGGCATCGTCGTTGCGGTCGAGGATGACGTCCTCGCACGCTTCGCGCAGCTCAGGGTCGATCGCGTCGTAGACGTCGAGCTGGCCGGCGTTGACGATCGCCATGTCCAGTCCCGCGGGGATCGCGTGATAGAGGAACACGCTGTGCATCGCGCGCCTGACCGGCTCGTTGCCGCGGAACGAGAAACTGAGGTTCGAGAGCCCGCCCGAAATGTGAACTCCGGGGCAGCGGCGGCGAATCTCGCTGGCCGCCTCGATGAAGTCGAGCGCGTAGCGACGATGCTCATCGATCCCGGTCGCAATGGCGAAGATGTTGGGATCGAACACGATGTCGTTCGGATCGGTGCCGTCGGCGACGAGCAGCTTGTAGGCGCGCTCGCAAATCATGATCTTGCGTTCGGCGGTGTCGGCCTGGCCAACCTCATCGAACGCCATGACGACGACCGCCGCGCCATATGCCCGGCACTTGCGGGCCAGCTCGAGGAACAGCTCCTCGCCTTCCTTCATCGAGATCGAATTGACGATCGGCTTGCCCGACACGCATTTGAGGCCGGCCTCGATGACGCTCCATTTGGAACTGTCGATCATCACCGGGACCCGGGCGATGTCGGGCTCGGCGGCAATGCGCTTGAGAAAGATCGTCATCGCCTGCTCGCTGTCGAGCAAGGCCTCGTCCATGTTGACGTCGACAATCTGGGCGCCGTTTTCGACCTGGTCGCGGGCAACCTCGACCGCGGCGTCATAATCGCCGGCGAGGATCAGTTTCTTGAAGCGCGCCGAGCCGGTGACGTTGCAGCGTTCACCGATATTGACGAAGCGCGCGCCCGCGCCGGCTTGTTCGACCCCGGGAATCTCCACTTCAGGCGGCGATCGTCATCGGCTCGAGGCCGGCGAGGACGGTCCGCTGAGGTGAGGCCGGGACGGTGCGCGGCGTGCAATCGCGCGCCGTCCCGGCAATTGCGGCGATGTGTTGCGGGGTCGTCCCGCAGCAGCCGCCGACAAGGTTGACGAGGCCGCTGTCGATCCACTCGCGCACCTGCGCGGCGGTCTCTTCGGCGGCTTCGTCATATTCCCCGAGTTCGTTGGGCAGTCCGGCATTGGGATAAGCCATGACCAACGTATCCGCGACCGCCGACAAGGCAGCGAGATGCGGTCTAAGCTGGGCCGCGCCGAACGAGCAATTGAGGCCGATGGTAACCGGTCGCGCGTGCCGCACCGACGCCCAAAAAGCCTCGACGGTGTGGCCGGACAGGTTGCGCCCGCTCAAATCGGTCAGGGTCATTGAAATCATCAGCGGCAGCTCGCGCCCGAGCGCTTGCTCCGCTTCTAGCGTCGCCATGATCGCCGCCTTGGCATTGAGCGTGTCGAAGATCGTCTCGATCAGGATGAAATCGACCCCGCCTTCGACCAAAGCATCGACTTGCTCGCGATAGACTGCCTTGACCTGGTCGAAGTCGACTTCGCGATAGGCCGGGTCGTTGACGTCGGGCGAGAGCGAGAGCGTCTTGTTGGTCGGGCCTAGCGCGCCGGCGACCCAAATCGGCTTACCGTTCTTCGCCGCATAGCGGTCGGCCACATCGCGGGTAATTGTCGCCGCCGCGCGATTGATCTTTCCGACCAGTTGCTCGGCGCCGTAGTCGGCCTGGCTGATCGAATTGGCGTTAAAGGTGTTGGTCGCCAGCAGATCGGCGCCGGCCTCGGCAAAACTCTCGCAGATCGCTCGCACCAAGTCGGGCTTGGTCAGGTTGAGCAAATCGTTGTTGCCGCGCTGGTCTTTCATGAGGTCGAGGCCGCCGCAATAATCGCTGGTCTGCAGTTTCCGCGCCTGGACCTGCGTACCGTACGCGCCGTCCTTGATCAGGATGCGCTCTGCTGCCGCAGCGCGAAGATCGGCGGCGACCGTCATGCGTGCCCCCTGACGCCGAGCAAATGGCAGATCGCGTAGCTGAGCTCGGCACGGTTGAGCGTGTAGAAGTGGAAGTGGCGGACGCCGCCCGCATAAAGCTGTCCGCACAGCTCGGCGGCAACGGTGGCGGCGACGAGTTGCCGGGCGGCGGGTAGATCGTCCAGGCCTTCGAACAAACGGCCGACCCAGTCGGGGACCGCGGTCCCATTCACCGCCGCCATCCGGTTGATCGCCGCGAAGTTGGTTACCGGCATTATGCCGGGGAGAATTTCGATGTTGATGCCGGCGGCGGCCACCTGGTCGCGGAACCGGAAAAAGCACTCCGGATCGAAGAAGAACTGGGTAGTTGCCCGGTTCGCCCCCGCGTCAACCTTGCGCTTCAAATTATCGAGATCGGCAGCGACACTGGGCGAATCCGGATGGCACTCGGGAAAAGCGGCGACCGAAATCTCGAACGGCGCCACCCGTTTCAGCCCGGCGACGAGTTCGGCGGCATTGGCGTAACCGCCGGGATACGGCGCGAATTTGGCTCCTTGCTCCGGCGGGTCGCCGCGAATTGCCACAATGTGACGAACGCCGACGTCCCAATAAGAGCGGGCGATCGCGTCGACTTCGTCGCGCGTGGCGTTGACGCAGGTCAGGTGCGCGGCCGCAGGGATCGATGTTTCACGGACAATCCGCGCCACGGTCGCGTGCGTGCGTTCGCGGGTCGAGCCTCCCGCGCCATAGGTCACCGAGACAAACCGCGGCGCCAAAGGCTCAAGCGTCTTCACCGATTCCCACAACGTCTCTTCCATCTTCTCGGTCTTGGGCGGGAAGAATTCGAAGCTCACCTGGATGTCGCCACGGGCCTCGGCGAACAGAGGCTGGTGATGGTCGAGCCCAGCGAGCGGCTGCCGGTTCATGCCGCTCTCCGCTGGGGCTGGGCAGCCTTTACGCCGCGCCACAGGGTCACCGTCAGTTCGCCGCCCTTCAAATGTTCGATGCGGTCGGCGGTCAGGCCGGCGCTCGCAAACCAGCCGATCATTACATCGTCATCGAACCCGAGGCGGATATGAGCGTCGGTGGCGCGTAATTCCTCGCGATCGTGGGCGGCGAAATCAACCACCAGCAAAGCGCCCCGCGGGGCCAGCACCCGCGCCGCCTCGGCAATCGCGGTCGCGGGCGAATGGGCATAATGAAGCACCTGGTGGATGATGATGTTGTCGGCGCTCTCGTCGCCCAAAGGCAAGGCGTACATGTCGCCCTGCCGCAAGCTCGAGACGATTCCGGCCGCCTCGAGCTTGACCCGCGCCAGCCGCAGCATTTCGGACGAACGGTCGATGCCGATAGCCCCACTCGCCCGCGGACCGAACAGCTCGATCATCCGCCCGGTCCCGGTGCCGACATCGACCAGTCGACCGAGGGGCCGGCTACCCAGCGACCGGTCGATTGCGCGCTCGACTTCGCTTTCGGCGACGTGGAGTGAGCGGATCTGGTCCCAGATTTCAGCATGCGACGTGAAATATCGGGTCGCCGCCTCGACCCGCTCAGCCCGGACGGTTTCGGTGCGCGCGCCATCCGACGCGAACATCGCCTTCGTCGCATCGTCGGACCAGGCGTCGAACAGGTCGAACATCGGCTCGATCCGCTCCGGTCCAGATAAAGCCAGGAATACCCAGCTGCCTTCCTTGCGCCGTTCGAGGACGCCGGCATCGGACAAGATTTTCAAGTGGCGCGACACGCGTGGCTGGCTTTGGCCGAGGATCTGGGCGAGTTCGCCGACCGACAGCTCCATAATCCGCAAGAGGGCGAGGATCCGAAGGCGCGTGGGATCCGCGAGGGCCTGGAAGCGATCAGCAAGCGGAACGGTAATGGTCACGGGATTAAAGATATAAAGATATCTTTATATGGTCAATTCCAGTCGTGCGAATAATCCCTTGTGCATAGATAGGGATTATCGCTATTGCCCGGCGCTGGCCTGATCGATTCGTGCGACAGGCCGAGATCGGCGTCCCCCAGTGACGCCACATAGGGAGTGGAACGATCATGATTAAGGCTGCTGTGACCGTTGCGGTCCTCGCGCTCGGCCTTGCCGCGTGCAAGCCCGCCACCACTGACAACAATGCCGCTGAAACCAACGTTGAGAATGCCGCTGTCACCGACGTGAACGCTGCTTCCAACGATGCGACGGCCAATGCCGACGCCGCTCTGAATGCGGCCGGCAACGCTGTCGACAACGCCGGCAATGCGGTTTCCAACGCGGGCAACGCTGTTGCCAATGCCGCGGACAACGCCGCTCACTAATCGAACGCTTTCAAAAGCATTCGGAAAAGGGCCGTCCTTCGGGGCGGCCCTTTTTTTATGGTCGCGCGAAGTGATAGGTCTCGCGCCATGCGGATCATCGTCTTCGCCCTTGCCCTGATGCTGCCCGGCTGCCGCGACGAGGCACCGCCGACGCCGACCGCCGAGGAGTCGGCGAAACTCAATGAAATGGAAGATTCGTTGAACGCGCTGGCCAAAAATGAAGAAGGGCCGGAAGCGAATGCCTCCAGCCCTTCCAATTCATCGAACTAGGCCTTGGGTTAG
>Ga0105248_10008422_pt1 | contig 11317 bp, 2 predicted proteins | sample KBSS34metaG_FD_81524 | JGI IMG/M metagenome (GOLD analysis project Ga0105248, IMG submission 81524) | Switchgrass rhizosphere microbial communities from Kellogg Biological Station, Michigan, USA - KBS S3-4 metaG | ecosystem: Host-associated > Plants > Roots > Rhizosphere > Soil | place...
CGGGTTGAAGCCGAGTCTCAAGGACATCTTCGTCGGGTTCAAGCCATCGGCTCCGAACAAGGTCGAGTTTCACCCGACGTATCAGGGCCATCTCGACAACATCCTGCACAACGCGGGCGCGCGAGGATTCATCCGTCCTCTGGGCTACAGCTACATCAACGTGTCGATGATGCGATCGGGCTTTTTCGATCCGGATCCAGCGAAGTTGAACGGAATCTGGCTGGCGGGCGACTATTCGGGCGACCTGCCGAAGGCACAGCGGCTTGCCGTCGAGAGGGTTCCGGTCGTGAACGACACGGTTCCCGGCGGCAGCGCGCAAGCCATCACGACGAAGCAGATGAGCCGCCTGTTCCGGCTCGTGCATGCAACCCAGGGCTTTTCCCACGTGACGGATGCCGCAGAGAAGGACGCTGCGAATCAGGGCACGCACGCCGTCCTTCGGACCCAGTCGTCGTTTTTCTCGGACAGCTCCACGTTCTCCGTGCCGATCCTGTTCGGTCGAGACTGCGCCAAGGTGGGTATCGGGAATCTCGGTCCGGTCGACACGCCGGGGCCGAAGATCTTCTCCGAGGGTGGGGTCATGACCTGGACGGATACGACCCAGAAGGACGCGTTCAACAGCAACAAGAGCCGGAGCTTTACGGGCGAGTTCGTGCTCGTCTGGCAGAACCTGTACCACTCGGGCACGGCTTGGAATGCGCTGGCCAACCTCGTGAACAACTCGATCACTAAATTCTTGACACAACCCTGAGCGGCGGACGAACACGTGGCCAACTCTCTTCAATCGCTTCTGACGCAGGCGGGCCTCGCCCTCGCTCCGATGCGCGCGCTCAAGACGCCCGCTCAGGCGACCGAGTTCTTTCGCGCGCTCGGGTACGAGATTCCCCCTGGCGCCTTCGGCGGGGCGCTGGCGGGCGTCTCGGCGCGCGCCGGCGATCTCGCGGCCGCCGTCGATTCCCTGGCGCACGCGGCGAGCGACGGCGATACGGCGCTCGCGATCGCGGACATGTTCAGGCGCGTCGTGGCCACGATCGACGCGATCGGCACGCTGCACGGGCAGATCACAGGCGGCGGGGGCGGCGGCCTGCCGCACATCGACGATCTGCCGAGACGCCTGACCGATTTCCTGGTCCTCGACCTTGTCGAACGCCAGAAGCCCGACCTGCACAACGCGCTGCATCTGGTCGGCCTGATCGAGCACGAAGCGAATCCGGCTCCCGGAGTGTCGTCGAGGCTGATCAACTGGGATCGGCTCACCCAGATCATCCAGCATCCCGGACAGATCGCGAACGACGTCTATCGGTGGGATACCGATTTCGATACCGACAAGTTCCTCGGCCGCCTCGAGCTTGCGATGCGGGCGGCGGGACTGCCGGGCGGCATGTACCCGCAGTCGGGAACGACGCAGGGGGTCCTGGGCAATCCGACGGCCGGCCTGCGCGAGCTCCGATTTCCAATCCTGCAGAAGGGTGTCACACCCGAAACGTACAGTCAGTTCGGCATCACCTTCTCACCGGTCGAAGCGCAGGGCGCGAAGCCGAAGGGCATCGCCCTGCTCCCCTACATCGTCGGCGCCTCGGCCTTCCAGTTCGACGTCTGCGATCGCGGGGAGATCGTCTTCGAATCGACTGCCGACATCCGTGGCGTCGGCATCGTCATCCGCCCGCCGCTCACGGCCGAAGGTGTGTTGAACCTCACGGGTGCGTTCCACGCCTCCATCGCGGTTCGGGAAAAGCCGGCGAAGGCGGAGGAGCACATCCTGATCGGCTCGCCCGGCGGGACGCGGCTGGCGGTGCAGGGGCTCGGCGTCACATGGTTTGTCGACGGAACGCCCGACAAGCTGGACCTGGGTCTCCAGGGCGACGTGCAGGCGATCCGCCTCGTGATTGCCGGTGGCGAAGGCGACGGCTTTCTGCAGAGCGTCCTGTCGGGCGTGCACGTGGAAGCGGAGGCGGCGCTCGGATTCTCCGTTAGCCTGCTCTCCGGCTTCACGTTCAGGGGCGGCGCCAAGCTGGCGCTCGAGATCGGCGTGCACGCCGACGTCGGGCCGATCGGCATCGACGCGCTGCGATTCGCCGTGGCACCGGCGAGCGATCATGTCGACCTCGAAGCGGGCGCGGTCCTGACATTCGCTCTCGGGCCACTCGAAGCCGTCGTCGAGAACATCGGAGTGCGGGCGGGGGTCCGCTTCCGGCCGGGCAACCTCGGTCCGGCGGATCTGGATTTGTCCTTCATGCCGCCGAACGGCGTCGGGCTCTCGCTCGACGCAGGAGGATTCAAGGGCGGCGGCTTCCTGAGGTTCGATCGGGAGAAAGGGGAATACGCGGGCGCCCTCGAGCTCGACTTCAAGGGCCTGTTTTCCGTCAAGGCGATTGGCATCATCAACACGAAGATGCCGGACGGCTCGCCCGGCTTTTCGCTGCTCATTCTGATCACGGCGGAGTTCACGCCGATCCAGCTGAGCTTCGGGTTCACGCTGAACGGCGTGGGCGGGCTCTTCGGGCTCAACCGCATGATCTTCGTGAACGCGCTCGCCGAAGGCATCCGCACGAACGCGATCAAGAGCATCCTGTTCCCGGAAGACATCGTCTCGAACATCACGCGGATCATCAGCGACATCAAGCAGTTCTTCCCGCAGGAGCAGGATCACTTCATCGTGGGTCCGATGGCGAAGCTCGGGTGGGGCACGCCGGCGATCATCACCGCCGAGCTCGGGCTGCTGCTCGATCTCCCGAACCCGATGTTTGCGATCGTCGGTGTGCTGCGCGCGGTGTTGCCCGCGGAGGATGCACCGATCCTGCGCCTGCAGGTGAACTTCATCGGCGTCCTGGACTTCGATCACGGGTACCTGTTCTTCCGCGCCGATCTCTTCGAGTCGCGTCTGCTGATCTACTCGATCACGGGCAGCCTCGCGTTCCTCGCGTCGTGGGGTGAGCAGCAGACGTTCGCGCTCAGCGTCGGCGGGTTCCATCCGGACTTCCGCGACATTCCCACCATTCCGGCGCTGCCCGACGGCTTCCGCAACATGGCCCGCATCGGCATCAGCCTGCTGTCGGACGACAATCCCCGGCTGAAGGTCGAATCGTACTTCGCGGTCACGTCGAACACGGTGCAGTTCGGGGCGAAGGTCGAGCTGTATGCGGCGGCGGCCGGATTCAACGTCTATGGCTTCGTCGGCTACGACGTCCTGTTCCAGTTCGACCCGTTCCGCTTCACGGCCAGACTGTACGGCGGGATCGCGCTGCGGGAGGACGACAATGTCATCGCGGGGATCAACATCTCCGCGCAGCTCTCCGGGCCGGCGCCGTGGGATGCCCGCGGAACGGCGTCGCTCACGATCCTCTTCTTCGACATCGACGTGGACTTCCATGCCACCTGGGGCGACCCGCCGGCGGCCATCGATTCGCAGACCGAGGACCTGCTCGCACTGCTGAAGCGTGAGGTCGCGGACACGCGCAACTGGCGCGCGGACCTGCCGCCCCAGAACCACCTCCACGTGAGCCTGCGCAAGATCGAGCCGCCCTCCGGCGCGGAGGCGCCCCTCGTCATCCATCCCGCCGGCGTCGTCACGTTCAGCCAGCGCTCGATGCCGCTCGACGACTATCGAATCGAAAAGTTCGGCGCGCGGAAGCCGCTCGCGGAGAACCAATTCAAGCTGTCGAACGCGAATGCCGGGGGCCTGCCGATCCCCGCCGACTACGTGGGCGTCCGCGAGCAGTTTGCGATCAGCCAGTTCAGCGAGCTGAGCGACGGCGACAAGCTGTCGCGCCGCTCGTTCGAGCGCCTGCCGAGCGGATTCTCGCTGACGGGCACGTCCAACCTGCAGGCGACGTTGCCGGTGACGCGCGACGTCGCGTACGAGCTGAGCTATCTGCGCCGCAAGCCCCTACAGATCGTGTTCAGCGGCATCGTGCGTCTCGCGGCGAACGCGTATCTGCGCCTGGTGAAGGGGAGCGCCGTGCGCCAATCGCCGCTCGCCCGCCAGCAGGTGCGCACGTCGATGAACGCGCCGGGCCAGGTGGTGTTGCCGTCGGAACAGTTCGCGGTGGCGAATGTGGCGGATTTGACCGCGTACGCCCAAGCGGGTGACCGCGGGCGGAGCTTCTCGACGGAGGCCGAGGCCAACCAGTATCGGCAGGAGCTTTTGCGTCGAGACCCGGGGCTTGCCGGACAGATCCAGGTCGTTTCGCATTTCGAGCTGGCGAGCTGAAGGACGGCACATGGCGATCGAGGTCGCGAAGTATCAATTCCAGTCCTGGGTGCGGAAGGGCATTGCGACGCAGATCGCCGAGCAGGATTCGCTCGGCAATGTGGCGGCGGTGCTGCCGCCGGGGGAGCGCGCGTCGGTGGCACTCGGCGTGTCCGTCAACGTCACGCCGCTCGATCCCAAGCCATTCGCGCTCGTCGGTCCCGGCGACATCATCGGCATCCAGCGCGACATGATCGTGCGCACGGAGCCTCGGCACTGGATCACGAACTTCGAGCCGAACTACCTGGCCTTCATCGAGTTCTACGACGAGGACTTTCCGTGGCGCTACACTCCGGCGAAGCCCGACGGCGACAAGCTCCGGCCGTGGATCGTCCTGCTCGTGCTCCAGGAGAGTGAGTTCGTCCGCGACGATCGGCGCGTGCCGCTGCCGGTGGTGACCGTCAAGAGCAAGGAGGCGCTGCCGCGAGCCGATGAAACGTGGCTCTTCGCGCACGCACATCTCGAGCAGGCGATTCCGGAGAGCGAGCTCTCGGATCTGGAGCGCTACCTCAAGTCGCTCCAGGCGGCGATCACCACCGATCCCGACAAGCTGTACAGCCGCCTGCTGTCGCCGCGACATCTGCAGGCCAACGCGTCGTATCACGCCTTTCTCGTCCCGGCGTTCGAGGTAGGCCGGCTCGCGGGACTCGGGAAGCCGACGGCGGGCGTCCCCGCCCAGCGGCCTGCATGGGACGGGACGACGGGGGCGGAGCTTCCGTTCTACTACGACTGGTCGTTCCGCACGGGCGAGAAGGCGGACTTCGAGTCGCTCGTGGAGCTCATCGAGCCGCGCGTCCTCGACAAGCGCATCGGCATCCGCTCGATGGACTGCGCGCACCCGGGCTTCGTCGTCGTCGACAGCGAGGGGCGGGAGCGACCGGTGCCGCCCGGAGGCCAGCCCGGCCTGCCGGCCGCGGCGCCCGTGATTCAAGGGCTCGAAGGGGCGCTGAAGACGGACCGGACGGAATCGCTGCCGAAGACCTTCACGCCAAATGTGTTTCAGGAGGAGCTGCAGATTCTCGTCAACCTGCCGGAAACGATTCGGACGGACACGAGCGCGCCGGCGGGCACGGACGAGGACTTTCTCAACGATCCGGTGGTGACGCTGCCGTTCTACGGCCAGAACCACGCCCGCCAGCACAAGACCGACACGGTGCTGCTCGACGTGACGAAGTCCGGCTGGTATCACGATCTCAACCGCGATCCGCGGACGCGTGTGCCGGCGGGCTTTGGCACGCGCGTGATCCAGAAGAATCAAGAGAAGTTCATGCAGCGCGCCTGGCAGCAGGTGCAGAAGGTCTACGAGGCGAACCGGATCATCCGCGGTGTCCAGTTCAACCTGCAGGTCTCTTCGCGATATACGGCGCAATTCTTTTCCGCGCTCCCGCCCGCGCACCTCCTGGCCGTGACGGCGGCCGTGCACGCCAAGGTCCTCGGCAGCCCGACGACGATTCGCCACCAGCTCGTGTCGAGCCGTTTACGCGTTCCCGTGTTCGGCAGCACGTTTCGGAGGCTGGCGCGGCCGGCCGGGAAGCTCGCGCAGCGGATGCACGCGAGCGGGACTCCTGTGCGGTACGGCGATCTGGTGGAGGCGGTCAACACGGGACGCGTGAATCCCGCGCCTCCGCGGGAAGTTCCGGCCGGCATTCCCGCGGTGGACGATCTCGCTGCAGCAATTCAGCCGCGGACGCTGCCGCCGTGGCTGCTCTTCCTCATTCGCCATCGTGGGATCGCGCTCCTCATCCTGCTCGTCCTGCTCGCGGTGATGGGAATCCAGACCGGCGCGTGGGCGATCAGTGTCGTGGCGGCTATCGGGGGGATCGCGGCGTATCGCTGGCTCGCCCGCACGGGCCGCGATCGAGTGCTCCAGGCCGACGCGGCGGCGGCGCTCACCGATCCCGAGAAGGCGCAGGCGGTCATCACGGCCACGCCGCCGCGCCCCGACTTCTCGGTCAAGCTCGAGGATGGAGCGACGGCTCCGCCGCCGACTCCGGGCACGACACCAGGCGCGGACAGCGTGGAAGCACACAACTTTCGCAGCGCTGTGCTCGAGCTGCAGCAGCGTCTCGCGATTCGTGTGCCGGAGCCCGCTCCCCTTCTGGCATTCGACATCGCCGGCGGCCACGCGAAGCTGGCCCGAGCGATCGATCCGCGCATATCGTTCCCCATTCGGCTTTCGGCGCTCGTCAAGCTCCCGGAGTTGACGCTCGAGACGCCGGAAGAGATCGTCGATGCGATGGCACATCCGGACTTCGAGGACGCCACGTATGCGCATTTGCGCGACATCAGCAAGGAGCTGCTGATCCCGAATCTCGATCTGATCCCTCCCAATACCATTTCGATCCTCGAGACGAATCCCCGGTTCATCGAATCCTATCTCGTCGGCCTGAATCACGAGATGGCGCGCGAGCTACTCTGGCGTGAATACCCGACCGATCTTCGAGGCAGCTACTTCCGCCAGTTCTGGGAGGTGAAGGGCGTGAGCAACCCCGACACCCCTGCGGATGCGGAGCAGCTGAAGGACGTGAAGAAGCTGCACACGTGGCCGGCGGCCAGCCCGCTCGGCGCGCACAAGCCCCCACCGAGCCCGAACGCCGACGTGCAGCCCGGCCAGAAGCAGCTCGTGCTCGTCATCCGGGGCGAGCTGCTCAAGCGCTATCCGAACACCGTGATCTACGCGCAAAAGGCCATCGACGATGGCCACGGCAATCGCGTCATCTTCGACAAGGACATGACGCCCGACCAGTTCGACAAGCAGCTGAAGTTTCCGCTGTTTCGCGCGGAGATCGACCCGGACCTGCGCTTCTTCGGCTTCGATCTGACCATCGAAAAGGCCCGGGGGACGGTCGAGAGCAACGACTTCGAGGACCTGCTGGGGTGGTTTTTTGTGATCCAGGAAGTGCCGGGCGAACCGCGCTTCGGCATGGACATCGCCTACGAGCCCACGCTGGATACGAACAACAACCCGGCCGACGATCCGCGGGACACGTGGAACAACCTCGCATGGAATTCGTTCGGTGCCGTCGAGCCCTCATTCGTTTCGCGCACGCCGGCGCCCACGTTCCCGCGGCCCGACGCGGCGGAGCTGGCCGCGCACGTGTGGGGATCGAACGCCGCGCAAATGGCCTATATCCTGTTTCAGACGCCCGTGATGGTGGCCGTCCACGCGAGCGAGATGCTCGAGAAGGCCCCCGTGTGAAGAGGCATCGCCATGCCTGATTTCAGCGAACAGCTCGACACGATCGCGCGCCTGCGGGCCGAGGCCCGCCGGCACGACGAGGTACTGTACGGCGCTCGCGTCACGTTGCGGAAACTGAAGCTGCGGTTGGCGCGGGCCGACCGGCGGCAAACGGTGACCGCCGCGGATCGCGATCGCGACGTGGCGGCGTTGCGGGAGGAGATGGCGGCGCTCGACGCGCGCCTGGCCGGTCTGCGCGGGCAACAACAGGAGGCGGTTCGGTCGCTCGCGGAGATCGCCGAGCGGCGGCGGCTGCTGGATCACTTGACGCAGAGCCTTGCCGCCGCCATGAGGCGTCTTCAGGCGCTGGAGGAGCAGCTCGCGGAGCTGCAGCATCAGAATCCGCCGCCGAAAGACGACATCGATCGGGCACGCGCTGGCATCTCCGTGGTGGAGCGGGCGCGGACCGAGCTCGAGGAAGCGATCGGCCGCGCCGGCCGCGAGGTGCCCGAGCAGAATCGGCGAGAAGCGGAGCTGCGCGATCGGCAGGCCGCTATCGAGCGCCAGATGGAAAGCCTGCGCGCGGATCTGAACGGCGTGCAGGGTCGGCTCACCGATCGGCAGCAGCCGGCGGTCGACGATCGGGATGCGATCGCGGCCGAGATCGCCGCGCTCGAGGCGGTCGCGGAACGGAGCCGCGGCGACTCCGTTCGGGTGAGGAGTCAGCTGACCGCCGACATCGGCGGACTCTACGAGCGCGACCCGCATCCGCGCCGCCCGCTCGCCCGACTTGACGACCGGACGCCGTTCCTCCTGTTCCCGGTCCGCATCGAAACGATCTTCGCTCCTGTCGCATCGCCCCGAGGTGTGGCGGGGACCGAGCTTCGCATTCGCGTCTACCCCGACGACATCGTCGTCCACACGCACGAGGCGACGCTCACGGATCGCGAGGTCGATGCCGGCCGGCTCTACTGGGTGGAGCTCGTGGTCGCGGCGCATTTGCGATCGGAGCGGGCGCGACGCCAGGGCGCGGCCTGGAGGCATCTGGTCGACCTGTTCGGCGGGCAGCGTGCGTCATGGGTGGCGCGCAATACCAAGCCATCCGACTGGGACACGTTGGCCGCAGCCGGCGACGCGGTGTCGCTGGTCGCGTTTCTCGGTTCGGCCGACGCGCATGTGTTCGACGGCCTGCGTGCGCTGCCGCTGACGCCGTCCGTGCGGACAGCGCTAGCCACGGTCGTCGCGGCGGACGACGGCGACGCCTTCATCAGGATGGTGGAAGAGCAGGCGTGGGGCGAGCGCGTGAACGCGGTGGCGCGCACACAAGTCACAGGGTTTCCTGCGGCCGACCTGACGAAAACCGACGCGTGGAGCCGGGCGCCGCGCACGACGATGTTGCCGGATCGCTTCGTGGTGCTGCTCTACGGCTCGGAGGGAGCCGCGCCTCGCGAGATCACGGGTGCGGTCATTCCCGATACGGTGTTCCTCGGGCCCGACCCGCTCGACCCGACGGACACCCTCGTGCAGAAGGACGGCGCGCTCACGCTCGGCGGCGCATGCGACTGGATGTCGGATTTCGACGTGGCCGTGACCAACGGCCTCGGGTTTCGCGTGCCGCTCTCGGCGCAGGAGGCGGCTGACGGCTTTTCGCGCGTGCTGGTGCTCGGCGTGCGTCTGTCGGCGTCGCCGGAGCAGAGCGCGACGATGCTCGAGGAGCTCATCGAGAACCACCAGTTCGGCCCGAAGGGATTCAGCCTCGTGCCGCAGGGCACGCCGACGAACAACACCGAGCGGAATGGGACGGGCTACTCGGACAACGATCCGTACGACGACCTCGCGTTCTTCACCGAAGTGGATCCGCCGGCATTCGACCCGGATGCGACCGACCCGCTGAAGAGCCAGACGGACGGACGCCTGCTCGCCGACGCTCTGGGCATTGCCTATGCCGCGCTGCAGACCGTGCAGCACGCGGATCAGACCGACGTCCTCGAAGCCTGCGCCATGAACACGGCGCTCTTTCCGGCGACGCTCGGCTATTGGTTGAAGAACTGGATGTCGCCTGTCGTCACGGCCGACGCCGCGCGTGTGACGCGCACGTTCTTCACCCAGCACGTCACGGGCCGGGGCCCGCTGCCCGCCGTGCGCGTGGGCAATCAGCCTTACGGCGTGCTGGTGACGAGCGACATGTCCCGCTGGAAGTACGCGGCGCCAGGCGGCGTGTTCGGAGCGGTCCTGTTCTTCGACGAGCTGACGCCGTATCTCACCGGGTTGCACGGCGTTCTTCTGCAGCTGGAGAAGCACTGGGCGAGCCGGGCGGCAGACGCGCTCTATGTCGGAAAGCCGGGCAGCGATTCCTCAGACGTGTTGATGAACGTGCTCGGGCTGCACCCGACCTCCGTCGAGTTCTTCCAGCGAGTCGGGTTCAGCGCCGCGTATCTGCAGACGCTGGACAGTTTCATCGCGCGCCGAAGCTACGCGAACGAGCTCGCCTCGCTCCTCATCTCGATGCCGGCGACCGTTCGCCTGTCCTTGCGGAGCCTCGGCATCGAGGAGGACATCCCCACGGTCGCGAAGATGCTCGCGATGCACGTGCTCTGGCAGCACTACATAACCGGCCTGGATGTCCCGAATCTCGTCGAGAGCAAGCCGCCATCCGAGACGAGTGGGCTCGCCTTCAACTACATCGACTGGCTCGCCAAGGCGCCGGACACGGGCGCCATCATCAACCAGTCCTTCACGGGGTCGAGGCCGGCTGCGCTGTTGTACGTGCTCCTGCGCAACGCGTTGCTGCTTCAACTCCACCATGGCACGTACGACTGGCTGAAGGTGCGCAGCACGTTCGAGCCGGCGCTGGAGCAGTCGCTCGTCGTGACGACGTTGCCCGGCATGCGGAGCGCGGCGCCGACGATCTCGAAGCTCGAGCTCATGGCCGTCCCGGTCAACGCCGTGCAGCTCGATCATCCCGCGCCCGGGACTTCGGTGGCCGACTGGATCTGGCGCGGGCCCCGGCCCGCCGAGGACGAGGCCGCGTTTGTACGGATGCAGCGCGACGCGCTCGCGCTGCTGGCCAATGCATCGACGGCGCGGCTCGAGCGCGCGCTCGTCGAGCACCTGGACTGCTGTCAGTATCGGCTCGACGCCTGGGAAACCGGGCTGTTCACCCAGCGCCTGAAATCGCAGCGCGGCGCCGTCGGCGACTCTCCGGAACGCCAGCTCGGCATCTACCTGGGCGCGTTCGGCTGGGTCGAAGAGGTGAAGCCGATCGCAAAGACCGTTCTGCGACCGGAGAATCTGCCGCTTTCACTCCGCCCTCACGACGGGGAGCCGCTGCTCGAGGAGGATGCGGTCCCCTCGGTCGCGACGCGCGGCGGTTCGAAGCAAGGCGGCTTCCTGCACGCACCGTCGTTCAACCATGCCGCGGCGGGCGCCCTGCTCCGCAATGCGTATCTCAGTCACGCCGACAGCGCGCACGCCGACATGTTGTCGATCAATCTCTCGTCGGAGCGCGTGCGCCGGGCGCAGTTCGTGCTCGAAGGCATGCGCAACGGGCAGCCCATCGAAGCACTGCTCGGTTATCAGTTCGAGCGCGGCCTGCACGATGTCACGTCTGAAAGCGCCGCTCGCGGCGACGTTCCCGTGCTCGAGCTGAATCAGTTCATCGCGCCGTACCGGCAGGCGTTCCCGTTCGACTCGCGCGAGATTCCGCAGGCCGGGACCGGACCATCCGCGGAGAGCGTCCCGCCCTACAGCGTGGTGAACGGCCTGAAGCTGAGCACGGCCACGCCCAGCGCGGCGGACGGGTTCGGTCTGTCGGGCGTCCTGTCGGCCGGGGAGCTTCCGAGCGCAGGCCAGGGCGCCGCGGTGTTGAGCGTGCGGGAGGCCTTGCTGGA
>Ga0105248_10008423_pt1 | contig 11317 bp, 7 predicted proteins | sample KBSS34metaG_FD_81524 | JGI IMG/M metagenome (GOLD analysis project Ga0105248, IMG submission 81524) | Switchgrass rhizosphere microbial communities from Kellogg Biological Station, Michigan, USA - KBS S3-4 metaG | ecosystem: Host-associated > Plants > Roots > Rhizosphere > Soil | place...
TCAGGATCGCCGATGGGTTGTAGCGTTTTCGACCGATTCACCCGAATACGGAGGATGGGGGACGCCGCCCGTGGAAACGGAGAAAAACGGCTGGTGGGTACCGGCCGAATGCGCCGTCCTTCTTCGACCAGCATGAGCACGCGACGGCTCGTCGACAGAATCTCCCGTTCGCTCGAGCTTCCCTCGAATCCCGCCGAACGGTCGCGCCGGCTGATCGAGACGGAGTGGCTCGTCACGAACGGCCTCGGAGGCTACGCGTCGTCGAGCATGGCGAACGTGATCACGCGCCGATATCACGGCATGCTCGTGGCTGCACTGCCCAACCCCTTGGGTCGGATCGTCATGCTCAACCATTTGGGCGAGCGACTCGTCGTGAACGGCGGTCCGGTGTGGTTGAACGACGAGGACTTGATGGGCGGGCAATTGACCGAGAACACCGGCCGGCGCATTCGCAGCGCTCGACTCGAGGCCGGGCTTCCGGTGTGGGAGTACGAGGTGGACGACGGGCGCGTGCGCGTCGAGAAGCGTGTGCTGATGCCGCACCGCCAGAACACCGTGTACGTGACGTACCGATTACTCGAGGGCCCGGACTCGGCGCGCCTGGAACTGATCCCGGCCGTGCACTTTCGCGGCTACGAGGATCGCGTTGACAGCCCGCGCAATTCGCCGTCGACGACGCGCTATGCGATGAGCCTCGCCGGCGGCATCCACGTGCTCTCGGTGGAAGACGACATTCCGCCGCTGCGTCTTTTCGTCGTCGCTGAGGGCGGCGGTTCGCAGCGGTTCATTGCCGACGAGTGCGTGACGAGCGAATTCGTCTACCCCGTCGAAGAAAGCCGCGGCTACGAGTTTCGCGGAGCACTGTGGACTCCCGGGCATTTCGAGATCGAACTGTCGCACGGTGAGTGCGCGACGCTGGTGGCGTCCGTCGAGTCCGAAGAGGTTATGCGCTCACTGGTGCCGGATGAGGCGACGCGATTCGAGCACGAACGGCGGCGCCGACTGATTCTGGCCTCGCGACCCGAAGCGCGCGACGAGACCGGCGCGGAGTTGGTGATGGCGGCGGACCAATTCATCATCAAGCCGGCGGGTCGCATCGCCGATGCCACGCGAGCCGCGGCGCTCGGCAACGAAATTCGCACGATCATCGCCGGCTACCACTGGTTTACCGATTGGGGCCGGGACACGATGATCAGCCTCGAGGGACTGACGCTCTCCACGGGGCGACAGCGCGAGGCGGCGTTCATCCTTCGCACGTTCGCGCACTACGTCCACGACGGGCTGATCCCGAACATGTTCCCGGACGGGAGCAACCAAGGCCTCTACCATACGGCCGACGCGACGCTCTGGTTCTTCCACGCCATCGCGCGCTATCTGCATTCCAGCGAAGACCGTGCGACACTGGTTCACCTGCTTCCCCAGCTCGTCGGGATCGTCGAGCACCACATCAAAGGCACGCGATTCGGGATCTGCGTCGACCAGCGCGACGGACTGCTGCGCCAGGGCGCCGAGGGCTACCAGCTCACGTGGATGGACGCCAAAGTCGACGGCTGGGTCGTCACACCGCGCCGCGGGAAGGCCGTCGAGATCAACGCGCTTTGGTACAACGCGCTCCGTCTGCTGCAGGGTTGGCTCGAGGACGTGCGCGGCGCCGAGGCCGCGGCGCCGATTCGCGACCGGGCCGACCGCGTATTCGAATCATTTAATGAACGCTTCTGGATGGAAGATCGCGGCTACTTACGCGACGTCATTGACGGCAATCCGAACGACGCCGAATTGTGCCGGCCGAATCAGATCCTCGCCATCTCGCTCGACCATCCGGTGCTGCACCCGTCGCGCTGGGCTTCCGTCGTCGACGTCGTCGGGAAGCGCCTGCTGACGCCCGTCGGGCTACGCTCGTTGGCGCCCGGAGAGCCGGAGTACAAGGCGCGCTATTTCGGCGATCTTCGATCGCGCGACGCAGCCTACCACCAGGGAACGGTCTGGGGGTGGCTCATCGGGCCGTGGATCGACGCCTGGATCAAGGTCCATCCCGACGACCGTGTCGGCGCTCGGCGCTTCCTCGACGGTCTCATCGCCGATCTCGACGACTTTGGATTGGGTACGATCGCCGAGGTCTTCGACGCCGAGCCTCCGTTCACGCCCCGTGGCTGCATCGCGCAGGCGTGGAGCGTGGCGGAGACTCTTCGCTGCTGGGTGAAGACGGCGCCCGCCCCCACCCCGGAGGCATCTACTTCTTGAGCGAGTCGCGAACGATCTTGCGGCGGTCCTGCCGAATCTCGCGCTTGTCCGCCCGGAGCTCATGCTTGTCGGCGCGGACTTCGTGCTTGTCAGCCTTGATCTCGCGGACATCCTGCCGCGCTTCCTTCTTGTCGCCGGCGGCGATGTCCGCCTTCAGATCTCGGCGGTCGGAGCGCAGATCGCGCACGTCGCCTTTCGTGTCGCGACGGTCGGTCACGAGCTCACGATGATCGCGTCTCAGTTCCCGGACGTCTTTCTTGGTCGCCGGCGTCGCGCTCTGCGCTTGTGCACTCCCCGCCCCCGCTGCCAAGACCACCGCCGCCGCCAGCACTGCCGCATTCACGATACGCATACGATGCTCCCAAGCTGTTGGTTGAGGTTTTCATCGCGACGACCGAGCGTCGCACTCACCATGGAGACGAGAGCGTCCCGCGAATCGTTAAGTAAAAAATGTGGCCAGTACTGCGGAAAAAGCTGCCGCCGGCGTCTACCAACCGCTCCGCTGCCGGAGATTGGTGACGTGGGCCACATGATGCCGGCTGTGCCACTCATACAACGCGAGCATCTGATCGAGGTTCATGATCCCGTTCTCGGGATGATTGAGTGTTCGCGAATAATCCGACGGCGACATCGCGCGCAGAATGCGAACCCACCGATCGTGCACCGCGTCGAGCAGCGCGAGCGAGGTCGCGACCGGCGTGGACTTCGAATCCTCGAGCTTCGCCCACTCCGCTTCGTTGTACGGCTTGATCGTCGGCGTATCCTCGGTCAACGCGAGCTTGAACCGTGTGTACGCGTTGAGATGGCTGTCGGGCACGTGATGGACGACCTGTCGCACCGTCCAACCCTCGGGGCGATACGGCGTGTCGAGCTGCGGCTCGTTCAATCCGGAGACTGCCGCGCGAAGCTTCGTCGGAGCTTCGGCGATGGTGTCGATCGCGGCGCGCCGCGTTTTCGGGTCGAGCTGCGGCGGCCGCTGGAAACGGCCCACGGGATATCGAAGATCTTCCATGTCGGTTTACGCTAGGCTGAGTGTGATGAGGGGGAGGGCTCGGCCTCGAGCGCAGGAACGTCGCGTGATGGAAATGTACTGGTGATCGTGGAGACGAACGTGTGGAGGGAGGCGAATGGGTGGAAACACTGAGCTGAGTGGACCGAACCTCGGCGACGGCATCGATGCCGCTTCATTAGACCCCGGCGAGAAGATCCTCGGTCACGCGAATGGCGAGGCCGTTCTGCTGGCGCGCGTCGGCGACAGGTACTTTGCCATCGGTGCCACCTGCACGCACTACGGCGGCCCGCTCGCCGAAGGGGTGATCGACGGTCACACGGTGCGCTGTCCCTGGCACCATGCCTGTTTTGACCTCCGTTCCGGCGAGGCGCTGCGTTCGCCCGCGCTGTCTCCCGTTTCCTGTTGGCTGACCGAGCGCCGCGGAGACAAGATCGTCGTGTCCGGAAAGGTCGAACGCGATCCGCTCGCGCCGACCTTCCCAATCGAGCACAAGGACGAAGACGACCCGCGGGCGATCGTCATCGTCGGCGCCGGAGCGGCGGGAAGCGCGGCCGCCGAGATGCTGCGTCGTTGCGGTTACGAAGGCCGCGTCACGATGATCGACGCGGACAACGATGCGCCGTACGATCGGCCGAACCTGTCGAAAGACTATCTCGCCGGAAACGCCCCGGAGGAGTGGATCCCGCTCCGCTCAACGGGATTCTATGCCGAGCACGGCATCGAGCTTGTACGAGGCAACGTCTCGAGAATCGATACCGCGGCCAAGCGGGTCGAGATTGAAGGCAGAGATCCAATCGGCTTCGACCGGCTGCTGCTCGCCACCGGCGCCGAGCCGGTGCACCTCGATATGCCGGGCGCCGATCTGCCGTTCGTCCACTATCTGCGCACGCTCAGCGACAGTCGTTCGATCATCGACGCCGCAAAGACGGCGAAACGTGCCGTGGTCATCGGGTCGAGCTTCATCGGGCTCGAGGTGGCGGCGTCGTTGCGAGCGCGAAAGCTCGACGTCCACGTGGTCGCGCCGGAGCAAATTCCCCTCGGTAAGGTGCTCGGCGACTACCTCGGGGGTTTCATTCGGTCGCTGCACGAAGAGAAGGGCGTCGTCTTTCACCTCGGCCGTACATCGAAACGAGTCGAGCAAGGAGCAGTCGTGCTGGACGACGACTCGCGTCTCGAGGCCGATCTCGTCGTGCTCGGCGTCGGCGTGCGGCCGCGTCTTTCGTCGGCCGAGGGGGCCGGCTTGGCCATGGACCGCGGCGTCACGGTCAACGAATTCCTCGAGACGAGCGTGCCGGGGGTGTTCGCCGCCGGCGATATCGCACGCTGGCCGGACCCGCACACCGGCGAACGGATTCGCGTCGAGCACTGGGTGCTCGCGCAGCGCCACGGACAGGTTGCGGCGCGCAACATGCTCGGTGCGCGCGAGCGGTTCGACCAGGCGCCGTTCTTCTGGAGCGCGCACTACGACATCAGCATCAACTACGTCGGTCACGCCGAAAAGCCGGATCACGTCGCCGTGGACGGCGACGCGTCCAAACACGACGTCGCGGTACGGATGGAGAAGGGCGGGGATCTGCTCGCGCTCGCCACGCTGTTCCGCGACGACGAAAGTTTGCGGGCGGAGCTCGAGATGGAGCACGAGGTTACGGCTCGGTCTTGACAGGCCGGCGCCCAGATAAAATATTATCTGTAGGAGAGAAACTTTTATCGCACCCATCGTGTCCCGAGCCGCCTCGAATTCGTCGCACCTCAGCCGTCGTGAGCGGCAGATCATGGACATCGTCTACCGCACCGGGAAGGCGACGGCCGCCGAGATTCACCACGGGCTTCCCGATCCGCCGGTGGCGGCCGCGGTGCGTACGCTGCTGCGGATCCTCGAGGAGAAGGGCCATCTGCGGCACGAGAAGGACGGTCCGCGTCACGTCTACTATCCGACCACACCGCGCAGCATCGCGCAGCGCTCGGCGGTGCGGCACTTGATCGGAACGTTTTTCGGCGGATCGCGCGCCGCCGCGGTCGCTGCCCTTCTCGACGAATCGGACCGTCCGTTGTCCGAGAGCGAGCGCACCGAGCTCGCCGGCGTCATTCGCCGGCTGCGCGCTGAAGGCAAATAACGTGGCACTTCTCATGTCACCGCCGACCCTTTCGCCCGCGGACAGCGCGCGTGCGGTGGCGACCGTCTACACCGCGTCATTGCTCGCGCTTGTACCTGTCGCACTCGCGGCTGGAATCGCGTTCGGGCTCCGACGGTCCAACGCGCAAGGCCGGACCTTGGCGTGGCGATCGTCAGTGGTTGTCCTGCTCCTGATCGTCGCCGGCCGCCAGCTGCCGCTGCACTGGATGGCTTGGGTGGTTCCCTCGGCGCTTGCCACGCCGCTCGTCGCGCTCGGGCGCGTACAAGTGATGTCCGCGGAGGCGGCGCTCGGTGCGCCCGCGTCGTCTCCTTCGGGGTTGAGCGTCGCGGCGATGCTTCTGTTCGTGTACGCGATTGGTGTCGTCGCGGTCTTCGCCTCGACACTCGTCGGGCTGTGGCGCGCGAGGCGCTTACTTCGCCGCGCAAAACCGGCCGGCGCTGATTGGTGCCGCGCCACGGACGACGCGCGCGCCACGTTGGGCATTCGCCGGCGGATTCGCGTTTTGATCTCGCGCGACGTGCCGGTTCCGCTGACGTGGGGCTACTGGCGTCCAGTCGTCCTCTTGCCCGCGTCGCTTCCCACGTGGAGCGCCGCCGAACGCCGGCTCGTGATGCTGCACGAAGCGGAGCACGCGCGATCGGGCGATTGGCTGTTCGCCCTCGCGGCGCGCGCAGCGTGCGCCATTTATTGGTTCCATCCGGCGGTTTGGTGGACAGCGAACCAGCTGCGCGCCGAGTGCGAGCTCGCGTGCGACGAACGCGTCCTCGCCGCCGGAGCGCGGCGAAGCGATTACGCCGATCTGCTCGTTCGCGCAGTCGAGGCGCTCGCGACCTCGCGAGACGCGGATCAGCTGCCCGCACTCGCGCTGTCGCGTCGCGGTGGGTTGCGGACGCGCTTAGCCGCGCTGGTCGACGCCCCGCGCGACGTGCGCCCACTGGCTCGTCGTTGGGCGGCGGCGGCAACCGCGGCAACGTTGATGGCGTCGGCGCCGCTGAGCGCGGTCGAGCTCGCGCCGACACGTGACGTTCTCACGACGTTGATGCGAGATGCGCGTTGGGAGTCGCGGGCGTACGCCGTCCTCGGCTTGGCGCAGCGTCCGGACTCCGTCGCTGTCGCGCGGGACGCCGCGACCCTCGACCCGAGTCCTCGCGTGCGCGAATGGGCCCGGTACGCACTCGACCGTCATGCGGTACCGGCGGGGCTCTCCGCCTCGCTCACCAATCCCTGAATCCAACGAGAAGCCGAATGTCAGTCGTAACACGCGGCGTTGAGACAAAAACTTATCTATACGCCGCTTCAGCGTTGGTGTTGATCGCCGGTTTCGCCGATCTGATTCGCGGCGGGATTACACTGTCGGCGTTATTGCTCGGCATCGCGTACTGCGGACTGATCCCCGCGACAATTTGGCTCGCGGGCAGGACGACGGTCGAAGACGAGTCGACGAACGAGGAACGGCCGTCGTACGGCGTCGCCGCCGCGGTGAGCGGCTTCGTGCTCGTGCTCTATGTGCTGACGATGGCGCCGTCGACGGCGATGTGGGACACGAGCGAGTACATCGCCGCCGCGTACACGTTCGGCTTGCCGCACCCGCCCGGAAATCCGTTTTTCGTGATCGTTGGCCGAGTGTTCTCGATTCTTCCGGTCGCGGGGAATGTGGCGGCGCGAATCAACGTGCTCGCGGCGTTGTCGAGCGCCATCGCGGCGGGGATGTGGTTTCTCGTCGCCGAGCAAATCCTTCGTGCGTGGATCGAACGGGTGGTCGTCAGGCGCACGGCAGCGGTGGTCTGCGCGCTCATTGGCGCGACGGCATTCACCGTCTGGAATCAATCGGTCGTGAACGAAAAGGTGTACACGGTGTCCCTCACCGGCATTGCGATCATCTCGTGGCTCGCCGTGCGGTGGTCCGTTCGGCCGGAGGGCGACAAGGCCGATCGTGCGCTCGTGCTGATGGCGTATCTCTGTGGGCTCGGCTACGCAAATCATATGGCCGGCATGCTCCCCGCGCCGGCGATCGTGGCTGCCGTCTTGATGCGTCGTCCATCGACGTTGCTTCGCGGCCGATTGCTGATCGCGTGCCTCGCCGCGCTGGTCGTTGGCGTGACCCCGTTCGCGACGCAACCGATTCGCGCCGCCCACTTTCCCGCGATGAACGAAGGTGAGCCGACCGCGTGCCGTACGAAGCTCGAGCTGGCATGCACGATGTCCGAAGGGACGTACCGCGCGTTCATGTACAACTTCAACCGCGGACAGTATGGCAAGCCGTCGCTCGCCCAGCGGCAGGCGTCGTTCGGTGAGCAGATCGGAATGTGGTGGTTGTACTTCAAGTGGCAGTGGCTCCGCGATCCAGGGGCACGCGCGCCGTTCCCTCAGGCATTGCTCGCCGCGACGTTCCTCGTGCTGGGGCTCGTCGGCGGGTGGGTTCACTTCCAGCACGACCGGCGAAGCTTCTGGTACTTCGGCACCCTCATGTTCACGATGACGCTGCTGCTGATCTACTACCTGAACTTCAAGCTCGGCTTCTCGCAGGATCCGTCGTCCCAATCGCCGCACGAAGTCCGCGATCGCGACTACTTCTTCCTCTGGAGCTTCTCGGCCTGGGGCGTCTGGGCGGGCATCGGGCTGGCGTACATCTGGGAATCGATCGCGGCGCTCATAGGAACGAGCGAAGAAAAAAAGGGAAAGGCCGTAGTGGTCGAACCGACGCTCGCCGCCTGGGGCAAAGCGTCGCCGACGCTGCTGCTCGCGATTGTGCCTCTGTTCGGCAACTGGAGCGTCGCCTCGCGCCGGAGCCACACAGCGACGAAAAGCGTCGCGGCCGATCTGCTGAATTCCGTCGAGCCGTACGGCGTGCTCGTGACGGTCGGCGACAACGACACCTTTCCGCTCTGGTACGCGCAGGAGGTCGAGGGCATACGCCGGGACGTCGTCGTCGCCAACACCTCGCTCCTCAACACGGATTGGTACGTGCGACAGCTTATTCGGCGGCCGATCTATGATTACGACGCGGCGAAAGGGCCGGCGATCTACCGCGACAAACAGTGGACAAAACCGACCACGCCGCCGATGCACATGACCTTCGCCGACGCTGACGCCGTCCCCGAGTACTACGACATGCGCGAGCCGATGTCGTTCACCGCGGGACCCTACAAGTCAACGATCGATCCACGGCGTCTCGAGTACGGCGTACTCCAGCGCGCCGACGCACTCGTCCTTCGCATCATTCAGGATTCCTGGAAGGACCGTCCGATTTATTTCGCGCGGTCAGCGGTCGGATATCCGCGTTCGCTCGGCTTGGAGAACAACGTATTGACGCAAGGTCTGGCGTCGAAACTGTTCCTTCCGCCGTCGTCGGCGAGCAAAGACACGGTCTTTGTTCAGGGCGACGGCTGGCTCGACGTCGCGCGCACGAAGACGTTGTGGAACGATGTCTTCCAGGGTCCGAAGTCGGTCGTCGCCGAAGGGCAGTGGGTCGACCGGGCCTCCGTCAGCATGCCTTCGATGTACATCTTCGCCGGCGCCGAGCTGGCCGAGGCGCTGCGCAACGCCGGCGACCACTCCGGCGCCGACGCCGTGTTCACGACAACGCGCGGCGTTGCCATGGCGACGCGGCTCGACGACATGGTCCGCGCACTCGATCAAGAGTATCGCGCACCGATCGCGGGCGACTCGAGCGGAGTCTCTCTCCGCGTCGATCCGACGACTCAACTCAAGACTCAGAGCACCGAACCGGCGGCCAAGCCTCGGAAGCCGTAATCCGAAGTCAAATGGGGTCAGACCCCATTTAGAGTTCTTGAAATAGGGTCAGACCCGCATTCGGGGCGTGTTCGAGGCAAAACGTGGTGGGCCGCATCACCGTGTTGCGCGATAGTAGCGAAGACCAACGGTTCCGCGACGGAAGCCGGCGTCGCGGAAAACGTCGATGAACCGGCTGCCGCTCGCCGGTTGCCCATCGATCGTCTCGACGACGATATCGCGATCCGACTGCTCGAGCAGGCGCAGGAGCAGCGCCTTGAGGGCGAGTCCGACGGTCTCGTCGGACGTATCTGGCCGAACGACGACCCGCGATCCGCGCCGATCGGCGATCATCACGACGACGCCGCGCACGAGAACGAGCAACGCGCCGCGGCTGCGCGGACGCACGAAGGCGTCGCGCGCCGGGTCCTGGGGCATCGGGAGCGTATAGACGTTGGCCGGATCGGTGGCCGAAATCGCGACGGCGTCATCGCTCGAGTCGTCCGCGCGAAGCAGTTCGATCGCCTGCGGGAGCGCGAACTGCGCACCTGAAAGACCGCGCACGAAATACCCCCGCCGAACGTCGCCGCGGAACTCCAGCCGCCGCAGCTCACGATAGATGCTTCGCCAGGCAACCGCGGGACGCTCTCGACGCCACATCTCGCGCGAGACGATGCCGTAGCGCTCGAGCCACTGCTTCGCGATCAGCTCGGCCCACGCGTTTTCATCGGCTTCCGGACCGAGCACGCGCGGCGCGCGTACCAGCGACCACCGGCCGGGCCACTCGACCGGCGCGCCGCTCTCCTTGTCCGGCCGCTTCCACTTCGGCAGTCGTCGCAAGTTCGGACGACGTTGCACGACGTACCGGTTCGCCGACGGCGTGAAGTCGGCCGGCAGCCAGCGCGTCGGGTCAGGCTGCGCGCGATCTCTTGGCGAGACGAGCGGCCGCCAGCGCAACACGAACCGCAGCGCGTCCATCGTATCGTTCGTCACCAGCCCCGCGCCGACGAGCTCGCGCAGCGCATCGCGCAGCGTTCGCGGCGTCAGTCCGGTCGACGCGACCATCTCGTCGAAGAACGATGCCCCATCGCGATCGAGCGTCTCGAGCACGCGCTGCGCTTGTTCGCCGAGCGGAGCTTCAACGGCGGGCGAGATCCAGGCTCGAACCGTTCCGCGGCGCGCGAAACGAACGGTGGACAGCGACGGAATCTCCCCAGGCTTCGCCGTCGATCCACCGATCCACACGAGCTCACCGAGCGCGATCAGCCGTGAGAGCGCATCCGGGTCGAGCTCCTCGACGCGCGCCGGCAAGTAATCGCGCTCCCACTGCTCGGCGGGTCGCGCCAAGCCGTACATCTGACGCGCGACTTCAATCGTCCCGTCCGCGCCAGATAGGCGATGCGCCGCGTCGAGATGCTGCCAGCGCAACATGAACGCGGCGAAACGGTCGAGGGAGACGGCCTCGATCTGCTTTCTCGCCTGGGCGAGCTCGCGACGGCGGGCCAGCTCGAGCAGCCGTCGCGAGCACCAGCGCTCCGTGGTCGAATCGCGGCCAAACGCACCACGGACCAGCTTTCCGGCTCGCAGCCAGTCGTCGAGACGCGAGTGGATCCACACGTCATCGAGATCGTAGCGATCGCGGACGTCAGCCATCGAGAACGCGCCGGCCAATGACACGAAGCGCGCGAGAATCTCGCGGCGCGCCGCGATCGAGGTCATCGCCGCTCGTCGCAGCGACTCGGGCACCGCGGTCTCCACCGAAACGGGCTCGAGGTCGATGCCGCGATATGCGTTGGCAAATGCCTCCGCGCCGAATGCCGCGACGTACCGGCCGAAGTTCTCCGTGAGGACGACCCGACGCTGTGCGCCGCCGGCGGCGGGAATATCCAGCGCGATCGCCCGCCCGCGATCGAGCAGCTCGTGAAGCGGGTCGCCGCGTCGCCCCTCCTCGACCGTGGCGACGCGCTCCCGAAGGTCGTCCAATGTCAGATCGCCGGCGCGGTCGAGTAACAGCGCCAGCTCGTCGGCTGTACGCGCGCGCGACCCCGGTGCCGTGCCGCGGCGGCGTGCCAGAATCGCTTCGAGCATTGCCAGCGTGGACTCGTCCGCGCCTTCGCCTCCCATCAACTCGTCGAGCAGCGCACGATCCAACGACAGCAGCGCGGCGCGCTGTTCGGCCCGCGGCGCGTCGTCGGCA
>Ga0105248_10008428_pt1 | contig 11314 bp, 8 predicted proteins | sample KBSS34metaG_FD_81524 | JGI IMG/M metagenome (GOLD analysis project Ga0105248, IMG submission 81524) | Switchgrass rhizosphere microbial communities from Kellogg Biological Station, Michigan, USA - KBS S3-4 metaG | ecosystem: Host-associated > Plants > Roots > Rhizosphere > Soil | place...
GATCGTCAAACGCCGGACCGGTAACCGGCTGACAAGGAGGTCATTTCGATGCACCGGCGCGAATTCGTCGCGGTTCTTGGCGGCGCGATATCGGCCTGGCCGCTGATGGCCCGCGGACAGACATCCCCTCCCACTAGCGCGGTTCGCCAGGATTGGCTCGATCGACACAAGGAGGCCGTTCTCGAACCGGAGCTGCCGATCGTCGATCCGCATCATCACCTCTGGATCAGGCCAGGGTGGCGCTACATGGCCGACGATCTGCTGGCTGACATCAACAGCGGACACAACATCGTCGCGACGGTGTTCGTACAAGCCCATTCGATGTACCGGGCCAGCGGCCCCATCGAAATGCGTCCAATCGGCGAGACCGAGTTCGTCAACGGCGTCGCGGCGATGTTTGCCAGCGGGGTCGTTGGCAAGGCGCGGGCCTGCGCCGGAATCGTCGGGCAAGCGGACTTGACGCTCGGGGGCCGTGTGGAGCCCGTCTTGACCGCGCATCTGCGGGCCGGCGGCGATCGCTTTCGCGGTATCCGGCACATCACGTCATGGGATCCAGACGCATCGATCCGAAATCCCGACTATCCCGCCCCGCCCGGGCTCTTGAAAGACCGCACGTTTCGCGAAGGCGTCGCGAAGCTCGTTCAGTTCGGCCTCTCATTCGACGCGATGGTCTATCACCCGCAGATCGACGACGTCGCGGATCTTGCCGGCGCATTCCCCGGTCTGAAGATCGTGCTCAATCATGCCGGTGTTCCACTTGGGATCAACGCGTACCGGGGAAAACGTGACGAGGTTTTCTCGACCTGGTCCGCGTCGCTCAAAGCGCTGGCCAGGCACGACAACGTCTACGTCAAGATCGGCGGCCTTGGTCAGCGCTACATGGGACTGAACTTGAATGAACGTGCCGAACCGCCGTCGTCCACGGACGTGGCGCAGGCCTGCCGCCCCTATGTCGAGACGTGCATCGAGGCTTTCGGGCCTGCCCGGTCCATGTTCGAGAGCAACTTTCCCGTCGACAAGCCCTCCTACAGCTACCAGGTGTTCTGGAATGCCTGCAAACTGATGACGAAAGACGTCAGCCGATCAGAAAGAGCAGATCTCTTCGCCGGAACGGCCACGAGGTTCTATCGGCTCAGTGGAATTGGCTGAAGGAGTTGCATGGATATAGAATCCCCATCGACTTCACCCGTTGCCGCTACAGCCCGGCGCCCGCCTCGGTCCGTACGAGATCCTGACCGCCATCGGCGCAGGCGGAATGGGCGAGGTCTACCGCGCGCGCGACACCAAGCTCAATCGCGATGTCGCCATCAAAGTCCTCCCGGCGGCTCTCGCCAACGACGCCGACCGTCTCGCGCGGTTCAACCGTGAAGCGCAGGTCCTTGCGGCGCTCAATCATCCCAACATCGCGCACATTCATGGCCTCGAGGACTCGACCGGCGTCCCCGCGCTGGTCATGGAACTGGTCGATGGCAGCACGCTCGCAGAGCGTCTGGCGGGCAACAGAAGCGATCTGCCGATCGTGGAAGCACTCGGCATCGCCCGCCAGATTGCCCTGGCGCTCGAGGCGGCGCACAAAGCCAACATCATCCATCGCGATCTGAAGCCGGCCAACATCAAGATCCGTGTGGACGGCACGGTGAAGGTCCTCGACTTCGGACTCGCGAAAGCCCTGGATCCAATCTCGCCGGCGAGCGACGTATCGCAGGCGGCGACGATCACAAGCCCCGCGATGATGACGCACGCGGGCATGATCCTCGGCACGGCGGCGTACATGAGCCCCGAGCAGGCACGCGGGCGGCCGGTCGACAAGCGCACCGATATCTGGTCCTTCGGCTGCGTGCTCTACGAGATGCTCACCGGCCGCGCGCCGTTTGCGGCCGACACGGTGTCCGAGTCGCTGGCCAAGGTCCTCGAGCGGGAGCCCGACTGGAAGGCGCTCCCCGGTGCGACGCCCGCACGCGTGCGCGCGCTCCTGCGACGATGCCTGCAGAAGGATCCTGGACAGCGCCTGCACGACATCGCCGACGCGCGAATCGAGCTCGAAGAGCGGCTTTCGCCTTCGATGTATCCACGACTCGCGCCAGGTGCGCTGAAGGCCGTCGCCGCCGCTGCCGCACTCGTCGTCGTGGCCGTTGCATCCTACGCGGTGTACTCGTGGCGTCGCGCCGAGCGATTCGTGCCGGCGGATCGATCGGCCTGGGTCCAGCTCACGAACCTGGACTCCGCCACACAGCCGGCGCTGTCTCCCGACGGCCGGATGCTCGCCTTTATCAGAGGCCCCGGCACGTTCACGACATCGGGGCAGATCTACATCAAGTTGCTGCCCAGGGGAGAACCCAGTCCCCTCACGCAAGACAACTTCCAGAAGATGGGCCCCGTGTTCTCGCCAGATGGCGCTCGCATCGCGTACACGGTGAACGGTACTGGCCAGACGTGGGATACGTGGATCGTGCCGGCGCTGAGAGGAGAAGCGCGGCCCTGGCTGCGCAATGCCTCCGGTCTTACCTGGAGTGCTTCCAACCAGGTCTTGTTTTCCGAGATCAGGACGGGGAGTCACATGGGGATCGTGACGGCGGCGGAGAGCCGCAGCGAGTCCCACGACCTGTACTTTCCGCACCTGTCCGCCAGCGGCATGGCGCATCGCTCGTACCGATCCCCCGACGGCACATCAATGCTTGTCGTCGAGATGGACGATCGCAGTCAGTGGGTGCCGTGCCGCCTGTTGCCGTTCGACGGCAGTTCGAGGGGACGCCCGGTCGGGCCTCTTCAGTCCCGATGCACGAACGCGGCGTGGACGCCCGACGGCCGCTGGATGTTCTTCAGCGCCGACGCCGGAGACGGTTTTCATGTCTGGCGACAGCGCTTCCCGGACGGCGCGCCGGAACAGATCACATCTGGCCCAACCGAAGAGGAAGGCCTGGCGATTGCGCCCGATGGCCGATCGCTCATCACGTCGGTCGGCCTGCGCCAGCGGGCCGTGTGGATCCACGAAGCGGCTGGTGAGGAACGCCAGATTTCACTCGAGGGATATGCCTACTGGCCCCTTGTGTCCGCGGATGGGACGCGCGTCTGCTATCGCGTCACCCACGGTGTTGGCTCGGGGGCAACGCCGAGCGAACTCTGGGTGACGGACATCCGTTCCGGTCAGAGCGATCGACTCCTGCCCGGCCTGCTGGTGACGGCCTACGACCTCTCCCGCGACGATCGCATTGTCGCGGCAGTCGTCGAAGCCGATGGGAAGGCGCGGATCTGGCACGCCTGGCTGGACGGCCGCGAAGCGCCTCGACGGATTCCGGGCGCGGACGGGGATCAGCCGCGATTCGTGACGAACGGGGAAATCGTCTTTCGCTCCCTCAATGGCGACGAGCCCGTGGCCGTCACGCGCATTGGTATGGATGGGGCCAGACGGCAGGCCTTGTTGAAGACCGACAACTACGTGATTGGAACCGTCTCCCCTGACGGCCAGTGGATCAGCAACGGAGGAGGGGGGGATGGGCTCCGGGTCCTTTCCACTGCGGGCGCGGCTCCCGTCCAAATCCTGGAGACCTCGCAGTCAGCGCGGTTGCGGTGGGCACCCGACGGCCGTTACGTCTATCTGTCGTTGCAGTTCGGCGAAGCGTCCGCCTTCGCGGTCGGCCGGACCTACATCCTGCCGTTGGCGCCCGGCTCGATGTTTCCGCCGATGCCGGCTGGCGGCTTCCGCTCGGAGGAAAACCTCGCCGCGGTGCCAGGCGTGAAGATTGTTCAACTTGGCGATTTTGCGCCAGGGCCCTCGCCGGATGTGTACGCGTTTTCGCGCACGAGCGGAACGCGCAATCTGTATCAGATTCCGCTGCAGTGATGCTGATGTGTCGTCTGGCCGCCGCGCTATTGCGGCGGAAGTGCCAGCGCCACGACCGTCAGCCCGGACGGAACGACGACGTATTGACGGCCATCGATGGAATACGTCGTGGGCGGCGCGAAAATGGGCGCGCCGGTGAAATAGGTATAGAGCGTCTTTCCGGTCGCCGCATCCACGGCGAGGAAGTTGCCGGCGTGATCGCCGCTGAACACCATGCCGCTGGCGGTTGATGTGACGCCCGCCCAGGCTGGACCGGCATAGGCGACTTCCCACTTGCGGGCGCCGGTGAGCGGATCGATCGCGCGCAGTGCTCCGGTGCGCGGCGTTTCGAGCGGCACCACGGTGCCGCCGAGCGTCAGCGCGCCGATGCCGCCCGACGGGGCGTTGCGGCGGACGTAGCGCGCGCAGGTCTCGCGCACGGTGACGAAGAACAGGCCGCGCGACGCGTCGTAGGACGGCGACATGAAGTTGGTGTTCCCGTACAGATCGGGGCAGGTCATGGTGCCTTCATCGGTCGGCGTGTGGCCTGGCAGCTCGATCGGCTTCCCCTTCGCATCAATCCCCGACGCCCAGTTCTGATTCCCGTACGACGAGGCCCTGATGAACTCACCGGTCGTGCGATCGAGCACGTAGAGAAACCCGTTGCGATTCGCCTGCATCACGACCTTGCGCGGCCGTCCGGCAATCGTCACGTCGGCGAGCACCGGGACCTGGTTGGCGTCCCAGTCGTGCGTGTCGTGCGGGGTGAACTGGAAATGCCATTTCAGCTTGCCGCTGTCCGCGTCGATCGCCAGGAGCGCGGCCGTATAGAGGTTGTCGCCGGGACGGTTCGAGCCGTCCCAATCAGGGTTCGGATTGCCGGTGCCCCAGTAGAGCATGTTGAGATCGGGATCGTAGGTGCCCGTGACCCACGTGGGCCCGCCGCCGCGCTCGAGCATCTCGGCCGGCCAGGTTTCGCTGCCCGGCTCACCCGCGGCAGGCACCGTCCACAGACGCCAGACGCGTTTGCCGGTGACGTCGTAGGCATCGAGAAATCCGCGATTCGCGTACTCGCCGCCCGCGATGCCGACAATCAGCTTGTCTTTCACGAGGAGCGGTGCGCCGGTCGATGCGTAGCCTTGCTTGTAGTCCGCCAGCTCGATATCCCACACGACCTTGCCGGTCTTCATCTCGAGCGCGACCAGGTGCGCGTCGAGCGTCGTCATGAACAGGCGATCGCCCTGTGCCGCGAAGCCGCGATTGACGGGGCCGCAGCACACTTTCAGGCCCGGCGGCAGCGTCCGCTGGTAGTGCCAGAGCTGTCTGCCGGTTTTGCCGTCGATCGCCCAGGCGTGGTTGGACGCGCCGGTGAAATACAGGATGCCGTTGAGCACGATCGGCGTCGCCTCGAAATTTCCGGTCACGCCGGTCTGGCTGGTCCAGACGGGCGTCAGTTTCGACGCGTTGGCGGGCGTAATCTGCGTCAGCGGGCTATGACGGCGCCCCGCGTAGTCGCCGCCGACCGACAGCCACTGCTCGGGATTCTTCAACCCGCCGAGGACGTCCTGATAGGTGACGTTCTGGGCGAAGGCGGTCGAGGCGGAGAACCCGAAGAACGCGACGGACATCATCAACTTGCGATGGCTCATTTTCATGGTCAGACCTTTCGCGGGCGCGACAGTGCGGAATGTGTTGATTATGCGACAGCCTTGCCGAACGCGGTGGGACAAATGTCTCTAGAATGGGGCTCGTGATCGGCCGGAACCTCGCCTGCGGCCTGGCGTGCCTTGCGTTGACCGCGATGTCCTCGTCGTCGATGCTCGCGCAGCGGTCGCCGGGCGGCGATGGACCCAGGCCGTCGCAGGACACGATCGCGCCGTCATTGAACACTCGCCTGCTCGCCCTGGAGCGTGCGCAAGGCGTGCTGTTCAGTGCGCTGATAGCCGGAACGGGCAAGGTCGATGAGTCCGCGGTTCTGCAGCGTATGACGCGTCAACTCGGTGAGACCGGCGCCGCTCCCGATTTGGAAGCCGACAAGGGGTTTGACGCGCTCGGCCCGCGCGGCGCTCGCACCATCCGGCGGGCCTACGCCTTTCATCGCGAAGTGGTCGCGATCTATGCCGGCCGTCCGCCTTCGGAACGCAAGGTTGCGCTCGACGCCGCGCTCCGCAAGTATCAGGAAGGGCCGGAGCCTGCGCTGCCCGACGCGGCCAAGGACATGTCGATCCTCTACGACCATCCATATTCGCCGTTCGTGCCTCCAGTCCCCCCGGAATCGGAGCCGCGCCGCAAGCTGGCCTACCCGACGCTGACAGGATTCATGTGGGCGGCGAGGTGGTACCAGCTGGCGGTGCTGGAGGCGCTCGAACCGTTCGGTGCGCCGGGCGAACGCGATCGCGATCTGGCGACGGTCGCCGCGCGCCTCGGCAGCAAGCTGCCGTCCGGATCCCCACCCTACGCCTTCCCCGAGGAACTCCCGCTGGCGCCAGCGATCGCGCCGGGGCTGGTCGCGCTGCACGATCGCTCCGCGTCCGTCATCGACAACCTGAACATGATGCTCGAGGTGCTCACGGACGTGCTCGAGCATCCCGCGGTCGCTGACCGTCGCGCGGCGCTCGATACGGTGATTGCGCAGTTCACGAATCGGCAGTACCGCTGCGTCTCGACCGACGAGTGGATTCTCGTCGCGCTGCGCCACAGCATTTTCGCGCAGGGTGGATTCGCGCTGGCCGCCGTCACCGTCAACGAGCGCAACGCCTTTTCCGGCGTACACGGCCAGCACTACGGACCGCGCCGGCCGCCGCCACCGTGTGAACCCTAACAACCATTCGCGCCAATGACCCAGTGAGAAGAATGCGATGAAAATCTTTCTGAACGTGTTTGGTGTGCTCCTGGTGCTGATGGGAACAACCTGGTTCCTGCAGGGCGCCAATGTCCTGACCGCCGGCAGCTCGCCGATGATTGGCGACCCGCACTGGGAGTACTACGGTGCGCTGGCCGTCCTCGTCGGCCTCGCCCTGATCGTTGTGGCCCGCCGGCGCGGCCGCGCGAAATCATAGGCTGTGTCGTTGGCCGGCAGTTATACTCCGGCCATGAAAATGATGAAGCGCACCGCAAGAATCGCGTTGGCTGCGTTGTGCGTGTGCGCGGCCGCACTGCCGGCCGCGGCGCAGGCTCCACAGCCCATCGCGCCGAAGACGGCACCGGCCACGCACGTCACAAAGGACCAGATCCAGGAGTTCATAGCGCACATGGCGCCCGACCGGATCGCGGACAGCGTCATCCGCGCGGTTGACGTGGGCGGATACAAGGTCGGCGTGTTCGCCGTGGTCCGGCCGAAGACCTCGCCGCAGGATGCGATCTACCACGACACGAACATGACCGAGATTCTCTACATGCTGGAAGGATCGGCGACGCTGATTACCGGCGGCACGATTCCGGACGCTCGCCCGCCGACTCGCGCCGGCGGCAACTACACCGGCACGAAGATCGAGGGCGGCACCAGCCGGCACGTGGTGCCGGGCGATGTGATCATCACCCCGGGGCGAACGCCGCACCTGTGGGCAAACATCGAGAGCGATATGCGGTATCTGGTCTTCAGGCCCGATCCGGATGGGACGCTGACGCTGAAATAGCGACGGATCCTTGTCGGTGCTTCGGTGCGTGGGTGCGGTCACCTAGCACCCACGCACCGACAGGGCTCTGAGTCTCAGTTCGCCGGCAGCGTGAACGCGATGAATTCGCCCGAATAGCTGCCGCCGCTCACCGCGACGACGATGTACTGCTTGCCGTCGACCATGTAGGTCATCGGCGACCCGCTCTGCGGCGCCGGCATGAAGACCGCCCCCACCTCGCGGCCGGTCGCCTTGTCCCACGCGCGTAACATCGCGCCGCGCGGGTGTTCCGGCGTGGTGGTGACCTGCGAGTCGCCCATCACGACCAGCGTCTTGGTATTCATCAGGCCGACGCCCGAGACACCCGGCTGTCCGGTCTTGGGAATGTTCATGCCGCGCAGCATCGGATGATTGCGAATGTTGTCCGGCGTGTCGCCCGCGGGTGATTGCCACATGATCTCGCCGCGATCCAGATTGATCGCCGAGACCATCCCGTAAGGCGGTTTGTAGATCGGCAGCCCCTGCACCGTCAGGCCGGCGTTGGCCGCTGCCGTGTCGGCTTCGGAGACCGGGGGCGGCGGAGCGGTCGCCGCCGCGGGAAGGTTGGTCGGCGCGAACGGCTTGCCCGATCCGTCGGCCGCGCAGCAGTCGCCTGGGCCAAGGACCTCGCGGAAGGGACGGCCGGCCATGCCCGCCACGTAGCGGATGTCCGAGAAGCCCGGCGGCGAAGCCACCAGCGATCGCGACGACGGCGCGTTCGACGCTTGCGCGTAGACCACGTGAAGTTCCGGGTCGCCGGAGGAACCCGGCCAGTTCGTGGCGGTGCCCGCGCCGACGGCGCCGAGGAGCCCGGTGATGTTGCCGAGAATCGGCGGCGTGAACGGCGACGTCCCCACCTTGAACCGCTTCAGCACGTCGAGCGCCTGCGCCCGCAGTTCCGGCGTGAAGTCGATCACATCGTCGGGCACCTTGAGGTAGTTGCGATTATAGGCGGGCGGTTTGGTCGGAAAGGGCTGCGTCGCGGCGGTCTTCTCGCCCGGGACGTCCGACTGGGGCACGGGCCGTTCCTCGATCGGCCAGACCGGATTTCCAGTTACGCGATCGAGGACGTAGAGCCAGCCCTGCTTGCTCGGCGACGCGACCACCTTGATCGCGCGGCCGCCGACGTTGATGTCCATCAGAATCGGCGACGACGAGTTATCGAAATTCCAGATGCCGTGGTGCACGTACTGGAAGTGCCACTTCCGCTGACCGGTCTTCAGATCGACCGCGACGAGTGACTCAGAGAAGAGGTTGTTACCCGGCCGATGTCCGCCATAGAAATCCGACGAGGGTGTCTCGACCGGCAGGTAGACGATGCCGAGCTCTTCATCGATCGAGATCTCGGTCCATACGCCGGTGTTGCCGTTGACCGACCACGAGTCGTTCTCCCACGTATCGTTGCCGAGCTCTCCCGGCCGCGGAATCGTCAGGAACGTCCAGAGCAGTTTTCCGGTGCGGACGTCGTAGCCTCGAACGAGCCCCTTGGTGTTGTTGTGCGTCGGGACCGTCTGTCCTTCGCGGAACGACGAGCCGACGACCACGATGTCGTTGGCGATGGCCGGCGTCGCGTGAAGACCGATTTCGCCGGTCTCCAGGTCGATCGGCTGACGATTGCCGTACTGCACACCCTGCTTCAAATCGACGACACCGCCGGTCCCGAACCCGTTGATCATCACGCCGGTCTTGGCGTTGAGCGCGATCATGCGGTAGCCGGTGGTGAAATAGATGATGCGTTCGTCGCCTCGGCCGTCGGTCCAGTACGACACGCCGCGGCCGGACAGCTGGCGCGGCGACACCACGGCGCGTTTGCCCTCGCGCACGCTGTGCTGCCAGATCATTTCACCGGTTTTCGCATCCAGCGCGACCACGGCCCGTCTGACACCGGCCGTGGAGTACAGCACACCCTTCACCATGAGCGGCGTGCCTTCGAGCTTGAATTCCTGGCGCGGTCCCAGGCTGTCGGTCTTGAAGCGCCACGCGACTTCGAGCTTGCCGAAGTTCGAGGCGTTGATTTGATCGAGCGGTGAATACCGGGTGCCGTGGATGTCGCCGTTGTAGTGCGGCCACTCGCCGCTCTTTGTGGACGGCTGGGCGGGCCACGACCCGGCAGGCGGTGGCGCGCCGATGAAGATCTGTCCGGCGGCGCCGGTGTTGAGGAGGTTGAATCCGACGACGACGATCACGCTCGCTATCAGCCACTTGATCAATCTCGGCATCGCAATACTCCTTGCTGCGACCCGGCATCAGCCAGGGGTCAGACGCTCTAAGCCGCGTGAACGTTAGCAGAGGCCCGGCTATCCAGCCACGCCTTTCTGCGGGGTCACGAGGTATTTCTTCCCGGTCGCTCGCTTGCCGTAATCGGCAATCGCGTCCGGCCGGAGCGCTTCGGCCAACGATACGCTTCTCTCGTAGTGGCTGGCGAAGGTCGTCTTCAGTTCCGCGACGATACGCGCGCGGAGCGCCTGCGCCGCTGCCGCTCCGATCTTCTGCAGGAACGGCCACAATAACCACCCGCCCACGCCCCATGCCATGCCGAAGCTTCCGTCGACTTCGATCGGCTTGAGATTCAGGCGGCCGTACACATACACCTGCTTGTGCGTCGTCGAGCCGTAACGGCTGTATGCGTTGGCGTTCCTGTTTGCCACGATTTCCATGCAGGTCAGGATGTGTCCGGCCAGCGGACCACCCCCGATCGCGTCGAACGCGAGGGTTGCGCCCGTCGCCAGGATCGCCGCGGTCAACTCCTGCATGAACGCCGGCGACGTCGAGTTGCAAACATGCACGGCACCCAGCGCCCGGAGCGTGTCCTCCTGCGCCTGCGACCGCACGATGTTCACCAGGCCGATTTCGTCGGCCAGGCAGATCTTGTTGAGCATCTGGCCCAGGTTGGACGCGGCCGCCGTGTGGACCAGCGCCGTATGCCCCTCGCGCTTCATCGTCTCGACCATCCCAAGCGCGGTGAGCGGGTTGATGAAGCACGACGCGCCTTCTTCCGCAGTCGTGCCTTCAGGTAGCACGAGACACTGATCGGCCTTGATGCTGCGGTACTGCGCGTACATCGCCCCACCGATCACCGCCACCCTCTTACCCAGCAACGCCTCTGCCTCGTCCGATCTCCCGGCGGCGACGACGACACCCGCGCCTTCGTTGCCGACCGGCATCGATTGGTCAAGACGGGCGGCGACGACGCCCATCCGCTCGGCGGGAATCGTCGCAGTCACCACCGGCCGGTCCGCCGTGCCGGAATACGTCGCGGTCTTCATGTCGGCCGCGCCGAACAGCAGTCCCTGATCCGAGGGGTTGAGCGGAGACGCTTCGATCCGCACCAGCACTTCGTCCGGCAGCGGATCCGGGACTGGAACGCTGACCAGGGACAGCTCCAGTTGGCCGTTCGCGCGCACGAGCGAACGCAGTTGCAGGCCGGTGCGTGTCGACTGAACGGTCATCGCGTCGACCCCGCGGGCGGTTTCAGTGCGGCAAGACTCTCCTTGTTGATCTCGTCGATGATCTTGGCGTACGCGCGGCCGGCGGCCTCGAGCCCCACCGCGGGCACAATCTCCGGCACGTCGTGATCGGTGTGCTTCACTTCGGGCGAGTGAATGAGCTGAATGGACGGTGCGACCCGCGCGATGGCGCCCATCTCACCCGACGCGCCCGGATCCATGTCGCCGACGATGTTGACGCCGAAGGTGCGATAGGCATTGAGCACGATGTCGACCATCTTGCGGCTGCCGTTCACCCACCAGCGGCGCGGGTCGATGCCGTTGGCTTCACGCAGGCTGGTATTCCAGTTCAAGGTCTGCGCCGCGGCGATGTGTTCGCAGTTGATCATCAGCGC
>Ga0105248_10008438_pt1 | contig 11304 bp, 11 predicted proteins | sample KBSS34metaG_FD_81524 | JGI IMG/M metagenome (GOLD analysis project Ga0105248, IMG submission 81524) | Switchgrass rhizosphere microbial communities from Kellogg Biological Station, Michigan, USA - KBS S3-4 metaG | ecosystem: Host-associated > Plants > Roots > Rhizosphere > Soil | place...
CGCGCCTCAGGTGGTAAACGTGTTCGACCGGCGCTCACGATTCTTTCAAACTACGCCGTTGGTGGTGATGGTGCACGCTACAACTCCATTCGCATGGCGACTGTGATGGAGTTTCTTCATACCGCGACGCTCGTGCACGATGACATAATCGACCACGCAGACACACGTCGAAACCGGCCCACAGTCAACGCTCTCTATGGAAATGAGACAGCGGTTTTAATGGGCGACTGGCTGTACATGTCTGCGTTTGAAACGAGTCTTGCTGAGCGCTCACTGCCGATTTTGGATATTCTGACTCGCGTCACTCGCAAGATGACGGAAGGTGAACTTCTGCAGCTGACTCTGTTGGGAAAAGTCGAAGTCACCCAAGACGAGTATCTCGACGTGTTGGAGCGCAAGACGGCGTACCTGTTCAGCGCGAGCTGCGAAATTGGTTCCATCCTGGGAAGTGCTGAAGAAAGACAACAGGTAGCGTTACGGGAGTACGGCCTAAATCTCGGCACCGCGTTTCAACTCATTGACGACCTGCTCGACTTCACCTCAAGTGATGATGTGCTGGGGAAAGCTTCTGGCGCTGATTTACTCGGCGGCAAGGTCACACTGCCTTTGATCTATCTGATGGAATCCGACCCCTCGAAGATAGATGCTGTCCGGCATGTCCTGCGCGATCACGATTATTCGGAAACCTCCAAGCAGGAACTCTGCGCTGCTATATCCAACTCTGGCGCCCTTGCTCGCGCCCGCGAAGTGGCTCACGACTACGCCCAGGCGGCATGCACTGCTCTCGAATGCTTGCCCGAGTCTCCATATCGTGAGGCTTTGCAAGCTTTACCCACCTACGTTCTTCAGCGGGACCGGTAAGCGGGAAAATTAAGGGTATTGTGCAAACCCGCAAACGCCTCTAGAATCTGCCTCGATGGAAGGACCGAACGAAAACCTCTTATCACGGCTTGAACAAAGTCTCCGGCAGTCGCGGGCTGCACGTATGCACCTTGCGGCACGCTTGCGAGAGTTGGAAACCGAGGCTGACACTGTGCGGGCTGAGCTTGCGGAAATGGACACGCTCGCCAGTCAAACTGAAGCTGCAATCTACCGGCTGCTGTCAACTGTTCTCGCGTCGGGCAATCTCTCGCTCGGTCTACCTTCAGATGCAGAACTGGAGGCGGCAATGCGGCAATCGCCTCCGCCTTATCAAAATCAGCAGGTATTACGACCCAGCTACACCGCTGTCGAGCGTCGCCAGCAAATTCCAACGGTCCGAAATAACGTGGAAGCGCTTAGTGATCGGTTTATGGACCGAACAATCCCGCAGGCGGTTACCTTGTTGTTGCGCGAAGAAGGCGCTCCGCTTCACGTAAATGAGCTTTACAACCGATTGCTTGAGGGTGGATTCAAGTTCACGGGACAGAACCCAACGATCAGCGTTGCAGTCTCACTCAATCGCAATACTCGCTTCCGCAAAGTTGCCCCGGGCACTTTTGATCTGGTGATGCGCGATGCTTCGAAAGCCTCGTAGTCAATCCATTTTCGGTCACACCTTCTAACCCGTTAGAATAACTTTCAATGCGCGCCATCGTTCTTTCAGCTGGTTACGGCACACGTCTCTGGCCACTTACAGAGGATCGCACCAAACCTGCCATTCCGATCTTAGGTAAACCACTCGTTGGCTACGTCGCCGAATATCTTGCCGCTTATGGAATCGATGAGATCGTCGTCAATTTGCATCATCGTCCGGGGTCAGTTCGCAAAGCCCTGGGTGATGGCAGTCAGTTCGGAGTGAAACTCAACTATGTAGAAGAGCCAGTGATCCTTGGCACGAGCGGAGCAATCGACAACACACGCGAGTTCTTCAGCAAAGAAACGTTCGTCGTCGTCAACGGGAAAATCATCACGGACATCGATCTAGACAAGGCGTTCCAAACACATCGCGCGACTCGAGCGCTGGCGACGCTAGTCTTATTACCAAATGCGAATCGTGAGCGCTTTTCGGTTGTGAGCAAGCAAGACGGATTGATTACCGGCTTTGGAGGTATGCCTTCTGTTGCCGATGAGGCACCGTTGATGTTCACCGGCATTCAGATCATGGAACCCGAGATTTTCAAATACATTCCGAAAGGCGTGTTTTCCCACTCGACAACGGATGTTTACCCACAAGCAATAGCTAACGGCGAACGAATCGCCGCGCACGTAGCAGTTGGTCGTTGGCGTGAACTCTCGACGTTGCAGCGGTACCTCGATATCAGTCTTGAATTACTGAAAGAGGCAGGTAACGACATTAGCGCGGGAACGGGATGTTTTATTGATGAGGGAGCTGATGTTGGTGAAGCAATTCTTTGGGATCGAGTACAAATTGAATCCGGCGCTCACATAAGGCGCTCGGTGCTGGCGGACGGTGTTCACATTCACAACGGAGAAACATTGATGAACTGCGTTGTCGTTCCCGCTGCATTAATTGCCGGATCAATTCCGCCTGAGAAATCAATGAAGGGGCACCTACAGGGAGAAAACTTTGTCGTGCCTTTGGCCGTTTGATACAATCCCGACACACAACGGAAATTTGATTAAGGCGGGACGAGATGGATAGTCCCGCTTTTTGAAATTACACTCCTTTTCATAATTGCTGATGAGTTCTGCTAAACAGGTGGTTTCCAACGCTTTTGAATCCTCGGCATCTGAACGACTCGCAAGATTCATCGCTGGTCAGGGAATAGCTGGCCTGGAGATCACGCCTCTAACTCCCGACGCGTCGACTCGCAAGTACTTCCGCATTCCCTGGAAAAAAGGTAAGGCGGTAGCAGCTGTGTATCCTGAGCCGTTCGATCCGGAGTTTCATCCGTATCTTGACGTGACGAGACTTTTTGCTGAGGCTGGAATTCCAGTTCCTGAGATCTTTGCTGTCGATGGAACCGCGGGCATGATCATCCAGGAGGATCTGGGCGATCAGCAACTGTTTCAAGCGTATGAGCAAGAAACGGAAGAAGAATGCGATGAGTATAAAGAGCAGGCAATTAAATTGATTGCGAAGATCCAGTCCGCAACCGAGAAGGCGTGTGAGACGCACTCCATTGCCAGTCGACTCGCCTTTGATGAGGCAAAGCTTTCGTGGGAATTGGAGTTCTTCTTCGATCATTACTTTGGCAGTCTGCGCCACGAGACGTTGCGTCACGCTGAGACGGCTGAGCTCAAAGTGGAGCTCAACGATATCGCGGCAGAATTGGCGTCAGCTCCACGAGTGCTTTGTCATCGTGATTACCATGCTTCGAATTTGATGATTGACGGGAAACGGCATTTGCGAGTAATCGATCATCAGGATGCGCGAATGGGTCCAGCAAGTTATGACCTGGTGTCATTCTTACTTGACCGTCGCCCGTGTCCGCCAACTTTGGCCGAATTGCGAGGCCATCGTTTATTTTTTCTTGAAGAGCGTCGCAAGCGTGGTCTTGGCGCTGTCGATCCGGATGACTTTGCGAATGAATTTCGGCTGATGACGATTCAACGCGGTCTCAAAGCAACGGGAACGTTTTCGTATCAGACGGCAGTGAGTGGCCGCGGAACTGTCTATCAACCTTTTATTCAGCCAACCCTGGAGATCGTACTGCAAGCGGCTCTGTGGCTGGATCGCTTTCCCACCTTGCAGCGGATGTTGAAAGAACGAATTAATTAAGGACCTCCTGGTTACCTCGGTTTATCAATGACAAGTCAATCAGTCGCACTAGCTTCCGAAAAACAAACCTACATCAATCAACTTTCAGAACACGTCGGTTCAGAAGTCATCATCAAAGGATGGCTTTACAACATGCGATCGAGCGGGAAGATTGCTTTTCCGCAGTTGCGCGACGGAACTGGCGTTGTCCAATGTGTCGCCGTAAAGAGCGCGATTAGCGAAGAAGTCTGGGATGCGCTCAAGGCCTTGGGCCAGGAATCGGCCGTGGTCATCAAAGGCACCGTGCGCGCGGATAGTCGGGCTCCTGGTGGCTATGAGATCGACGTGATAACAGCTGACGTACTTCAGCAGGTTCACGATTACCCGATCACGCCAAAAGAGCACGGGACTGAATTCCTGATGGATCACCGACACCTTTGGCTTAGATCGCGTCGTCAACATGCTGTCTTGAAAGTGCGCCATACGGTAGTGCAAGCGGTCCGAAACTTTTTGGATAACGACGGCTTTACGCTCTGTGATTCGCCAATCTTTACGCCGGCAGCATGCGAAGGCACAACCACGCTCTTCGAAGTAGATTACTTCGACGGGGAAAAGGCGTACCTCACTCAATCAGGGCAGCTTTACAACGAAGCGACTGCCGCGGCTTTTGGCAAGGCTTACTGTTTTGGTCCGACCTTTCGCGCGGAAAAGTCTAAGACGCGGCGGCATCTCACTGAGTTTTGGATGGTCGAGCCGGAAATGGCTTACGCAACGCTTGATGACGTTATGGCCCTGTCGGAGAGGTTTCTTTCGTACATTGCAGCTCGAGTTCTTGAAGATCGCCAGGAGGAACTGAAGATCCTTGAACGTGATACGGCAAAGCTTGAAGGAATTGTCCCGCCATTTCCACGTGTGCATTACGACGACGCAGTAAAGATGCTCCATGAAGGATTTTCTAAAGGCGCTGTCGAGTCAAAGTTTGAATGGGGTGGTGACTTTGGGGCGCCGGATGAGACTTACATTTCAAGTCAATTCGACAAGCCGGTGATGGTTCATCACTATCCCGCTGCAATTAAGGCGTTCTACATGGCGCGCGATCCGGAACGGAGCGAGTTGGCTCTAGGCGTGGATGTGTTGGCACCGGAAGGTTACGGAGAAGTCATTGGGGGCGGCGAACGCGCAACCTCGTTGCAATTCCTGCAGGAACAGATCGCCCTGCATCAGCTTCCTGAAGAAGCATTTCAGTGGTACCTGGATTTGAGACGTTACGGCAGCGTCCCTCACGCAGGTTTTGGAATGGGTATCGAACGCTGTACAGCGTGGATGTGCGGAATCGAACATATACGTGAAACGATTCCGTTCCCCCGAATGCTTTATCGAATCCGGCCTTAGCGAATACATCTTGCTGAGCGTTTTCAATCTAGTTCTTGCAAATCCAAATCGCGCAAAACGGTGTCATGAAGTCAATACCATCTCGCGGTAGCGGGTGGGTGCGGAGTATCAGCACAACTTCAAACAAAGAGCTAAGTCGAACCACATCAACTGGAGACGTACCCGCCCGCTACCGCGAGGTGGTACTGACCTCAAACAATCATGGATGAACACCTGCGAATCGAATTCAACGAATGGGCCAGAGCCGGGCGTGGCGAGGGAATGGAAAAGGGACATCGACCTGTCGGTGAACAGGCAATCGAGCGGATGCAGTTGCCGGCGGACGCGTGTATTCTCGATGTTGGATGTGGGTCGGGTTGGGCCACCCGCTTGATGGCTGAAAGTGCCGTCAACGGAAGAGTCGTCGGTATTGATATCGCCGATGAGATGATTCAGCTAGCTGAAAAATCATCACGCACTTTCCAAAATGTCGAATTCAAGGTCGCGACCGCAGAATCTTTACCTTTTAAAGATTCCGAGTTTACGCATGCCTTCTCAATGGAATCGTTATACTACTATTCCAACATGATCGCAGCGCTGCGGGAAATACATCGAGTGCTGGAACATGGTGGAGTGTTCGTAACTGTAATCGATCTGTATCTTGAGAACGCACCATCCCATGAGTGGATTCCAACTCTGAAAGTACCGGTCCATTTGCTCGGCATCCCTGACTATCGATCCATGTTCGAAGAGGTTGGGTTTATAAACGTTAAGGATAGACGTTTGTACGATTCCACTCCCGTTCCCGAAAATTATTCCGGCGGTTCTTTCAAAACACGAGAGGACTACGTTCTTTACAAACAGAATGGATCATTAATGTTGACCGCCGAGGTGAGAAAATGAGCGAGTCCCCCGAACGAATAGTTACGATCTTTGGCGGTTCCAAATGTGTTGAGCAAGATCCTGAATACGGTCAGGCAAGACGTGCCGGTACTTTGCTTGCTGAAGCAGGGTTTACGATCTGTACCGGTGGTTATCTTGGCGTAATGGAAGCGGCCAGTCGCGGTGCACGTGAGGCGGGCGGTCGCGTGCTTGGAATCGTCATGAATCAGTTCAAGCACGAGCCCAACCGCTTCTTGACGGATAAGGTTGCGACACCACATTTCTATGAACGTCTACAACACCTAATCACACGTTCAGTTGGTTTCATCGCCGTTCGCGGAGGGATGGGAACAGTGACAGAGTTGTCGTTAGTCTGGAATAAGATTCAAACCAGAGTGATTGAACCTCGACCACTTGTACTGCTCGGGGACTGTTGGCCGCCTGTTGTTGAGCAATGGAAACGATCATTGGCGGTAAGTGACGCGGACGTGGCCACGCTAGATTTCGCAGAGACTGCTGAAGAGGCAGTGGAAATCATTAAGGCAAAGTCTCAAGGAGTTGTTATATGAACTGTCCGAGATGCGGTGCACTGATGCTCGAAGGCTCAACATTTTGCGGCGGCTGTGGAAACCGTTTAGGTGCCGCCGCGCCATCGTATCAAGCGCCTGGGGGCCAGGGTATTCACATCGATGCAGATTCCAAGGGCCAAGGTCGAGGCTACACTTATGAAGTACTACACCAGCCTTCTTTTGCACTCGCCGTGTTGCAACTAGCAGCAGAACAGTCCATTCAGGCTGAAGCCGGTGCGATGGTTTCGATGTCAGCGAATATCGAGTTGCAGTCGCAAATGAAGGGCGGACTGCTTGGTGCGCTCAAACGAGCTGCCGGTGGTGAGTCAGCATTCATCTCAACGTTTACAGCGCGTGGTGGGCCAGGCGAAGTCACACTGGCTCCTGGAAGTCCCGGTGATATTGCTGCGATAGAACTAAGCGGTCAGCCTTTCTTTGTGCAGTCGAGTTCATATCTCGCGGGCGATTCAAGTCTGACTGTCGACACAAAGTGGGGTGGTGCAAAATCATTCTTTGCCGGCGAAGGTTTATTCGTGCTTATGGTTCAAGGCCAGGGCCTCTTGTTAGTTTCGTCCTTCGGCGCAATTCATCGAAAGATGCTGAGACCAGGCGAGCGTTATGTAGTCGACACAGGCCATCTTGTCGCGTGGGAAGGGACAACACAGTACACACTGCGCAAAGCAGCATCAGGCTTCTTTCGAAGCATGATGAGTGGCGAAGGTATTGTTGCTGAGTTTGTTGGACCTGGTGAACTACTGATTCAAACGCGTAACCTCGAAGCCCTGGCTGGGCTCCTTAAGCCGTTCTTCCCGACTCAAAATAGCGGCGGTGGTGGGTTCAATATCAACCTTGGCGGTTAGTCGTTTATGTCCTCAGCATTATCCAATTCGAATAGAGCCGTTGGCATTTTTGGAGTACCACTCGGTTATGGAGCGAGTATGGCCGGTGTTGATATGGGGCCGGCAGCTCTGCGCGTCGCTCGATTGAAACATCGAATTGCAGGATTGGGTTACGCTGTCCGCGATCACGGAGACATGCGATTGAGTAGTCCTGAAACCGTTCCTGATGAGCATGACAAACTTAAATATCTATCTGAGATTAGTAACGCGTGTGAACAACTTAGTGCGCAGGTTGAAGGTGTTCTCGACTCGGCCGAATTACCTCTCATCCTGGGGGGCGATCACTCCATCGCTATCGGTTCATTCGCCGGCATCGCGTCTTACTACAAAAAAAAACAGGAAACGATTGGTTTGATCTGGTTTGATGCCCATGCCGATATGAATACTCCGGAAACCACACCATCCGGCAATATTCACGGAATGCCTCTGGCTGCGCTACTCGGTTACGGCGCACCTGAACTAACCAATATCGCAGGATTCGCTCCCAAACTCGATCCGCGTTTATGCGCACATGTTGGCGCCCGGGACATCGATTCAGGCGAAAGAGAATTGATCAAAAAGCTCGGTATGCGGTTTTTTACAATGAGAGAGATCGACGAGCGAGGAATGTCCGCGTGCATGGATGATGCTATCCACATTGCGTCGGGTGGTAGCGCAGGTTACGGTGTTACGTTCGATGTTGATGTGCTTGATCCGGTTGTTGCTCCCGGCTCCGGTACACTTGTTCGCGGTGGTCTCACATATCGTGAAGCACATCTCGGAATGGAGAAAATTGCCGAAGCCGGTGGTATGTGCTCACTTGAAATCGTTGAGATAAATACAGCACTCGACGTTAACAATAAGACCGCGGAACTTGGCGTCGAACTAATCTTGTCGGCTTTAGGAAAGACAATTCTGTAAATATTTCAGGAGAACAGGGTGCCCAAAAAACTTCGCGTAGGCATTATCTTTGGTGGCCGTTCAGGTGAACATGAGGTTTCGATTCGTTCAGCTCAAGCCATCATTGAAGCGATCAATCCAAAGAAGTTCGAAGTGGTTCCAGTTGCGATTACGAAGGAAGGGAAGTGGCTTGGCCCATCACAGTCGACACAGTTGCTTCCTGAAAATATCCGTGGCTTGTTGGCATCGGGAACAAACGAGCAGACCGGCGATGTCGCACTGTTAGGAGATCCTTCACACAAGGGTCTTATCGCAATTCATAAAGACAATTCTTCGACTGTTGCTGAAAAACTGGACGTGGTCTTTCCCGCTCTTCATGGACCGTTCGGTGAAGATGGGACACTTCAAGGGTTGCTTGAGATGGCAGATGTTCCATACGTGGGCTGCGGAGTTCTTGCGTCCTCATGTGGGATGGATAAAGTGACAATGAAGTCGCTCTTCGCTCAGGCTGGACTGCCAATTTGTAAACACACCTGGTTCTTGCGATCACAGTGGCGTGCCAACCCTGACAAGATCTTGCGCAAGGTGCAGAGTGAAATCGGTCTACCCTGCTTTGTGAAGCCCGCTAACCTCGGATCGTCAGTTGGTGTTTCTCGGGCGAAAGACAAAAAGACACTTTCAGATGCTATCGATCTCGCCGCTGAATACGATCGAAAGATCATTGTCGAAGAAGAAGTAGTTGCGCGGGAGATCGAGTGCGCGATCCTTGGTAACGACGAACCGAGAGCCAGTCTGCCCGGTGAATACGTTATTTACGAAGAGTCTGCGCGCTTCCTTGACTACACAGAGAAGTATGCATCCACGGGACGAGTGAGTTTTGTTGTGCCTGCACCACTCTCGAAGTCGTTAACCGGGAAAATTCAACGAATGGCTATCCAGGCATTTCAGGCAGTCGATGGATCTGGGCTAGCGCGAGTAGATTTCTTTCTTGATAGGAAGAGCGGGGAACTGGTCATCAATGAATTGAACACGCTGCCCGGGCTAACAGAAGTTTCCGGGTATCCAAAAATGTGGCAGGCCTCAGGTCTGAGTTTTCAGAAACTGTTGGAAGAATTAATCGAGTTAGCGTTTGAGCGTCATAAAGAGAAATTACTGACAAAAACCAGTCGCTGACGCTTCAAGTGATACTCGAAGTTGCTACTTCTTTGGCGCGCGATAACCTTTACGAGTTCTCACAACCGCATCCTCACGATTCACTTTAACTTCCAGAGTTCTCCATTTTCCGTCGTGCATCTTGTTAACTGGACGATAGGAAATCGTGTACTGATGTCCAAGTTCGTTCGCGACTTCCGCAAACGCATCTCGGAGTGCCTGTCCACCAGCGGTTGAAATGAGACGACCCCCAGTTTTGTCCGCAAAGCCTTTTAAAGAAGCAGCACTCTGTCGGTTGGCGTATCCGGGTGTATCGATGGATGCCATATCAACAGCGAAGATAGTTGCACCAATCGCAAGAGCACTCTCGACTGCTTTGTTAGAAGTTGCTTTGCTTGACGTATCCATGCCATCAGAAAGAATAACGATAGTTTTGCGGGTTTCCGGTCGCTCAGCAAGGACTTTGGATGCTTGTACAATCGCATCATTCAACGTGGTCAACCCTTTTGCGCGGATTGCGTAAGCTGTGGGCGCGAGGTCCCGACCTCCTGAGAATTCCTGAACGCGCTCAACAGTGGAATCGAATCGATAAACTGCTGCGACATCTTCTTCCCGAAGGCCATCGAGAAAGCGTATCGCGGCCGAACGTGCCAGTGTAAATCGATTCTCCATGCTGCCGGAACTGTCGAGTAAGACAACAGCGGCATACGGCGTATCTTGAAAACCAAAACTCACGATAGTACTCAAAGGAACTTCATTGCCATCCTCGTAGACCTTAAAGTCTGTTGATTTGAGTGCGCGGACGTACTGTCCATTCTTATCCGTCACCGTTACGTTAAGTACAACGAGGTCGGTATTTGTTCTCACGACATCGTCATCATCTTGTGCCTGGATTCGTGTGGGACAAAAAAGCAGAAGTGAAAATAACGCCAGGCAAGAAAAAAAGGGGACGCGATTGTAGTGTGGAGGCATTCGATTCTTGTTAACGAACAAAGCCGCGTAGAATTCTTACGAGTTGAAGTAAAACATTAGCGCGATCGATTACTGAAGCTGAAACAACCTGGCGGGGAGTTTTCTCAACGTCTTTGGATAGGAGATCAGCGTTCTCAGCGATCTGTGAAACTAGTGAAGGAATATCAGAGGGAGCATTCGGAAGTTGAACGTCATCATCTTCACCTCCCGCTTCTCCGCGGATCTTTTTGGTCAGCTTCTCAAGACGATCTACTCGTTTTGTATCCTCCCGATCAAGTGACGATCTCGTTTTCAATCCCGCCTTGAGATCCTGACCAAGCTGAGAAACCTCACGCGCTCTGTTGAGATTATCTTGATGTTCCTTTTCAGCTAATTTGATGAGGCGTTTCGCGCGAATTTCTTCTTCGAATGTTGTAAGTGGGCCGTGATCTTCATTTGAACTCCTATCCGCCGCTGCGTCAGGCGGTCGAGGTGCAGGCTTAGGGGTCGATGAGCTTTGACCGGTGACCGCGAGTGAGCAAAAGAGCAACACACCAAACGCCACTAGCGCTTTTAACTGAATTGTTTTTTGAGTTATCTGAGCAAGTACCGCGGTCAACATCATCTCTTGCTTATTAAGTCCAGATTCGATCTGTGCCGTATATTCGAAATTATCTGAGCGCACTTGATGATGGCTCAACCACACCGAGAGGGGATAAAGTAGTTCTTTAGATCAACACCTAAACCTCTATTCATCGTTCGCATGCAACCTTAACTCTCGGCACGCCGACCTTTAAGACATCACTTCAAAAAAAAACTATGGAACCTTCGTTGGGTTGTCCGGAGTATTGATGAACTCGCCATCGCGACCTGGCCGCTTCACTATGATGGTTCGTGGTTCAAGTCGCTCGGGTGCGCGCGCTTTTCCTGGAGCGGTGGTAAAAGCTACCAGCTTCGC
>Ga0105248_10008440_pt1 | contig 11303 bp, 9 predicted proteins | sample KBSS34metaG_FD_81524 | JGI IMG/M metagenome (GOLD analysis project Ga0105248, IMG submission 81524) | Switchgrass rhizosphere microbial communities from Kellogg Biological Station, Michigan, USA - KBS S3-4 metaG | ecosystem: Host-associated > Plants > Roots > Rhizosphere > Soil | place...
ACGGCGACTATGCGGCCGGCCGCTACGTCAGCGTGCACGGCGGCGCCACGGCCCGGCGGCCGCTCGCCGCCGGCGTGTACTTCGCCCGGCTCGAGGCGGGCGGGCGGGTGTTCATGCGGCGGTTCGTGCTGATTCGTTAGTCGCCGCGCCGCGGCGCGTGCGCGCGGTGCGGGCCGCTGCTAGGCTCCGGCGCATGTTCGTCGATCCCGGCACCGTCACGCCCAGCGCCATCTATCGGCTGATGATCAGCATCATCGTGCCGCGGCCGATCGCCTTCGTCTCGACGCTCGGCGAGACCGGCGTGCCGAATCTCGCGCCGTTCTCGTATTTCGCGCCACTCGCGAGCGATCCGCCGCTCATCGCCATCTCGATCAACACGCGGGCGGACGGCCCGAAGGACACCCTGCGCAACATCCGCGCGAGCGGCGAATTCGTCGTGAACATCGTCGACGAGCCGTTGCTCGACCGCATGGTGCAGACCTCGGGCGAGTGGCCGTACGAGACGAACGAGTTCGAGCTGGCCGGCATCGCGACGACGCCGTCGGATCTCGTCAAGGCGCCCGGCGTCGCGGAATCGCCCGCGCGCCTCGAATGCCGGCTGGAGCGCGAGGTGCCGCTGGGGGACACGACGCTCGTCATCGGCAAGATCCAGCGCATCCACGTGCGCGACGAGATCGTCGTCGACGGCGTGGCCGATGCGCTGCGACTGCGTCCGGTCGGCCGTCTCGGTGGCAACGGCTACACCGTGGTGCGCGAGGTCGTGCGCCGCGATCGCCCGCGGGTCGCACGCCCGACGACGTGAGCCCCGCACTGGCGGGGGGCGCGCGATGAATGACACGCGTCGCATCGCGGTGCGCACGCCCGAGGACCTGTGGACGTTCACCGAGCGCAACGTGTCGCTGTGGGACGTGCTCGATTTCTTCCCGGCGGACGCGATCGGTCCGCGCGGCCCGGCCGACGCGCCGCGGCCCTACGAGGTGCGTCCGGTTCGGATCGACACCGATCTCGGGTTCAGCTTCGAGACCGACATTCAGTATGGCTCGTGGATGTTCCGGCCGCGCTCACCCAAGCAGCCGGGGATGATGAAGTGGTGTCGCGAGCGCGGGCTGGAGGTGGGCGATACGATCGTGTTCGAGCGGACGAGCGAGCGCAGCTATGCGTTGAGGCTGGAGAAGGCGCAGCGCGGAGAGCAGAGTCCCGAGAACGGCTAGAGCGCCGGAATGTGGTCGAGCACTTCCTTGGATTCGGGGAAGCGTCCGGCCTGCTTCTTCGAGAACAACACCTTGCCGTCGAGCACGACCTCGAACACGCCGCCGCTGCCTTTCGTGAGCTTCGCTTCGAGCCCTCGGGCGCGCTTGATCTCGGCCGCCAGACTGGCGGCACGGGGGAGATACCCTCACTGACCGCAGTAAGTGATCTCGAGCGTCATGCCGTCCTCCCAGTCGATGGTGACTCGCCGCGCGTCTCGTGCGCCAGGAGCGTAGCACGATCGGCTCCCGAAGCGAGTGCGTTGCGCCGATAACCGCGTTGACCCGTGACGCGAGCCTGCGCCACGATGGCCACGGCCGCACGTCACGTCGATCGACCCGAGCCCGTTCGCATGAGCCGTCACGCCGTCACTCAGGAAGAGCGCCTGCGCAAGGCGCTCGGCGCCGGCCTCCTCACCCAGGAGCCGCTGCGCCATCACACCACGTTCCGCATCGGCGGACCGGCCGACTTCTTCTTCGCGGCGCGCACGCCGGACGAGCTGGTCGCGGCGCTGCGTGTCGGACACGAGAGCGGCATGCCCGTGTTCCTGCTCGGCGGCGGCAGCAACCTGCTCGTATCGGACGAGGGCTTTCGCGGCCTCGTCGTTCGCAACGCGTGCGATGCGGTCGAGTTCGACGGCACCGCGGTTCACGTCGAGTGCGGCGCCGACTTCACCGAGCTGATCCTGCGCTGCGTCGATCATGGCCTCGCGGGGCTCGAGTTCGCGGCCGGCATTCCCGGCTCGGTCGGGGGCGCACTGTTCGGCAATGCCGGCTGCTACGGCGAGGACATCGGCCGCTATACCGTGGAGTGCACCATCGCGACCGTCGACGGGACGCACGTGGAGACCCAGCCCGCCGCGTGGTTCGAGTTCGCCTATCGCGACTCGCGGCTCAAGCGCGACCCGCGCGTGCTGCTGTCGTGTCTGCTCCAGCTACGCGCCGGCGACGTCGCGGCGAGTCGCGCGATCGTCGAGGAGAAGCTCGAGATCCGCCGCGTGAAGCATCCGCAGTGGCGCATCGAGCCGACCGCCGGCTCGTACTTCAAGAACCTGCCGCCCGACTGGCAGATGCCGGGCGCCAAGCTGTCGCCGGGCACCCGCCGCGTGGCCGCCGGCCAGCTGCTCGACGAATGCGATTGCCGCGGCCTCAGGGTCGGTGACGCGATGGTGTTCTCGAAACACGCGAACATCATCGTCAACGCCGGGCGCGCGACGGCCGCCGAGGTGCTCGAGCTGGCCGAAGAGATGAAGCGTCGCGTGCGCGAGAAGTTCGGCGTGGAGCTGGAGGAGGAGGTCATGTTCCTCGGCGAGCGCCCCAAGCTGGCCCATGCCAGGGCCTGAACGGCCAGTTTCAGACCACCCGTAGGCGGCCGACCGCTCCCGCGCGGTGGGAATGGTCTGAAGGTCGACCTTGTTCCGCTCCCCTGCCAGGCCTACCATCTTGCCCGTCCCTCGACGATCGCGGCCGATGCGGTCAGCTTCCGGGAGTCGGCCGGATCGGTGGTCGTGTGTCCGGAAGCGCCATGGGAGGCGCACCATGGAGATCCGCTACGGGAGACTCACGCTCGCGGCCCTCGCCGTACTGGCGATCTTATTCGCCGTCCCCGGCCACAACTAGCCAACCACTCAGCGAGCGAATCCGGTTCAGCAGCATTAGCCCCCGATGGCTGACATGCCGCGTTCGGGTTGGGCGAAGTACGGGCTGTTGATCAGATGGCCCGGCTCCTTTCGCCACACAGCCGCGTGGAGCAGCCGCGCGATCTCTTCGTCGCTCGCGCCGTTGCGCATCGCGTTGCGGAAGTCGTACTCGCGATGCGAGAACAGGCAGGTGCGGATCTGCCCGTCGGCCGTGAGTCGAATGCGATCGCAGTGGCCGCAGAACGGCCGCGTGACGGACGCGATGATGCCCACCTGTCCGCCGCCGTCCAGATAACGGTACAGCGTCGCGGGCGCGCTCGGATCGGTGACGCGCGCCGGCTCGAGGGGGAATGTCGCGGCGATCTGCTCGAGGATCTCGGCCGCCGGCACGAGCTTGTCGCGCTGCCACGAGTGCTGGAAGTCGAGCGGCATCCACTCGATGAATCGCACCTCGTAACCTTCGTCGCGGCCCCAGCGCGCGAGCGACACCGCTTCGTCCTCGTTGAACCCGCGCATGAGCACTGCGTTCACCTTGATCGGCGCGAATCCCACGCGCCGCGCGGCTGCGAGGCCGGCGAGCACGTCCGCCAGCCGGTCGCGGCGCGCGATGCGATGGAAGCGCTCGCGATCGAGCGTGTCGAGACTGACGTTCACGCGGCGCAGCCCCGCATCGCGCAACGGCTCGGCCAGCGCTTCGAGCTTCAGCGCGTTGGTCGTGAGCGACAGATCGAGTCCTGAACGGAGCGCCGCGAGCATCGCGACGAGCCGCGGCAGATCCTGCCGCACGGTGGGCTCGCCACCGGTGAGCCGAACGCCCTCGACGCCGAGGCCGAGGCACACGCGCGCGAACCGCGCGATCTCCTCGTACGTGAGCAGGTCATCCTTCGGCAGCCACGGCATGCCTTCCGCCGGCATGCAGTACACGCAGCGAAGGTTGCACCGGTCGGTGACCGAGATGCGGAGGTCGCGTACGACTCGACCCTGAGTATCGACGAGCGAAGTGGGAGTCATGAGTGATGCCCGGGTGGCCGAGCCGAGCAGGTACGATCATAGGCGCGCGGGGGCCGCTCGCGCGAGCGCGATTCCGCGCCGGGCCACGGCCGCCGCGCGACGTCACGAAGCCGACAAGACGCTGCTCCGCCGCTTGCAACGGCCGCCCGGCGCCGCCACACTCATGGTTTGCTCCCAGCCCACAGGCCCGGAATCGCTCATGTACGCCTTCGCCCGCCCGTTGATCGCGGCCGCGACGCTGTCGCTGCTTTGGCCCGCCATGGCCGTCGGCCAGGTCGTGCCCGATCCCCATTTCAATAGCTCCGTCGCCCGGCCCGCGTTCACGACCACGCATCCGGTGCTGTTGTTCGACGCGGCGCACAACAACATGTTCACCGCCTCGGACCGCTTTGCGCCGCTCGCCAGCCTCGCGAAGCACGATGGCTTCGACGCGCGCGAGACCCACGAGAGCGTGACGCCGAAGACGCTGTCCGAATCGAAGGTATTCGTGATCGCCGACGCCCTCGGCTCCAAGGATCCGCTGACGAAGGCCGCCGAGGGGCCGGCGTTCCTGCGCACCGAGTGCGACGCGATCGTGCAGTGGGTCAACAACGGCGGCGGGCTGCTGCTCATCGCCGAGCACGCCCCGTCCGGCTATGCGTCGCGGGGACTCGCCGTGATGCTCGGGGTCGATCTCAGCGCCGGCTATCTGAGCGACTCGGCGCTGCAGGATTCGACGATCGGTGGCAGCACGCTGGTATTCGCGCGTGCCACTGGCACGATCGGCGACCATCCGACCACGCGTGGGCGTGATTCGACCGAGCGCATCAATCGAGTGCGCACGTTCACCGGCGAGTCGCTCAAGGGTCCGGCGGGCAGCGTCACGCTGCTGCGGTTGAGCGATCTCGCCACGGACAACATGATCCGCGCCGGCTGGAAGCCCGGCCCGATCCCCGACAGCCTCGTTCACATCGCGAAAGGACGCGCGCAGGGCGTCGCGTTCACGCTCGGCAAGGGCCGCGTCGTCGTACTCGGCGACGCCGCGATGCTCTCGGCGCAGCTGATGCAGCAAGGCGACAATGTTCAGTACCGGATGGGGATGAGCGTGACCGACGCGGACAACCGTCAGTTCGCGCTCAACATCCTGCGCTGGCTGGGCGGCGGCCTGAACTAGGCTCTGTCTGAGAACGCCCGCACGATGACGCGGGCGTTCTCAGACAGAGCCAGAGCCTAACCCCGCTGGGCGGCGCGCTCGTGATGCGCTTGCTGCCAGGCGTGGAGCGCGAGGGCCACGGTGATCACCGCGTACGCCACGAACACGCGGAAGTACTCGCCGATCTGCGCATCGCCGAGAAGCGCCTTGCCCGCGAGCGGCGACACCACGAACAGCGTGTGGAACAGCAGCGTGCCGAGCAACGCCTGGCCGACGCTCGCGCGGGACACCGTGGCGCCCGATACGAGCAGCGCCGCGATCGCGAACATGCCGACCTGCTCGTGCGAGCTGTACGTGTTCAGCGTGCCGAGGTTTTGCAGGAACAGCAGCTGGCCCAACGCCGCGAGCAGCGTCGAGATCACCACGGCGATCACCCGGTTGCGGTCGACGTCGATGCCGGCGGTCGCCGCGACGTGCGCGTCCTGCCCCATCGCGCGCAGCTCCTGGCCGAGCTTGGTGCGCTGGAACAGCAGGCTGAGCCCGCAGAACACCCCGATCACGAGGAACGTCGCGACCGGGACGCGGACCAGCTGACCCTCGAGCGGCACCTGCACGCGGACCAGATCGTCGACGGCGTACTGGATGCCCGTCAGGTCGATCGTGTTGCGCAGCCCGTAGCCTTGCGGCAGCAGCAGCTCGTGCACGTGAAACGGGATCAGAGAGCCGAGCGCGAACAGGAACACGAGCTGGTAAACGCCGTTGGCGAAGAAGCCGGCGATCAGGCCCGTGACCATCTCGCGTCCGCGCGCGCGATTGAACAGCAAGCCGGTCAGGATGCCGAGCGCCACGGCGACGGGCACCGCCACCGCGCAGGCGAGCGCGAACCCCGCGATGCCACCGACCCCCCAGGTCGTGACCAGGATCGCGGCGACCTGCCCCGCCATCGCGCCGATCACGATGCCGAAGTTGAGGCCCAGTCCCGCGAGAATCGGAATCAGCAGCGACAGCACGAGCAGTGCATTGCGTGCGAAGCGCGCGAGCAGCTCGCGCAGGATGAACTCGGGCGTGATCTGCGCCGCGATCGCGCCGAGCACGCACAGCAGCAGGAACAGGAGCGGCGCGGCGGCGCGTCGCAGCCGCGTCTGGAGCGCTGGCCTCACGGCTCGCCGCGGCGCGTCAGCGCATAGAGGATCATGCCGTTCTGGATCACGAGCCGCGCCGTCTCGGAGATGTCGCCGCCGATCACCTGGCTCGTGACAGGCAGCGCTACGGTGAGGATCGATTGGAACAGCACGGTGCCCACGATCACGTGCGCGAGCGTCGCACGCGTGACACTGGCGCCGCCGATCAGCAGGCACGCGACCGCGGGAAACGCCATGAGCAACGGCGCGGTGTAGAGCTGGACGAAGCCGTACGACTGGCAGAACACGACGATGCCGATGGCCGCGAGCACGGTCGACGCCACCGCGGCCTGCACGCGTGTGTGCTCGTCGGAGATGCCGGCCGCGAGCGCGAAACGCGGATTGCTGCGCGCCGCCGACAGGCTGAGCCCCGCGCGCGTTCGCAGCAGCAGGCCGACGACGACACACGCGCCGAGGAACACGACGACCGTGCCGGTCGGAATCTCGACGCCGAACAGCCTGAATGCGCCGAGCTTGTCGAGCAGCCGGTCGTAGAAGCCCGTGAGCGTGAGCGTCGTGCGGAGACCGTGGCCGCCGATCGCCCACACCAGCTGCGTATTGTGGAACGGCGCCATGGTCCAGAACACGCTCATGGCCGATACGACGGCGAAGCCGAGATAGGTGCCGACCATCATCTCCTGGCCGCGCGTGCGATTGAGCAGCCAGCCGTAGGCGAGGCCTGCGGGCACGGCGATCGCCGCGCCGAGCAGCGCCGCGAGCGAGAGCCCGAGCCAGCCGCTGAGGTTCGCATTCATCGTGATGACGCACGCGAGCAGCCCGCACACGATGCCGAGCGGCAGGCCGAAGTTCAGGCCCAGGCCGCCCTGAACCGCCGGGAGCAACGCGAGCACGAGGATGCCGTTGCGCGCCACACGCGACAGCGAGTCGGTGACCAGCCGGCCCAGATCCATGTGCGTGACTGCCGCCACGACGAACAGCGCCACGACGAACACCGCGATGAGCAGTCGCGGCACGCCGAGCTCGCGCACGAACTCGACTGCGGTGTCGAGCGGCCGCGCGCGCTCCGCGTCCTCGCCGGCGGCCGGGGCGACGTCACTCACGGTGTGTGCGCTCCCGCTCGCCGGCCATCGCGAGGCCGAACGCGCGGTCATCGGCGTCCGGCGGCAGCACGGCTTCGATCCGGCCCTCGTACACGATCGCGATCCGGTCGCACAGTGCGCGCAGCTCCACCAGCTCCGACGACGTGACGAGCAGCGTCATGCCGGTATCGCGGTTGAGCGCGCGCAGCAGCTCGAGCACGCGATGCTTGGCGCCGACGTCGATGCCGCGCGTCGGCTCCGACACGAGCAGCGTCTCGGGCTGGAGCGTCATCGCGCGCGCGAGACACACCTTCTGCTGGTTGCCGCCCGACAACCGCCGCACGTGCTGCCGGGGGCCCGTGCAACGGATGTCGAGCTGCCGGATCATGTCGCGCGCGTGCCGGCGCGTCGCGCGCCCGTCGAGCAATCGCAGCGCCGGAATCGGGCCGGGGCGCAGGAAGCGGTTCTGCGCCTCGACCGCGGTGAGCACGATGTTCAGCTCGATGCTTTCGTCCGGCAGGATGCCGACCCCGCGGCGATCCTCGGATACGAACGCGAGCCGCGAATGGATCGCCTGACGCGAATCGTTGAGCCGGAGCGGCTTGCCGTGGGCGATCACGCGGCCGCGCGCGGGGTAGAGGCCCATCAGCCCGTTCGCGATACCGATCTTGCCGTGCCCGGCGAGGCCGGCGAGCCCGAGGATCTCGCCGCGCTCGAGCGTGAAGCTGACGCCGCGCACCCGCTCGCCCGGCATGTCGACCTCGAGGTCGCGCACCTCGAGGGCCGGTGTGCCGCCATGCGTTGCCGGACGCGCGCGCCGCTCCCCGCGCCCGGTCGCCCGGCCCACCATCAGCTCGGCGATGCGCTCGACGCTCGTGTCGGCCGGGGTCAGCCGCGCGACGACGGCGCCGTCACGGAGCACCGTGATGTCGTCGGCGACCTCCATCACCTCGTCGAGCCGGTGCGTGATGAACAGGATGCCGACACCCTGCGAGGTGAGGCTGCGCATCACCTCGAGCAGCTGCGAGGCCTCGCTCTCGCCGAGCACCGCCGTCGGCTCGTCGAAGATGAGCACCCGCAGGCCGCGCTTGTCGACCTCGCGTGCGATCTCGACGAACTGCATGTGCCCGACGGGCAATCCCGCGACGGGCAGCCACTCGTCGACGCCGAGCCCGACGCGGTCGAGCGCGGCGCGAGCATCCGCGCCTATGCGGGCGCGATCGAGCCGTTCGAGCCGCCGTCCGAACAGTCGCGACAACGGCGACGGTCGCGTGGGCTCGCGATTCAGCTTGATGTTCTCCGCAACGCTGAAGCCCGGGATCAGCATGAACTCCTGGTGCACCATGCCGAGTCCCGCCGCCATCGCGTCGGCGGGCGACGCGAACGTGACGGTGCGGCCGTCGAGCACGACCTCGCCCGAGTAGCCGCCCGTGTCGCGGATCACGGGCATGCCGAACAGCACGTTCATCAGTGTCGACTTGCCCGCGCCGTTCTCGCCGACCAGCGCGTGAATCGTGCCGGGCCGCACGCGCAGCGACACGTCCGCGAGCACGCGGTTGCCGCTGTATTCCTTCGAGATGTGTCGAAGGTCGAGGATCGCGTCGGACATCAAGCCTCGTGGCCGTCGCGAGGGGGAGCGACGCGGCGCGCGCCCGCGGCTGTGTCCCGCGGGGTCACGCCGTCAGTACGTGATGTGGTCCAGGACGATCAGGAACTGATTGCCCGTCGGCGAGTAGCGCCGCATCTTGACCGGGGAGTTGTTGCACTCGGCCGTCAGGTAACGCTCCACCGTCGTCGAATCGCGGAAGTCGGCCTTGTGGTCGACGGCGTCCACGAGCAGGTTCGTCACCGCGCGGGCGGACACCATGTCGATTGGCGCCACCCAGCTGCCGAACCGGCCGCTGGCATGCTTCTCGGCGAGCAGCCGCTTGATCTCGCCGTTGATCCAGTCCATGTCGCCCGCCTTGTCGGGCGGGATCGCCATGCCGAGCGCGGCGGGATAACCCGCGGTCGGCGCGGGCACGTCCTGCTCGACGAAGATGCCGCCGCTCGCCAGGATCGACTTGATGAGCGGCTCCTGCATGCCGTCGTTCGTGGTGTAGAACGCCGTCTCCTTGCCGAGCTTCGCGACCTGCCTCGGCACGTCCTCGAGGATGAATTGCTGTGACGCCGGCAGCCCGCCTTCGCCCATCGGATCGGGCGCCGTCACGAAGTAGAACTTCATTCCCCGCTTCTCGCACTCGGCCTTCATGACGTCGCGCCGCTGCGCGAGCAGCAGCTGTGACATGTGGCGCGGGAACGAGTAGTGCACGAAGTTCTTCGCGCCCATCTTCTGCGCGTTGTCGATGATCGTGACGCCGCGCGCGAGCTGATCGGCCTGGACCGCGATGTCGCACGCGCGGTCGACCACATCGGGATCCTCGTGCGGATTGATGAAGCCGATGAGCACGTCCTTGCGCTGCTCGCGGATCTTGCGCGCTGCGGCCACCGAGCCGGGAATCGCCTGCGCGATGACGATGACCTTCACCTCGGGATCGGCGGCGAGCCCGGTGAGCTGAGCGATGACCGTTTCCTGCTCGTTCATGAAATTGTCGGGATACGTGACGTGCTTCACGCGACCCGGGTACTTCGCCTCGATCTGCTGGCCCGCGCGGAAGTCTTCCTCGCCCTGCGACACGGTGCCGGTCATCACGCCGATCTTGAATGGCTTGGCCGTGCCGGCCGTCGCGGTGGAGCCGGACTGCTGGGACGGCTTGGCGCACCCTGCGAGCGCGAGGGCGATTGCGAGCGCCACGGCGAGCGAAACAGCGATCGGCAGCAGCCGGCGAGCGAGCATGGGGTTCACTCCGCGTGCGTGCGATTCGTGCAATTGGGAAGGCGTTGCATTGGCGCGGCAGTCTAGCACAGCGCCGCGCGCACTTTGGGCCGCCGCGCCACCGCCACACGCGCTTCGGACGGCCGCGCCGCCGCCGCTATACTGCGCGCGTGCCTGCCCGCGCGCGCATCGCGATTCCTCTCGCTCTGATCACTCTCGTCATCGCCGTCGCCGCGGTGGTCTGGTGCGCGCGGCGTCCCGAGCGTGCAACGGTCACGCCGGGCCCCGAGCTGCACACGGCGGTGCCGCTCGCCGCGCTCCTGCACGCGAGCGGCTGGCTCGACACCGCGCCGTGGACGGCCGACTCGCTCGCCGGCAAGTCCGTGCTGCTCGTGGTCTGGTCGGACACCGATCCCGTGAGTCTCGGCGCGCTGCCGGAAGCCGAAGCGTGGCAGCGCGCCTTCGGTCGGTTCGGTCTGCGCGTCGTCGGCGTGCACGTGCCGCAATATTCGTTCGCGTCGGACTCTGCGGTGCCCGCGCGCGCGCTGCGCCGCATCGGTGTCCATCTGCCGGTCGCGCTCGATGGCGATCTCGAGATCTCGACGCAGCTCGGCATGGGCGAGACGCTGCCGCTCTGGGTGCTCGCCGACGGTGCGGGCCGGCTCGAGTATCGCGCGGAGGGCGCGCGCACGCCCGCGGTTGCGGCCGCAATCGCCGAGCTGCTGCAACGCGAGCACCCCGAGTCCGGCATCGCGCCGGGTGTGGCGACCGTGGCGGCGGACCCAGCGCCCGTGCGTCGCGTGTTCTGCGGCACCTCGCGCGTCGGCGGCGGGCCGCTCGCACACGCGACACCGGGACGTACCGAGACCTACACGGCGGAGTTTCGCTATCAGGAAGAGGGCGAGGCGTACACGCCGTATCCCGTCGGCCGCTGGACGCCGACGGCCGAAGGGTTGACCGCGGCGCGGGGCGGTGCCTCCGACTTCGTCTCGATTCGCTACGACGGTGGCGCGGCCGAGGTCGTCATGGGTGCGGGCGAGGCGGCGCGCAGGCCGGTCAAGGTGTGGGTGCTGTGCGACGACGCATGGGTGCCCGCAGCGCAGCGCGGCGCCGACATCGCAGCCGACACGCGCGGCGCGACGTACGTCGAGGTGTTGGAGACGCGGCTCTATTCGATCGCGCGCGGCGGCGGACGCCACGTGCTCAAGCTCTCACCCGAGGCGCCCGGCGTCACGAT
>Ga0105248_10008444_pt1 | contig 11302 bp, 8 predicted proteins | sample KBSS34metaG_FD_81524 | JGI IMG/M metagenome (GOLD analysis project Ga0105248, IMG submission 81524) | Switchgrass rhizosphere microbial communities from Kellogg Biological Station, Michigan, USA - KBS S3-4 metaG | ecosystem: Host-associated > Plants > Roots > Rhizosphere > Soil | place...
GCCCGAGCCGCCCGAGCCGCCCGAGCCGCCCGAGCCGCCCGAGCCGCCCGAGCCGCCCGAGCCACCCGAGCCACCCGAGCCGCCCGAGCCGCCCGAGCCGCCCGAGCCGGCCGCGCCGCCCGCGCCGCCCGAGCCGGCCGCGCCGGCCGAGCCGCCCGAGCCGGCCGCGCCGCCCGGGACCGCGGCGCCGCCGGGGCCGGCCAGCTCGGCGCCCAGCGCCGACACCTCCGGCCGGACGGCGCCGTCGTGGCCGACCATCGCCGAGTGCCACTTCTCCGCGCCGGCCGCTGACTGCCGCCACTGGAAGTGCAGCACGGCGTCGGAGCCGCGGGCCACCGCCTGCAGCGACCAGAGCCGGTACTGGCCCGGCCGCTTCGCGACGTTGCGCTTGCGCCAGTTGACGCGGGCCGTGGTCTGCTCCATCAGCAGCCACGGCCGGCCGCCGCCGAGCCCCCGCATGAGGTCGGCGACCATCGCCGCGTCCACGTGGGCGCGCGGATCGGCCGGGTCCTGGTAGGTGTCCTGGGCGACCACGTCAAGGTGCGGCGCCCAGGACCAGTAGTCCACCGTCGGCCGGAAGCCGACGAAGTTCGTCGTGACCGGCCGGTCGGAGTGCCGGCGCAGCACCTCCCGCTCGGCCAGGTACTGGTCGAGCAGCTCGTCCGAGCAGAACCGGCGCCAGTCGAGCCGCTGCCCCGGGTTCGGGAAGGTCGGGGTGGCCCGCGGCGGCAGCACCTCGGCCCAGTCCGAGTAGTGCTGCGACCAGAAGTTGGTGCCCCAGGCGGCGTTGAGCCCGTCGAGGTCGCCGTACCGGCGGGTCAGCCAGTCCCGGAACCGCTGCGCGCTGCGGTCGCAGAAGCACTCCCCCACGTGGTTGCCCGACTCGTTGCCGACGTGCCAGAGCACCACGGCCGGATGCCGGCCGAACCGTTCGGCGATCCGCTCGACCAGCTCCAGCGACCGCTGCCGGTAGGTCACCGAGGACGGGCAGAACGCCTGCCGGCTGCCCGGCCACAGCCGGGTGCCGTCGGCCAGCTGCGGCAGCGAGGCCGGGTCGAGCCGCGCCATCCACGGGGGCGGCGACGCGGTCGCGGTGGCCAGGTCGACCGCGATGCCGCCGCCGTGCAGCACCTCGATCACCCGCTCCAGCCAGCCGAGGTCGTACTCGCCGGGACGCGGCTCGAGCCTGGCCCAGGCGAACACTCCGACGGTCACCAGCGTGACGCCGGCCGAGCGCATGAGCTCCACGTCCTCGGCCCAGACCTGGGCCGGCCACTGCTCCGGGTTGTAGTCGCCGCCGAACCAGACGGTTCGGGCGGCGCCGGGTGAGCTCATGAGGACAAGACTGCTCAGCCGAAGATCCAGAGTCAACAAACTCGAACAGAAGCCGCGCATCGTGTGCGGCCCGTGTCGTGGCCGCCCTGACACAGTGCAAACCGTTACCGGATCGCGACGTTGACCTGGATGCACGACCGGCTCGGCCGATTGACAGTGGTGACCGGGACCACTTCAATTCCGATCGATACTGGTGAACTGCGTTCGAACCTGTCGGCTACGTAGTGGAGGCGTCATGGGCAAGCGAATGCTCCAGGACCCCGACCAGCCGGGTCTGCCCGCCGCGGTCTTCAACCGCCGGATCTTCCTCGGGGCGGGCGCCGTCGCTCTCGGCTCGCTCGGTCTGGCCGCTTGCGGCGGCTCCTCGTCGTCGTCGTCCTCCGGCGGCAGCAGCGGCGGCAACGCCACCGGGCCGGTGACGTTCGGCTCCAACGCCTCGGACGAGGTGCCCAAGAAGGCGTTCGAGGCGACCTTCGCGGCGTACAAGACCTCCGGCGGCGGCGACGTCAAGGTCAACACCGTCGACCACAACACGTTCCAGGAGCAGATCAACAACTACCTGCAGGGCCGCCCGGACGACGTGTTCACCTGGTTCGCCGGCTACCGGATGCGGTTCTTCGCGAAGAAGGGCCTCGTCGGGGACGTCTCCGACGTGTGGGAGAAGATCGGCGGCGGTTTCACCGACGCGATCAAGACGGCGTCCACCGGTGAGGACGGCAAGCAATACTTCGTGCCGCTGTACAACTACCCGTGGGCGGTGCACTACCGGAAGAGCGTGTTCGAGGCCAACGGCTTCCAGCCGCCGACGACGCTCGACGAGATGGTCACCCTCGGCCAGCAGATGAAGAAGAAGGGCCTGGCCCCGCTCGCCTTCGCCGACAAGGACGGCTGGCCGGCAATGGGCACGTTCGACTACCTGAACATGCGGATCAACGGCTACGACTTCCACATCAACCTGATGGCCGGCAAGGAGGCCTGGGACTCGCCCAAGGTGGCCACGGTCTTCGACACCTGGAAGCGACTGCTGGAGATCAGCCAGCCCAACTCGCTTGGCCGCACCTGGCAGGAGGCCGCGCAGACGGTGGCCCAGAAGAAGGCCGGCATGTACCTGCTGGGCACCTTCGTCGGCCAGCAGTTCACCGGCGCGGACAAGGACGACCTCACCTTCTTCCCGTTCCCGGAAGTCGACTCGTCGGTCGGGGCCGACGCGGTCGAGGCGCCTATCGACGGCTTCATGATGGCCAAGCGCCCGAAGAACGCCGACGGCGCCAAGAACCTGCTGGAGTTCCTCGGCTCGGCCAAGGCCGAGAACAGCTACCTGGCCACCGACTCCAACGACGTCGCCGTGCACAAGGACGCCGACACGTCCAAGTACAACGCCCTGCAGAAGCAGGCGTCCGAGCTGATCAGCAACGCCAAGTCCATCTCCCAGTTCCTGGACCGGGACGCCGACCCCACCTTCGCGTCGACGGTCGCGATCCCGGCGTTCCAGTCGTTCATCAAGAACCCGGCTGACGCCGCCTCGATCGCCAAGAACATGGAGGCGCAGAAGAAGTCGATCTACCAGAGTTAGGGGGCACCGTGGCCGTTTCCACGACCGGGGTCCCGACCGGGGCCCCGGCCCCCGACGTCCCCACGCGCAAGGGCAAGCGGTCCGCGCACCGATGGACCCGGCGGGACAGAGTCGTCCTGGCGCTGATGATCGGCGTCCCGACGCTGATCAGCGTGGCGCTGGTCTGGGTGCCGGCGCTGTCCTCGGTGGCGCTGTCGTTCACCCGCTGGGACGGCATCGGCCTGGACAGCATCCAGTGGATCGGCCTGCGCAACTACCGGGAGATCTTCACGATCTACCCGCCGTTCTACCCCGCGCTCTGGCACAACCTCATCTGGCTGCTGTTCTTCCTGCTCGTCCCGACGCCGATCGGCCTGTTCCTGGCGGTGCTGCTGGACCGGGAGCTGCGGTTCACCCGCGTCTACCAGAGCCTGATCTTCCTGCCGGTGGTGCTGTCGCTGGCGATCGTCGGGTTCATCTGGCAGCTCATGTACTCGACCGACCAGGGCCTGATCAACGCGGTCCTCGACAAGTTCGGCGTCGCGCCGATCGACTGGCTGGGCAACCCCAGCCTGAACCTGTGGGCCGTGCTGATCGCCGCGAGCTGGCGGCACGTCGGCTACATGATGATCCTCTACCTGGCCGGGCTGAAGAGCGTCGACCCGGCGCTGAAGGAAGCGGCGGCGATCGACGGGGCCAGTGACTGGCAGGCCTTCCGCTACGTGGTGTTCCCGGCCCTGCGCCCGATCAACATCGTCGTCCTGGTCATCACCGTCATCGAGTCGCTGCGCGCGTTCGACCTCGTGTACGTCATCAACGGCGGCCGCAACGGCCTCGAGCTGCTGTCCGTGCTGGTGACCCAGAACATCATCGGCGAGGCCAGCCGGATCGGCTACGGGTCGGCGATCGCCACCATCATGCTGGTCATCTCGACGGTGTTCATCGTGATCTACACGCTCAACATCTTCCGCGAGGAGCGGCGATGACCGCCGTGCAGACGCCCCGGCAGGCGGAGCAGGGCAGCGCACGGGTCGAGCGGCGGCGCCGGCCGGTCACCCGCGGCCGCATCCTGCTGCACGTCTTCCTGGTGATCACGTCGCTGGTGTTCCTGTTCCCGCTGCTGTACTCGGTCTACACGTCGCTGCGGCCGTACGCGGAGACGGCCAAGTACGGCTACTTCTCGCTGCCGCGCGCGCTCACGTTCGCCAACTACGCGCACGCCTGGCAGCAGTCGCGGGTGCTGCACTTCCTCGTCAACACGCTGATCATCGTGGTGCCGTCGCTGCTGCTGATCCTGCTGCTGTCGTCGTTCGTCGCGTTCGGGCTGGCCCGGTTCGGCGTCCGGGGCGGCAAGTGGCTGCTGATCATGTTCACCGCCGGCAACCTGCTGCCGCAGCAGATCCTGCTCACCCCGCTCTACCAGGCATACCGGCTCTGGGACGACCAGAACTGGGTGGTCGAGCACCAGGCGTTCATCTACGACACGTACTGGGGCGTCATCGCGATCCACGTGGCCTTCCAGATCGGCTTCTGCACGTTCGTGCTCACCAACTACATGCAGACGCTGCCGCACGAGCTGACCGAGGCGGCGCTGGTCGACGGTGCCGGTGCCTGGCGGCAGTACTGGACGATCACGATGCCGCTGTGCCGGCCGCCGCTGGCCGCGCTCGCGACGCTGGAGTTCACCTGGATCTACAACGACTTCCTCTGGGCGCTGGTGCTGATGAACACCGGTGACAAGCGGCCGATCACGTCCGCGCTGAACAACCTGCGCGGCGAGTTCTTCACCGACAACAACCTGCTCGCCGCCGGCTCCGTCATCATCGTGCTGCCGACGGTGCTGGTGTTCGTGCTGCTGCAGAAGCAGTTCGTCGGCGGCCTCACGCTGGGAGCCAACAAGGGATGACCACCGCGGACGCCGGCGGTCTCGTGCACCTGCGGGCGGCCGGCGCCAGCCTGCTGCTGGACGCGAGCGGCCCCGGACCGGTGACCGTGCCGCACTGGGGACCGGACCTCGGCGAGCTGGACGGGTCCACTGTGGACGGACTGGTGGCCGGGACGGTACCGGCGGTGCCCACGGGGACGCTCGACGTGCCGGTGCCGGTCGCGCTGCTGCCGGCGTACGCGAGCGGCGACCCGGCCCGGCCGGGACTGTCCGGCTCCCGCGGCGGCCGCGCCTTCTCGCCGCTGTTCCGGTCGCCGGCGGTCGCCGAGCGCGGGCCGGGCCGGGTGGTGCTGACGGCCACCGACCCGGACGCGGAGCTGGCCCTGCGTACCGAGGTCGAGCTGGCCGCGGCCGGGTTGCTGCGGATCCGGCACGTGCTCACCAACACCGGCACCGAGCCCTACCAGCTCGACGGGCTGGCCGTCGCGCTGCCGATCCCGGACCGGGCCGGGGAGCTGCTCGACTTCACCGGGCACTGGTGCCGGGAGCGCAGCCCGCAGCGGCACCGGCTGGTGATGGGCAGCTGGGTCCGGGAGAACCGGGCCGGCCGCACCGGCCACGACGCGACCATCGGGCTGTGCGCGGGCACGCCGGGGTTCGGCTTCCGTTCCGGCGAGGTCTGGGTCGTGCACGTGGCCTGGAGCGGCAACTCGGTCACGTACGCGGAGCGCGCCCCGCGCGGCCCGGCCAGGCTCGGCGGCGGCGAGCTGCTGCTGCCCGGCGAGGTGGTCCTCGGGCCCGGGCAGGAGTACGCGACGCCGGAGCTGTGCGCCGCGTACAGCGGGGCCGGGCTCGACGGCATCTCGGCCGCCTTCCACGGCTGGCTGCGCTCCCGGCCACGGCATCCGCGCAACCCGCGGCCGGCGACGCTGAACGTCTGGGAGGCGGTCTACTTCGACCACGACCTCGACCGGCTGGTGCGGCTGGCCGACCTCGCCGCCGAGGCGGGGGTGGAGCGGTTCGTCCTCGACGACGGCTGGTTCCGGCACCGCCGGGACGACACCGCCGGGCTGGGCGACTGGTACGTGGACGAGACGGTCTGGCCGCGCGGGCTCAACCCGCTGATCCGGCACGTCCGGGACCGGGGGATGCAGTTCGGGCTGTGGGTCGAGCCGGAGATGGTCAACCCCGACTCCGACCTGTTCCGCGCGCATCCCGACTGGATCCTCGCGGTCCCCGGCCGGCAGCCGGTGCCGGCCCGGCACCAGCAGGTGCTCGACCTCGCCCACCCGCCGGTGTCGGCATACCTGCTGGAGCGGCTGGACGCGCTGCTGACCGAGCACGAGATCGGCTACCTCAAGTGGGACCACAACCGCGACCTGGTCGACGCCGGCCGGGCGGGGCCGGACCAGCGTGGCCGGCCCGGCGTGCGGACCCAGACGCTCGCCCTGTACGCGCTGCTGGACGAGCTGCGCCGGCGGCATCCCGGGGTGGAGATCGAGAGCTGCGCGTCCGGCGGGGCCAGGGTCGACCTCGGCATCCTGCAGCGCACCGACCGGGTCTGGACCAGCGACTGCAACGACGCGCTGGAACGGCAGGCGATCCAGCGCTGGACCGGCGTGTTCCTGCCGCCGGAGCTGCTCGGCGCGCACGTCGGCGCGGACCGCTCGCACACCACCGGGCGGGTGCAGACGCTGTCGTTCCGGTCGGCGACCGCGCTGTTCGGCCACCAGGGGCTGGAGTGGGACCTGGCCGCCGCCACCGAGGCGGAGCGGGCCGCCGTGGCGTCCTGGCTGGCGTTCGTCCGGGACTGGCGGGCGGTGCTGCACACCGGCACGGTGGTCCGGGCCGACCGGGCCGACCCGTCCGCCTGGCTGCACGGCGTCGTCGGCGCCGAGCGCGCGCTCTACGCGTTCGTCCAGCTGACCACCTCGGCGCTGGCCGTGCCGGAGCCGGCCCGGCTGCCCGGCCTCGACCCGGACCGGCGCTACACGGTGCGGCCCGCATACCCGGCCGGACCGCCGCAGCCCGCCGGCCACGCGCCGCCGGCGTGGTTGGCGGCCGGCGGGATCGAGCTCCCGGGCCGGGTGCTGGCGGCGGTCGGGCTGCCGATGCCGGTGCTGCACCCGGAGGAGGCGATCCTGCTCGAGGTCACCCGAACGTGAACACGTACGCCTGCGCGCCGGCGCCGTCGAAGGTGATCTCCGCGGTTCGCTCGCGCACGCCGTCGTGCTGCCGGACGAGCTGGTAGAGCCGGCCCTCGCCGAGCACCCCGGCGCCGTCCGCGTCGACGTCCACGCCGTGCGACGGGCCCGGCGGCGCGCCGTCGAGCAGCACCCGGAACGGGATCGGCTCCGGGGCCGACCGGTCGAGCACGAGGTTGGCGTCGCGGGCCCGGAACCGGAACGCGATGCTGCCGGCGGCGCCGTCGAGCGCGGCCTTCTCCCGCCCGATCGTCCAGTCGCCGGACAGCGCCCAGTGGTTCACCGGCAGGTTCGCCGGCAGGTGGTAGCTGCTGCGCTCCTCGAACGCCGCCCCGTCCGGGGAGGCGAAGTGCTCGCCGCGCCCGTAGCCGACGTACGTCTCCGGCGTGCGCAGCTCGGCCCAGTCGGCCTCCGCCTCCACCCCGGTCCCCTCGACGTCGACGAGCGGCCGGTCCACCCCGAGCAGCCGCTGGATGACCCGCTCGGACTCCTCGTACCGGCCCTCGCCGAAGTGCTGGTCGCGGATGACGCCGTCCTTGTCGACGAAGTAGAGCGCCGGCCAGTAGTGGTTGTCGAAGGCGGTCCAGATCGCGTAGTCGCTGTCGACGACGACCGGGTAGTCGATATCCCGCTCCCTGGTCGCCTGCCGGACCAGCTCGACCTCGTGCTCGAAGGAGAACTCCGGCGTGTGCACCCCGATGACGATCAGGCCGTCGTCCCGGTAGGCCCGGGCCCAGGCCCGCACGTACGGCTCGGTGCGCAGCCAGTTGATGCACGTCAGCGTCCAGAAGTCGACGAGCACGACGTGGCCGCGCAGGTCCGCGGGCTCCAGCGGCGCGGAGTTGATCCAGGCGGTCGCCCCGGACAGCGCCGGCATGTGCACCCCGCCGGTCATGGCCGGACCGCTCCCGAGTCGTGCGGCAGGTCCCGCTTCTCCAGGTGGCCGCCGAAGCCCTGCCGCATCGCCGAGAGCACCTGGTCGGCGAAGTGGTCGAGGCCGCGGGAGCCGAACCGGGAGTAGAGCGCGGTGGTCAGGGTCGGTGCCGGCACCCCCTCCTCGACGGCGGCGATCGCGGTCCAGCGGCCCTCGCCGGAGTCGGCGACCATGCCGGCGAACTCGGTCAGCTGCGGCGACTGGTGCAGGGCCGTGGCGGCGAGGTCGAGCAGCCAGGACTGGATCACGCTGCCCCGCCGCCAGACCTCGGCGACGGCCTCCACGTCGACCTCGTAGCGGTAGAACTCGGGGTGCTCCAGCGGCGCCGTCTCCGCGTCGGCGTCCCGCTGCCGCAGGCCCGCGTCGGCGTTCTTGAGGATGTTCAGGCCCTCCGCGTACGAGGCCATGATCCCGTACTCGATGCCGTTGTGGATCATCTTCACGAAGTGCCCGGCACCGGTCGGGCCGCAGTGCAGGAAGCCGTTCTCGGCGTCGACGGGCTCGCCGGTGCGGCCCGGCGTGCGCTCGGCCGCGCCGACGCCCGGCGCGATCGAGGCGAAGATCGGCCGCAGCCGGGTGACCGGCTCGTCCTCGCCGCCGATCATCAGGCAGAAGCCGCGGTCCAGCCCCCACACGCCGCCGCTGGTGCCGATGTCGATGTAGTGGATGCCGCGGTCGCGGACCGACGCCGCGCGGGCGATGTCGTCGCGGTAGGAGGAGTTGCCGCCGTCGATGATCACGTCGTCCGGCTCGAGGTGCGCGGCCAGGCCGTCGACGGCCGCCTGGGTGATCTCGCCGGCCGGCACCATGATCCACACCGCCCGCGGCTTGGCGAGCTTCGCCACCAGGTCGGCCAGCGAGTCGGCGCCGGTGGCGCCCTCGCCGGCCAGGCCGCGCACCGCGTCGGGCCGGACGTCGTAGACGACGCACTCGTGGCCGTCCCGCATCAGGCGCCGGACCAGGTTCGAGCCCATGCGTCCCAGTCCGACCATGCCGAGTTGCATGGTTTCCTCCTCTACGTCGCCCACGATGGCTGACCCCTCGCACCGATGATCGCGCTCGCCGGCGCCGGGCGGCCGGAAATACCCAGGCTGCCGGTCGCCCGGGTCCCAGTCTCCCGCGTCAGCGGTTCCGCGCCGGGAAACGGTGCGAGGACCTCTGACCCGGGGCACTAGGCTGCGGTGATGAGCGAGGTCGGGGCGGGGGTCACGGATCTCGTGCTGGGCACGGTTCTGGTCGGCTGCGCGGTCCGGCTGCGGTGGACCCCGGGGGTGCACCGCTACTGGGCGCTGATCTGGTGGTCGGCCGGCGCGGCGGCGTTCGCCGGCGCCGCCCACCACCTGGTGTTCAGCCACTCGCCCCGGGCCGCCGACCTCAGCTGGGTCGCGGTCGGGGTGCTCGTCGCGGTCGCGCTGTCCTACCTGCTGGCCGCGACCGCGACGGCGACGCTGGACGAGCGCTGGGCCCGGCTGGTGATCCGGGTCAGGATCGGCGGCCTGCTCGCGTATGCGGCCTGGATGGGGATCGTCGGCATCGGCCGGACCGCGCCGCTGGTGCTCTGCGAGAGCGTGACGATGGCGACGATCGTCGGGCTCTGGTGCTACGGCCGGTACGTCGGGCACCCGGAGGCCGGCCGGATGCTGGTCGCGATCGCGGTCCTCGCCGTCTCGGCGGTCTTCTTCGTCCTGCCGGCCTGGATCTACCCGACCTCGCTCGGCCTCGACGCCCGCTCGCTGCAGCACCTGGCCCAGATCCCCGGCGTGTTGCTGCTGACCCGGGTCGTCGTCGACGCCGCCCACCCGACGCCAGCCCTGGCCTCGCCGGGCGGCGCCGCCCCGGCGTTGGCCCGGTTCCGGTCGGCCGGCGGGCCTGACCGGCAAGCCTGACCGGCGGGTCCGACCGGCGGGTCCGACCGGCACCGACCAGGGGGATGCGCCGGGGACCGCACCTCGATAGCGTGCGACCACGCCGGCGCCAACGGGGACGGAGGGCGGGTATGGCCATGCCGGGCGAGCAGCCGCCACTGACAGCGCCGCGGTCAGTTCCGACGTCGGAGCGCAGCCCCGGACTCATCCTCGTCGTCGCCACCGTCGGGTTCGTCATCAACTTCTGGGCCTGGGCGCTGCTGAGCCCGCTCGGTCCCGCCCTGCAGAAGTCGCTCGGGCTCAGCTCGTTCCAGCAGGCGCTCGTCGTCGCCGTGCCGGTGATCGTCGGCTCGCTCGGCCGGATACCGGTCGGCGCGCTCACCGACCGGTACGGCGGCCGCATCATGTTCCCGATCATCTCCTTCGCCAGCGTCGTGCCGACCCTGTTCCTCGGCCTGGTCGGCACCGAGTCGCTGGCCGGGCTGCTGGTCGGCGGCTTCTTCCTCGGCATCGCCGGCACCATCTTCGCCGCCGGCGTGCCGCTGGTGTCGGCCTGGTACCCGCCGGCGCGGCGCGGCTTCGCGCTCGGGGTGTTCGGCGCCGGCATGGGCGGCACCGCGATCAGCGCGCTGACCACCGTGCGGCTGGTCGACGCGTTCAGCACCCGGACGCCGTTCCTGCTGACCTCCGCCGTCCTGGTCGTCTTCGGGATCGTCTCCTGGGTGCTCATCCGGGACTTCCCCGACCGCACCCGACCGACCGAGCCGTTCACCCGCCGGCTGGCCGCGACCCTGCGGCTGCCGATCACCCTGCAGGCCTCCGCCCTGTACGCGGTCGCCTTCGGCGGCTACGTCGCGTTCTCCGTCTACCTGCCGACATACCTGAAGACCGCGTACGGGCTCACGCCCTCCGACGCCGCCAACCGGATGGCCGGGTTCGTGCTCGTCGCGGTGGTGCTGCGGCCGGTCGGCGGCTGGCTGTCCGACCGGCTGGGCGCGGTGCCCGTGGTGGCCGGGGCGCTGGCCGTGGTCGCCGTGTGCGCGGTCGCCGCCGCGTTCACACCGGACCTGGTCCCGGTCGGCACGATCGCGTTCCTGGCCATGGCCGGCGCGCTCGGCGCCGGCGCCGGGGCGACGTTCGCGCTGGTGGGCGAGCGGGCGCCGGCAGCGACCGTCGGCGGCGTGACCGGGGTGGTCGGCGCCGCCGGCGGCCTCGGCGGGTTCGTCCCGCCGCTGCTGATGGGCTCGCTCTACGCCCAGTTCTCCGACTACGGCCTCGGCCTCGCGCTGCTGGCCGCGGTGGCCGCGGCGGCGGCCGTGTTCACGCTCACCGCGGTGCGCCGGCCGGTGGCGCGCTGACGGCGCGGACACCCTGCCGCGCTGGCAACGCGTCGGCGGCTGAGCCGGCCTGTCTGAGCCGGCCCGCCTGATCCGGCCCGCCTGCGGTCAGTCGAGGATGCTGCGCGCCGCGTCGCGGAGGACCCCGGCGCTGCGCTCGAGCGCCGCGCGCTCCTCGCCGGTCATCGCC
>Ga0105248_10008446_pt1 | contig 11300 bp, 7 predicted proteins | sample KBSS34metaG_FD_81524 | JGI IMG/M metagenome (GOLD analysis project Ga0105248, IMG submission 81524) | Switchgrass rhizosphere microbial communities from Kellogg Biological Station, Michigan, USA - KBS S3-4 metaG | ecosystem: Host-associated > Plants > Roots > Rhizosphere > Soil | place...
GGTACGAAGGCCGAGACGTCGCCGCCCATTGCAGCAATCTGACGAACGAGACTGGCCGCGATGTGCCTTATGTCGGGCGACGAAGCCAAAAAAACCGTCTCGATCTCGGAGGCAAGCGCAGCATTCATGCCCGCCATCTGCATTTCATGATCGAAGTCGCCGGCATCGCGGAGCCCGCGAATGATAACCGTGGCACCAGCCTCCCGCGCAGCATCGACCGTCAGCCCGTCATAAGTGGTCACGTCGAACGTTAAGCCGATCTCCTTCGCCACCGGATTCAGAACCTCGTCCGCAAGCTTCACGCGCTCCTTCACCAAGAACAAAGGCTCCTTCGTGTGATGCGTGCCGATGGCAATGACCAGCTTATCGACGAGACGCGCCGCCCGCCGCACGATATCCACGTGGCCGAACGTGACGGGATCGAAGCTACCGGGATAAAGGCCCACGCGCATATTCAAGCTCCAGGCGCGAGGGCCGCGTCATCGACGGGATGCCCAGCCGCGTGAGCCTCTTCTAGCCGCGCAAGTTGGGAATCGGCAAGGGCGCTTATTCAGGCGGCAGATCGTTCCCGTTCTCGGTCGAAGCTTCCTCGCCGCCATTCTCGTCGGGGATGTGCTCGACCGAGACCACCCGTTCGCCGACTCCCGTCGAGAACACAATCACGCCTTGGGTCGAGCGGCCCATCATCGAGATGTCCTCGACCGGCACGCGGATAAGCTGGCCGCCGTCGGTGACGAGCATGATCTGGTCGCTGTCCTCGACGGGGAATGAAGCGATCAACTTGCCGTTTCGCTCATTGACCACCATGGCGATGATGCCTTTCCCGCCGCGCCCGGAGATGCGGTACTCATAGGCGGATGTGCGTTTGCCGTAGCCGTTCTCGGACACGGTCAGCACGAATTCCTCATGCGCGCTGAGTTCGGCGTAACGCTCGGGGCTCAGCACCACAGCCTCTTCGCCGTTGCTCTCTGCCTCCATGTCCTGCTCGGGCTCTGCCCCGCCGCGCCTGATAGTGTTGGCCTGGCGGATATAGGCGGCGCGCTCCGCCGGGGAGGCCTCGATATGGGCGAGGATCGCCATGGAGATGACCTGGTAGCCTTTGGCGAGCTTGATGCCACGCACGCCCGGAGACTCGCGACCCTTGAACACGCGCACGTCGGAGACCGGGAAGCGAATGGCCTGGCCCTCGGCGCTAGTGAGGAGCACGTCGTCCTGCTCACCGCAGATCTGCACGCCGACGATGTGGTCGCCGGGATCGAGCCGCATGGCGATCTTGCCGTTCTGCCGCACCTCGATGAAGTCCGACAGTTTGTTCCGCCTCACGCTGCCGTAATTCGTGGCAAACATCACATCGAGCTTCGCCCACGAGCCTTCGTCCTCCGGCAGCGGCAAGATGGTGGTGATGGTCTCGTCCTTGTCGAGCGGCAGGAGATTGACCAGCGCCTTGCCGCGTGCTTGCGGCGCCGCTTGCGGCAGGCGCCACACCGTCATCTTGTAGGCCATGCCGCGCGAGGAGAAGAACAGCACCGGCGTGTGGGTACTGGCGATGAAGATGCGGGTGACGAAATCCTCGTCGCGCGTAGCCATACCGGAGCGGCCCTTGCCACCACGCCGCTGCGCGCGATAGGCGGACAGCGGAACGCGCTTGATGTAGCCCTTGTGGCTGACGGTGACGACCATGTCCTCGCGCTGGATCAGGTCCTCGTCCTCGACCTCGCCTTCCATCTCGAGAATCTCGGTGCGGCGCGGCGTGCCGAACTCGGCTTTGATGGCGTTGAGCTCCTGCTTGATGATGGCGACGATGCGGGCTCTAGAGCGCAAAATATCGAGATAGTCACCGATCTCGGCGCCGAGCGTCTTGAGCTCATCGCCGATCTCGTCGCGGCCGAGCGCGGTGAGGCGCTGGAGGCGGAGATCGAGGATGGCTCGGGCCTGCTCGTCTGAGAGGCGGTAGGTGCCCTTTGCCGACACTTTGTGCCGGGGATCGGCGATCAGCTCGACAAGCGCGACCACGTCCTTTGCCGGCCAGTCGCGCGTCATCAACTGCTCGCGCGCCGTCGAGGGATCAGGCGCCTTGCGGATCACCGCGATCACCTCGTCGATATTGGCGACAGCGATGGCGAGGCCGACCAGGATATGCGCACGCTCCCGCGCCTTCTTGAGCAGGAACTTGGTGCGCTTGCCGACCACCTCCTCGCGGAAGTCGGTGAAGGCGCGGATCAAGTCCTTGAGGTTGAGCTGCTCAGGCTTGCCGCCGATAAGCGCCACCATGTTGCAGCCGAATGTTGATTGCAGTGTCGAGAACCGGTACAGCTGGTTCAGCACCACGTCGGCCATGGCATCGCGCTTCAGCTCGACCACGACGCGCATGCCTTGGCGGTCAGACTCGTCGCGGATGTCGGCGATGCCCTCGATCTTCTTCTCGCGCACGAGTTCGGCGATCTTCTCGACCATCACCGCCTTGTTCACCTGATAAGGGATCTCGGTGATGACCAGCGCCTCGCGCTCCTTGCGTATGGTCTCGAGCGTCACTCGTCCCCGCATGAGGATCGAGCCACGGCCCTTGTGATAGGCAGAGCGGATGCCAGTCCTTCCGAGGATCAGGCCTCCGGTCGGAAAGTCAGGACCAGGAATGATCTCGGCGAGCTCGTCGATGGTAATGGCCGGATTGTCGAGATGGGCGATGCAGGCGTCGATCACCTCGCCGAGATTATGCGGCGGGATGTTGGTCGCCATGCCGACGGCGATGCCGCCCGCGCCGTTGACCAGGAGGTTGGGAAACTTGGCGGGCAGGACCGTGGGTTCTTCGAGCCGGTCGTCGTAGTTCGGCCTGAAGTCGACGGTCTGCTTATCGAGATCGTCGAGCAAATATTGGGCGATCTTGGAGAGCCGCGCCTCGGTGTAGCGCTCTGCTGCCGGCGGGTCGCCATCGACCGAGCCGAAATTGCCCTGGCCGTCGATCAGCGGCACGCGCATAGAGAACTCCTGCGCCATGCGCACCAGGGCGTCGTAAATGGCGAGATTGCCGTGTGGGTGGAAGTCGCCCATCGTGTCGCCCACCACCTTGGACGACTTCATGTGCTTCTTGTTCCACTCAAGCCCGAGCCGCTGCATGGCGTAGAGGATGCGGCGGTGCACCGGCTTGAGGCCGTCGCGCACGTCTGGCAACGCACGCGACACGATCACGCTCATTGCGTAATCGAGATACGAGCGCTTCATCTCATCGATGAGCGAGATAGGCCTGATGTCGGAGGGACCCGGGCCCTCGACCTCTGTGTTGTCGTCGTCAGCCAAAGAAAGAGAAAGCCTGTTCTAGAGGTGAGCGAGCAGCGTAAATGCTATCGCTCGCGGGAGAAAAAGCCCCGCTCTGAGTCAACAGCGCGCGCCGCGCGATGATTCTGTATAGCTGATTTGGGGCCCGCTCGGCAACCGCGCAAGCCACACTCGCGAGTGTTAATTCCTTGTTATATTCCAATTGGTTGCCGACCATTTTCGGCCGTCCCTGTTCTCCGTTTCGGGATGGAATTCGTCAGCCGTCGGAGGGTGTGCACAAACCCCAAAAAGACGGAACGATCGACTCCCCGCGACGTTGTGTCACTAGGCGGCGCGAGGCCTTCTTTCCCGCGCGTCACCTCCGTTTGATGAGCAATAGTGTAAGGGAGCGAATCATGAATCGACTTCTTGCATGCACGGCTGTCGGCCTGTTTTTGGGCCTCGCGCCGGCTGTGGCAGAGACACAACTGCCGCCCCCGGACCAGCCCGCGTTAGACAAGTCGGCACAACCTTCCGAGGCGATGCCGGCGCAGCCTTCCACGCCTCAGGCAGCGATGCCCGGCAATCTGGATGCTGCGACCGAAGGCCAGGCGCCACAAGCTCCGGGCCAGTCTTCGCAGATGACGCCTGAGGCTTCACCTCTGGACCAGGCGTCGCCGTCAGCGCCGCCCGCTCTAGACGAGGCAAATCCTTCGTCGCAATCTTCGGAGATGCCGAAATCTTCAGAGGCACCGAGTTCCGCTGAGCTTCCGAAGTCGGCCGAGGCAACCCCTTCGGGTGCTCCATTCCTCACCAAGCAGGAAAGCAGCGACTGGCTCGTCGGTAACCTCATCGGCAAGTCGGTGGTGAATGCCGACAATGAGTCGATTGGCGACGTGAACGACCTCGTCACCGACCAAAACGGCAAGATCATCGCCATCGTGGTTGGCGCCGGCGGTTTCCTCGGCATCGGCGAGAAGGACGTCGCCATCCGTTTCGAGGACGTCAAGCTCGCTCGCGACGAGAATAACGACGTCAAGATCATCGCCGATCTCGACAAAGAGACGCTCGCCTCGGCGCCGGACTATCAGACGCTCGACGAGCAGCAGGTGACGGTCGGCGAACGAAGCGACCAGGATACGTCGAGATAGCAAACCGGTTTGATTGCAAGCTTGTTCTTGAGCCCGGCCGCCGGCCGGGCTCTTTTTTCTGTGGAAGCCTTCTGTCAGAACGGGATTTCGTCGTCGAGCTCCTTGTCGAAGGAACTTCCCCCGCTTTTGCCGCCGCCACCGCTGAACGGCCCGGAGCGGCCGAAGTCTCCTCCTCCACGCGGCTCGCTTTCGCCCATGCCGTCGCGCTGTCTGCCATCCAGCATGGTCAGCTCGCCGCGATATTGCTGCAGCACGACTTCCGTCGAATACCTGTCCTGACCGGACTGGTCCTGCCATTTGCGCGTCTGGAGCTGTCCCTCGATATAAACCTTAGATCCCTTTTTCAAATATTGCTCGGCCACCCGCGCCAAATTTTCATTGAAGATGACCACGCGATGCCACTCGGTGCGCTCCTTGCGCTCACCGGTTCCCTTGTCACGCCAGCTTTCGCTGGTGGCGAGGCGCAGATTGACGATGGGTCGCCCATCTTGCGTTTGACGCACCTCTGGATCGGCCCCGAGATTGCCGACCAGGATGACCTTGTTGACCGATCCAGCCATGTCACGAACTCCCCACGGAAATCGCTACTCTACCGCCCGCTCCCCGCGGTAAGCGCGACGCAAGACGCCCTGTCCAGCCTGTCCACAGCCTGGGGCTCGTTAACCTTTGTACCTGTTTTGTTCCACAGAGTCCACCTGGCATCTTGAGATTTCCCGAGGCACGTCCTATGCCTAGCTAAAGCAACAAGGAATGGATTTTTTGGCAGCGCGTCCGGCATGAGGGCTTGCTCGCCTCAACCGGGACGAGGGACACATGCAGCGGCCGATCGAGCAAAAACAGCACCCCAAGCGCCGTCCGGCGGCGCGGCGCGATCCTCGCGTCAAAATCCTGGGCTTTAACCCTCGGCAATGGCCCTTCATCTTCGTGCTTTTGGGCAACTGGCTGTTTGCCGGCCTGTTCTTCGGTATTGTCAAACTCTTCTGGCATTGGACACCTGACGCCTGGAGTGTCGGCGACCGCATCGCGCTCGTCATCAAGGACGCGGTCTTTGCCATTCTGCCGGCGGTGCTCGCCATCTGCATCGTCGCGGCGCAGCGTCTCGATCCATCCATGTTCGTTGGACGCACGCCTAAGCCCAACTCGGCGGTCGATATCAACAACCGCTTTATCCTCAACACCGTCGAGCAGTTCATTCTTTATTTCATCGGCAATGCCGGTCTCGCCCTCTACTGCCCGCTCGAGGAAGCGCGCACGCTGATCATCCTCACCATACTGTTCGGCATGGGTCGCGTGCTGTTCTGGGTCGGCTATCACTATAACCCGTATGTGCGGGCGTTCGGCTTCGGCATCACTTTCTATCCGACCGTCGCCGTCTATCTCTGGCTCATCCTCTACGTGGTATTTGGCATCCACGTCGATCTCTGAGGGTCACCTCGCCTGCTGCCAGTGCAGGATCGAGTCGAGCGGCCATAAGAACATGATGACGTTGAGAGTCAGGTTGTCCCTGATCATGGCGCCGACGAAGATCTCGAGCGCGAGCCCGATCGTGACGGTGAGCCAGACCGGTAGCCGCCAGGCGAGGAAGAATCCGAGCACCATAAATAGAATGTCGCTCATCGAGTTGATGACGCTATCACCATAATAGTCGAGGGCGATGGTCGCCTCACGGTAGCGGTTGATGGCGAAGGGCGTGTTCTCCAGCACCTCCCAGGATGCCTCGATGACCACGGCAAGCACGAGGCGCGTGCCGAGCGACATCGGCACGAAGCGCGAGATCAGCCAGAGCAGCCCGTAGAAGAGGAAGCCGTGGATGATGTGCGACGGCGTGTACCAGTCGATCAGGTGCTGTGAGTTCTCGGCGCTTTGAACGTCGAAATGCCAAAGCTTGACGTAGCCGCATTTGCAGATGAGCGGATGGCCCATCAGGTACTCGGCGAGCGCCGCGGCGAGGATGATGCCGGCGGCGGCTGCGATATGCGTGCGGCTGACTCCCATGGGGCGTGCATCTAGGCCGAAAACCGTGCGCTCATCACTCATACTACTCGGGTGGACTCCGAGAGATGAAAGCGCCGGCCGCAGTCCAAGCTCTTTATCGACGTCCCGGCTGATTGGGCACACTGATGTTTACATCCACATAGACAGAGGCCACGCAACGCTGGCTCTTGCGATGACTACTGCCAGTGTGCCAACGCCTCCCTTGGATTTTTGCGTCTTCAATCTCGCTTAAATAGATGCAGCGCCATTCGCCTTTAGTGGGAAGCTTTCGAGAACTCCCCCCGCCAAACTGATAAACAAGCGCCACCTCGCGACCACCCGTGTGCCCAAGGATGTGGGGACAGAATTCGCGATGGTGGCCCTTGTAGAGACAGGTAATCTGGTGCTGGTTGAGAATGGCGCGATGGAACAGCTGAAACAAGCCACTGTGTCCAGAGCGGATCACCTCAAATGACCTATCGCGGCGGGCACCATATCGGTAGATGCTGAAGTCATTGTCGAAGCTCGCAACTCGAACGATCCCGAGCCGCTCCATGACGGCAAAGCTTGTGCGGTCGACGATCGAGAATGCTTGTTCAGGAAATGTCACGCCAATCGCCCAGGCAGCGCGCAGGTCAGCGGCCGTGACGAGTTCAATCCGGACTCCGGCCTGTTGGAGCTGCTGCCAAAAGTGGTCGGCAACGTCCCGGCGATAGCGGCTATTCAGGAGTAGCCAAGTCTCCACTAGCACATGATCCGTGGTGACTTGCTCAACTGAAGGCGTCGTTCTTAGAATTCCCTTGGCGCGCTCATTGTCTCGGTCGCGTCTGGCCGCTGCGGCGAACCACACCGATGAATCAACGAACAGGCTCACTGTTCAGTCTTCAGACGCGCTACCCACTTTCTGCGCCCGACCTTGCCCATGTGGTCGTTCCACACCGCATCGCCGATCATCTTATCTTTATCCCGCGATATTGGTTTCCGGATCCTCGAAAACCAGGGATATATCCGTCTTGCGCTGTTTCAATTCTCTCAGGTTGAGGGCAAGCAGTCGTCGCGCGTATTCTGCGGATGAGATTCGCCGTTCCTCAGTCTTGGCTTGGGCGCGGGCCCCTGCATCTCAGGGTCGAGCGTTAGCCGAGTTAGTGCCTTTATAATGGCAACATCATACCATCATGATAATGGCAACATCATACCATCATGAAATAGCCGGAACAATCTCAAGCGCGCAAGCCTCGAGAACCTGGCTCCCTACCCTTGCCGCGCAACCTGTTGGGGACTAAGCCTTTGCAGGGCTTGCCGAACGGCCCCCTTGCCCCGACATTGCGTGAAGAATGACCTCCAAATTCATCTCCATCCGCGGCGCGCGGGAGCACAACCTCAAGAACATCTCCCTCGACCTGCCACGCGAGAAGCTTGTCGTGCTGACCGGCCTGTCCGGCTCGGGCAAGAGCTCGCTCGCCTTCGACACCATCTATGCCGAAGGCCAGCGCCGCTATGTCGAGTCGCTCTCGGCCTACGCCCGCCAGTTCCTCGACATGATGCAGAAGCCGGACGTCGACCACATCGAAGGCCTGTCTCCGGCGATCTCCATCGAGCAGAAGACCACCTCGCGGAACCCGCGCTCCACGGTCGGCACGGTCACCGAGATCTACGACTATATGCGGCTCCTTTGGGCGCGGGTCGGCATCCCCTTTTCTCCGGCGACCGGCCTCCCCATCGAAAGTCAGACCGTCAGCCAGATGGTCGACCGGGTGCTGGCGCTGCCCGAAGGCACACGGCTCTATCTGCTCGCGCCGATCGCGCGCGGGCGGAAGGGCGAGTACCGCAAGGACTTTGCAGACCTTCAGAAGAAAGGCTTCCAGCGCGTCAAAGTCGACGGCAAGTTCTACGAGGTCGCCGAGGTCCCTGCCCTCGACAAGAATGTGAAGCACGACATCGACGTGGTGGTGGACCGCATCGTGGTCCGTCCCGACATGAGCGCGCGGCTCGCCGATAGCTTCGAGACGGCGCTCGCCTTGAGCGACGGCATCGCCGTCGCCGAGTTCGCCGACAAGGGTGCTGCCACCGACGCGCAGTCGCCAGCTCTGACGGGGCGCACGGGACAGTCCTATGCCGAGCAGGTCGCGCTCGATGCCAGGATCAAGACCGGGATGGGCGCCGATCAGGAGCGGATCATCTTCTCGGCGAAGTTCGCCTGCCCGGTGTCCGGCTTCACCATCGAGGAGATCGAGCCGCGCCTGTTCTCGTTCAACAACCCCTACGGCGCGTGTCCCGAATGCGACGGGCTCGGCACCGAGCTGTTCTTCGAGCCCGAGCTGATCGTGCCCGACGAGAGTTTGAGCCTCGCCCGCGGCGCCATCGCGCCCTGGGCCCGCACGCAGGCCACCTCGCCCTACTACCAGCAGACGCTCGAATCCCTCGCCCGCGCCTACCGCCAGCCCATGACCAAGCCGTGGAAATCGCTCTCCCAGGAGTTCCGCGACGTGATCCTCAACGGCTCGGGCGACGACGAGATCACCTTCACCTATGACGACGGCGTGCGCCACTACTCGACCACCAAGCCGTTCGAGGGCGTGATCAACAATATCGAGCGGCGCTGGCGCGAGACCGAATCCTCGTGGGTGCGGGAAGAGCTGTCGCGCTATCAGTCCGACCAGTATTGCGAGGCGTGCAAGGGCTATCGCCTTAAGCCGCAGGCGCTGGTGGTGAAGATCGCCGGGCTGCATATCGGCGAGGTCTGCGACATGTCGATCAGGAAAGCTTGCCGCTGGTTCGACGAGCTGCCGGAGAAGCTCACGCCTAAGCAGAACGAGATCGCCGCGCGCATCCTGAAAGAGATCCGCGAGCGGCTGTGCTTCTTGAACGATGTCGGCCTCGACTACCTCACGCTTGCCCGCTCATCCGGCACGCTGTCGGGCGGCGAGAGCCAGCGCATCAGGCTCGCCTCGCAGATCGGCTCGGGGCTCACCGGCGTGCTTTACGTGCTCGACGAGCCCTCCATCGGCCTGCATCAGCGCGACAATGCCCGGCTGCTAGAAACCCTGAAATCGCTGCGCGACATGGGCAACTCGGTGCTCGTGGTGGAGCATGACGAGGAGGCGATCCTCACCGCCGACCATGTGGTGGACATGGGGCCCGGCGCCGGCGTGCATGGCGGAGAGGTGGTGGCGCAAGGCACGCCCGAGCAGGTGATGGCGAACTCAGAGAGCCTCACCGGCCAATATCTCACCGGCTTCAAGCAGATCCCGAGCCCGAAGGAGCGGCGCAAGCCGACCCGCGGCCGCCGCCTCACCGTGCACGGCGCCCGCGCCAACAATCTCAAGAACATCACCGTGGACGTGCCCCTCGGCCTGTTCACCGCGGTGACCGGCGTCTCCGGCGGCGGCAAGTCCACCTTCCTCATCGAGACGCTCTACCGCGCCGTCGCGCGCAAGCTCAACGGCGCGCGCGAGATGGCCGGCGAGCACGACGAGCTCGAAGGCATCGAGCAGCTCGACAAGGTGATCGACATCGACCAGTCGCCGATCGGCCGCACCCCGCGCTCGAACCCAGCCACCTATACTGGCGCCTTCACCCCCATCCGCGAATGGTTCGCCGAGCTGCCCGAGGCCAAGACACGCGGCTACAAGCCCGGCCGCTTCTCCTTCAACGTCAAAGGCGGGCGCTGCGAGGCTTGCCAAGGCGACGGCGTGATCAAGATCGAGATGCACTTCCTGCCCGACATCTACGTCACCTGCGACGTGTGCAAGGGCAAGCGCTACGATCGCGAGACGCTGGAGATCAAGTTCAAGGGCAAGTCGATCGCCGACGTTCTCGACATGACGGTCGAGGAGGCCGCCGAATTGTTCAAGGCGGTGCCTTCGGTGCGCGATAAGCTGCTCACGCTGGCGCGCGTCGGCCTGGGCTATATCCATGTCGGCCAGCAGGCAACCACGCTGTCGGGCGGCGAGGCGCAGCGCATCAAGCTGTCCAAGGAGCTGTCGAAGCGTGCCACCGGCCGCACGCTCTATATCCTCGACGAGCCGACCACGGGCTTGCACTTCCACGACGTGGCCAAGCTGCTGGACGTGCTGCACGAGCTGGTCGACCAGGGTAACACCGTGGTCGTGATCGAGCACAATCTCGAAGTGATCAAGACCGCCGACTGGATCGTGGACCTAGGCCCCGAGGGCGGCGACGGCGGCGGCGAGGTGGTCGCGGTCGGCACGCCCGAGGAGATCGCCGCCAATCCGCGCAGCTACACCGGGCAATATCTCAAGCAGGTGCTGAAGCGCCGGCCCTCAGCCAAGGCCGCGAAGCGCCCCGCTGAAGCCGCGGAGTAATCCGCTCCTGACTGGAGCGACGATACAATCGAGACGTGAAGGAAGCTTGTGTTGTGTCGCCTAGTCTTGTTCGTCGGTAGCCGTCACCGCTCGTTTCCATTTACGCGGAATGCGTTGCTGCGGAAATTTCTTTACCGCTTCCCCGTAGAGCAGCTTCGCCTCAATGCTACTCCGCTTTCGCAAGGCATCCGCCAGCCAGCTCCACGTGGCGAAATTATCGGAAAACCTTGCTTTGGCTTCACGAAGTAGATCGAGAGCTTCCTGCTCGCGGCCATGTCGCTCGTACAATTCGGCGAGCCATTTCCAAGGTGCGAGCTCGTCTGACCTGAGCTGAGCCTCTTTATAAACTTCCTCAGCCTCAACGAGCCTGCCGAGGCTTGTCAGAGCAGAGCCGAGCCAACGATATGGCGCTGCCATGGAAGGCTGGCGATCTATAGCTTCTCTATAAATGCCAATTGCTCCCCCATGATCGCCAGAAGCCCACAGGGCATCGCCTAGCCACTTCCATGTGGCGATATCGCCTATCGCGCGATTTGGCGACATTTCTATAATCGTTGGATGCCCGCAACACGTCCGGGCATGACGGCATCGGCAGAGA
>Ga0105248_10008447_pt1 | contig 11298 bp, 10 predicted proteins | sample KBSS34metaG_FD_81524 | JGI IMG/M metagenome (GOLD analysis project Ga0105248, IMG submission 81524) | Switchgrass rhizosphere microbial communities from Kellogg Biological Station, Michigan, USA - KBS S3-4 metaG | ecosystem: Host-associated > Plants > Roots > Rhizosphere > Soil | place...
ATCATTCTGACTTCCCACAACAACGAGGCGCTCTTTCAGTCGGCGATCGATCTTGGCGTAGCGGGGTACGTGCTAAAAGATGGCGCTATCAACGAGATTGTCAACGCCATTCGAGTTGTTGCGGGTGGTGGTCACTACTTCAGTCCGGAACTTTCCACATATCTACTCAACCGGGCGAACCGGCCTTCCAATCCTAATGAGCACAAGCGAACCGATGGGAAAGAGTTAAGCGATGAATCGCTCCAGATCACCCCGAGTAAGTTCGAGCCAGGTTCTAACCGCATCTCACGATATCGAATCCTGAGGCAGCTCGGCGTCGGAGGCATGGGGAAAGTCTATTTGGCGGAAGATTTGAATCTGGGCCGTCAGCTGGCAATCAAAGTTCTGACCGGGGAACTAACTCGCGACTCGGAGCACTTGCGCCGTTTTGAGCGAGAGGCCCGCGCTGCGTCGGCGTTGAATCACCCTAATATTTTGACGGTCTATGAAATCGGTGAGTCAGAGGGAACGAATTTCATTGCCACAGAGTTTGTTGAGGGCGAGTCGTTGGGCCAACGGATCAAGCGTGGCCCAATGAAGATGACCGATATCCTTGATATCGGAATCCAGGTTGCGTCGGCACTAGCAGCCGCACATGAAGCGCGAATCGTGCATCGCGATATCAAGCCTGACAACATCATGGTACGCGCGGACCATTTAGTGAAGGTCCTCGACTTTGGCTTGGCCAAGCCAGTCTCATCAGATGCAACTCAAGTCGACCATGAAGGGGTCACGCAAGCTTTACTCAAAACGATTCCCGGGATGGTACTGGGAACTGCCGAATACATGTCGCCTGAGCAAGCGCGTGGCCATGAGGTGGACCAGCGCACGGACATCTGGAGTCTAGGTGTCGTGCTCTATCGAATGGTGACGGGAAAGACCCCTTTCAATGGCGAGACGATCAGCGACGTTATTGCTTCGATACTGAAAACCGATCCTCTACCGCCAGTGCGTGAAGGTGAGGCCGTTCCTCGCGAGTTGCAACACATAGTCAACAAGTGTTTGCGCAAAGACCGGGAAGAACGCTACCAACACATAAAAGATCTATTGATCGATATGAAAGACTGTAAACGAGAGTTGGAGTTTTCTTCGAGACTAGGAGCGTCAGAAGACCAGATAACGCGATCGTCAACAAACAATTCGAACTCTGACATCGACACCAGCCTCGTCGCCCAGGACGAAGGCACTATTCCGACTGAATCCACCATTAACAAGCTCAACCGCCACAAACTTCGCGCGGCAATAGGACTCCTTGTTTTGATTGCATTGGTGACGATTGGCTATTTCGCCTGCTAACGAACTCTAATCGATGTTTTTCCTTCCACGTAAAACCATCGCCATTTCTGTTAACGCAGTTGAGGCGACGGCCGTAGGCTGAGGGCTTAAGATCTGCACAAAGCGAGAGCTGAGGAGCATCGATAGGAATGGGTCTCCTTATGGTTGGCCGAAATCAGATACGCGCTGGTTTCTATTGAGTGCCTCTGTTCTTAGGTGCACTCCATTCGGCTTCAACTGATGGAGGTAGATCTTGGGAGTTCTTCAAGAGGCTTACAATCTGCCAGATCTCTTCATCGGATAGCATGCTTCCCCATGAAGGCATACCCGTGTTCCTTATTCCGTGCTTAATGGTCCAGAAGAGTTGCGCATCTGTGTAACTCGGCATTCCTCCTACGAGCTGCGGCGTCTGCGGATAGAACGATTGCCCGTAGACACCTGGATTGTCTCCAAGTGTGCTGTGGCAGCGCGCGCACATCGCTTTATATGTGCTCACTCCCGCCTTCAGATTCTCTTCGTTGAGTGCAATAGGATTCTTGTCTGCGGGAGAATGCCTGACGATCGAAGCGTGAAGCGCCAGGGGCATGATCCTCGCTTCAAGACTTGAATGGGTACCGTCTGCATTTACTGGCATTAATCCGAGTCGCATTACAATGAGAGCTGATAGCAGCAATATCACTAACATTAGAACCGCACCTAACAAGACTTTTCTCACGTCTTTCTCCTCAGCTTGCTTGTGCTGAATCATTTAGGGAACCATCAAATACTCATACCGGAAGGGCTTCGGAAATATTCCCGCAGTCTTCAATGAGTTGTGGAGTTGGAAGCAGAAGAGACGGCTCAAACAGTAACTTTTGCGTTGTGTCTGTTTGACTAACCCAGGAGTATCGGCAGCAGTACCCCCAAACCCAGCACAAAGAACCAAAGTGCAGGGGCCGGGGAACCGATCGGTCTACGCAAACGAACTTCTCGAGCGGCCAATCGCGGATCGAGTCTCATCCATTCATCATGTCGTCTTTCAAGCACTATGAACGCGAGCGCTGTCGCCGCCCCATACATGAGATGGCCGATAAGCGATGGCAGTGCCAAACCTGCAGCCTGAGTCGTCCACGTTAATGGGCCCCCAAGGAGAAGCGGGTACAAGGTCAGAGGTCCAAGGAACCACCAAACCAGTCCGTACAACAGTCCCCATGCCACACCCGACCCCTTATCGGGAGCTTCACGCCGGAAGAGCAGCCCGTAGCTCATACCGATGATTGCGCTGATCACGAGATGGACCACAAAGCCTAACAATGGCGACGTGCCACCGGCCAAACGAGCGACACGCGGCAGAGCACCTGTGGCAAGCATGACCAGACTGAAAAGTAGGCCACCGGCTAAGCTTGCCGCGGCTCCCCACCCAAGCGAATACAAAGTTCTAGCTCCAGGACCTTCTGGCTCACGATTGATTGGATCAGAGTCCGTAAAAAAACCGACCCAAAGCCGATCGGCAATCGCGTAAATCAGTCCGACAAAGAGCCCATAGACAATGTGTCCTACGAAAGAACCAAATAACTCACCGCCACGCTCGTAGGACCAGTCCAGGGGCCTACCCTCGAGCAGCGGCAGAATCGTCATCGGACCCAGGAACCACCACGAGATTCCGTAGGCCACTCCCCATCCCAGGCTAGAGCCATAACCGCGGATATCGCCCTGAAACAACAAGCCGAAGCTAGCGCCGATGACAATCGCAACTAACGAGTGAACCGCTAAGCCTGACGCGCGAGTGTGAGAATTGACCAGTCCGCCGATGACCGGAAAAAGATCAACCGTATCCATCCATCTGCCAAAGACCCAACCGCCAAAGCAGCCGGACAGTCCTCCTGCAACGAGGCCGCGGCTGAAGCTAAAGGTTGACTGTGTCGGACGGACTCGAAAGCCACCCCAGATCCCGAGAACGATTCCGAGAGGCATTCCGAAGAGCAGCACATACGCCACCAATTGGGGAAACTGGGCACGAAGGGAATCGATTCTACCAATTGCTGACGTCCCCTCCGTTATTACATGGACCACGCCGGCGGGAACAACAAGCCACAGCAGGAGAGCAAATCCAAGTCCCCAGATCAAACCAGCACCAGGGCTCACCGCACGCCGGTGGCATAAGACAGCAAAAATTAATCCGAAGATCCCGCCAAGCATGAGGCTGGCCGGGAGAGAGAGGGCAACCACAACGGAGCAAGCTGCGCCTCCAATTACTCCTGTGAAGATACAAATAATTATCGCAACCACTAATGGAGTTTCCACTAAAGCGTGGATATCAATAGTAGCTGGAGTGAGAATTCCAGATGAGATTCCCATCGTGCGCCCCCTTTTCATTCAGCTCAATCGTCTGAACGATGTCGCGTGGAAAGAAGAGTTCGATGACCCAATCCATGAGTACGCGCACTTTGCGCTCGAGTCCCGGTAGTTTGCTTAGATAGATTCCGCGCCACATTAACCAGGCAAAAAGGCCCGAAAACTGAACTGCCTTCCCTCGTGCAAACGGTAATGTCAGCTCGGCACACGCCGTATGATGACCAATGACGCACAACGCTCCACGCGAGCGAAAGCGAAATGGCTTGAGCTCTTTTCCGTTGAAGCTGGCGTGAATGTTGTGGGCGACCGAGCGCGCTTCACGCAAGGCAAATTGCGCAGTAGGCGGATACGGTCTGCCTGTCTCGGCGTCGCTGCAGGCGGCGCAGTCTCCCAGGGCCCACAATCCTGGATGGCCCGGCACACCCAGTGTGCTGTCAACGATCACTGCGCCTCGTTTGTCGCGACTGATTGGGAGCAAACCGAGCAACGGGTTAGGGACAGTGCCCGCGGTCCATACTAGTGTCTGCGTTCGAATCTCTTCACCCGACGCCAGGATCACAACACCTGCACGCGCGTCAGCCAAACGATCGTTTAGCTTAAAGGTGACACCCCGCGCGGTCATTCGTTCCAGCGCGTAACGGCCTAACTCTTCGCTCAGCTCTGGAAGGATGCGATCGCGCGCATGAACGAGGATGACGCACACATCTCCGGCGCGCAGGTTTAGATAGTCAGCCAGGATACCGCGCGCAAAGTCATTTAAGGCGCCGGCCAACTCGACGCCGGCAAAGCCCCCGCCCGCGATCACAAACGTCAGCAACTCCTGGCGCCGGCCCGGATCGGCTTCGCGATCGGCGCGTTCGAACATGTCTATCACTCGGTTACGAATACGCATGGCGTCCAGAAGAGTCTTGAAGTCAAGCGCAAACTCCTTTACGTTCTGCAGCGCGCTCGGATAATTCGTGACCGAACCAAGCGCTAAGACAAGATGATCGAAGCGGAGTTCCTCAGTGACGCCGCTTAGAGTGGATGGCCCCTGCGAGCGTCCGTCCATTGCCAGGAAGACGTGGTGCTTCTCCAGGTCTATGCCGACGACACGTCCGCGCACGACTTGCGTCCTTCGCAAACTCGTACGGAGAGGGCTGCTAATGTGGGTAGGCTCTAAGCTGCTCCCAGCAACTTCCGCCAGCATAGGAGTAAAGAGCAATGCGTTTGTGTCACTGACAAGTGTGAAGGTTACCTTATGATTTGCGCCAAATACCCGCTCCAATCGTTCAGCGGTAGCCATGCCCGCGAAACCACCTCCGAGAATCACAATCTTCTCTGCCGGTACGCTCGGAGACTTGGTTAAGACACAGTCAGGACCTGGCCACGAAGCCGTTATCCTGCTCAGAGCCTCCGCAGCCAAGCCGAGTACAACCCCATACCACACCCATGCAATCAACTGCGGCAGCATTGTTTTCATTCCCTCGGCGGTCCACTGCAGTGGCTGCCCAGTTATAAGTGGGAATACAACTACGCTGACAAAGGCCCAAAGGGGTACGCCGAGGGCGGCACCCGTCATGACGTTGTCGATGTACAAGCGCTGCACATTGCGAAAGGTCACCACATATGCGATACCGATTACGGATCCAAGAAGAACTGCGAGAGGAATGCTTTCCAGAGTCGTGGCGAGGACCAAGCTGCTCACGAAACCAGCTAGCAGTCCGATCATGCCAGAACGGAGATACCTGGACCTGCTACACAGCGATTTAATCTTCGCGGCGTTCACGTGATTTATAGAGTCCGTTGCCTCCCATAGTCATATGCTCTGCAAGCTTGCGATCGTCGCAACGTAACTCATGAGTTGATCCCTCCAATCGATATATACCGTCTGACCCGCGTCGTTATTCCGCTCCGCCAGATCAATGTGCCTGATTCCTTTTCTGAGACGCGAACTCAACGCTTGAAGACTTCGGGAATATTTAGAAACGAAATGAGGTAACTACAAGAGAGATTCCGTTCTCTGAGAAGACGATCGAGGTCGACCATATGGGAACAGGTAGAAAGACACAAATAAGAATCATCAAGCAAGGAATAGCAGGCAGTATCGCTGAGGCACAGGCGGCAGCAGTGTCAGGAGAGAGGCAAAAGAGCGATCCGATGGCCGAGTTGATCTGTAGCGTCTCCGGATGGGTGGCCGAGTTTAAAGAAAGGCGTCGGCCCGATCCGAGGATCACATTTCAGGCTCTATTTAAAAAGGTGTAGACCTCTGTATGAGAAAAGATTTTCTCAGGTTCCTTCTAAAGCTAGCCCGCAGCCGCGTTGGTAAACACTCAAGTATTCAATCACTGATGATGAACCGGCTCTCCCCTGCCCTGTTCCTTGATACAGTCAATTCCTATCAGCGCACTGCGGCAATCAAAGCTGCCATCGAACTCGATCTCTTCACAGCCATTGGTCAAGGGCACGAAACGTCTCAGGAGCTTGCTCTAAGTTGCGGTGCCTCCGAACGCGGCATGCGTATCCTTTCCGATTATTTAGTAGTCATTGGATTGTTGAGGAAGAAAAGAGGTCGATATGGTCTAACCGTTAATTCGGCACTGCTGCTGGATCGTCGATCTCCGGGATATCTAGCGGATGCGATCGAGTTCTTCCTCTCGCCGATGTTGACCGACGGATTTAGAGACATCACTGCCGTCGTTCGCAAAGGTGGGACTTTACTTCCAGAAATTGGAACAATCACACCCGACCATCACGTGTGGGTCAAATTCGCCCGGGCAATGGCTCCGATGATTGCAGTACCGGCGAAAAAGATGGCCCGACTTGTCGATAAGAGCTCGGAACGGAAGCTGAAGGTGTTGGACGTCGCTGCCAGTCATGGGATGTACGGGATTGAGATTGCTCGACGCAACAAAAGGGCTGAAGTGGTTGCAATTGATTGGGAGTGCGTTCTCGCCGTAGCGAAGGAAAATGCTCTGAAAGCGGGAATAGATAATCGTTATAACACAATCGCCGGCAGTGCCTTCGAGGTCGATTATGGCAGTGATTACGACCTGATACTTCTCACAAACTTCCTTCATCACTTTGATATGACTACTTGCGAAAGGCTGCTCGAAAAAGTCCATGCAGCTCTTGCCCGGCATGGTAGAGCGGTCACGGTTGACTTCGTGCCCGATGCGGGCCGCGTTTCCCCTCCCGGACCAGCGGCTTTCTGTATGACGATGCTCGGGACGACGCCGAACGGCGACGCATATACGTATGATGAATTCCAGCGAATGCTCAGCAACGCAGGATTCGTGCGCAGCGAGCTTCGCCCCCTGGTCAGTAACTTTCAGCAGATGATCATCTCTTATAAGTAGTAGGATCGTCCTGTCACGGTGCTGCCAGGATCCAGAGTGGAGTGTGAGGAACATTGGGCTTGGGGCCGGTCTATCTGCGATTCCTGCTGCGATGAATCCGGCCCGCTACCAGTTATAAGAGCTTGAGGTCAATTGCTGTCTTTATCGTCTTTGTCATCATGTTTAGAACTGCCTGTAAAGCCGGTGGCGGCAATCCATGGTCCAGCCTGAGGAAGCACATTGCCATTGAAGCCCGCGGCGCGAACTAGAACAATGGGTCCGAAGCACGTATCAGGAAGTTTGATGCCCGCTTCGATCTCGGCATTCCCATCGCCCGACAGCGGAACAGGATCCGTGGTGGCTACCACGGTCCCGCCCGAGCCGCCGCAGACCAGGCTGGCGCTGACATTGGTAACAGGTCCAGGGTTTCCAAGGTTCGGCAGGATCAAGGCCCGCACCTCGACGCGCAGGCGGCCGTCCTCATTCAGAGCTGCTGAACCGCGCTGAACGGTCCAGGGCGCACCACCGCTCGGTACGCCGCCAATCACGGTGTTTGGATTTGAGCCGATAATTGTTGAGCGGAATAAGAACCCTTCAGCCATCGCGCTGAACACAAAGACCCCAGCCAGTAGACCACCTAAGAGAACCGCTCTAACGAAAACTGTAGTTATCATTTGAAGACTCCTTCATTGAATTAAGTTTGAACAGCTAATTGGAAAATGTTGACACCGGTGTCGTGCCGACCGCGGGCAAAGATCTTGAAATCTTGATTGCGCCGCAAAGGACTAACTATTCGGATTGATCATGGGTCACTTATCGTTGTTATCCTCTGCGTCTCCGCGACGAGGCCCTAAGAAATTGTGGAAAACAAATTCAGCTACTTCACGACCGAGACGTTGACCGCTGGTAAGGTCAAAGCTGAAATGTTGTCCTGCGAAGACACGGCTCAACGTCGCTTCTTCGGCTGCGGCAGAGAAGTTCGTGAACGAGCGTTCTACGCCTGGGAGAACCTCAGAGGTCACACTGAACTTGAAATGGTCCCTGCCGAAGAAGGACATCAATACCTCCGCCCCTGCAGCACTGATGACGGCATGAGCACCTGGATATGATGGGTCAGGCGCAGTCTTTCCAGCCTGGGGAAGCCAATTCACATCAGCCACTGTTTTCGGATTGTTGTCCGTATCGGCGGCCCGAATAGCAGTCACCGGCCGCCAAAAGTTATAGGTGTATTTGGCGTCGTAGAACGCGATTACCCCATCGGCGAAGCTCAGATTGAGCAGCGCAAACAGCCTTGCGTTCGCCGCCGTGGTTAAGCCATGCGCCACCGATGCTGTCTGCGAGATTTCGTTCCAATAATTCTGAATGGCCCCATTCCAAAAGCGGCCAGTCAATGCTTCGTCGGCCGTAGCAGTCGTGCTGTTGGCAATACCCAGTGATTTAATTTGGTTGAAAGCATCACTGTATTCATCACTGGTCAGAGCAGGTGGAGAACCTGGGCGAAACTGGTCTGCACGTTCAATGGCAAAAGGAGTAACCCGCGACCAATGGGTGAATTGAGGTTGCGGAGGGAAATTCGGAGGTGTCGACTGGTAATCTCCCGGAGCGTTTCCGAAAACATAAGGAATAGGCTGGGCATCCGAGCCGTCATGGCCTCGCAGGGCCAGGACGCGATCCGCAACAGTCTCTCCTACGATGACACCCTGGGTCTTGCGCTCTCCGTCTGGAATCTGTGCCAACGACTGCTGAAGTTCACTATCGAGTCCGCTCTTGAGCGTCGGGTATAGAGCGACAAGAACTCTGTGCGCCGCTGCGGCGGCTGCTGCCTCCTGCGAAGCGTCTCGCGGAGCGTCGGAAAGGTGGACCAGGAATGGTCTGTGAGTCCTATCAATGGAATTGACCGCGTCATAGATTGCAGCGTGCATGATAGCGAAGCTACGCGTGGGGTGAACCGTTGCTGGCTGCACACCGGGGGTGCGGACGATAACTAACAAATTCCTGTTCCATTGCACGACCGGGTTGACTGACTGGGCAGAGGAGCGGGACGACTGATCGTGATTGTCATTACTCGTGGTGCCGGTAGCGCCGGCCACCAGCGTGGAGAGGCTGACGCAAAGCGCTAGCGCAGTCAAAATTCTTTCCATTTTACGCAATGTCCTTTCCTGTCTGATAAGAGCTATTGGACGTTGACTGCTAACTGATGAGATTGACCGACTGTCGGCGCAATTGACCTTGATGCTTTGCTCGGATGGCCCAGTTTGAAGTGCGCTTGTCAAGGAAATTGAACACGAGAGGAGAGAGGACAGAAGCCAGGATCAGCCTCAAGATCCAGATGGACTGGGCGTGCACTTGTAGTGTGGGTGAAATGAGTATTAAGCTCGTAATGCGGATAACGCTTGTTACAGCACACATGATGAGAGCAACAAACATACGGATAATAATTTGCTTCATAGTATTCCCTCCTCATCTTCCGATTTTCGGAAGTACGGCTTGGCTATCGTTAAGTCATAATCAATCGCGAACTGCTATTGGATAAGACCTGCTCAGCAGCTAATTTATTCCCGGACAAAACATCGATTAAGGCGGGGAATAAAAGTGGCGAAAGTTCGGTCTTAATGGTGGATGGCGTAGTGGTAAACACAGGAAGAGCGATTGCAAAAGCAAAGCAAACTCGCGAGTTTTGAGGAAGCAGTCTTACCGCATCTGGACGCCGCCTATAACCTGGCACGATGGCTGACGCGCAATGAGACGGACGCTGAGGACGTGGTGCAAGAGGCCTACCTGAGGGCATTTAAGTTCTTCGGCGGTTTCCATGGTAACGACGGGCGCGCCTGGCTACTGGCGATTGTGCGCAATACTTGCTACACCTGGATGCAGCACAACCGCTCACCCGAATTGAGTCTTCCCCTCGATGAGTCGCACGAGATAGAGAGTAAAGATTTGAATCCGGAGGTACTCCTGATACAAAGTGCGGACACGCTGATGGTCAGACAAGCACTGGAAGAATTGCCGGTAGAATTTCGCGAAGTCCTGGTCTTGCGTGAATTGGAAGAAATGTCCTACAGAGAGATAGCTAGCATTACGGATTTGCCGCTGGGCACAGTCATGTCTCGCCTGGCTCGTGGCCGCAAGCGGTTGCAGCAAGCTCTTACAAATCCAGTACACGCGGAGGTTTTAAGTTGAGTTGTCAAACAGCGGATGAATTGATTCATGGCTATTTAGATGGCGAGCTGGATCTGGCGAGAAGCCTGGAGGTCGAGCAGCACATGCGTGAATGTGAAATCTGCGCGCGCGTTTTTCGCAACCAAACTGTGTTGCGTTCATCTCTGAAGGAGGAGTCGCTGTACTATCGCGCGCCAGAGAAACTGAAGAAGCGCATTCAGTCCGCGTTGCACAAGGAGGCTAAGGCGGAATTGTTCCCGCGCTCGTTCGGCTGGCGCTGGCTTACGGCCGGGGCTTCGCTCGCTTTCATGCTTTTGATTGGGTTGGTTGTGTGGAAACTATTGCCAAGCTCTATTCGTTCCCCCGGCGATGAGCTTCTGGCCCAGGAGATCGTTTCCGATCACGTGCGCTCATTACAGATGCCTGGTCATCTCACCGATGTGCTTTCGTCCGATCAGCATACAGTCAAGCCATGGTTCGACGGCAAGGTGGATTTTGCTCCCTCAGTTAAAGACTTTGCCGCTCAGGATTTTCGACTCTACGGCGGTCGATTGGAATACTTGAATAACAGAACTGTCGCAACACTTGTTTACCAACGCCGCTTGCATTACATCAATCTGTTTATCTGGCCGGCGGGGCAAGCTGGCTCGACAGGCGAAATGACGACGCAACGACAGGGCTATAACCTGATACATTGGACCAGCTCAGGCATGAACTACTGGGCCATTTCCGATCTGAACAGCGTCGAGCTGCACGAATTCGCGCAACTGGTACAACAAGGACTGTGAGAGATAAGAACTTCCAATCAAATTTAATAACGTCAAAGCGCGCATGGCCACTGCTGTGAATACTACCGGAAGCGGACATGGTGAAAACACAATAATCCACCCACTCCCGAGATTGTGTCAAAACTTGGATACCACCGGGCTTTAGCCGCGTGGTCCATCAACTTCCACCTAGCCCATGGTCTTGATGATTCGGGACACCACCGGCTTCAGCCGCTTGGAGCTTCAACTTCAACCTAAGAAACTCGAAGTAAAAGGCTAGTGTAGTGTCTCTAAAGTTTGCTTAACAATAGCTCTTCCTGATCGCGGAGGGATTTAAGTCAATACTTCTTGAGCAGGCGCACGTAGGCGATAAGTGAGTTGATTCTGCTATAGCTTTTTGCCCCAAG
>Ga0105248_10008448_pt1 | contig 11298 bp, 6 predicted proteins | sample KBSS34metaG_FD_81524 | JGI IMG/M metagenome (GOLD analysis project Ga0105248, IMG submission 81524) | Switchgrass rhizosphere microbial communities from Kellogg Biological Station, Michigan, USA - KBS S3-4 metaG | ecosystem: Host-associated > Plants > Roots > Rhizosphere > Soil | place...
CACGACGTTGCGCGTCGGATCGACCGCGCGCACGCGCGCGTCGGCGTCAAACGACGTCGCCGACATAATCCTTCCGGCACACGGCGCCGTAGCTGCAGAACCCACAGAGAAACACGTCTTCGGGGGTTGGCGGAAACTCTCCGCGCTCGATGGCCTCCACGGCGTCGATCAGCCGTTCCTGCGCCGAGCCCAGGACCGTGGCGCGATCGGAGCGGGCCGTGAACAGCGGCGTGATCTTCCGGGCGCCACGAAACGAGATGTACGCGGCCTCGCCCAGCGTCCAGTCCCGGCCGCGGTGATTCCGCAGCCGCTGTTCGGCGCTCAGCCCGTAGATCGGGAGCTGTAACGCGCGCGACTTGCTGGGCGCCGATGACAGCTTGTAGTCGATCAGCCTGAACGTGCCGTCAGCGAGCAGATCGAGCCTGTCGGCCACGCCCCTCAGCGCGATCCTCCGGCCGCCGCGCGGGCCGATGAACTCGAACTCGCCCCGAAGCTCGTACTCGAGCAGCCGCTCGACCACCTCCGCCGGCCGCTCGGCTTCCATGCGGAACACCACTTCGCCGAGGCCGGACGCGACCGGCGAGCCAAGCAGCCTCGTGCGCTCCAGCGCCGCTTCGGCCTCGGGCAGCGCTTTCAGTTCCCCTTCGACGACGTCCTCGAAAACGGCCCGGGCCGCGGCGAGGTTGGCCGGCGTGATCCCCCGATGGCCCTGGCGCTGCCACGTCGAGAAGAAGGTTTCGAAGACCTTGTGGACGAAGCGGCCCTGCCGTTTCGGATCCATCACCTGCTCGTCCTCGCGCTCTTCGTCCAGGCGCATGACGTACTGCGCGAAATACTTGAAGGGGCAGGTGAGGTACGTCTCGATTGCGCTGACCGAAAGCGCGCGCGCCGGCTGAGGGCCGGCGGCGCCGTGATAGGCCGGCAGGACGCCGCTGCTGCGCGCGGCCCGGAACGCGGCCCATTCGCGCGCATCGGCGTCGAGCGTGTCGAGCTGCACCGGTTCGACCGGCTGCACCGTTTCCGTCACCGCCACGAGGCGGGCGCTCTCCACCTCTTCGATCAGGATGGACGGCTCGACAAGCGCCTCGTCATCGAACCTGAACGTGGATATGACGAGGTGGCGCGAAGGCGACCGGAGGAGATCGACGAAGGCCGCCGTGGACGCGCTGCGACGATCGCGTTCGGACGGCCAGCCAAGCGCCGACAGCACGCCCGGCGAGTAGAAAATGTTGCGCCGGGAGCGTTCAGGCCACTCGCCTTCGATCAGGCCGACGATCGTGACGGTGTCGAAGCCGCCGAACCGCGCGGCCTGGGCATCGAGCAGATGCACGCCGGCGGCGCTGGCGTGCGGCTCGAATGTCTGTTCCTCGATCCAGCGGCGGATGTCCGGCGCCAGGTCGTCGATCGTCGCGACACTGGACCCATGCGAGCCGTGTGCCGCGGCCAGCGAAAGGAGGACCTCGACGATCGCCGAGCACGCCCGCGCGGATCGCGCGCCGGCGTCCGGGCTCGCGTGGGCTGCGAGGAAGGAAGCGAGGGCCGCCAGCTGCGTCGAGGCGGGCGCAGGCTCGGTGAGCGGCTGCAGCGCGTCCGCCGCGCGCACGACGGCCGCCAGCGCGTCCCGGACCTCCGCCTCGCCGGCGAAATCAGAGACGACGCGGCGAAGCCGTTCGATGTCCCCGAGGTATTGCTTCTCGTGGAGAGCCCGATCAAGACCGGCCAGGGCCCGGCGCGACAGGCCCGCGCCGATCGAAAGCTGTGGCGATCGCAACAGCGCCAGGCCCGAGGTTCGCGTGAACCCCGACGAGACGAACTCGATGATCAGATCGAGCGCCGCCGCGGCCGGTTCGGCCGCCAATGGCAGCCGATCGACAGCCTGGTGCGCCATCCCGGCGCTGCGGAACACTTCGTGCGCGAGGTAGAGATACGGCAGCGGCCGGGCAAACACCACGGCCGTGGAGTCCGCGCGATCACGGTCGTCTGCGGCGCGCCGGGCGACAGCCACCAGTTCTTCTTCCCGATCGCGGTGAATCCAGACGGGCACGCCATCCTCCCGGCCGGGCGCCACGATCGTCGGAACCAGAGAGGCGCGCAAGCCGAGCGCATTCCCGTCCACCATGTCGAGCCCAGGCAGCCAATCGTGGATACGCTGGTCGAACCCCGATCCCAGCAGGCCGGATGTGGCGACGACGTCGAGCTCCTCGAGGCCTGGTATTCGTGTCAGCAGATCGAAATCGACGGCGAACAGGCCGTCGGGATCGGCAATCCAGTCGCCCACCGCCACCACCACGCGGCGAAGCGGGCTCACCGCGGCGTGCTGGATCAGGTGCGCCCGCAAACCGTGTTCGTCGACACCAGTCAGCGAGGCGAGACGCTGCTCGTAAGCCCGGTACGACGCGGCCAGAAAACGCGTCTGGCGCAGCAGCCGCTCGGCGCCGCGATCGTTGTCGGCGTCCAGGCGTGCCACGAGGAGCTCTTCGTATCGATCGACGCTTTGCCCCTGCCGCCGGAGCTGGTCGTAGAACCGCATCATCTCGGCGACGAGACCGGGGCGCAGCTGGAACGGCGGTTTGGCGCCCGCGCCGGCCGTCTGCACGGCGGCGGTATGCAGAATGACTTCGCGCTCGCTGCCGGTCAGGATGCCGAGGGGCGCCGGCAGCCGCGCATTGAAGCGCAGGTAGAGCTCGTCGCGCGTGACGATGTCCGGGACTGCCGTCTGAACGTCGTAGAGGCGGGAAAGATGATGTCCGGCGCCGCGTGTCGGCACGACAACGGCCGTCGATCCGATTCGAGACCCGGTGTCCGCGGTCGAACACGAGACGATGGCCTGCCGGAATGCCTGAAGGTCCGGGACGCGGACCAACCGCGTCCGGCGGGGCGTAATCAAGGCGCCTGCGGCCTCCGGAGCTGCGTCCGGATATCGGTTCGTGCGCGAGCGCCCAGCATCAGCGCTCCTGCCGCCGCAGACGACGCGTCCCACGCGCGCTCGACGCTGCTTGCGAGCGTGGCTTCGCGTCGGATCCGCGCGGCGTTCTCGGCCATATGGACCGCGCTGACGAACACGGCGTGGGCGGCGGTCAGTTCCTCCGGCGGCGAGATCACGGAGGACCGCTCGATAATCCACGCGATGAGACGATCGAGCCGCGCCAGCGTGGACGGCGACGAGCCGGCGAGCGACTTGATGTCCTCGAGCGCCGGGCGAAGCGTGGCGAAGATATCGAGCGGCGTGCTGATCGCCGCGCGATAGCTGGCGAGCTCCGGCGCCCGGAGGTCCCACCGGTCGCGAGCGAGGCGCAGCCGTCGCGCCGCGTCGAGCTTCTCCTCCACCACCTGCACGAGCGCGTTGATGGCGTCAGGGCGCTGCCGCCCGAGCAGTGTGTCGCGCCGGGCGATCCGGGTGAGCAGGCGCTCCACGCCAAGAACGTCGGCGTTCCGGGCCCGATAGTCCGCCACGGTGGTGATCCGCTTCGACAAGGCGTCGTAGCTGCGATCGACCCGCTCTTCTGCGGCAATCTCGCTCCGGATCGCGGCCCTGGTGGTGACGGTCCACTCGACCGGCAGCGCCCCGTCCGCCTTTCGGAGCTCGCTCGCGGCCACCTTCAGCATCTCGACGCGTTCCGACGGGGATTGCGCCATGTGCGCCACGATCAGCGTCTGCTCGATCGTCTCCTGCGGCGTCGGGGCCGGCAGGAGCGGTTCGACCACCGGCGGCGCGGACGACACGGCGACAAGGTTCAGCTCGAACCGCGCCGCGGCGTTGGCCGTGGCACGCAGGTCAGCGATCGCCTGGTCGAGCACGGTCAGCAATTGCCGGATGTCGGCGTCGCGGTAGTTGAAGTGGTTGACCGGCCAGTCGGCGAGAGCTCTGCGGGCCTGCTGCACGAGGGCGAGGCGCCTGGCATTGTCGGTCGTTTCACCAACTTCGTTCAGCGTGCGCGTGATCTGGTTCGACAGCTCGGTGTAGTCGATCTCGGCCTGCGTTTCCAGGTACCGGCCAGAGCGGGCCGAGAGGGCGTATCGGTCGGTGCGGTCCCAGTCGACCTGATCGGCGGCGATGTCCACCAGGCGCAAGGCCGGGTTCGCGCCGGCTTCCGTCGGCATTGAGAAAACGACGCGATCGCCCACGCGCGCGAGCTCGCCGTAGCTCACGAGCGAGTGGCCGTCCTTCAGAAACACGCGAAACATCGTCGCATCGTCGGCGGCAGCGGCCGCGAACGTGCGCGTCAGCAGGCACAGGACGAACCAGATGCCCGCTAACCTCCTGACATTCATGAATTTTAAGGGTAGTGCGGTGCCCGAAACCCGTCAAGTGTGGAAAACCTGTGGATGAACGGTGAATTTCCTGTGCATGAACTGTCGCACCAAACTTTTTTTCGGGACCTGTGAGAGAGCGATGGGCGTGCCCAAAAAATGTGGATGCGCCTTCGCGGTTCGCTTCGCTTGACGCACTTCGCCGCGCGCGTAGAATTCAGTTCGCTTCATCAATCGCCAGCTGACTTCAACGTGACCGCCGCCGTCCATCGATACGAAGAGACCATTGGGGGACGGCCATACCTTATCGAGGTCACCGCCGTTTCGCCCGATCGCTGGCGTGCTTACATCGTGAGGATTCCCGGCGTGCCGACGGCGCTGATGCCGTTTTACGGCCGCACGCCCACTGAAGCCGCGCACCAGTTGAGCGACTGGCTGACGCGGGCATACGCAAGGGCGGCGGAACGGCAGACGCCCCCAGCTTAGTCGGCAGTCGGCAGTCGGCGGTCGGCAGCCCGCCTTCGCGCGAAGCGCTCCGGCGAGGCCTCGCCGAAGCTCGCAAGACCATGAGCGAGCGGAGGCGGGTCGGCGGACAGCAGCCGTCAGTCTTCGCTATAGAATGTCCGGCGTGCGACGGGCCCATAAGTTTGCCGTCATCATCGTGCTCGCGGCGCTCGCGTCGGTTGCCGCCGGCGCCGAGGCGCCAGATTTCGAGAGAGCACGGCGCCTGCAGGAGAAAACCGACGAGACGTGGCGTGCGGCCAGCGACGGCCACATGCGGATGGAGAAGATCGCCTACCGCAGCCGCGCCGGTGATCTCGACATCCCCGCGTTCGTCTTCCAGCCCCTGAGTGACGCGCCGCGCGGCACCCGCCCCGCGGTCGTCTGGGTGCACGAGGATGTCCGCGGGCACCTGTACGAGCACTACATTCCTTATATCCGCGAAGCCACGGCGAGGGGCTACGTGGTGATTGCGCCTGAGTACCGCGGCAGCATCGGGTACGGCGAGGCGTTCTACGACGCCATCGACTACGGCGGCCGCGAAGTGGACGACGTGGTGACGGCGGCGGACGTACTGCGGTCGAGGTACCGCCAGGTCGACGCCGGCAGGATCGGCATCATCGGCTGGAGCCATGGCGGCCTGATCACGCTGCTGTCCATCTTCCGGAATCCCGGCGCCTTCGACGCGGCGGCGGCGATCGTGCCGGTGACGAATCTCCTCGAGCGTCTCGACCGCAAGGGCGTCGAGAAGCAGCGCGCGCTGATCGATCCGGCCAACCGTTTCGGCGGATCGCCGTCCGAGCGTCCGCAGGTGTACCGCGACCGGTCGCCGCTGTTTCACGTCGATCGCCTGCGGATCCCGTTGCTGGTGCACGTCGCGCGCAACGACGAGGACGTGAACATCGAGGAAGACATGCCGCTCGTCGAAGCGCTGCGGGCCGAGAAGCCGCGGCTGGCGGTGACGAAGGTGTACGACCATCCGGTCGGCGGCCACACGTTCGATCGGCGCATCAACATGCGGACGTGGGAGCCCGAGAACAACCCCGAGCAGCGGGATTCGTGGACGCGCGTCTGGCGGTTTCTCGAGCGGACGCTCGGGAATCAGGCCGCAGCCAACTGACGCGCTTCGAGCAACGGTTTCCTTCGCGTATCGGGACTCAGTTGGTTACCAAGCCGATTCACCAGCCCATGCCATGGTCGTAGGTCGAGTTGTTCCTGGGGTGAATCCTGAACTGGCCATAACACAGCTTTCTGAGAATGGACGCGGGACGCAGGTGCCAGCTTGCCCATGTCAGCGGAGAATCGCCATGCATGTCTTTGGCATCGACGATTGCGCCCGCATCAAGAAGAAGCTGAACAGCCTCTTCGGTTCCAAAGGCGGCGGCTCGATGAAGCGGCGTTTCACCCTTCGTTCGGCAGTCGCGCATGAAGCCATCCGTTTCGACATCGGGCGTCGTCGCGCAATTCGGATTGGCACCGTTCGCCAGAAGCACCTTGAGAACCCGGTCGTAAGCCGGGCGGTTGGCCTTGCAAAGGGCTGCGTGGAGGGGTGTTTCCGCTGTATTGGGCTGAGGATAGTTGACATCAGCACCGTGTTCGATGAGGAACTCGCAAAGTGGCCAGTGACCGTGAAACACCGCTCCATTCAGGTCGAGATTTTCTCCAAGCGACTTCAGGGATTCGCCTTTGGCGAGCAGGAATCGCATGCCACTGACGTCGCCGTAGTAGGCGCACCATTTAACGAGCGACACTCCATTGCCATCCGTGGATGTCGCGGCGTGGCCCTCAGCTAGATAGTCAACTACCAAGTCGGTGCGGCCGTCAGAGATTCGGTCAAGCATGGTCGCCTCTTCGAGTCCGGCTGGTTAAAGCATCCCCGTCAGGGCCTCACGCGCCGGGGCATGTCCGCGGCAAGCAGCCCTCTGAAGCCATTCGCGAGCTCTCCGGCTGCTGGCATTGACGCCATCGCGATAGCAGAGGCCAACGTGACCGTCTGTCCCTTCTGATCCAAGTAGATCGTGTGGTAACGGTCGAACTCGCTTCCGTATTTGATTTGAAACCGATGCCGTCCGCCGGCCGACCCTGCTGACCGTACTTGTTCGCCGTGAAGGCATAGCACACGAGCTCAAGTCGCTCGACAGTCGGCCCAACCCGGGGGTGTGGGTCAGTTTGAGATTCCGGCTGTCAGGCCTGCCTCGGAGTGAACGACCGGCCCATACGAGCCCAGCCAGAACGATAACGCGAGCGCCACCAGAACAAAGATGATGTGAAGCAGGATTCGACGCGGCGTTAGCGGCATACGGCTTACTCCCTCTGCTATTCAAGCAACCCGACGATTTCTCCGACGCTCCAGACATGATCGGAGATACACGCCTCCATCAAAACCCGGTCTCTCGTAAGCGTTGTGAACGCGGTTATCCGCATGCGTGACCGGTCGAGTCACGCGGCAGGGCCCTGAATCCACCTGTCTTCCTGTTGACCGCTTGTTGACCGCGAGGGTTTTTGGTCCCGTCCACTCAGCGCGGGACGGACAGGCATAGAGTCCAGCGAGGCAACAGGTTGGGAGGTGGTGGACCAGACCGGGATCGAACCGGTGACCTCATGAATGCCATTCATGCGCGCTCCCAACTGCGCTACTGGCCCACGTGTGGGAAGGGAACCCCTAATCCTAACATGGGGCCGTTCCCCCTGGTCCAAGGGGAGTTTGTCGCCTCACAAACTGATGCGCAGGCTGGCTTCATTTGGTTTGCGACTTGAGGCCGCGCCTTTGCGAAGCGTCACTTCGAGCCGTGAGCGACACTCTCCGCGCCATGCGGATTGTCGGCACCGACTCCGCATGTCGCCTGGCGTACACTCCGTCCTTTACCACTTGCCGGGGACCGCCCGTCACGAACCATGGTTGGCCTGCTCGTTCCTCTTGCCGCGGCGATCCTCCTGTCCCTGACGGGCCAGCCGGCGTCGGCAGATCGGGCGCTCGCGGAACAGCTGGCGCGGTCAGGGCGAACCGTCGAAGCGCTCGCCGTCTTCGAGCGGATCGTCGCGGCGAATCCCGCAGACACCGAGGTCCGGCTGTGGATCGCACGACTGCAACTCCGCATCGGACGAACCGAGGAAGCCGAGGCCGCGTTCAGGGCGGTGCTTCGCGAGCATCCCGCGGACGTGGACGCGAGCGTCGGCCTCGGGGCGGCGCTGACGAGGAGAGACGCCTGGCGGGAGGCGCTCGCGGTCCTGCTCGAGGCGGAACCGCGCGCGGGCGAGAACTCCGACATGTTCGGCGCCCTCGCGCGCGCGTACCGCCGCGGCGGCGACGACCGTCGCGCCCTCGAGTACTACAAGCGGGCGATGGCGCTCGCTCCCGGCGATCCGGACCTGGTCGACGGCTACGAAGCCACGATGCGCGCGTACGGTTCATCGGTCACGGTCGAAGGATTCGGCGAGGGAGGGGTGAGCGACGCGCGATCCGCCTCGCTGACCGCAACCCTCCGCGTCCTGCCGCGGCTGGAAATCGAAGGCATCGCGCGCGCGCAGAGGCGGAATGGATCCTCGGACAGGCTCTTGGGCGGCGGCGGCATCTGGCGAATCGATCGCTCGACCAACCTGGCCGTTCGCGGCGTTGGAGGGGTGGACAACACCTCGCTGCCGAACGCAGACGTGATGGCGGAGGTCAGGCATTACCGCGGGCCATTCGAGATCGGAGGCATCGTTCGTCACCTGTCTTTCTTCGACGCCGGAATCACCGCAGTATCGCCCCTCCTGGCGTGGGATACGGGCGAGCGCTGGCGGCTCGCCACGCGCTACACCTACTCCCGGTCTTCGTTCCACGCGACCGGTCAGTCCTCCGGTGACAACTCCGTGCTGGCTCGCGAAACGTTTCGCGCCACGCGGCGCGTGGACACGATCGTCACGTACGCGTACGGCATCGAGAGCTTCGAAGATCTCACCGCCGATCGGATTGGGAACCTGGGCGCAAACACCGTGGCGGCGACGGTGCAGTTCCGCCTGCCGTCGCTCACGACGGTGGCCACCACGTGGGAGCACCAGTGGCGGTCGAACGATTCGCGGCTCGACCGTCTGACCGTGTTGCTCGTCCAGGGATTTCGATGACCCGTCTGCTGGCCGAATTTGCGCGCCTCGCGCCCCTCCTGGTCTGGGCGGCAGTCGGGACGGCGCTGACAATGGCCGCTGCGGTCGTCGTGGAGCGAACGGCGGTTGGCTTGCGGCGGGCGCTGAACCGGCGCCTCACGCAGCGGTATCGTCCGCTCATACAGCGCGCGCTCGAGGGGGACCAGGCGGCCCGAGACGCGCTCCTGGGCAGCCCCGCGAGACACCGGCTTCTGCTCGCGTGGCTGATGGTCGAGCCGCTCATCGAGGATCGCGACCCGGAGCGAATCGCCAGGACGCGTGCGCTCGCACAGGCGCTGTCAGTGTTCCAGCTCGCCGATCGCTACCTGCGGAGCTGGTTCTGGTGGAGACGCGCGCTCGCGCTGCGCGCGCTCGGGCTCGTGCAAGCCAGGGACCACACCGCTCAGATGGTCGCCGCGCTCGATGATCCACACCCGGACGTGCGAGCCGCCGCGCTCGACGCGCTGACGGACGAGCACGATCCCGCGGCACTGCAGGCCATCGTCGTGCGGCTGCACGACACCTCCCTGCATCGCGGCCGGCGGGGTGCGGTGCTCAAGGCATTCGGATCCGACTGCGAGCCGTTCCTGCTGGACTGGTCTGAAGTCGATCCGGACAACCGCCTCGACTACATCCACGCTCTCGCGATCTGCGGCACGGCCCGGTCGCGGCCCGTCTTGTGCCGATGGACTCGCGACCCGCGCGTCGATGTACGCGCGACAGCGTTTGAGGCGCTGGCGTACGTCGGACTCGACGACGAGGCGGCGCGTGTCGCTGTCGAAGGACTCGAGAACGACGAACCGCGGGTGAGGGCGATGGCGGCCTACGCGCTGCGCGGCTGGCAGGGCCCGGGCGACGCGGCCGCCCGGCTCGCACCGCACCTCGACGATACGTGGGCGGTCGCCGTCAACGCCGCGCGAACGCTTCAGTCGATGGGACACGCGGGGCTCGTGGAGCTGCAGGCCCGGGCGTCGCGCCAGGATCTCAGCGGCCTGCTCGCGCGGCAGATGCTGTGGCAGGCAGGCGCGCACCGCTGATGTCTTTCTTCCGCGACGCACTCATCGCCCTTTCGTTCCTGATCACCGCGTACTTCGTGCTCTGGAACGTGTCCCAGATGGCGATGGGCCCCCTCGCCGCCGTGATACTTTCGCGACATCGACGGCGGCACACACGGCGCGCCCGCCGCCTGGCCACCGGCGTGGCGGTGCCGCCGCTCGTCTCGATCGTCGTGCCCGCCTACAATGAGGAACTGACGATCGTCGAGAGCCTCCGCGCCATGCTCGCGCTGGACTACACGCCGCGCGAAGTGGTGATCGTCAACGACGGGTCCACGGATGGCACGCTGGCGCTCCTGCAGCGGACCTTCGATCTGGTGCCCGCCCCGCTCGCCTTCGTTCAACCGCTGCGCTCCGAGCCGGTACGCGGTATCTACCGCTCGACCAGCGAGCCCGATCTCGTGGTCGTCGACAAAGAGAACGGCCGATGCAAGGCGGACGCGGCCAACGCCGGCATCAACGCCGCATCAGGCGTCCTGGTGCTGGTGATCGATGCCGACACCGTGCTCGCGGCAGATGCGTTGAGCCGGGCGGTGCTGCCGTTCCTCGAAGACCCGGTGACGGTAGCCGTCGGAGGAAGCGTCGCGATCGCCAACGGCTGCCACATCGAGCACGGCCGCATTGTCGACGTCGCCTTGCCGCGCAGCTGGTTCGCGCGCTTCCAGGTCGTCGAGTACATGCGATCGTTCCTGCTGTTCCGGCTCGCCTGCGCCTCGCAGAATGCCGTCGTGATCATCTCGGGCGCCTTTGGCCTGTTCCGCCGCGATGCGATGATCGCTGTCGGCGGCTACGACCGGACGGCGATCGGCGAGGACATGGACCTCACGATTCGCCTGCAACGCTACTTCCGCGCGCGCCGCGAGCCGGTCCGGATCGCATTCGACCCCAACCCGCTCGCCTGGACGCAGGCGCCCGAAGACTGGCAGTCGATGCGGTCACAGCGTTACCGCTGGCGCCGCGGCCTGCTCCAGACGCTCTGGCGATATCGTCGGATGATCGGCAACCCCCGGTTCGGGACCGTGGGGCTCGAATCGCTGCCGTATGTCGCGTTCTTCGAAGGGTTGGGCCCCCTCGTTGAAGGCAGCGGATATCTCATCACCATCGGTGCGGCCGTCCTCGGCTATCTCAACTGGAAATACTGCGGCATGATGATCGGCGTCTCGGTGTTCCTGGGCGCGGCCGTGACGCTTCTGTCCATCCTGATGAACGACCTGACGTCGCGACAGTACATGCAGGGCCGCGATCTCGCGCTCCTCGTGGCCGTCGCCATCCTCGAAAGCTTCGGCTATCGCCAGGTGAACTCGCTGTGGGGGTGCGTCGGGACCTTCCAGGCGCTGACTGGCAAGGGCGGCTGGGGCTCGATGAAACG
>Ga0105248_10008451_pt1 | contig 11296 bp, 12 predicted proteins | sample KBSS34metaG_FD_81524 | JGI IMG/M metagenome (GOLD analysis project Ga0105248, IMG submission 81524) | Switchgrass rhizosphere microbial communities from Kellogg Biological Station, Michigan, USA - KBS S3-4 metaG | ecosystem: Host-associated > Plants > Roots > Rhizosphere > Soil | place...
GCAGGGCACCGTGTTCGAGACGCGCGATTCCGATTCCGCGGGCGCGGGTCCGGTGCATCGCAGTTATATGAAGAAGCAATAAAGCAAGAGCGGCTTCCGGTGGGTTCCGGAAGCCGCTTTTATTTCATCCGCGTAAGCGCTTACTGCGCGGCACTTCGTGCCGCTTCGTGCGCGCCTCGAAATCCGCCTCGAAACTATTTGTTGTTCCGATCCTGGGGCGGACCGTGATAATGGCGCCCTTCGCGCTCGTAGCCGTTATCGGGGACTCCTATGTCGAGGCCGCGATCGAGACGGAACGTCACTACGGATTCCGCGGGCAGATGCACATTGCGGCCGCGGACTGCGGCTGCTCCGACGCCTGCTGCCGCGCCTGCGCCGGCTCCGATAGCCGCGCCTTTTCCGCCGCCGATGATCGCTCCGAGGATGCCGCCGATGACGGCTCCGCCGCCGGCGTATTCACCGGTACGACGGTTGGCGCCGACACCGGAGCGGGCGTCGATGCGTTCCGCGTCAGCGCGCAGCGCGTAGCGTTCGCCGCGAATCGTAACGGACTCGAGATCCAAAACCAGATCGTGATCGCGCGCTTCGCGGACCATCAGTTCGACGGTCGCTCCACGAGGAATCGCCAGGCGTCCATCGGTTCCCCAAACGCTGTCCTCCACGGTTCCCGTGTAGATGCGCGGATCGAAGCGCTCCGCCTCGATGCGGTCGTTGGTGCGCACCGCCACAACGGTGCCGGGCTCAATGCGTGTGATTCGATCGCGGCTGGCATCCCAGTCGCGTTCGCGGGCACGGTCGCGATCCTGGGCGGATAGCGTTCCGGCCGCTACGAGACCTGCTACGAGCAGCACCCCCGCCGTGCCGAGTCGCATATTGCTTGCTTGGTACATGTTGGTCTCCTTCTCGTGAGGATGGAGCACGTAGGAGGCCAGGCAGCAGGGCCCGTGTTTTGTTGAAATTGAAGGAACGGTGTTCCGTCGATGGTGCAGAACCTGCAGTAGAGCGGGCTGATTTACGTCGCGGCCGGATTCTGCGTTGTTCGTCCCCGTAACGCCGTTCGGATCTAAATCGACGTTAGACCGCTGCCCGCACGAGGCGCCCTTTTACAAGGTCGAGTACAAGGGAGTACGCACGATACTCAAACCATTCCTGAAACAGTTCGAGAGTCCGGTGTTGGGGCCAGGCGGCTTCTTCGGTCCACCACGAAGAGAGCTGTTCTTTAAAAAAATCGTCGAATGACTGTGCGACATAGGCAGCTTCCGCTTCGTCGTTTTCAAATTCCGGGATGAGGTACATAGAGGAGTCCTTGCGGACTTCTTCGAGCGTCAGCGGCGGCGCGCCGGTGTCCAGCGCGTTTACCCAATCGAGGAACGGCTGCTTCGGAATGACGATGAAGCCGGAACGGTTTAGCGCGTTGATGGACGCGGCGCGTTTCGTCATTTGGATTCCGGCAGCTTGAAAGTCGCGGGATCCGCGCCTTCGATCAAGTGAGTCTCGTTGAAGACATGCGACTTGTCTTTTCCGTGCCATTTCCCAATGGAGACAAATGTCGCAGGATCCGCCTGCGGGATCTTCTCGAAGTGAGTGTCTTTGCCCAGCGCGAGACACCAAACGCCGTGCGCATCTCGGAAGTAGACGTCGCTGATTTTGTGGAAGGTGCCGCCGTCGACGTCTTTCATGGGAACCATGTAGCCGCGCTCAAAGACGTAGCGTTTGTCGCGCGCGAGGTAGTTTCCGTTGAACATCGGTACGTATTCAAAGGTTGCGGGGTCGGCACCAGGAACCTCCATGTCGTGTTTGTAGACCTTGGTGGCGTCTTTCGCGTAGCTGACTCCGCCGTAGTTTGGATTTTCTGGGGTGTTCTCCGGATTGGGGATGAATGTGAAATGGGCCGCGTCGTCAGTCACAACTTTGTCATCCCACCAGGCGTGAGCCTTGTCTTTGGAGTAGGCGGACACCATGTATTGGAACGTGGCGGGATCTGCCAGGGCGAGAATGTTTCCGCGGAGAAAGACATGTGCCTTGTCTTTTCCGTATTCATTATTGATCGCGCGGAAGGATTTCGCGTCGGCTTCCGGGACGGGATTCCGCCGGGCCGGGAAACCGGCGTAATGGACCACCTGGCCTTCTTCGACTTTGTAGCCGCTCCGCCATCCGGGTCCGAAACATCCGACCAGACTCAAGAGAGTCGAGAGGAACACGGCCTCCTTCGTTCCTTTGCGAACGATTCGCAGGACGCTGTCGGAACGACTGCGGATTTTCAACACCACTGAATTATCTCCCAGGATCCAACGCGTCTGGCATACTTTGTGGAGCCATCTGGTTCCACCTTTATGAAATTGACGCGCAAATGCCAGCACCGACTCTGACACCCGGCGAGGCGTTCCTGATTGCAGCGCGGGCCGCCGACGTGGCCTCTCCCGTCATCGACCGGGAGAATCTGCGCGCAGTTCCGGAGGATCCGAACGATCCCGCGCTGGTCAACACGCATCGTTTCGCTCGCCACTCGCTCGGAAATACGGACGTCTACGCGGAACAGACCTACAAGGACTTGGTCGCGCGAGCCACGCGCTTCGAACTGATCGTGCCTCCGCGGCCCAAGTCCGCGAGTGAGTACAAAGAGTGGATCGCGTCGATCGTCGAGCTGGCGCGGATCGCTGCATTTTTCTCGGAGAATCCGGCCAACGAAGCAGCGGTCGAAGCGGGAGAGCACGCTGGGAATTTGCTGCTGGCCGCATCCACGGTTGAATTTCTGCTGCGATTGCGAGTCGATGTCGCGCGAACCATCGAGACGCTTGAAGATCGGACGCGGCAGGCATCGACTGCGCTGACCGCGTCCGCGGAGAAATTGTTGGTGGCACTGCGACACGAATCTGTGTCGCGCCCGGTTGCGGAAGTCGGTGAGCGGCTTGCGGAGTTGCTCGCGCGCATCCCGGAATCGGTGCCGGCGACGAAGGAGACAAAAAAGGCGTACTACTCGTGGAAGATCGAAGTCGAAAAGACGCTGGGCAAGTTGTTCCCGGCGTTCGCGCTGCCTCCGGAAGCCCCGGTGTGGGTGTCTCCGTCGCCGGAGGAACTGGCGCTTCGCGCGCACATCGCTCGCCATCCGGAAGACAACGACGCGCGAAAGGCCTACGCGGGATTGGCGGCGATGCGCAACGATTTGCAGTCGGAAGTCATTTTGCGGCAGTTCGCTTTGCTCGAAACGTACGATCCGTCGGGAATCGATTTGCCGGGACACGGCGTCCGGGTGAAACAGTTGCTGAGGTTTCATCCTGAGTGGTCGGAGCCGCTGGTCCGGCTCGGCGCGACGAAGGTCCGGTTCTTCCGCGGATTTCCCGCGCAGATCGAAATCGATGCTGCGGCGTTTCTTCGAAATGCGAAGGAACTGTTTGCCGCGGCTCCGATTCAGCACCTGGTGTTACGGAAAGCGGCGGAACACCTAGCAGCACTGGCAAATTCGGAGCATCTGCTGCGGCTGCGGTCGCTCACACTGCGGGAGAACGCGCTAAGCGATGCGCACATCGCGATCCTCGCAGCGTCGCCATTCGTCGCCGAGCTGCGCGCATTGCTGCTGGATGACAACTATGTGACCAACGCCGGCGTGGAGACGATCGTGACGTCTCCCAATTTCCATTCGCTAGTGGGGCTGCGACTCGAAAGAAATCCGTGCGACGATCCGGTCGATAGTTACGAATCGTTCGACGAATTTTCGGTGCACTGGTATTGGGTGCCGCGGCCATTCGGCGAGGCGCTCGAGGCGAAGTATGGCAAGAGGCCGTACTTTCACCCCGAGCAGTGGCCCGCGCACGAAGAGTGGCCGCAGCGCGATTGAGGCGCTAGGCGGGTCCGTCGGCGCCGGCCCAGAGATTCATCGTATTCAGGTCGTCGCGGCCGGTCGCTTTCAGGTAGAGAAACAACTGCATGCGATACGCCGCGTGGGCGCCGAGCACGAGATTGATGAGCATCGCTCCCTTGCTGAAGACATTGCCAAACATGTTGATGTTGGCGCGGAAGTCGTCGTCGCTCCAGCCGGAGAGCATGCGTTCGTACTCCGCGGATTGCGCGGCGATGGCGGCGACGGCCTGATCAAAATCCATCTTCTTGGCCGCGGCCTCGGCGGGGCTCCAGGCAGCAGACATCGCCGACCGCTCGAAGTCTCCGGCCTGGATGACGCGCACCTGGATGGGTCCGGCGATGGCCATGTATTGGAGCAGTTCAAGGATGCTCCGCTGCTTGGGGCTCGGGCGATAGTCGAGCTGGGTCTTGTCGACTTTGCCCGCCAGATGCACCAGGATGTGCACTTCGTGCTTCAGGGCGGCGATCAATTCTTCTTTTGTGAGGACCATTTGTTTCTCCAGGTTGAGTTGTGAATTAGGGGGTCCGCTTCCGGCGCGGTCCTGCGGACCGCTCTGGGCGCGGCTCGGATGGGCGCGGTTTGGATGGGTGCGGTTTGGATGGGCGCGGTTTGGATTTCAGGATTTCGCGGAGTGCTGTCTTGCCGGTCCAGCGCGCGCTGGTGTCGGCAGAGTCCGTCAGACGTTTCGAAAGTGTGACGGTAGCGGCGTACAGGACCGGGTTGCGGCCGGCGATCCGGCGGAGCGCCCACACCAGCGCCTTCTTCACGAAGTTCCGCCCGTCGGTGGCGGCGCCCTCGACCAATTTCAGAGCTTCCAGGAACTGGCGATCCGTCGCATCTTTGTCGTGTCCCGCGAGGCAGGCCAGCAAGGCATAGGCAGCACGCTTCTGAAATTCTCCGTGCTTTTCGCTCCACTGCGAAACCTTCGTCCAGGCGTGCGGCGAGCGATCGAACAGGTGGAAGCACAGCGTATCGCAGATGCCCCAGTTGTCGAAATCGTTGCACCAGCGGTCCATTTGCGTGGCGGTAAGGCGCTCCGGATCGCCGATGAACGAGGTTAGCATCCGCGCCTCGTAACAACCGTTGTTCCAGAGCGCGAGCGCCAGGTCGTGATCGCGGCCGATCAGTTTTCCGAGTGACTGGATGTCCTTGACGGCGACTCCCAGCGCGTTCTCCGATGGCAGCCCGTAGCGCGACATGCCTTTGAGCGTCGCGGGGGTGCTGTGGTCACGAAGCCACTCCATCACGGAGTCGACGTCCATGGCCGCCTCACTCCTGCTGGACTTCTTAGGCATGCGCGGCGATCGTAGCCAACAGTTTCTCGAGGCGGTCGTAGCCGGCGGCAACGCCCTTTTCCATCGGCGTCCGGAGCATGGCGTCGCGCGTTTCCCGCGAACTGTATTTCATAGTGAGAGACAAGGATGTCGTGCCGTGGGCCTCAGTCAGTATCAACGTGCCGATCGCTTCTTCGCCGAACTGGTCGAATTTTTCGGTATTCACGATCCGCTCCGGCACGACGACTTCCTTGTAGGTGCCGCTCATGCCCATAGGCTTGCCATCCGGGCCATGCCACACGTAGCGATAGCCTCCGCCGACTCTGAGGTCGACCTCGCAGACTTCGAGCGTCCAGCCGTCGGGTCCATGAAACCAGCGCTTCATGAGCTCCGGCTTGGTCATCGCATCGAACACCATTTGGCGCGGCGCATTAAATTGGCGCGTCATCCGGATTTCACGCTCGCTCGGCGTGCTGACTTCGAGTTTGGCGGGGTTTACCATCGTGGTCTCCTTGTTTCGTAATGACTGCGGCTGTCGGTGCTCTGGCTGCGGCCCAAGCCGTTATCTTTTGCGCTTCCGCGGACGTTTCTTGGCGGCCTTGTCGTTTTTCATTTCTTCGAGCAAGGCGTCGAGGCGCTGGAAGCTGCCTTCCCAGAACCGGCGGTAGTGTTCCAGCCAATCCTGGGCCTGCTGGAGCGGTGCGGGTTCGAGCTTGCGCGGCCGCCGCTGCGCGTCGACTCCGTGCGAAATCAGCCCGGCGCGTTCGAGGACTTTCAGATGTTTCGAGATGGCGGGCTGGCTCATCGAGAAGGGCTCGGCGAGTTCCGCCACCGAGGCTTCGCCTTTGGCGAGGCGCGCGAGAATGGCGCGCCGCGTCGGATCGGCAAGGGCGGCAAACGTGGCGTCCAGTGCGGCGGGTCCGAAGCCTTGGGATCCATAACTACTCAGTTGCATAACCGTACGGTTATATTAAGGCAAGCGGACAAGCCTTGTCAATGTTTTTTCGAAGAGCCGGCGGCGGAAATCTAGCGGCCGAAGACGATGGCCTCGCGTTGCAGCATCCGCGCGGTAAGCCCGACCAGAACGACTGCGCAAGTCACGGCCGCGACGCCGGCGAGGAGATAGAACAGGACGGACGGAGGCTTGCCGCCGAGGACGTCGGCGGCGAGCGCGTACTGACCGACGATCGGAATCGGCGCGAGCCAGGGACGGTTGGATAACGGGTACAACGTAGCGACAATACCCGGAATCATGGGCAGGAGGATCAGGAGGCCGATGTAGCCTTGGGCTTCCTTGAACGAGCGTGCGAAGGTGGACGCGAACATCACCAGCGCGCTCAAGAACAGCGCGAGTGGAAGAATCAGCGCGAGCAGACTCATGAGGTCCGCGTCCGGCACGCGGAAGCGAATGCCCAGGTCGTGCCACGGCACGCGGCGCAGCACGTTGACCATCAGGATCATGGAGAACAACACGGAGGCGCAACCGAACGCCGAGGCGGCGAGCCATTTGCCGGCGGCGATCGCGGCGCGCGGCACCGGATTCAGCAGCAAAGGTTCAAGCGATCCTCGCTCTCGTTCGCCGGCGGTGGTATCGATGGCGATCTGCATTCCGCCCGTGAGAGAAGCCAGCACCAGAACCAGCGGGAGAAAGTTCAGCAGGTTTGCGAGGCGCTCCTGCGCGCTGGACACCTCGACTTCTTCGATGTTGACGGGCATCGCGACCGATGGCGCGACTCCGCGGGCGATCAGCCGGAGGGACGCCAGTTGCGAAGAGTACTGGCTGATGAGTCCGCGGACGCGGCTTACTTTTCGCCGCGCGCCATCGCGCGTGGAATCGCTCACGAGTTTGACGGGCGCCGGGATGGCGCGCGACATATTTTTAACGAAATCCTTCTCGAGAATCAGGACCACGTCTTCCTTGCGATCGCGAACGGCGGCTTCGGGATCGGAAGGCGCGGCGATAATTTCGACGCCGGTTTGTTGCTTCAACCAGTCGACAAACGCGGGCGCATTCTCGACTCCGGCTATGGGGATCCTGATTTCCCTGGCATCGCCGCTGCGTCCCGCAATGACACTGAACATACCGCCGAACAGCGCCGGCGTGATGACGGCTCCGACCAGCAGGGACATGATCGAGCGCCGGTCGCGGGTGGCGTCGCGCAATTCCTTGATGAAGACGATCCACAACTGGCGCAGGGTGTTCATGCGAGTTCCTCCGCCTCAAGACCCGAAAGGGCGACGAAGGCATCCTCGAGATTTTCGTGCCCCGTCAGGCGGCGGAGCTCGTCGGGTGTTCCGTCGGCGACCACTTTGCCCTGCGCGATGACGACGATGCGATCACAGAGGGCGGAGACTTCCTGCATGACGTGGCTCGAGAACAGCACGCAGCGGCCGTCGCGACGCAGTCCGCGAATCAGCTCGCGCATGGCGCGGGTGCTCATGACGTCCAGGCCGTTGGTAGGCTCGTCGAGGATCACGTTACGCGGTTCGTGCACCAGAACGCGCGCGAGTGCGACCTTCGTGCGTTCACCCTGAGAGAAGCCAGCCACGCGCCGGTTCGCCAGGTCGTCGAGACCGAGCCGCGACATCAAGGCCTTGGCGCGATTCCGGAGGACGTCGCCTTCGATGCCGTGCAGGCGGCCGAAATATTCGATGTGTTCGAGCGGCGTGAGGCGGGGATACAGGCCGCGTGAATCCGGCAGCAGACCCATGTGGACCTGCGCGCCGATCGGGTCGGCGATCACGTCGGCGCCATCCACATGAATGGATCCGGCATCGGGACGCATCAGGCCCGACAGCATACGCAGCGTCGTCGTTTTGCCGGCGCCGTTCGGACCGAGCAGGCCGACCACCGTGCCGTCGGCGGCGCTGAAGCTGACGTCTCTGACCGCCTCGACGGAGCCGAACTGCTTTCGCAGGCCTTTGATTTCGATCACGGCTTGGAGGCCCCCGTGTAGTTCACAAAGAACGGCGGCCGCTTCTGCGCCTGCAGGCAGGCCGGATCCAGGTTCTTCACGCTGGCGTCGTTGAGAAACTGTTCAATGAGCTTGGGGACGCAGCCGCGCGGCGTGGTTCCGTGGCCGGCTCCGGGAACGATGAAGTGCTTGGAATTCGCGAGGTGGCGCGCGACGTGGTCTCCCCAGGATGGCGGCGTAACAGGATCGTCGGCTCCGCTGAGAATGAGCACCGGTTTCGCGGACGTCACGGGCTGGTAGTAGTCGTTGGCGACGACGCCCTTCGGCCAGAATTCGCAAGGCTTCATGCGGGTGTCGAAGAAGGCCGTTCCGAGGAACTTGCCGTTGGCCTCTTCCGCGATTTCTTCCGGACTGGTGCGCGGCACATCTTCGGCGCAGACGACCGAGAGGAACATCCCTTCGCTCATCGCGCCTTTCGGCAAGACGCGCGAGAAGGCGAGTGCGAGAAGGCCCTGATAATTTCCCTGCGCCGCGTCGGTGATCAGCCGCGGAAGCAGCGACGTCACGGTCGGATCATAGAGCGCGCTAAAGAGGATGGACCCAACCAGCCGCTGCGAGACGGTGATATCGACGGGCTTTCCGGTACGCGGATGCGTGAAATGGACCTTCGGTTTCGTGGCCGCGTGCGCGAACATTTTCGTGACCGATTCGCCGAGGGTAGGGAATTGCCCCTTGCACTCCGCGTCTTTGGCGCAATCGTCGATCATGAGATCGAGCGCGCGCTGTCCGTCGCGGGGCATGAACAGCGGCATCCGCATATCCGGTGGAGCAACGCCATCGAGCACGACGGTGCGTACGGAGTCTTCGTGCTGTTTCAAATAGACCAGCGCGGCACGGGTTCCGTAGGACCCGCCCCACAAGTTAATGGCGCCGTAGCCCAGGTATTTGCGGACATCGTCGATGTCATCCATCGCGATCGACGTCGTATAGAGCTGCGCATTGGCCTTGAAGCTGTCGAGGCATTTCTTCAGGCGATCGACAGGATAATCGTCGATTTTTGAAAAATCTTCTTCGTCCCGATCTTCCGGTTCGCAGTTCAGCGGATTGGATGCGCCGGTGCCGCGCTGATCGATGAGGACCACGTCGCGATCGAGCTGAAAGGTCCGGAACATCGGTACCCGATACTGGGCGAGCGTGGCCGCGCCTCCGCCGGGACCGCCTTCGAAAATAAAGAGTGGGTCGGCCTTGGGCACTCGCTTCAGCGCCGGCGCCACGACGATTTTCAACGCAATCTGGCGGCCGGATTTCGCGGCCCGATCCTCAAAGACGTTATAGGTTCCGCAGAACGCCTCGGTCGGTCCTTCGTCGATCTTGCAGGGATGCAGGCGGTCGAGAGCGCTTGGCTGTGTGTGCTGGCACGAGACCAGAATGGCGGCGAGAAAGAGGAGAGCGGCGCGCACAAGCAGCCATTAGATCATAACGGTAGCTTCGGAGCTCGAATGGCGGCGCGGGGAGCAAGCTAGGATAAGAGGCAGATGCGCCCTGTAGCTGTCGCCTGCGAATGGATCTCCCAAAGATGGCAGCGAACCGTTTCGCTGCCGCGGATGGTCCTGCTGATCCTGGCCGGCGCCTCCGCGGCGTCGAGCTACACGGTCCTGACCCATGAAGCGATCCTCGACGCGGTCTGGGATCCGACGATCAAGCGATTGCTGCTGAAACGATTTCCCGGTTCGACGCCGGAACAACTGATCAAAGCGCACGCGTATGCCTACGGCGGCTGCATCATTCAGGACATGGGTTACTACCCGTTCAGCAGCCGGTTCTTCAGCGATCTGACGCACTACGTCCGCAGCGGCGATTTCGTGATGGCCCTGATCAAGGAATCGCACGACATCAACGAGTACGCGTTTGCGCTCGGCGCGCTCGAGCATTACGTCGGCGATACGGAAGGGCACCGCATCGGCACCAACCGCGCCGTGCCGATGCTGTATCCGAAACTGCGCCGGAAATTCGGTGATCATGTGACGTACTGGGATGCTCCGGTGGAGCACATCCGTACCGAGTTCGGTTTCGATGTCCTGCAAGTCGCGCGCGGGCGTTACGCTCCGGATGGCTACCGGGATTTCATCGGGTTCCAGGTTTCGCGCGAACTCATCGAGCGCGCATTCAGCGCGACGTACGGTGTCGAGATGAAGGATACGTTCGGCAATATCGGCCTCGCGGTCGGAACGTATCGGCACATGGTAAGCGCGATTATTCCTGGCATGACGCGCGTGGCCTGGAGCATTAAGAGCGACCAGCTGCAGAAGGAAGTTCCGGGCGTCACGCGCAAGCAGTTTCTGTATAACCTTTCGCGATCGAGCTACGAAAAGGAGTGGGGCGTCGAGTACCAGAAGCCTGGCTTCGGAACCAAGCTGCTCGGTTTACTGTTTCGCATTCTTCCGGCGACGGGACCGCTCAGCGCATTAAAGATCAAGGCTCCGAGTCCGGAGGTCGAGAAGATTTTCATGGCCAGCTTCAATGCGACGGTGAGTCATTACAAGACGATCCTCGCGAACGTGGAGGCAGGTCGCCTCGAGGTGCCGAACGAGAACTTCGACTCCGGCGAAGCGCCGGCTCTCGGTAAGTACAAGGGCGCCGATCAGGCCTACGCGAAGCTGCTGGAAAAATTAGTCGACCACAAGTTCAAAGGCCTGCATCCGGAGTTGAAGGCGAACATTCTTGCGTATTACAAGGATCTGAAGCCGATTACTGGGAAAGAGGCGGCTGCGCAAGCGAAGATCCTCGAGCACCTGGACGCCTTGCGGGCCGCTGAGGCGGCGAGCGGAAATTGAAAGGAACACAGGCCGAAGGCCTGTGCTACTGAAATAAACACAGGCCGGGAGGTCTGTGCTACGAGAAGAAACTCCGATGTTGAAAATAATTTTGCGGTCCGTCGCGGCCGTACCTGTGCTCCTGATGCTGACTAACTGCTCGCCTTCGGAACCCGACACACAAGCACGGCAGAAGAAATTGCGCGCGCTCGCCGACGAATTCTACGAATTCTATTTGCGCGAGAGTCCGGAAGGCGCGACGGCGCTCGGCGAGTACAAGTACAACTCGAAGCTGTCCGATTATTCGCTGGCGCATGTCGAGGTGTATCGCAAGCAATCCGCGGATCTGCTGGAGCGCGTCAAGGCGGTCGATACTACGGGGCTGCCGGAGGCGGACCGGCTGGACCAGACGCTGCTGGTGCAGACGTTGAACGA
>Ga0105248_10008452_pt1 | contig 11293 bp, 5 predicted proteins | sample KBSS34metaG_FD_81524 | JGI IMG/M metagenome (GOLD analysis project Ga0105248, IMG submission 81524) | Switchgrass rhizosphere microbial communities from Kellogg Biological Station, Michigan, USA - KBS S3-4 metaG | ecosystem: Host-associated > Plants > Roots > Rhizosphere > Soil | place...
AAGAAGTACGGCCGCGCCAAGGCTCGCCGCAGCTTCCAGTTCTCGAAGCGCTGATCGCCGCTTCGATACTGCCGCTTTCACAAGAGGGCTCGCGGGCGACCGCGGGCCCTTTTGCTTTGGGCCCGACACGACCCCGTGCCTCCCGGCCGAGCACAGCTTAACTCGGTATTAGCCCTCAGCGGCAATGTACGTGAGCGTCGATTAACCGACGCCGGCCCAGACGCAGGGGTGCCACCCTTAGGTCCCTCTCACGCTGCTTTAACGATGAAGATGCCGGGAATCAGGAATTCCGCGCCTTCGCGTCGCGGCCAGCCGCCGGTCGGCGCAATGCGTGCACCGCGCGCGATAGCCCGATTACGGGAACCGGTTGTTAACCATTACCTGCAACAAATAGGGGCGTTCACGGAGGTCCCTACATGCGCGCCGATGCCCGTAGCCTGCTCGATCGACTTGGCAGAAGCGATTTCGCCTACAAGGAATTCGCCGATCGCTTCAGCGATCTGGAGTTGTGGCCGCTGTTCGAGGCGCTGCTCAAGGATCCCCGCCTCTTCACCCAGGAGATCGCCGCGGCTGCCGACATGGCCGCCGGCGCCAACGAAGCGGTAAGCTCCCCCGCCATCGCCGGTGCCCGCACCGCCGAGCCGGCGCCGCCGCCGCCGCCCGCCCCGCTGCGGGCGCCGCAGCCCTCCGGCGCGGAGACCCTGGCCGAGCTGTTCAATCGCTACGAAGCCGAGGCCAGCGGGACCACCCCGCAACGCCATGCCCAGGACGTGCGCGCGATGCTGCGGCGCTTGTCCGAGCTGGACGCGCGCGGAGAACTCTGATGCCCCTGATCCTTTGCCACTCGCCCAAAGGCGGCGCCAGCACGACCTTCACCGCCTCCCATCTCGCGATCGGCCTTTCGGGGATGGATGGCAGCGACGGGATCGGCGGCGACATCACGCTCCTCACCCTGTCGCAGAGCGACATGACCCCGCTCCACTTCGGCTTGCCCCCGGCCCAGCGGCTGCCCGCGTTCGGCGCAGCGATCGAGGCGGCGGTGCTGGTCAGCGGCATCAGCCTGCGTTGCGAGCCGTTCGCCGCGCAGGACCCCGACTTCCTGGCACGGCTCGACGACGGCGGCTTCCTCGCCGCGGACAGCGCCCGTACCTTGGTGATCGACGTGCCGGCGGGCGAGCCGGCGCTGGCCAGCCGGCTGATGCCGCACGCCGCGGTCCACATCTGCCCGTTGACCGCCTCGCCCGATTGCCTCGCGCTCCTGCCGCAGCTGCTGGAGCAGGACGAAGCGACGGAGGGGAGCGGGACGGCCTACGTCATCGGCAAGCTCGACGAGACCCGCCGCCTGGCCCGCCACGTCGCCGCCTTCATGCGCGAAGTGCTGGGCGATAAGATCATCGCCAAGATCCGCCAGGACCAGTCGGTGCCCGAGGCGCTGGCGATGCTGCAGCCGCTGTCGCGCTACGCCCCGGCGAGCGCCGCGCTGGCCGATGTGCGGCAGATGGCCGATGTCGTGCGCGGCATGCTGGAGATGCCCGCGTCCGCCGATCCGGGCCAGACCGACAGCGATGGCGCCGCGCCGACGCGGCCGGCGCCCGGCGCGAGCCGCGCGGCATGAAGCGGCGTCTACCCTCCTGGGCCAACCCGCGCGGCCTTGTGGTCCTGCCGCTCGTGCTGATCGGCGCGATGGTGATCGGCGTGCCGCTCGACAATGCGGCGCAGTGGATCTTCGCTGGGATCGTGATGCTCGGGGCGACTGCGCTCAAGCGCTGGAAGGGCCGCAAGGGCTCGATGGCGGTCGGCATCCTCGCAGTGCTGGTCTCGACCCGCTACATCTTCTGGCGCACCACCCAGACGCTCGCGTTCGGCACCCTGCCCGAAGTCCTGTTCGGCGGCGGCCTGTACCTGGCCGAGCTCTACGCCTGGGTCATCCTGATCCTGGGCTTCATCCAGACCAGCTGGCCGCTCAACCGCCCGGTGATCGAGCCCGTGGGCGAGCCCGCCGCCTGGCCGAGCGTCGACATCTACATCCCGACTTACAACGAGAGCCTCGACATCGTGCGCAACACGGTGTTCGCGGCGATGGACCTCGACTATCCGGCGGATAAGTACCAGGTCTTCATCCTCGACGACGGCAAGCGGCCCGAGTTCCGCGCCTTCGCCAAGGAAGCGGGCTGCGGCTATATCACCCGCGACAACAACCTGCACGCCAAGGCCGGCAACCTCAACGCGGCGATGACCAAGACCGAGGGCGAGCTGATCGCGATCTTCGATTGCGATCACGTGCCCACACGCGCCTTCCTGCAGCTCACCGTGGGCTGGTTCCAGAAGGACAAGCGCCTCGCGCTGATCCAGACGCCGCACCACATGTATTCGCCCGATCCGGTGCAGCGCAACCTGCACTCGACCATGGGCGACATGCCGGGCGAGGGCGACTTGTTCTACGGCGCCGTCCAGGGCGGCAACGACTTGTGGAACGCCACCTTCTTCTGCGGCTCGTGCGCGATCATCCGCCGCGAGGCGCTGATGATGACCAACGGCTTCGCCGGCGAGACGGTGACCGAGGACGCGCACACCGCGCTCAAGCTGCAGCGCATGGGTTGGAACACCGCGTACATCAGCGCGCGCCTTTCCGCCGGCCTCGCGACCGAGCGCCTCGTGCTCCACGTCGGCCAGCGCATCCGCTGGGCGCGCGGCATGACGCAGATCATGCGGATCGACAACCCGCTGCTGGGCCGCGGCCTGAAGTGGCAGCAGCGCCTTTGCTACCTCAACGCGATGCTGCACTTCCAGTATCCGCTGCCGCGCATCGTCTTCCTGACGAGCCCGCTCGCCTACCTGATCTTCGGCCAGAACATCATCCAGGCCTCGGCCTCGCTAATCTTCGCCTACGCCGCGCCGCACTTGTTCTGCTCGTCGGCCGCCAACGCGCAGCAGCATGGCGGCGACCGCCCGCCGTTCTGGGGCGAGGTCTACGAGACGATCCTGTGCTTCCACCTGGTCAAGCCCACGGTCATGACCTGGTTCCAGCCGCGCAAGGGCAAGTTCAACGTCACCGACAAGGGCTCGCTGCTCGACAAGACCTACTTCGACTGGGCCATCGTCAAGCCGCACCTGGTCTGCATCGCGCTGATGCTGGTGGGCATCTCGATGGGCATCGCCAAGCGCGTGTTCTTCCCCCACCTGTTCAACATCCAGACCGACACGCTGGTGCTGAACATGGCGTGGGCGACCTTCAGCCTCGTGATCCTGCTCGCCGCCGTCTCGGTGGCGCGCGAGACGCGACAGGTGCGCCAGGACATCCGCGTGCCCGTGCGCTTGCCGGTGACCGCCCACCTCGCCTCGGGCCACGTCGTGCCCGCGCACACCATCGACATCTCGATGGGCGGCGCCGCGCTCTCGCTCCCCGAGAAGCTGCCGGTGAAGGACCGCACCGTCGTTCACCTGACGATGGCGATGGGCGACGAGACGCTGGCGATCCCGGTCGAGACCGTCCGCACCGGCGGCGACAACGCCTACGTCCGGTTCGAGAAGCTCGACGTCATGGCCGGCCGCCACCTCGTGCGCGCCGTCATGGGCCGGGCGGACGCCTGGCATCCGACCCACGCGCACGAGACCGTCAGCGGCTTCAGCTCCATGAAGGACATCATCGTGGTCGACCTCGTCACCGTGAAGCGCCTGCTCCGCCTGAACCTGGCCGAACGCAAGGCGATGCGCCGCCAGCAGAGCGCGTCCGCGCCGCTGGCGAAGGCCGCCGCGATCGCCGCCCTGCTGCTGGTCGGCCTCGCCGGCATCGTCTCGCCCAAGCCGGCGATGGCCGCGCCCGCGGCCGCCGCCATCTCGGGCGCGGAGGTGACGCAGCGGCTGACGCTCAAGGACTTGCGCATCAAGCAGCCGGTGCGCCTGCAGGGCACGCGGGGCGAAATCGGCATCCCCTTCGGCATGCGCCAGGACCGGGTCGTCACCGACGCCTCGATCACCATCCAGTCCGCCTGGTCGCCGGCGATGCTCGACGACCTGACCCAGCTGGTCGTCATCCTCAATGGCGAAGTCGTGCGCACGATCCCGCTGACCCGCGCCAACTCCGGCGGCCAGACCTTCACCGTGCCGATCAACCCGGCGCTGTTCCTGCCCGGCGACAACCAGCTCAACTTGCGCCTGATCGGCCACTACGCGCGCGATTGCGAGGACCCGTTCCACAGCGCGCTGTGGGCCAACATCAGCAACACCCGCACCTGGCTCGACTTGCGCGTGCAGCGCCTGCCGCTCAACCCGGACCTGTCGCGCCTGCCCGCTCCGTTCTTCGAGAAGGGCGAGAACAAGGCGCTGAGCCTGCCCTTCGTCTTCGCCGGCCAGCCACATGCCGGCGAGCTCCAGGCCGCCGCCAGCATCGCTTCGTGGATGGGCAGCCTGGCGAGCTATCGCGGCTACACCTTCCACCCGCTCTACGGCCAGCTGCCCACCGGCAACGCGATCGTCTTCCTCACGCAGGGCACCGGCATCGCCGGCATCGACCTGAATCCCAACGGCCCCTCGGCAGCGGTCGTACGCAACCCGCGCGACCCTTACGGCACGCTCCTCGTCATCATGGGCCGCGACACCCGCGAGCTGAGCCTTGCCGCCGCCGCCGTCGCCACCGGGCGCGGCGTCTTCGGCGGCACGCTGATGAACTTCGACGGGGTGCGCATCCCGACGTATCCCGCCTACGGCGCGCCGCGCTGGATCCCGACCGACCGCGCGGTGAAGCTGGGCGAGATCATGGCGCCCTACGAGCTGCAGGGCCTGGGCCTGCCGCCGGGCCCGCTGACCGCCCGCTTCCGCGTCGCGCCCGACTTGTTCTTCTGGCCGCGCCAGGGCGGCAAGCTGAGCCTGGGCTACCGCTACCCGGTCGCCGACTGGCTCGACAAGCGCGCCTCGCGCCTGGATGTCTCGATCAACGGCCAGTACCTCAAGACCCTGCCGATCGCCGGTTCCTGGTGGGAGCAGTGGTTCGGCGGCAGCGCCGCGCGCAGCTCGGACTCGACCGCGAGCGTCGTCCTGCCCCGCTACAACCTGTTCGGCGCCAACGAGCTCACCTTCGACTACAACCTGATCATCGCCGACAAGAAGAAGTGCACCGGCACCCTGCCCGAGAACGTGCGCGTGTCGCTCGATCCCAATAGCACGATCGATCTCACCAGCGCCTACCACGGCCTGATGATGCCGGACCTTGCCGCTTTCGCGGGCGCCGGCTTCCCCTTCACCGTTCGCCCCGACCTGTCGGAGACGACGGTGCTGATGGCCAAGGACCCGTCGCCCGCTTCGGTGCGCGCGTTCCTCACCTTGATGGGCCGCTTCGGCGAGGCGACCGGGGTCGCCACCACAGGGGTCTCGGTATCCTCCGAAGTGGTGCCGGGCGAACTCGCCGAGCGCGACATCCTCGTCATCGGCAGCAGCGCCATGGCCGGCGTCGGCTCGCTGTTCGAGAATGCCCCGCTGCGCTACGACAACGGCGCCCTCCACGTGAGCGAGCGCTCGCCGCTCGAGTATGTCGAGGCGCTGTTCGGCGGCATGAAGGGCGACAGCCCCTCGGATGCCGAGCCGGTGGTCTACGGCAGCCGCGACTTCTCCGGCATCGCCAGCTTCCGCTCGCCCTTCGGCTCGCAGCGCACCGTGGTCGCGCTGCTTGCCGACGACGGCACCAACCTCCCGCTGCTGGTCGACGGCATGTCGGAGGACAAGATCAACGCCGCCATCCAGGGCGACCTCGCGGTCACCACCGGCGACGGCATGACCAGCTTCGCCATCGGCGAGACCTACTGGGTCGGCTCGCTGCCGCTGTGGATGAAGCTTGCCTACTGGTTCAGCCGCCGCCCGGTGCTGCTGGGTCTGTTCACGGTGATCCTGGCCGCGATCCTCGCCGGCCCCGCCTACCTCTACTTCCGCCGCCAGGCCGCGCAGCGCCTGAGCGCAAAGGACCTCGAAGCATGATCCTCCCTTCGGAACGTGTGCGCCTGCTGGGCGTGGCCCTGCTGATCTCGACCGCATGCGTCGGGCATGCCCTGGCGGAGGCGCCGGCGGTCGACGCGCTCGTCAAGCAGGCGCAGTACTGGCGTTCGAAGGGTCGCGACGACCTGGCCGAGCAGGCGATGCGCCGCGCCCGCGCGCTCAATCCCAAGGTGCAGGCGCCTGCGTCCGCCCCCGCCAAGGCGCCCGCCAAGGCCGCGCCCCCGGCCAAGCGCGTGATCGCCGCGCCCAACCCGGTCGCGCTCCCGCGGTCCGCCAAGCCCGCTGCGAAGCCCGCGCGGGTCGCAACCTCGCGGCCGGAGCCCGGCAAGGCGCCTGCCGCTGCTCCCAAGGCGGAGGCCAAGGCCGCTCCGGCCCCGGCGCTCTCGCCCGCCATCCGCGCCGGCCAGGCCCGCGTCGCGGGCTACGCCGCGCTCAACGGCGGCCGCCTGGACGAGGCGGCCACGCAGTTCCAGAAGGCGCTCGCCACCAACCGCAAGGATCCCGAAGCACTGGGCGGCATGGGTCTCGTGCGGCTCAAGCAGAGCCGCTTCGACGAGGCGGCCGACATGCTCGAGCAAGCCTCGCGCCTGGGGCGCGCGGCGCAGTGGGCCGAGGGGCTCGGGACCGCGAAGTTCTTCGCCGGCCTCGGCAACGCGCGCACCCTGGTGGCGCAGAACCGTCTGGGCGACGCGCAAGCGGCGATCGAGCAGCTGCTGCGCTCGGGCTACAAGGAGCCTGCGCCCGCGCTCGAACTGCTGGGCGACGTGTTCCAGAAGCAGGGCCGCTACGCCGACTCCGCCGAGGCCTATCGCCAGGCCGCGCGGGTCGGAGGCAAGAACCAGCAGGAATTGCAGGCGAGCTCGGCGCGCAGCCGGGCGATGGCCGCGGCCCAGCGCGGCGACGACCTCACCGCCGACCGCGAATTCCAGAACGGCTTGCTGCTGGACCGCGACGATCCGTGGATCCGCTACGAGTACTCCCGCTTCATGCTCTCGCGCGGGCGCATGGCCGATGCCGAGGGCCTGCTGCGCGCCCTGACGATGACCAACACGGCCGACGGCCTCTACGCCGCCGCGCTGCTGAGCAACGACCTTCATCGCCCGGCCGATGCCGAGCGGCTGATCGCGACGATCCCGGACGCCCAGCTCACCCCGCAGATGCGCAGCTTCGCGATCGGCGTGAAGGTGGACTCCGCGATCGACCGCACCCGGGTGCTCGCCAGCTCCGGCCAGCAGGCCCAGGCGATCAACGTGCTGCGCCAGCTCGGCGCGATGCCGTCCGTTCCGCCCTACAAGCTGCCCGCCATCGCCGATGCGCTCGCCAATATGGGCGATGCCACCGGTGCCGCGACGATTGCGCAGAACGCGCTCGACGCCGGCAACCTCGACATGCCGGCCTATGGCGGCCTGGTCGGCGTGCTCACCCGCGTGGGCCGCGAGGACCTGGCGCAGGCGGCGATGCAGCGCGCTGCGCAGCTGGCGGGCGACAACCCCGATGCCCGCATCGCGCTGGCCCGCATGGGCGTCTCGCTTCAGGTCGCGCAAGCCGATCGCGCGCGGCTCGCCGGCCAGTTCGCGCCGGCGTTCGACATGCTCCAGGCCGCTTATGCCGCCGCGCCGGACAATGCCGACGTGCTCGCCGCGCTCGCCCGGCTCTACCACACCGGCAACATGCCCGCCAAAGCGGCGCAGACCTACCAGTTGGTGCTCGCGCGCGATCCCAACAACCGCGATGCCCTGCTCGGTCTGGCGCAGACCGCCCAGGCGGCCGGCGACAATGGCCTGTCGGAGAAGGCACAGGACCAGGTGCTGCGCGCCTACCCGCGTGACTTCCAGGTGCGCCTGACGCTGGCCCAAGTCGAGCGCGCGCGCGGAGACGAAGGCGCGGCGGTACGCATGCTGAAGGACGCACGCCAGCTCTACACCCGCGGCAACACCGCGGCGACGGCAAGCAACCCCTTCACCGGCGTGGGTCCGTGGACCACGGGCAACCCGTTCCGCGACCAGCCGCCGGTGCCCGGCACGACCATCGCCGGCCCCGCCACCGGGCCGACCAACGGCCAGGTCAATCCCTTCGCCCTGAGCAACGGCACGCGCCTGCCGCAGATGCAGAGCTACCAGGGCGGCGGCCCGTTCAGCGGAGCGAGCTACGTCGTCGAACAGCAGGGCGATGCCAACGCGCTGTTCCATGCCGGCCACTGGGACGGCGAGGACACGCCTCCGGCCAAGTTCGCCAGTGCCGTGTTCGACGAGAGTGCGAACGAAGGCGCACCGCTGCGCCAGCTCGTCGACTACCCGGGCCAGGGCTACCCCGCCTATCCGCAGCAGGGCTATCCCCAGCAGCAGGCTTACCCGCAGCAGCAGGGCTACCCGGCCCAGCCCTATCCTGCCCAGCCTTATCCCGCGCAATCTTACCCTGCCCAGTCGTACCCGGCGCAGGCGTATCCCGCACAGGCCTATCCGCAGCAGCAGCAGCCGTCCTACCCGCCGCAGCAAGCCTATCCCGCGCCGCAGGGCTACCCCCAGCAGCAGGCGTACCCGCAGCCCCAGCAGGCTTATGCGCAACCGGCCTATGGCTACCCGCCCCAGGGCGGCTATCCCGCGCAGGGCTATCCCGCTCAGGCGCCTGCTCAGGGCTACCCGCAGCAGGCGACGCCGGCGAGCTGGGGCGGAGCGCCGGGTGCGCCGAGCCCCGCCTACGGCGGCGACCCGGTTCTGGCGCAGATCCAGTCGGACATCGCCGAGCTCTCGCAAGACACCGGCCCGCGCGCCGAGTTCAACACCTCGTACCGCTCGCGCTCGGGTGAAAAGGGCCTGAGCAAGCTCAGCGAGATCAAGGGTTCGGCCAAGTTCTCGACCGGGGTCGCCGGCGGCCGCGTCTACGCGCGCGCCGATGCCGTGGTGATCGACGCCGGCCGCCCGACGGGCTCCGGCCTGGCGCGCTTCGGCCGCAACGCCACGCCCGAGGCGCAGGCGATCGTCGACAAGCTGCCTTCGCCGCTCGTCCAGGCCGCGACCCAGCACGACACCGGCGTCGCCGGCGCGGTCGGCTTCGAGAGCGGCTCGGTCCAGGCCGAGGTCGGGATCACGCCGAGCGGCATGGGCAAGACCAAGGTCACGTTCCATGCCGGCGTCTCGCCCAAGATCGGCAACAACGCGCGCGTCAAAGCCTATGTCGAGCGTCAGCCGGTGACCGACAGCGTCGTCTCCTACGCCGGCACCGTCGACCCGGTCAGCGGCGAGCGCTGGGGCCAGGTGATGCGCACCGGCGGCGGCGCCGGCTTCACCTACGACGACAACGGCAACGGCTTCTATGCCGAGGCGCGCTACAACCGCTACCGCGGCGAGAACGTGCGCGACAACCACAACTTCGAAGCGAACGCGGGCGGCTACTTGCGCCTGACCTCGACCGAGCACTCGCGCGTGACCGCCGGCTTGAACGTCAACTACCAGAAGTACGGCAACAGCCAGAACTACTTCACCTTCGGCCAGGGCGGCTACTTCAGCCCGCAGGACTTCGTGAGCGTCAGCTTCCCGATCAACTACAGCTATGACAGCAGCACGCTGGAATTGCGCGGATCGGTGGTCCCCGGCTTCCAGAGCTACAGCCAGGACCAGACCGACCTCTACCCGACGGACAGCGCCGGCCAGGCCAGGCTCAATACGCTCAAGGCCCTCAACACCGACGTGCGTTCGTACTATGACGGGATCAGCAAGACCGGCTTCGCGGTGTCGGCCAACGGCTCGGCCTACTACCGGGTCGGCGGGAGCACCCGTGTCGGGGGTGAGGCGAGCTACAACACCTTCGGCAGCTATAAAGAGCTGAAATCGTTGATCGGAGTGCGACAGAGTTTCGGATCCGGCAAATGAAGCTAGACCAGTTCCCCCAAGCGGCGGCGCCCGCGATGTCAGAGGCCACGCCCTCCTTCTCGCTCTTCGCGGCGATGAGCGTCGCCGAGCTTGCCGAAGTCGTGCCTTCGGCCCAGCGCCGCGGGTTCCACCTCGCGGTCGGTCGGCGGATGGCGGCCGTCGAGACGCTGGAGGGTGTCAGCGATGCTTCGGCGTTGTGCTGGCGAGTGAACGCCTTCTGGCACCAGCTCGGCTGGGGCGAGGCGGAGATCTCACTGGAACGCGACGCGATCGTCGTGCGCCACCGCTTCGCGCCCAAGGCGGAGGGACTGGTGGACGACGACGCCTGGTCGGCGATGCTCCTCGCCGTGCTGGAGGGCGCTTACGACAGCTGGTTCCGCCGCCTCGGCAGCGGACCGAGCCTGCACACGCGCGCGGAATGGAAAGGTGAGACGGTCGAATTGCGCCATGGTCGTTAACAGACGTGAATTCTCGCTGGGGCTCGCCTTCGCCCTGACCGCCGCCTGCAGCACCGGAGACCCGAGCCGAGCCGAACCTGCCCGAGGCCTGTGGCGCGTCTACCGCCAGCGCTTCCTCGATCCCTCGGGCCGCATCGTCGACACCGGCAACGGCGGCATCAGCCATTCCGAGGGCCAGGGCTATGGCATGCTGCTTGCCGCCCTGTCCGAGGACCGCGAGGCGTTCGCCGCGATGGCGCGCTGGGCGGACGCGACGCTGGCGCGCCAGGAGACCGGGCTCTACGCCTGGCGCTACGACCCGCGCCAGCCCAATCCCGTGGCCGATCCCAACAACGCGACCGACGGCGACATCCTCATCGCCTGGGCGCTCGCGCTGGCGGGCAAGCGCTGGAACATGCCGGCTTATTCCACGCGATCGGGTGCGCTGCGCCAGGCGATCCGGCGAGACTGCGTGGTGGAGCAGAACGGGCAGTCGCTGCTGCTTCCCGGCCTCAACGGCTTCGTCAACGGCCCCCGGGTGACCGTCAATCCCTCCTACTACATCTGGCCCGCGCTCGACGCCTTCGCCCGGGTCGACGGGCATGCAATATGGGAGCCGGTGATCGCCTCGGGCGAGGAACTGATCCGCCAGGCCCGCTTCGGCCCGCTGCAACTGCCGACCGACTGGGTCGTGGTGACCCCGGGGCTGGTCGCTCCGGCCGCCGACAAGCCGCCGCGATTCGGCTATGACGCGATCCGCGTGCCGCTCTACGCCGCCATGGGCCGGCGCCTGCCGCTGGTGCAGCCGATCCAGGCCTGGTGGACCTCGCTCGCCGCGCAGCATCGGCCGATCCCGGCCTGGGTCGACGTGGTCACCGGAGAGCAGGCGAACTACCCGCTGTCGAACGGCGGCGCCGCGATCGTCGCCCGGCTGACCCGGCAACCCGCCCCGGCGCAGCTCGACAGCGACTACTTCGCGGCCTCCCTGCAGATGCTCGCCGC
>Ga0105248_10008453_pt1 | contig 11293 bp, 12 predicted proteins | sample KBSS34metaG_FD_81524 | JGI IMG/M metagenome (GOLD analysis project Ga0105248, IMG submission 81524) | Switchgrass rhizosphere microbial communities from Kellogg Biological Station, Michigan, USA - KBS S3-4 metaG | ecosystem: Host-associated > Plants > Roots > Rhizosphere > Soil | place...
CGCCTCTGGACGAGCCTTGTAATAACGATTGCGCCTATCACTCTTCTCAACCCGCGCTTCGATCAATCCGGCTTCGAGCAGCGCCTTCAGTTGCAAGGAGACCGCTCCGAAGGTCACGTCCGGCATAGCCTGATGGATCGCGCCCGCGGTCCGCTCCTCGCGCCACGTCAGCCGCAGGATCTCCTGCCTTCGCGGCGACGCCAGCGCGCTGAGAAGTGCGCCTTCCAGGGCCATGGACAGTAGTTTAGTTATAACTAAACTATCTGTCAAGAGGAAAATCGATGATCGATATGATATGCTTTGCCCTGGAAAGGATTTCTTTCACCCCATGGAACCAAATCTGGAACGTAAAACAGCTTCCGACTACCCGCAGGAGTTGCTCAATCTCTTCGACAAATACGTTCACGGCGATATCGACCGCCGGGCGTTTCTGGATGGCGCGCAGAAGTTTGCCGTCGGCGGCCTGACCGCCGCGATGATCTGGGAAAGCTTGCGTCCCAACTACGCTTGGGCGCAGCAGATTCCCAAAGATGACAAGCGCATCAAGGCTGAATACATGACGGTCGCGTCGCCACAGGGCAACGGCAGCATCAAAGGGTACTTTGTTCGACCCGCCAACGCCACTGGAAAGTTACCGGGCGTACTCGTGGTCCATGAGAACCGTGGCCTGAATCCTTATATCGAAGATGTGGCCCGGCGATTAGGCGCGGCCAACTTCATGGCTTTCGCTCCAGACGGTCTAACGAGCGAGGGCGGTTACACAGGCAGTGAGGAGACCAGTGCCGCGAACTTCCGCAAAGTCGACGGGCAGAAGATGGGCGAGGATTTCCATGCATCGGCCCGCTGGCTCAAAGCGCGTGCGGATTGCACTGGTAAAGTCGGCGCAGTCGGATTCTGCTATGGCGGCGGCGTCGTCAACACCCTCGCTGTGAAGATGGGTGCGGATCTGGCAGCGGGGGTTCCGTTCTACGGAGCGCAGCCCAGTGCGGCCGATGCAGCCAAAATCAAGGCTCCCCTGCTGCTGAACTACGCTGCCATGGACGACCGGATCGATGCCGGAATCCCGGCCTATGAGGCGGCGTTAAAGGCCGCGGGAGTGCCCTACACCGTCTACATCTATCCGGGCACCCAGCACGGATTCCATAACGACACGACCCCGCGCTATGACAAGGCGGCGGCCGAGCTCGCCTGGCAGCGCACGCTCGAACATTTCAACAAGTACCTGCGAGGGTAGCGAACTCGAATCAAATCTTAATTAACCCGAGGCGAATCCCGCGGGTCACGGCCTCCGTGCGTGTACCCGCGTTCAACTTCGCCAGGATCGAGTTGACGTGAAACTTGGCGGTGTGATCGGAAATCGATAAGCGATGCGCGATCATCTTATTGCTTAAGCCTTCGGCCAGCATCTCGATCACATCCATTTCACGCGGGGTCAGGGCTTCCGTTATCCCCTCGCCAGGTGAAGAGTTCGACGAAGCCGGGAGGAAGCCTTCAGCCGGCATCACCGACAGGCCCGCTGCGGCGACATGTACCGCCGCTCGGATCTGTGCAGAAACGAGCTCGCGCGATAGAGTACCCCGTTCCCCGACCACTACGTCTGCCTCAGAAGCGTCGTGAACGATTTCGATGGACGGATCGATGGACAGCATCGATTCCAGTCCGCTGCGCGTGATGGCAGAATCGGCATCGATATAGACGCGGATCAAGCCGCCTCACCCTCTCTGCGGACGCTCGGCGATGGTGATTTCGATGTCAACAGGACTTCCGCCTCGCAAAATGCGCGCCCCGATCTTCTTTCCAACCGGCTCCGAACTCAGCACTTCGTGAACGTCTTTCGTTCGATGCGTCGCGCGTCCGGCCAGTTCCAGCAGGACGTCGCCGATCGACATTCCCGCGCGTCCCGCCGGACCTTCGTTTTCGACAGTGATCGCAATAAGTCCGGTGGACCCTTCGAGTTTGAGCTTGCTCCTTAGATGTTCCGGAATCGCAATCGGTTGTAGGCCGACCCCGAGGTACCCTCGCGGAACCCGGCCGTGCGCCAGCAGGCTATCGGTCACACGGGTGACGGTCGACAGCGGAATCGCGAACACCGAAACTCGCGATAGCGCAGGAGTTGCCATGCCCAACAGCTTGCCCGACGCGACCACTACGGCGCCCCCCGCTCCAGCCGGATGCAGAGAAAGATCGAGTCTCACCACTTGATCCAACCGGCCTCCGCGCCATGTCTGCGACGGGCCCGAGAGGTTGCTGATCACACCGAACGCCGCGACGGAGCTGTCCTTCGTCCGCCCCACCGCCAAGACGATGCTGCCCGGACTTGTGGCCGGATGGTCTTCCCGGGGGGCCACCGGAATACCCAACCCCTTGACGCGCAAGACCGCGAGGTCAGTACCCGGATCGCGTCCTACAATCTCAGCAGCCAGGCTGGAACCATCCGGAGCGGTCACGCGGATTCCTTCATCGCGGCGAAGAGCGTGATCGGCCGTAACCACGATCTCCGGGCTCCAATGAACCCCGCTCGAGTCGAACCGCGGGCGCGCGTGCACCGACACGATCGACTGGGCGACTTGTTTCACGGTCGAGGCGATCTCTTCAGACAGTCCGACTAATACATTTGCCACAGTTGTTTCTCCCTGCCCTCATCATGCGCCCTGGAGCTACTTCGTACACCGGACGATCAGGCAGGTCGCACCCGCCCGACCGGGCAGTGTAATATCGATTCGTGCAGCCCAAGCTCACCCGCCGTGAAATGGGCGCCCTGATGGCTGGTGCGCTCGCAGCGGCATCTTCTGCCGATGCACAGACTCCCGACCCGATCCTCGATATCGCCGAGTGGTCCTACCATTGGTACGGCGTCGAGCATGCGCTGCTCGCTCGCGGCACCGTCTGCAACGGCATGCAGATGTACGTCGAGCACTGGATTCCCAAAGAGGTGCGCCATCCTTACCCGGTGGTGCTGATTCACGGCGGCTTCGGGCAGGCTTCCGACTGGTTCAGCACCATCGACGGCCGCCGCGGCTGGGCGTCATTGTTGCTCGAGCAAGGCTATAAGGTCTACGTGCTCGACCGTCCGGGCCAGGGGCGCAATCCGTATCAACCGTTCGTGCACGGGGCGTTTGCTGCGCAGGCTCCGACGTTCGAAGCCGCCAGCCGGACGCTGAATCTTTCGGTGTCCGACCCAAAGGTCGCCCAAGCAGTCGCCTCCATGAACCAGCCGATGCCCAACAACGCCCAGACCCAGACCGTCTGGCGATCGCGCGGGGCGATGCTGCTGGATGACATCGGACCCTCGATCCTTGTGACCGATGGCGATGGCGCAGTGTTTGCCCGGGTAACCGCGGAGGAACGTCCGGCGCTGGTCAAAGGGATCGTCGCGGTCGCCCCGCCCGCGGGCACTGCCTTCAAGGTGTTTACCACTGCAAACAGCCGGGGACCAGAGTCCTTCCCACAGGCTTTGGAGTGGCTCGATCGCACGTTTCCCGAAGCACCCGTCGTTGGAGCGGATCCCCATCCCAATCGCGAATCGACCGCGCTAAAGCTGGCCGATCAAGGTTGCTTCTGGGTAGGCGTCCAGCGCAAGCAAATGCCTTACGGGACTATCGCCCAGGGGCAAATGTTCGTCCAGTACATGATTCCTGCGGAGAAGCGCCACGCGCTGCCCGTTGTGATGGTCCACGGCGGTGGTGGACAAGGCACGCACATGATGGGCATCGGCGGACGACCCGGCTGGGTGCACTATTTCGTCCAAGCCGGTTACAGCGTGTATTGGGTGGATCGGCCCAGCTACGGCCGCTCGCCCTATCATCCCGATGCTCTGGGCCCAAGCCATTTGCCCAACGTGCCGGCGTACGAAGGACTCGTTGGCAGCACGGCCGTCTTCAACACCGCACAGTGGCCCGGGCCCGGCGGCATGAATGACCCTCTGATCGACCAGTTCATGGCCTGCGAACAGGGCAACGTCAGCGACGAAGCGTTTCATAGCGACCTGGTCTGGCCCGGCGGAGCGGAGCTACTCGACCGAATCGGACCGTCCATCTTGTTTGTCCACGCATTCGGCGGATTCTTCGCCTGGGGAGTGGCCGATCGCCGCCCAAATCGGGTGAAGGCGATCGTGGCGATGGAGATCAACGGGAATCCGTTCGCTGCGCAGTTGCGCTGGGGATTGACTGCCAGCCCGATGACCTACGATCCGCCGGTGACCGACCTGGCGCAGTTCAAACTCGTGGACCAGACTGCTCCGCCCGATTCGCCTCGGCCTATTGTCTCGCCGTTCAAACTGCAAGCCGAGCCGGCGCGCAAATGGAAGAACCTCGCGGGCATCCCGATCAGTTGGGTGACCAGCGAATTCGGAGGCGGCGGATCGCCGATATCGAACGTCGCATTCCTGAAGCAGGCCGGATGCACCGCGGAGATGCTGCGGCTGCGCGATTACGGCATCCACGGCAATGGCAACCTGATGCTGATGGAGAAGAACAACCACGAAGTGTTCGGCGTGGTTCAGGACTGGCTCAACAAGAAAGTGCCCGGCTAGTCTAAGGCGCGGTAAGAGTTCTGCTCCAGCGCGTCTTGGTGAAGAAGTGGAGCGCGACGTCTTCCAGGTGCTCGATGTTCCAGGTTTCGAAGTCTTTCGTCGACCCGTCGTAGGACCAGTAAATCACCAGCGGCTTGCCGACCAAATAATCGCGCGGCACGAATCCCCAATAGCGGCTGTCGAGAGAATTATCACGGTTATCGCCCAGGACAAACAGCATGTCCGGAGGTACGACCACTTCTCCATCCTGCACATGGTTTGCGAACGCTGCGGGCGCAGCAGCGGTTGGAAAATTGTCGCGATCATCGTCGGCGTGGGTGCTGGTGTGTTGGGCGTACGGTTCTTCGAGCGGCTGCCCGTTCCGAATCACCTGCTTGTTTTGAAGCTGGATATGGTCGCCCGGCAGGCCGATCACGCGCTTGACAAAAGTCTGCCGCACGTCTTGGGGATATCGAAACGCGATGATGTCGCCGCGCTTGACCTGGCGGTTGGGCAGAACGTAACTGGTCCAGTTGTTGCCGGTGTTCGAGAATCCGACTTTTTCCACCAGCATGTGATCGCCGATGAGAATGTTGTTTTCCATAGAGCCGGTGGGCACCACGTAGGCCTGCACCATAGTCGTGGTCACGAACAGAAACAGGAGCAGCGTAACGGCCCATTCCTGGATGAGCTTTCTCGCGCCCGATGTTTGGCGAGGTGCGGCTCGGTGTTCGCGCACGGTGCTGACGATCCAATCCATCACGTTGCGCATGCCGAAGCGGAACCAAGCGCTGCATCCGCTGTTGGCTCGGACCAGTTCGCGACACCTGTCATGGAAAAACTGCTGCATCTCAGCGCCGTACTCAAGGCGGAAGTCACGAGGATAGGCGAATAACATCGCCGCATACACGCGGCATAGTCCACGAACGAAACCTGGATCTTCCATCTTCACTTTCCTCCGGCCAGTCCCAGCTTGGCCTTGGCTGCTGAAACCGCCCCGGCAAGCCGGCTGGCTTCCGCGCGCACCGTATCTCTTCCCAGCGCCGTCATACGGTAGTAACGGCGTCTTTCGTCATCTAGTTCCAGATCCGGCCGCTCATCCGACTCCTCTACCAATCCGGCGGCCAGCATGCGCTTGAGGCAACCATACAGGGTACCGGGGCCAAGCTGCAGGGCATCGTTGGTCTGGCGGGCGACGTCCTGCATGATGCCGTAGCCGTGGCGCTCCTCGTCAGCCAGGGCGAGGAGGATATGGAACACCGGAGGTGTCAACGGGAGTAGGTCAGGCTTAGGCATACTATATCCGTTACGGATATAGTATGCGGCCCTCATCCATCTGTCAATAGCGGTCGCCGGCTAGCTTAGGGAGGGCTTGACCTCGTCCTTGTAAAACTGATGATTCGGCGAGGACTTAGCGACCCTGGAATTCAGATCTTCCAGGCCCAGTTCATTCATCCAGACCTTCATACTCCGGGCGCTTTCCCGCCGGGCGACGTCTAGAACGTCGGCTCGGGTCAACAGATGGACGGCTATGCGGCGGAGGAATCGGGGGGACTGCCAGGCGCATATACCGAGGCAGATTTGCGCGATTAGAATCAACAACAGAACCGGATTGATATACTCCATAGTGCTCAACTCCTGCTGATTAAGCGTATCTTCCGGCCTCGCTCCTGAAAATGCTCCCGAAGTCCCGGGAGGGGAAAACAAAAGTCCTGGTACGACTCTGTTGTCCCGAGGGACTCCGACCGATTATTGGCCCATGGTAGATTTCGACCTGGGTGTTCTTAGCCGGAAGATTCTACTGATTGTGGCGATTCTCTCCTGCCTTGCCGTCGCGGAGATGGTACTTGTAGCGGGCGAAGAACCGGCGCAGCAAGTCAGCCTCCTCACTTCGATTTCCAACTGAACTTTTGGGTTCGGTTGATTACTCGGGCCTGGCTGTGCCAAGATGTGGCGTCAGTACAACGTCCCTAGAAACCGCCGCGAGGCGACACCCACTGGAGGAATCAATGCAGAATCTCTTGACGAAGACCACGGCCAGTTGCGCGTTCGCGCTCGCCTGCTTAACCCAGATCGCCAGCTCGCAGGCTCCCGCGCCGGCGCCGCTCGCGATCCCGAATCCGACCTACATATCCATTCCGCTGGAGATCATGGTGAATAAGCCCGCCGCCGAGGTTTGGAAGCGCGTCGGAAAATATTGCGATATCGGCGAGTGGCTGCGAGTTCCCTGCACCATCACCCAGGGCAAAGACGGCGAGTTCGGGGCAGTCCGCTCCATCGGCAACGAGATTCTGGTGGGCAAGACGGAACTTTCCTACACCTACACGCAACCTGTCCGTGAAGGCCAGCCCTACATCCTCTATCACGGCACGCTGGAGGCGAGGCCCGTAACTGCGACCACATCCAAGCTAATCTACACTCTGGTGCTGGATAACTCGACATTGGCGGACGACGCAGCGCGCGATCGGGACAGAACGCGAAGAGCCGCTCAGTTCACCACCGCTCTGGAGAATATGAAGATCCTGGCGGAAGGCGGCACGCTGCCCCCTGCGCCGGCTCGCGGCGGTGGAAAGGGCGGTCCGCCGAAGCAGTAGGTCGCTGCCACTAAATAACGCTCATGATGCGCCTTCGATCGCTCGCTTTGTTGCCAATCACGTTCGCCTTTGCGCTGATACTTTCGTTAGCGGCGGTGCCGCCCGATATTGCCACGCAATTGAAAGACATGGGACGTGTGGTGAATCCCGCGGGCACCGCCAAGTTGTATCGGCCGCTGCAACCCAAGGCTCCTTACCCTGGCGTCAAAATCGAGCGCGAAATCAAGTACGGCATCGATCCGAGGATGGTGCTGGACGTCTTCGCTCCTGAGAAGGGCGGCGGATCGCGTCCGGTGCTGATCTACGTCGCTGGCGGCGCGGGCAACAAGATTGAGCCTGTTCCGAATGGCGACGCGTTCTACGACAACATCATGTTGTGGGCCGTGAAGAACGGCATGACCGGCGTCAACGTCCAGCGCCGGGGTGGCCAGGGACTGGAGTGGGATGAGACGGCCAAGGACATCGGCAAGGTGATTGAGTGGGTCCAGGAAAATGCCCCGAAGTACAAGGGCAATCCGAAGCGCGTCTTCATCTGGGCGCATTCTGCGGGTAACGGTCCCGTTTCGACGTACATCGGGCATCCCGAGTTGTATGGGCCGCAAGGGATCGGCCTGAAGGGCGCCATCTTGATGTCGGGTAACTTTAATATCCTGCCTGTGACCGTTGCGCTGCCGACCCCGCCTCCGGGACAAGCTCCCAAAGGTGGAGACGGGAAAGGCGGTGGTAAGGGACGTGGCGGTCCTCCAGTGGATCCCGCAGTGCAACTGCAGCGGTCTAACTTACCCGGGATTCTGAAAAGCAACATCGCGTTCTTCATAGCCGCAGCCGAGCTCGATCCGGCTAACACTGTCGCGTTCAGCCAGACCGTGAAGGATCAGCTCTGCATGGCCGGCCATTGCCCGGCATCGGCAGTCTTCAAGGATCATACCCATATGTCGGAAGTGTTCTCGCCGAACACACCTGACGATACGGTCAGCGGTCCGATCCTGAAGTGGATGAAGAAAGTGAAATAGCCTAACGCGGGCCCATCACCTGCACGCGATAGCCGTCGGGATCGCGCAGGTCGGGAGCGCCGGCGATTTCCGATGCGTCGAGCTTGACGCCAGCCTGTTGCAATTTCTTCACGGCGGCATCGTAATCGAACTTCGCGACGGACACGCAGTAGTGATTCACGCCCGCCTTTTCGCCCGCGGGAGTTTGCAGCAACCCGATCCGGCTGGTGCCCACCTGGAACCTGATCCGGTTGTTGTTGCGCTGCGTCACGGGTCCCAGAATCTTCTCATAGAACGCAGCGGACTTTTCCGGATCCGTCACGTTCAGCAAAATGTGATCGATGCCGGTGGGACGAAAGATCGGCTCGCCGCCGATGGAAATCGTTTCCGGCGAGGCTGTGCCGGTCAAGAGTTGCGCCCAGCCGTTATCGGTGGCCAGTTGAAGGCGCGTACCGTCAAGGTCGGCGACTGCCAGATCCTTGCCGCTGGGAAAATCGCGATAGGGCACGCCCTTCGCGTCCAGATAGGCGTGGACGCCGGCGACATCGAACTTTGGGATCCCGGCGCAAACATGGTCGACCCGCACTTGGCCCTTGTCCATCGCGAGGTAGCTGGCTCCGATCTGCACGTATCGCCGCGTGGTCTTGTTGTTCTTCAGAACAGTGTTGCCGAAGACGCGGGCATAGAACGCCGCGGACTTCTCGACGTCTGAGACCAGAAATTCCACGTGATCCAGCGCGGTGAATCGCAGCGCGGCATCCGCGGCCGCGGCCCGTCGGATTGCTAACGCGCCGACACCTAGTACGCTCAACAATTCGCGTCGTCTCATGCGTGTTAACTCTATCCCAATGTTAAGGCGCCTGCAATCCGGCCCCGCACTTAGTGCAATGCGACCATTCCGGCTGAACTGCGACACGGCACTGCGGGCAGGCGGGCGCCAAAGCGCCGCCGCATTTCGGGCAAAACGCGAAGCCGTGACTTACCGATGTGCCGCAATGCGGGCAGCCTTGCTGCAGAGGATCGCGCAGGATGAAGTACAGGATGAAGCCGATTGCATTGGGGATGAAAAAGGCCAGCAGGGTCCACATCACGTACCGCATGCCACGCCGCCGGGCATCCCCATTTACGTAACCCACAAGCAAGACGTAAGCCACCAGAAACAGGGGAACGACTCCACCGAAAATCACCACTGCCGGAGCCGGCCATTGCTCGAATTTTTCATCGCGTGGGAAAAAGACGAACCAAGAGCACGCCAGACCAACCAAATAGAGAAGGATGGCGGTTATCCACGCGCCCCGCGGAATCACTTTCAGTTCTTCACGAAACCGGCTCATAAGAATCTCCTCATCTCGCGGCTTCGGCCGAGCATGATGGCCGCAGCCGCTGCCGTTGTCCACGCCAATACTGTCGAACCCAATGACCACGCCACCCCATTCACCCAATTCACACCCATCACGGTGAATACGCCTCCGGTGAGAGCCCGCGCGACGCCCCAGAAGGCCAGGCTGCTCATCCAGCCGAAGGCCACTAAGGCGCCTAGCAACCAGGACTGTCGCCGACGTCCGGCGGCAACTGCGTGCTGCTGAATAATCCTCGCGCGCGTGCGTTCCATCAACCCGGCCGGCGCAGATGGCTGCGGCAGCTTTCGCAATCCCTGCGCGTATGCAGACCAGGTCTCCAGGTCCGTCCGGCACAGCTCGCACATCCGCGCGTGCTCCTCGACGCGGCGCAATTCGCCCGGGCCAAGCAGTCCGGCGGCCGCAAGCGGTAGCATTGCCCGAACCGATTCATGTTCGTTCATAGAATTCCTTTCCCTGAAGCTTCGATTCGGGTGCGCAGGCTCTCCAAGGCGCGATGCAATCGGCTCTTGACTGTGGAGAGAGGCACGCCAGCGACCTCCGCGATTTGTTCCAGTTTCATGTCCTCTTCAAAACGCAGCGTCAGCACCTCGCGGTGAATCGCCGGAAGTTCTTCAATCGCCGCAGCCAAAAGAGCTCCGCGCTCGAAGTCGAGCAGCTGACTGAGTACGTCCGGTCCGCCTGCCACCAGACGTTCGACAGGAGCCTGGCCGGAATCGTCCAACTCATCCAGGCTGATTCCGCGACAGCGCCGCAAATGATCGATCGCCAGATTGCGCGCGATGGCAAACAGCCATGCTTCAAAATTGCGCCGGGCGTCGTACGATCCGATCTTTTCCATCAGCCGGATCCAGGTCTGTTGGAATAGATCCTCTGCCGTGGCGGGATCTCCCACCATCCTCACCAGGAACCGGTATAGGCGGTGCTGGTAACGGCCGACGAGATCGGTTATCGCGTCGGGATCGCCCTTGCGCAAGCGTGCGATCTCCCGGTCTCCCGTAAATCCCTCCAGGCTCATGGCAGCGGCGAGGATCATAGCACTATGCCGTATACGAATGAGCCTGCAGAAAAGACCCAAGAAGGGAAAACGATGTATGATAACGGACCGGAGCCCATCATGAGAAAGTTTTTGCCTGTAGCGGGCATACTTGCGCTAACGTCGATTTCCACCTTCGGCCAGGAACGAGGCGCTGCGCCGCCACCCCCGCCGATGCCTGCTGTCCTGCAGAATTACCAGCCGGTGACCGACGAGCGTCTGAAGAATCCCGGCGCAAATGACTGGCTGATGCTTCGCCGTACGTACGACGGCTGGGGCTATAGTCCGCTAGAACAGATCACCACGGAGAACGTCGCGCGCCTGAAGCCGGTATGGAGCTTCGCCACGGGTGAGGCTCGCGTGCATGAAGCCGCGCCGATCGTCAACAACGGCCTGATGTTCGTGTCGACGCCCAACAACCAGGTGATCGCCATCGACGTCAAGAGCGGGAATGTTCTGTGGCGCTACCGCCGTCCGCGGCCTACAGGGTCGAACGTTCCGCACGATACAAGCAGAGGCGTCGCGCTGTTCGGCAGCCGCGTGTACTTCGCCGCGGGAGAAGCTGTGCTGGTGGCGCTGGATGCCAAGACCGGTAAGGAAGTCTGGACCACCACTGTCGCCGACAACAAGTCCGGCTACTACATCTCTCTGGCTCCGCTGATCGCGGGCGGCAAGGTGATGGTGGGAGCGTCGGGCGGCGAATATGGAATTCGCGGATTCGTTGCGGGGTTCGACGTCGAAACGGGCAAAGAAGCCTGGCGGACCTACACGATTCCAGCGCCCGGCGAGCCCGGCAGCGAAAC